>Ga0066698_10000439_pt1 | contig 15258 bp, 15 predicted proteins | sample GraSoiAngelo_147_FD_66457 | JGI IMG/M metagenome (GOLD analysis project Ga0066698, IMG submission 66457) | Grasslands soil microbial communities from the Angelo Coastal Reserve, California, USA - 14_1009_05_40cm | ecosystem: Environmental > Terrestrial > Soil > Grasslands | place: USA... | reverse complement strand
GTAACGGAAGGAGCTATGAAGACGTCGTCTTCTATAGTAATTCCACTCGGTATGAAGACGAACGGTCGGATCTTGCAGTTGTCTCCAATGGTTACTCCTTCCTCAATGTATACGTAAGAATCGATCTTGGAGTTTTTTCCAATCCTACAACCGTACAGGTTAACCTGGTCGTAGATTCGAGAGGATTTGCTAATCTTTGAGTTTTTAATCACGGAGTACTTGGGGCGTTTGCTCACTTTGCCAGTATCTCCTCGCCCCGGGGAATCTGGAGCTGCATTGTCCGCTCGTTTCGGAGGGACTCGCGTGCAGCCTCCAGAATACTGACCACCCGGGCGCCCAAGACACCATCAGATAGGTTGGAGAAGGGCCTTGCGTCGCGGTTGTCCGCGATGCAGTCCACAAAATGGCTGACCTCAGCCCTTAGGGTATTGCTCGGCACTATGGACAGGAGGCGCGGCTCAGAGCCATCAGGCCCTTGAATGGTACCTTTTTGCTCGGAGCAATCCAGAAACGCCATTCCTTTGCTTCCGACAATTGTCACGTCTCTCCGTTTCTCTCGGTCCAGCCAGCTGACCTCTACCTGAGCCGCCAGTTCTCCTGCGTGTTCAGCAGTCATGAAGGCGACTTCTTCGTTATCCTTGGTTCTGTAGCCTTTCCCACGGCAGGTAATCTTGTTTGGCCAAATATCGAGTAGGTAATTGCAAATGTCGAACGGGTGAGGCGCGAGGTCTGTGATGACTTCCCTGTATCCTTGGGGTAGCATGAATCCCGTCCACCTGAACCTGAGGTAGTAAAGCTCTCCTAGCTCCCCGCTGGCGATAGCTTTCCTCATTTCCTTCACTCCGTTGTTGAACCTGTGGATGTGCCCAGTGCAGAGAACTAGGTGGTTTTCTTTGGCGAGCTTGACCAGGGAGTAGGCATCTTGAGATTTTAGCGTCAATGGTTTCTCTACCAGAACGTTCTTGCCGTGGCGGAGGAACGCTGAGGCCACCTCGAAGTGTGACGCGTTTGGAGTGCAAATGTGAACAGCGTGGAGGTTCGGGTCGGTGAGGAGCGAGTGATAGTCAACTCTGTAGTCCAATGGTCCAAATTCCTGTTGACACTGGGATAGCATTGTTGGCGAGTTGTCTACGACAGAATGAAGTTCGGCCCCTCCTCTGTTTCTCTGAACCTCGCGTATTTCCCGAATTACCTTCTTTCCCCAGTAGCCAGCTCCGATTACTGCTACGCGAACCGGGTTCATTATGAACCCTTAGCCTCCATATGAGCGGTGTCTCGGACGATCCGCACAACATCAAGAGCCTCTTCTTCTATTAGTTCAGTGTAGAGCGGGAGGCTTAGGACCTCTTGAGCTAGCTTCTCGCTGACGGGGAAGTCGCCTTCTTTGTAGCCGAATTTGTTCCTGTAGGGTCCTTGAAGGTGAATTGGCGTTGGGTAGTGAATTCCGGCTTCGACCCCGTTGGCTTCAAGCCGGCCCATCAAACGGTCTCGCAGTGGGCTTCGAATTACGAAAAGGTGGTAGACTGAGGTCTCTCCGCTTCGGGTCGCTGGAGGGAGTATAATCCCCTCAAGCCCTTCGAGCTCCTTTCTGTATAGGTTAGCTATTGCTTGCCTCTTCCGATTCCATTCTGGGAGACGTTTCAGTTGTACTCGTCCAATGGCAGCATTGACAGTGTTTAGCCGTGAGGTGTATCCGATACGGGCCATGGTGTACTTGGTTGACCTTCCGCAGTCGCGAAAGCTCCTAGCCGCTTCGGCCAGCTCCTCGTTATTGGTCGTGATCATGCCTCCGTCTCCACAAACCGTCATGTTCTTGCTAGTGTAAAACGAGAAACAGCCTGCCTCCCCAATCGAGCCTACCCGCTTCTCTTGGTACTCTGCCCCATGAGCCTGGCATGCGTCTTCTATGAGGGGAATGCCTCTCTCCTCGGCGATTTCCTCTAGGGGAGCCATTTTCGCAGGTGTCCCGTATAGGTGCACCGGAATTATGGCCCTGGTTCTGGGGGTCATACGCGGTTCGACCTTGCCCGGGTCGAGATTGAACTCTCCATCTTCAACGTCAGCGAATGTTGGCGTTGCTTCCGCATGAATGACGGCGTTGGATGTTGCGAAAAAGGAGAATGGTGTTGTGAGAACTTCGTCTCCGTAGCCGATTCCGAGTGATTGGAGTGCTATCTGTAATGCTGTCGTTCCGGAGCCGGTGGAAATTGCAAACCGGGTTCCGCAGAAGCGTGCAAATTCTTCTTCGAACTTGAAGACGCTCTCGCCCAAGACAAGCTTTTCATTCTGTAGCGCTCGAACCGCTGCCTCAAGCATCTCGTTATCAACCACTGGCCTCATCAGAGGGATTCTGATTTTCCGCTTGAGAACGTGTGCGGGTTGGATTCCATTGCTCGGGCTCGTGCTGAGAAGCTTCTCTTGGTCCGTTTCGATTACCTTGGGAACAGATTTAGGCCGAGCGAGTTTTAACCCTTCCTAGTAAGAAAAGATAGTTTTCAACCGTCGGAATTACAATTCAACCCATGGATATATGACAGATTACGGAGTATTTCCGTGCGTGGAATTGGATAAATGCCGCAGTTTGGTATTGGTTCTTTGTACTAGAAAAAGTGAGCAGGTGTTGTGCTACTGTCTGGTCCGGTGGAGTGGATTGCTTAGAGGAAGCTCTAAGCATGAGCTCAGGCAGCACGGATGTAGGTGATTGAGGATGAGGGGAAGCTTCCTTGAGGACATAGGGGGAGTCAAGACTGCTCGCAAGGAGGCAGACTCGCTAGTTCTGACCGAGGCGATTCTCAAGAATAAGCCGATAAAGTCAGCAGGCTCATCGAGGCTTGTCAAGCTTGCCAAGAAAAACAAGGTTCTCCTCCGTGCGGCCGCGGTGTTGCAGCTTCCCGCGACTGAGATGAGTGATGCTAAGAGGGGGGTGGACGAGGCAATGCGCTTGTACGATCTTATGAGTAATGCGTTTGAGACCCAGGGGTTGTCGTTTGCGATTATCAAAACTTTTGATAGCATGCCCGATGTCGGGCATGATGTCGACTTTCTGGTTTCTTCGCCGAGGGAGATGGCTGCGGCAAAGTTTCTTCTGTTGGGCAAGTACAAGGCTGACCCTCAAGGGCGTACACACTGCGACAAACTTCTGGGGAAATTCAGTTGTTTTCTTCCCGGGTTCAAGCACGACTTCGAGCTTTACCCTACAATAAGCCAGCTGGGTGAGACGCACCTTGATCCTGCGCGGGTCATGAAGGACCGGCAAAAGGCCAAGGTCGAAGGGCGTGGAGTGTGGTTGACTTCCGACCCTGACCGGGTTCTGATCAGGGTGATTCATGCCATGTTCAGACACAACTTTCTCAAGCTGTCAGACATTCTAGACTTTCTCGAGTTGACCCGGGGCGTTACTCCGAGAGAGGTGCTGGACAGAGTTGAGAATGCGCATATTCAAGAGGCGTTTCTGTTCTATTTGGCGTCCATTGGACGGTTTCTTTCGGCTTGCCAGTTTGAGAGTGCGCGGTTCGCCGAGATGTCTCACGCTGCTGAGAAGCGGTTTGGGGCTGACCGGTTAGGGCTCTTTAGGAGAGACAGGCTTGTGCTTCCTTACAGAATTCCGACGATGGGACTGGTGATGCTGTTCTTGCTGAAGGGGGCGAGGGATGCTTCAAGCGGCAGGCGGAAGAGTGCTCTGAAATGCCTTGTCGCGCCACCGTTGATCGTAATCGACTTTGTCAGCGCGGCTTTCCGCTCGAGCGGTAGAGGGATGGTTTGGTGAGGAAGGTTCTAGTCACTCTTAGTGGTACTCATGGTACGGGAAAGTCGACCAACGCTGGCCAGTGCTACTATCTCCTGAATCGTAAGGGGCTTCGTTTCTCGTACCTTGTCCACCAGGACATTCTGGATCCGTTCGGCTTCATCGTAAGGCGAGCTGCAAGGGTTCTGGGACTGTCGGAGAACGAACTTCAAAAGCGTAGGCCGGTGAGAGTTCTCTGGTCCCTATACCTTCTCCTAGTCTACTTTCCGATACTTGGGGGAGGAATTTTTCTCCGCAGGCTTCTCGGCAACAGCACTGTTTGCGACAGGTACATCTATGATACGATGGTTGGATTCCGTGATTACGGCGTGAATATTCCGGTGGAGGGTTTGTTGCTTCGACTGGTGCCAAGGCCGGACATTTCGTTTGTGCTTGAGGCGCCGGAGGAGCGGATTCTGTCCAACAGACCAGAGCATTCGGCTGAGTTCATTCGCAACGAGAAGCGTCTCTATGCACTAGTTGCCGAGCATTTCCATCTTTACAGGGTTAGCACAGCAGGCTCAAGGGCATCTGTCTGGTGGACGATCGTGGGCAAAGTAGAGTCGGTGATGGGCGGCAAGCCACAGGCGAGCCAGACCATGATGGCTGAGGCTGTTGTCCGATGAGAGCTCTTGTGATTGGTATCGATTCGGCTTCGCCATTTCTCATTACGAAATGGATGGACGACCTTCCCAACCTCGCATCGATTTTCTCTACGGGAGCTGGAGGGGTTTTACAATCTATTGTTCCCCCTGAGAGTGTTCCCGCCTGGCAGTGCTTCGCTACCGGAAAGAACCCTGCGAAAATTGGCAACTACGGCTTCAGCTATATCAGCAAAGACTTGCAACTGAAGCATGGGAAGACCACAGCCGAGATGGGATGCTTCTGGGACATCTGCTCCAGAGAAGGGATGAAGGTCGGCGTGTTCAATGTTCCAGGCACTTTTCCACCGTACCCTCTGAACGGCTTCATGATATCCGGCTTTCCTGTTCCTACAAGGAAGGTCTGGGCCTTCCCTGAGACGTTGATGAAACGGCTTGACAAGGCTGTCAATGGCTACGACATCGATGTTCCTCTGACAAAACCGACTGAGATGAAGGGGGGGGAAAAATCGTACCTTCCAATGGTCGAGAGGCTGCACAGAAAGACTCTCGACGCGGCCAAGTATCTTATCGGGTGGTACCGGCCTGACGTGTTTATGATGACTTTTCAAGGAATTGACTTGGTTCATCACGATTTTTGGCGGTACATGGGAGAGCCTGCGTCGCCTTACTCGAACGTTCTCCATGACTGGTATGTCCGGATGGACGAGGCTGTAGGAGAACTGCGTGCGCTAGCTGGGCCCGGTGTGAATGTGCTTGTCATGTCTGACCACGGCTCCGCCCCTGTCTCGTCAGCGCTCTTCATCAATAGGCTTCTCGAGGATAATGGTCTACTCAGGGTCAAGGGGCCGGTGAAACATAAGGGGGACATATACACTAGGCTGAGAAGGTTCATTCTGAAGAATCTCCCGCCGGGAACGATTACGTCGATTTACAAGATTACGCCGAATTTTGTCGCTCACCGGCTCACTGCGAGCGCTGCGATAGAACGGACACTAACAGGGCTGATTGAGAATGTTGACTGGAACAATACGCTCGCCTTCTCCACTGGAGGACATCAGTGCCACTTCTACGTCAATGAGACAGTGGCGCGGAGGCTGGCGAACGGGTCGTCATCTGCGACTTCTGACGTGGTGAGGAAGATATGTGATTTGATGAGCCAGCTCGTGGACCCCCGGACCGGGGAGAAGCTTCGACCCATCTTCCACTTCAAAGAAGAGACTTTCAAGGGTCCATTTCAAGACGAAGCCCCAGACCTCTGTGTCGAGCTTTTTTCTGGGAACGAGAAGGTTCAGATCAATCCTAGAATTGGCGCGGAGAAGCTGTGGAGTTCTTCTCCTCATTTCTCGTCCATCCATACGCGTGATGGTTTCTGGGGGATGGCCGGCCCGGGGATACGTCGAGTGGGCAGGATGAACGCTTACTTGTTAGACTTGGCCCCGACGTTACTGGCCCTGCTGGGTATTCGTGTCTCGACGGACTTTGACGGCGTTGCCCTTCGAGAGATTCTGGCGGAGGATAGCGAGCAAGATGTTGGGGCTGGGGATGTGCAGAGGGAAGCCCTCGCGTCCAGGCTAGCCGGGCCAAAGAATTAGATAGTTTTCTGCGGAACGTCTCGCGGGGAAGGAGAGACCAGGGCTCGATTCAATTCCGACCTGGGGAGAAGGAGCTGGCAGAGCTGAAGCGGCCTCTTGGCAATCTTCTCGCTGGCGATGCTCGGGAAACGATGCCTCAACTCGCCCGATTGTTGCAAGAGACAAAGGCGCCGATGGTGGTGGCGGTTGGCGATGTTGTCTCTCGGGAGACGTTGGTTGCCGGGATTCCGGTTGATGTCAGAATTGTTGACATGATGACTCTACGGAGGTCTATTGACTCGACCAACTATCCTTCGAGGAGAGTCTTCAAGGTAAAGAATCCTGCGGGTGTGATTGCCATGGAGGCGTGGAATGTCATCAAGGAGGCTTTGAGGGCGAAGGATGCCGTGGTCTGGGTGGACGGGGAGGAGGATCTTCTCACGCTGCCGTGTGTCCTGGAGTCTCCTGATGGTGCGATTGTGTTGTATGGCCAGCCGCGGGAGGGGCTTGTTGTTGTCCGGTCGTCGCGGGAGAAGAAGAGAGAGGTTCGTGCTTTGTTGGACAGGATGGCTCGGGAGGAAGTGGCTGGGTAGATGTTTTTGCTGCAGGGCTAGACTGGTTAGCGTCTGCGAAGCATCGTGTTCGTCGCGATTACGGAGGGGAATAGTATTCCGGCTCCCGCGAAGAATATCCAAGGTATGCCTCCAAGGTCGGCTAGGAAGCCTCCTAGAATGTTGCCGATTGCGAGGCCTATGCTGAGTACGGTGCTGTAGAGGGCGTTGGCGCTGCCACGTTTTGCCCGGCCAGATATGTCGCTGACGTAAGCGAGAATTGCTGGGGCGATGGCGCTTGCGAGGAAGAAGAGTGGTAGGAGGTAGATTGCTGGGAAGGGAGTGTTTGCGAAATTCGGGAAGGTCCAGCCGAATATTGCTAGGAAGCCTACTTCGCCGATGGCGCCTATTGTCATTATTCGGGTGCGTCCGATCTTGTCGGAGATTCTTCCGAAGATCAGTGCGCCGAGGGCGAAGAGTGCTCCGAGTTCGCCGAGGAAGAGTAGTGTCTCGTGTGTTGGTGTAAAGCTAGCGTCGCGGAAGGCTTTGGGAAGGAGAAAGTACATTCCTAGGATGACTGTTTGAGATATCCAGATTGGCATGATGGGCCGAAGCCTGTTGCCGATTTTCATGGGCCGAACTGTTTTCCTGAAGACTTCTTGGATCTTGACGGGTTCGACGAGCATCTTTGCTGCCATTAGTCCAGCGAAGAGGAAGATTCCAGCGGTGGCCCAGAAAGCCCAGTGGAGTCGGCCGGCGAACTCGTTGGCGAATAGGCTGCCGAGTCCGAAGCCGAGTCCGTAGCCTCCGAGGTTTGCGAGGTCGAAGCCTCCCATGCTGGCTCCTCGGTTGGTGGTCTTGGTTGCGTCGCCTAGGAGTGTGAGGCTTGTGACTGCTGCTGTGGCGGCGCTGACGCCCATTAGCGCGTGGAGTATGCTGACGTTGTACAGGTTAGTCGTGAAGCCGATGGCTGCGGTTAGAACGGTTATGAGGACCATACCGATGATGTGGAGGTTTTTCCTGCTGAACCGGTCTGCTAGTCTTCCGATTGGTAGGGCGCTTGCCGCTTCGGCCATGGGGTAGAGCGCGAGTACGAGGCCGACTTGGAAGCTGCTCGCGCGGAGGTATAGGGGAAAGATGATTGTGACGCTGCCGAAGCCGATGCGTGTGACGAAGACTGCGAGGTAGAGGTAGAGTACCATTCGGCGTCCTACCTTGCGAGCCATCGAGTAGTCACTGGGGTTGGTTGGTTTGGGCTTGGGCGGGGCGGTGTTATAGGCTGGACGGTCCTTGACAACGCGGAGACTGGAGACTGGCAGAACAAGTGGCTGATGGGTTTGGAGCACTAGAATCCGGACGGTTGTTTGGGTGAAACTATTCCCAAGAAAAACCGGTAGTTTTCCTCCACCAGTCCTGCCTCTCAAGACTGCCAGGCGATTATGGATTTTTCAGGAGGGGTCTGCTGGCTGGGCGTGGTTTTGGGCTTGTTTCCCGCTGATTAGCCTGTTATGGGCTTGTCTACCAGTTTACGACCCGCGCTGATTCCCCTAGGGTTAGCTGTGAAATAGGCGGGCGTGGAAATCACGGGTTCGATTTTGACATTCGGGCTGATTACCGCCATATCAGGGCGGGAGAAGCTGAAAACAGCGCAGTCCAAAATCAGGTTTTCCTAGGAGGGTATCCTGTTTCTTGGCCGGGTTTGGAGGAGAGACAGGTGCTAGGTGGGTGTAAGTAGGCTGGAGTGAAAACCCTTCTCTGCATCATTAAAGTCACGTTTATTCTGAACCCCAAGCTGGACCCGTTTCAGAACTTTGCGTTTCGCAAAATTTCCAAACAGGTTTGTTCTTCGGCTAGAGAAAGGGGAGGATATTCTCGACTCGATCAAACGGTTCGCCGTGTCACAGAAAATCGCGAACGGTTTCTTCGAGGGAATAGGCTCACTGAGTAAAGTGAAGCTTGGCCATTATGATTTCAAGACGAAAGAGTATCATTGGGAGTTGTTCGAGGACGACTTGGAGATTCTCACCCTGTCAGGAAACATCTCAACACTGGATAAGGTGCCTTTACCTCACGCTCACGTAACGCTTGGCCGTAGAGATTTTACTACAATTGGGGGACATTTAGATGAAGGCTCGGTGGCGAACATGGTGGAAATCGTGCTGGGAAAGACGCCAGGGAAGCTAGTGAAGGCCAGGGACGAGAGTATTGGTCTCAACCTTCTCCAACTGCCTGGTAAACTATGACTGGAAAACCTGTGTCTGGCAAACGCTTCGACGAATCATCAACACGCGCTACATCGGAGCGTGTCTCCTCGTCGACGCGAAATGCCTTGTCGGATTTTAGGCTGTAAGCGGGACCGTTGACGAACCGTGCGGGAGGACTGCAACGTCTCGTTCATAGAGTTTCTTGTCGATTGTTGTGAGTGCCTCGTCGATTTTCCGGAAGAACCGGATCCGCGTCTTCGCTAGCAGGTCTGGGACTGTAGAGGGCGCTTTGGGTGAGACAACCATTAGGTCTGCTTTCTGGTAGTCGAGGGAGAGCCTGTTGGGCTTCTGGGAGGCTTCTGTGACTTTTCCTAGCTTCGCTCGTTTCTTGAGGTCCTCGATCACTTTTTCGGGCTCCATATGCCCATATGTCTCCATCTCTTGCTTGAAGGCGTCTCCTCCGATTCCGTCTTCGAGAGATGCCACTAAGATGACGGTGCTTTTTGGCTGGTGGTTTGGAATTGCTAGGTTTGAGGCGAAGGCTGCGGCTTTGAGTGCCTGGTAGAGGTTTCGTCCAGTGGGCCCGTCTGCTACTGTGAGCACCAACGGGGAGGGTGTTGCGGTTGCTGCGTGTGCACGTCTGGAGAAGTTTTCGGCTAATTGCTGGTGCGCGGTGTTGGGGTCGCCGTATGATGCTTTGACCATGCTTCCGTCCTGGTTGAGGACGAAGTCGAGGATTCGATGCTCGATCTTCATGAATTCCTTGAGGACCGCGGGAACCTCGTTCATGTCTTCCCTTAGAGGGTTGCCCTTGATTGCGAGCTCCCGGCAGCTGGGGTTGCCGATGACCATGCCGTGGTTGGTCGTGATGGTCTTGAGCCCGGAGCATCCGGGAAGAAGGGCCTTAGCCCCGCCTTCGTAGCCAGCGAAGTAGTGAGGCTGCACGTTCAGGGTTGAGATTAGCAAGTCGCGGTCGAACAGTTCCTTATTGAGCTCGACGGGCGTGTTTCTGCTTGTGACGCCTATCCATTCATACTTGCTCGTTGGGTTCTTTGTGGCGCTTACCCGGATGCTTTTCTGGTATCGTTTGTAGAGGTCTTCGCCGAGGACTTTCTTGATGAAGTCGGGGTCTGAGGGAACATGTGTTCCTCCCGCGAATATGATCTTGATGTCGTCTGTCTTTGGCTCAATCGTGTTGATGAGGTGTGGTATGTAGGGTGAGTATTTTCGGGTGTAGTCGCTGATGATTATGGCTGGGCTCCAGCATTTCTCCCTGTCGAACGGTTTTGCCCCTACAGGGTTGGCTAAAGCTTCTTTGAAGGCTAGGTCTAAGGGTTTGGTTGGGAGGGGGTTTGGCTGGACCCATCTTATCCTCTCAGGTGTGAGAATGCGCGTGCCGCCGTATTGGTCGAGAACCGAGAGGGTCACCGTCGCGGTCAAAGCTCGACACCTGACATATCTCGTTGGAGCTGATTTAAGGGTTATACGAAATCGTGCTTAGATTGGATTTTTGCGGCCGGGTCTTGGCTGTAAAAAGAAAGAATCCGCCCTTACTGGTTGGGCGGATTGTAGGATCGGCCCGAGGTTTGGGTTTGGGTTTTGGTAGTGGTCTTGAAGCTGTATCCTAGGAACCCGCCGATAAGCCCGAGTATCAATCCGATGAAGTTTAGGGATATCAGCGAGAAGACTAGGGCTAGTATTGACCCGAGTTTTCTCTGGGCCGCGTTGTTGTAGAGCAGCCATGAACCGGCTATGATGAGGAGGCCTGCGAAGGCTCCCCAGAGTTGTACCATTGACTGCATTGCGGGGTCGGTGAGTAGGAAGATTGGTGTGCTGTTCGGTAGCACGAACGCGAGCACTATTGTCAAGATGCCTGCGATGACTGACAGCGCGAAGGCTGCTGTTGGCTTTGCCTCAACACTTACTGCCAAGGCTCATCGAACACACATACATGGGCACGTGGCCTATCAAGAAACTGTAACCGGGGCGGGTGTTGACTTGAGTTGAGCCCCATAGATGATGCATAGTATTAGCAATGTTGGATTCCTCTTCTCTCACGTCTCAAATGGCCGCGTCCGCACCCGGTCGTTTTTCTAGGGTCGTTTTTCTGTCTGGCGGGGAGAATAGGCGATTTTTCTCTGATAGGGCGTGAAATGGGCGAGTCTCGGAATTTTGAGGTATTGGGATCGTTGGTACTTTCGTTCGGGCCCTCATGGCGGGCGTTGATGGTCGGTGACAGATTGGGATTCAGGGCTTGTTCTGGGCGATTCACGTTGAAGATGGGGGAGAGTTCTTGAACGGTGATTTGGGATTTGTAGGATTGTCGACTACTGTGAGCCTGCCCCGTATGATTTATTTATAGACCGGGTTTTCACGTGAGATGAATCTCTAGAATTGCTGAAACCGGAGGATGCGAAGAAGATGGATAAGTTTGCCAAGAATTTCTGGACGGAAGTCGTCATCATGCTAGTCTGGATCCTGTTCACTACGGCCGCCTTCCTTCGATATTCGAATCCTAATCTTCTGTTCGCGAGCGCTTTAGGGTTCACTTTCTACGTGGCGGCCAATATCGTTCTGTCGAGCCGCTAGTTCTGCGCCTGTGTGGCACGCCGTCTCGCGCGTCGCCTGCGGATGATTCTCTTCTTCTCCTCCTTCGAGAGCCGTTGTCTCATCGTCGCCCAGAGCCTCCGTACCTCTCCTGCGTAGGTGGAGGATGGGCCGTGGATGTGGCGGTTGCCGAACACGGTGAAGAGGAGTCCTCCCCAAGCAACCCAGAGCACTGGTCCAGCGGCTGAGAGGAGGATCGGTACGCGTAGCAGGAGGTCTGAGAAGCCCAGTGTTGCCCCTATGCCGACCAGCTCCTTACCGGAGCGAAGATGGTTCTTGAGGCAGAGGAATCCTCCTAGGAGTACTGCGGGTCCGCTTGCACCTGTCAACACGGACATTGCGAACGCTAGGGCTGCGAAGATTGACAGCTCTGCCCCGTTGTTGGATAAGGTGTTGAAGAGGGTGTACCAGCCGTTGGTTCCCTGCTCGGGGAGCACTTTCGAGGAGACTAGTTGGACGAGTGCGAGTATTTGGACGGTTGTTAGGATGCTTCCTCCTATGATTGCTAGTGTGCTAGAGTAGCGATTGTCTATGTTGACTAGCACTGCGGAGGAGCCTTCTCAGATTCGGATGAAAGCTGAGTCGTAAAAGGGTACGGATACCGGGCGTTAATGGCTTCGGAACAATTCGGTCTGCTAGAGCTTGACTTGGAAGGGGGCGGGGAGGGACGAATCGATTACTGCGTCGATATTCTTTCTTACAGTGTTCAGGTCGATTCCCTGATAGCTGGCTCGTGTGCCTAGTTTCTGCTTCGCCTTTTTTAGCATGGCTATAGATCGTTCGGTTCTGTTTCGTTGTGCGTGAACGAAAGCGGCGGCTGTCAAGATTAGTCCTTGGATGATGTCTCGTTCTTCTCCCTCTGCGGGATGCCAGATTTGTTCTAGGACCTCGTGGCATTCCCAGAACCGCTCTTCGTTGAAGAGCGAGATTCCTTCTTTGAGGATCTCGAGCCTGTCTCCCGGAACCGGTGCTTTGTCGAGTAGTTTGAGGGTGATGATTCGTTCGAAATTCTTCTCGAGTGCTGCCTTGGACTTGTTGAGCGCCGGGCTGTTCTCGGCGAAGAGGTCGAACTCGACGGCTCGGCTGCTGATTCGGAGGTGCCCAATGGCCTCTTTAGCGCCTAGGACCTCCCGGACCTGTTTTGCGAAGCTCGAGGCATCTTTCGGAGTGTACTTCTGCTTGTTCTCTAATCGCACCAAATAGCGTGCCAAATTGTTCATTCTCTCTTGTTATTCGAAGCTGCTTTCCCTGAGGTGTCTTATCCTCATGAGGTCTTCCCCTGTCAGGGGCGGAAGCTCGGAGGCTTGAAGGTTCTCCTGGACCTGTTCAGGCGTCTTCGCTCCAGGGATCGTGGTTGAGACGTCTGGATTGTCGAGTGCGAAGCGAATGGCTGCTTGAGCTAGGGTCCGGCCTCTGTGTTCTAGGAATCTGAGCTTCTCCGCTGCCTGAGCCATGCCAGCGATGTACTTTCTGGGAAAGTTGTGACGAATGTCACCCTCTGGGAAGGTCTCTTCGGGTTTGTGTTTGCCTGTAAGGAAGCCGTTAGCCAGGGGTTCTCGTGCGATGATGGCAACCTTGTTCGCTTTAGCCAATCCGAACAGCTCGTTCTTGGCTTCTTGTCGGAGGATGTTGTAGACGACTTGTATTGTGCTTGGACGTCCGGATTTCATTGCGAGTATTCCTTCGGCTGGGTCGTGGATGCTGATTCCGTAGTGGTGTATTTTCTTGGTCTTCTTGAGATCGTCGAGGAATTGGAAGAGGCGGGGGTTCTTGATGAGATGGCTGGGAGGGTTGTGGAGTTGATAGAGGTCTACATGGTCTGTTTGGAGCCTGTCCAGGCTTTTTTGGAGTGCGAAGAGAATGTATTCGAGTGTGAAGTTCATTCGAGGCGCGCCGTGGTAGAAGTCGCCCCCGACCTTTGTTGCGATGACGACTTCGTCGCGTCGTCCTGCCAGTGCTTTGCCTAGGATTTCTTCGCTGTGGCCGTGCCCGTAGGCGTCTGCTGTGTCGAAGAAGGTGCAGCCTAGGTCGAGGGCCTTCTTGACGGCTTCGAGTGATGATTTGTCGTCGGTTGGTCCGTAACTGTTACCGTGAGCGTTTCCACCTATCGCCCAGGCTCCGAACCCGACCTCGCTAACCTTGACACCGGTCTTTCCCAGGACCCGGTACTTCATCAGTGGTTTCGAAGGGAATTGTCTCTCGCTACTACATTTAGCCTCCTAGACTAAGGACGTCTCGGGGGCGACACACCCTGGAGATGTGGGTGTTAGTGTATCTGGATGTTTCCGCCTTGGAGCGTTCCTGATTTTGAGTATCCTGTTCCGAGTTGAATGGAAAACGTATCTTGGCCTGCACCTGGCTCCGCTTTGTCTTGGACTGCGATCGTGAATGTCGTGGCGAAGCCGTTCGTTGTGCCTGTACCTGTAATCGTGGCGGTGTTCCCCTTGAAGTTGGCCGAGGTTATAAGATTGGTTCTGAAGTCGACTCCGCTTGTAGAATCCTTGTATGCGGCCTTTCCACTTACCCGTCCGGAGGAGCTGACCTTTACTTCGATGCTGAAGCCTCCGCGGTCCTGTTGTGGGTCGACGAAAATGTAGCCTCCGCCAGTGACTTTGCATGTGGTGCCTAGCGGACAGTTGCTGGGTGTTTTGGTCATGCCGACGACATAGTCGAAGACTCGTGTGGCGTCGGCGTCCATCATTATTGGGTTGCCGCCGGTGAACCCGAAGGTGAGGGTTGTGACACTGTAGAGCTTGTCCCCGGTGATGGGGCTGCCGATGTTAGACAGTAGCGCGGTTATTGTGATCGTATTGGTGGCGGCGTTGATGGTGCCGGTCGCCGGTTGCTCGGCTGGGTAGACGATGATCTTGCAGTTCTGTGGTGTGGTTGTGACGCAGCCGCTACCTCGAGGTAATCCAGTCGGGTTGGAGGTGGCGGATGTTCCTGTTCCTGCGAAGAACACCGGTGGCTGGCCGCCGGTGGAGTTGGCGCCGAGGTAGAATATCCGGTAGCTTTCTTCTCCGTTGTCCCCGGTGGTGTTGAACTGCCAACGTGTGAGCCAGAGTATGCCAGTTGCCCCTGTGGGCGGTGTGAGGGAGGCGAGGTTGTTCAGTTTCATGGTGACTGTGAGGTGGGAGGTGTCGGGCTGGGAGAGCTGGGTGGAGAGTAGGTCGAGGCTGAGCTGGTTGGCGCCTGCGCCGAGCGGTGAGAAGTGAGGGAGCTGAGCGTCGCCGGCGGGGTCTGTTACTGTGGCTATGCTGGGATTATTGGAGGTGAGAGTTGTTCCGTAGGCGGAGGGTCCTGCTACTTGTGTTAGCTCGAAGAGGCTTGCCCCGTGGTGCTGGTTTGTCAGGTCGTTGACTACTATGCGGGCTGCTCCGTTGCTGTCGATGGCTAGAGTGAAGAAGTCGGCCAGAGTCCTGTCTCCCATGGAGGTTGTGCGGCCTAGGCCTCCGGTGCATATCTGGCCGTAGTCTGTGGGGTGCTCGCTGGCTTTAACCTGGTATATGATGGGAGTGGTGGTGGTTGCTCCGGTTACCTGGACGAGGTAGACGAACCACTTGATCGCTGTCGCTGCTTGGCGGTTGATGAGCCAGCTGGGAAAGCTGTTCGGGTCCCCGGGGGAGGCGGTCCCGTAGAATGCGCTGTCGACTATTCCTGGGCTCCTCTGATGGCCCAGGGCATAACGTTGCTGTTGGCCGGGTCGCCGTTGACTTGGACGGGCGTGGTCCAGGTGGTTCCCTGGTTTATGGAGGAGCTGAGGTAGACGTTGTTATTCGCGGTATCTACCCAGACGGCGTAGAGGTTCCCAGCGGAATCTGTTGCCACATCAGAGAATAAGCGTCCGAGGCCTATTGAGCCACCAGGGCTTGTTGGAGCGTTTACCTCGGTAAATACTAGGCCTGTTCTCTGGTCTGGGGCGACTGATGCTTTCCA
>Ga0066698_10000436_pt1 | contig 15271 bp, 14 predicted proteins | sample GraSoiAngelo_147_FD_66457 | JGI IMG/M metagenome (GOLD analysis project Ga0066698, IMG submission 66457) | Grasslands soil microbial communities from the Angelo Coastal Reserve, California, USA - 14_1009_05_40cm | ecosystem: Environmental > Terrestrial > Soil > Grasslands | place: USA... | reverse complement strand
GCCAGCTCGCCGTTCAGGAGGAGTCGCCAGAGCTCCCCTCCGATCCGCGACACCGGCGGCACGTAGACCTGATTGACGAGAGCCGCGCGCGAGGCGACCTCCCACAGGACAAGCAGCAGCCCGAGCACGGCGAAGCCGCCGAGGCGGAGCCGTGTGGTCCTACCCACCGGTCGCCGTTCCGATCAGCTCGTGCACATGCCGGCGGTAGCGGAGGAAGCGCGGGTCTTCGCGCGTCGCGAGCTGGTCGCGCGGATACGGCAGCTCGTTGGCGAACCGCTCGACGGCGTGGCTCGGACGCCCTCGGAGCAGGACGATCGACGACGAGAGATAGACCGCCTCCTCGATGTCGTGGGTCACGAACACGATGGTCTTGCCGAACTCGCGCCACAGCCCAAGGAGCAGATCCTGAAGGCCCTGCCGCGTCATGGCGTCGACGCTCGAGAACGGTTCGTCCATGAGCATGATCTGCGGCTCGCGCGCGAGCGCGCGCGCGATGGCCACGCGCTGCTGCATCCCGCCTGACAGTTGATAAGGGTGGTAGCGCTCGAAACCGGTGAGGCCCACCGTGTCGAGATTGCTCCGCACCCGATTCACACGCTCCGCGGCGTCGAGCGGGAGGTTCTCGAGCGCGAAGTGCACGTTCCCCTCGACGGTCCGCCAAGGGAGGAGCGACTTCGTGTACTGCTGGAAGACGACGACCATCTGCCGCTGTGGCCCGGTGATCGCCTCGCCCCCCACGACGACCCGGCCGTCGGTTGGCGGGAGCAGGCCGCCGATGATCTGCAGCAGGGTCGTCTTGCCGCAGCCCGACGGCCCGACGACGCACACGAACTCGCCCTCACCGACGCCGAATGAGATCGCATCGAGCACGCGCAGGGACGACCCATCCGGGGTCGGGAACGCCTTCCCGACTCCCTGGACGTCGAGGAGCACGCTCACCGAGGCGCTAGAACTTCACGAAGAGGTCTTCCGCCTTCAGCGTCGAACCCTTGTCGAGGAGCCCCCACTTCTTGGTCATGTCCACCCAGAACTGGACCGCGTCGACCAGCGGTGTGCTCCGGAGAGCCGCGAGATTGATCTTAGTGGCGATGGCGGGATCGAGGTTCGCGTACTTCGCGGCGTACTCGCGGGCGGTCTTGTCGTTCTTCGCGACCCAATCCATGCCCTTGGTGTTCGCGCGATGGAACGCCTGCGCGGCGTCGCGGTTCTTGGTGATCCAATCGTCGGTCGAGATGAACCCGGAGATGGCGCAGGGATCGCGGAGATCGGTGAGGTAGTACGACAGGACGCTGGCGTCCTGCGACGTCGAGACGGTCACGAACGGCTCGGTCGGAGCTGCCGCGTCGACCGACCCGCTTGTAATGGCGGGCGGCATCTGCGGGAATGGAAGCTCGACGTACGGCACGGTGCTTGGGTCGCCGCCATTGCGCTCGATCCACTCCATCACCCCGACGTGGACGATGCCGTTGCGCGTGTTCACCGCCACCTTCTTCCCATTGAGGTCCTTGGCGGTCTTGATCGAGCTGCCTTTCTTAACGATGATCGCGAACGGCGGGCTCGCCTTGGTGCCGTAGGCGCTGTCGCTGAAGGCCTTGATCTTGATGCCCTGTCCGTTCGCGACGATGACCGACACGTAGTTCGAGATCCCGAAGTCGAGCGATCCGCCGACGATCGCGGGGATGATCGTGGCGCCGCCGGCCATAGCCTGCAGCTCGAGCTTCAGTCCTTCGTCTGCCATATAGCCCTGCTCGATCGCGGCGTACATGCCGAGGAAGTCCGTGAGTGGGAGGTAGCCGACCTTGAGCGTGCGGATCGGCTTCGGCGTCGGCGACGCGGTCGCCGTGGGCGCGCTGCTCGGCGACGGGCTCGGCGCGGTGGCCGCCGGAGCGCAGGCCGCGAGAAGCGGGCCTCCCGTCGCCAAACCACCGAGGACGGCCGCCTTCTTGATCAGCTCTCGACGCTTCATGCGTTCCCTCCCCACACGCGGATGGGCGCGAGTCTAGACCGGCAGCGAACGCGGTGAGCCCATAATGCGGGCCGAAAACGAGGGGACGCGATGACCGTACGAACCGCTCCGCCGTTCCGCGCCGATCACGTGGGAAGCTTGCTCCGACCACCCGAGCTCCTGCGGGCACGTGAGGACCGCACGCAAGGTCGAATCAGCGCGGCCGACCTGCGCCGGGTCGAGGACCAGGCGATCCGCAAGATCGTGAAGATGCAGGAGGGCGTCGGGCTTCGCTCCGCGACGGATGGCGAGTTCCGCCGCGCGTCGTGGCACATGGACTTCATCTACCAGATCGGTGGCATCGAGAAGACAGCCGGCAACATCGCAGTCCGGTTCCGCAACGAGCAGGGCGTGATCGAGTTCACGCCGGCGGCGCTGCACGTCGCCGAGAAGCTCCGACTGGACCGGACCATTTTCGGCGAGGACTTCGCCTTTCTGAAGTCGGTCACGACGAACACGCCGAAGCTCACGATCCCGAGTCCGAGCATGGTGCACTATCGAGGCGGACGCGCCGCGATCGACGAGAAGATCTACCCCGATCTCGACTCCTTCTATCGCGATCTTGCCGCCGTCTATGCGCGTGAGATCGCGGAGCTGGCGAAGCTCGGGTGCACGTACCTTCAGCTCGACGACACGAGCCTTGCCTATCTCAACGATCCGTCCCAGCGCGAGTACATCGCATCGCAAGGTGGCGACGCCGAGCATCAGCACGAGATCTACATCCGACTCATCAACGAGGCCATCGCGAACAAGCCCGCCGGCATGACGATCTGTACGCACTCGTGCCGCGGGAACTTCCGGTCCTCGTGGGCCGCGTCGGGCGGCTACGACTACGTCGCCGAGGCGGTCTTCGGCCGTCTGGGGGTCGACGGCTTCTTCCTGGAGTACGACGACGCGCGGTCCGGTACGTTCGAGCCGCTGCGCTTCGTGCCGAAGGGAAAGGTCGTCGTTCTCGGCCTAGTGACCACCAAGCGCGGAGCGCTAGAAAAGAAGGACGACCTCAAGCGGAGGATCGAGCAGGCCACCAGGTACGTCCCGTTGGAGCAGCTCTGCCTCAGCGGGCAATGCGGCTTCTCGTCGACGGTGGAGGGCAACGCGATCACCGCCGACGAGCAGAAGGCGAAGCTCGAGCTCATCGTCGAGACGGCGCGCGAGGTGTGGGGCTGAGTCGCGCCGAGCCCTTCCTTACCGATAGAGAAGTACGTCAGCACGCCGTCGCTCGAAGTCTGCGACGTCCGCCGCGGACGCGGCTGCCAGGTCGCTCGCGCTCAAGCCCTCCTCCATCGATCGGCGCAGCCGGTCAGTCCCATAGAGGAGGTCGATGACATATCGGCCGTCACTGTTCTGCCGCCACGAGAACGAGCGAGGGTCCTGAGACCGGAGGGCGACGAGAAGATGAAGCCCGAGGGCGACAGGCCGCAGCGCCAGCCGGTCGACGACATGCACTTGCACCCCGCCGCAAGAGACGCCCGCGTGTTTGGAGAACGTCGGGGTGAAGTAGACAGGACGAAACCGAACGCCGGGAATCCTCCGCGCACCGAGGTCCTCGGCGAGCGCGAATGGATCGATCCACGGCGCCCCGACCAGCTCGAAGGGACGAGTGGTCCCGCGACCCTCCGAAACGCTCGTGCCTTCGACAAGGCACGTTCCCGGATAGAGCGTGACCGCGTCGAGGGTCGGTAGATTCGGTGACGGCTGCACCCAGGGCAGCCCGGTCTCGTCGAACCACAGCTCTCTTTTCCAACCCTCCATCGCCACGATCGTCGGGCGAGGCAAGCCGCGCTCCACCGCGAAGAGTCGCGCGAGCTCGCCCATCGTCAGACCGTGGCGTATCGGCGCGGCATACATGCCGACGAAGGATGCGAAGCCTTCGGCCAAGGAGCCGCCCTCCACATCCACGCCGTTCAGCGGGTTCGGTCGATCCAGCACAACGGCCAGGGTCCCTACATCGGCAGCCGCCTCGAGAACCAGGGCGAGCGTGGAGATGTAGGTAGCGAAACGCGCGCCGACATCCTGGATGTCGAAGACGATCGCGTCGAGCTCCGCGAGCGCCGCCGGAGTTGGCTTGCGCGTCGCGCCGTAGAGGCTGTGGACGGGTAGCCCTGAGCGTTGATCGACCGTGTCCGCGATGGGCGCGCCCGCCTGAGCCTCCCCCCGGATGCCATGCTCAGGGGCGAATAGCGCGACAAGCTGCATTCGTCCGTTCGAGCGGAGCAGGTCGACGGCGCTCCGCAGACGTCCATCAACGCCGGTCGGGTTGGTGACAAGACCGATGCGCTTCCCGGCGAGGAGGCTGCCGTCCGCCAGCAGCACCTCGAGGCCCGAGCGGACCGAGCGTGTCATCAGAGGAGAACGTTCGAGATCGAGAGTGGCCTCCGCCCTTCAGCTTGCATCAGCGCCACGCCCCGCGCGAAGCCGCCCTCGGCGCCGCGCATTTCCGCGGCGCCGCGATACCACTGCTCGTATGGAAACGATGCGACCTCGCCACGGAATAGGCTGTAGCTGCGAATCGCCTCGAGGTATCGGCCGAAGACGTCGCTCACGTCTAGGTACAGATCGGGCCGAAAACCTTCGGCGTCCTCCCAGTTCTCAGCGAAGAACACCTTCGACGGCCCATATGACGGATGTCGTCGCTTGAATGCGGGCAGCCGCGCCAGGAACAGCGATTCCATGACGTTCAGGCTTGTGCTCCGATGATCGCGGTGAATGCTGCCCCGCCAGTGCGTCACGAGAACGTCCGGCCTGCGCTCCCGGATCACGTCCGCGACGGCCCACTGCGCCTCCTCGCTGACGGGCAGTTCGCCGTCGCGGAAAGGGAGCATCACGCACTCCGCCCCGAGCGCACGCGCCGCGGCCTCCGCTTCCCGCGCCTTCACGTTCGCGTACTCGTCGGGCGACAGCGTCCGATGCCCCTTCTCCCCCGGTGTCATGTGCACAAGCACGGCTCGCCATCCCGCGTTCACATGCTTCAGGACCGTTGCCCCGCCCATGATCTCGGCGTCGGCCGCGTGCGCTCCGACGACCATGATGCACTTACCCTGGTCCATCAGCCTCTCTCCTACAGGCGAATGCTTAGCACCGCGAAGCGCCGGGCCTCCCGGAACCCGCACTGTACGTAGAGCCGCGCGGCGTCATCTCCGGTCCAGAGGAACCACGCGACGTGGAAGTTCTTCTTGCGCATCTCGACAAGCGTCACCGCGAGCAGCACGCGGCCGATACCCCGCCCGCGTAGCGCGGGATCGACGCCGAACGGACCGAAGCGCTCCGCGCGATGCTGCGCGTATCCGAGGACCTGCCCGCCGCGGAACGCCGCGAGCATGCTCACCTGCCGCGGGTCGCCGCAGAACAGGTCCGCGAAGACGTCGGCCGCTTCGCGGCGCCAGTCGGCCGAGAAATGCGACCTCACGAAATCGAGCACCGGGACGATGTCCGCAGCTACGACCGGCCGGACCTCCACATCCTCGGCGTGCAGCCGGGCCTGCGTCGCGACGATCGGGGACGGGACGGCGAAGCCGGTGAGCTCGACACGCATGCTGAGCGGACGCGAAACGACTTCGAACCCACGCTTGGTGAGGAAAGCGATGCCTGGGCCGTAGGCAGCGACGTCCGCGCCCGGGGTGAAGTAGTTCGGCACGTAGGTTGACAAGGTGACTCTCGTGCGGCTCAAGCGGCGGAAGCGATCGAGCGCGGTGTCGAGCAGCCGGCTCCCAAAGCCTTGATGACGCCACTCGGGATGGACGCCGAAGGCCGTGATCCAGGCTTCGCCCGGCTGCAGCCCATCCTCGAAGAAGGGGACCTGGCGGGTGAGCGAGAGCAGGAAGCCGCGAGCGCGGCCTTGTGCTTCGACGACGTGGCAGCCGTCCGGGACGAAATTGGGGTCGAGAAGCACCTTCGTCCGCCAGGTCCCGACACCGATCGGATCGGCCGCGAGCGCCGAGTTCCAGATCTCGATGATCGCTTCCTCATCCGCGGGCGAATACGGTCGGATGACTGCGTTCGTCTTTGTAGCGGTTGTGACGGTTCGGCTCATCCCTTGATCCCGGTGAGGGCGATCCCGCGCACGAAGTGGCGCTGCAGCACGGCGAACACCGCGACCACTGGGATGATGGCGAGGGCCGCGCCGGCCATCTGGAGATTGATGACCTCCGGGCTGCTCGCGTACACGCGCAGGCTGTTCAGTCCGATCGGGATCGTCGCGAGCTCGCGCGAACGGATGACGACGAGCGGCCAAAGGAAGCTGTTCCAGTGGTAGACGAACGCGAGGATGGCGAGCGCACCGAGCGCCGGTCCGGCCAGCGGGAGCGCGATCCGCCAGTAGATGGCGAGCTCAGAGGCGCCGTCGATCCGGGCAGCGTCGAGCAGCTCGTCGGGCAAGGTGAGCATGTACTGGCGCATGAGGAAGATCCCGAACGCCGTGACGATGTTCGGCACGATGAGGCCCAGGTAGCTGTCCATCCAGCCGAGCTGGCGCACGAGGAAGAAGATCGGAATGAGCACAACGAAGAACGGGATCATCATCGTCGCCAGCACCAGCACGAACAGGATGTCCCGGCCGGGGAAATGGAACTTTGCGAAGCCGTAACCAGCCAAAGAGCTGGTGAGCAGTACGCCAACTGTGATCGATATGGTCACGATCAAGCTATTCGCGTACATGTTTCCGAGCGGGATGGCCGCCGCGAGTGCCTCGTAGTTGCGAAGCTGCAGTTCGGCCGGCAGCCAGCGCAGTGGACGCGCCATGATCTCCGCCGCGGACATGAATGACGAGACGATCATCCACGCGAACGGGAGCAGCATGAAAAAAGCGCCGAGCGCCAGACCGGCGTACTTCACGATGGCGATGCCCACCACAGCTAGGCGGAGCTTTCGTCTCACTCTTTCTCTCGCAGCAGGCGCAGCTGGACCAGAGTGATAACCAGGATGACGAGGAAGAGCATTACGGCCATCGCGCTCGCTCGGCCCATGCGGGTGAAGTTGAATGCGGTCTGGTACATGTACAGGACGACGGTGTTTGTCGCGTTGACGGGGCCGCCATTCGTCAACACGAAGGCGAGGTCGAAAACTTGCAACGAGCCGAGCGTGTTCACGACCGCAACAAAGAGCAGTGTCGGCCGCAGGAGCGGAAGTGTGATCGAGCGGAAACGGTGCCAGGCGTTCGCGCCGTCGACTTTCGCCGCCTCGTAGACCTCGAGCGGGATGCTCTGCAACCCGGCGAGGAAGATGATCATGTAGTACCCGACCGCATGCCAGACGGCTACCGCGATCACGCTGGGCATTGCGGTCTCGAGGCTGGCCAAGAAACGTGCTCCCGGCAGCTGGAAGAGCTCGAGGATCCCGTTGAAGAGGCCATAGCTCGGGTGGTACAGGTTGGCCCACACGATCGAGATCGCCACCGACGAGGTGACGTACGGGAGGAAGTAGACCGCACGCCAGAAGGTGGGAAACCGTACCTCTCCGTTCAGCAGGAGCGCCACACCGAGGGCCAGTAACGAGGAGATCGCCACGTTCCCGGCGGCGAAGACGAATGTGTTTGCGAACGTCTGGCGAAAGAGCGGGTCTTCGAAGATCAGGTAGCGGTAGTTATCCAGCCCGCGGAACGGCATGCTCGTGACGGCGGTGAGCATGTTCCAGTCATGGAGGCTGACGTAGACGGTGAAGAGGAAGGGCAAGAGCGCGAAGCCGATGAGGAACACGATCGCCGGCGTGATGAAGCCGTAGCCCGCGAGGGCACGGCGACCGTACGGGCGGCGCCGCGGGGCGGCCCCGTTCGCTACTCGCGCGACACTCGGGATGGCAATGCTCAACGCGGCCTCCACCGCGCCGATGGGTCGGGGCGGGGCCGAGGCCCGCCCCGACCTTCGGCTAGCGCTTCTCGCCCAAGATCCGGTTCGCCTCCGTGGCGGCGGTGTCGAGCGCGTCCTTCGGCGATTTCTGTCCGAACCATGCCGCCTCGATCTGCTTCTGAAGCACGGTCTTGATCTCCTGTGCTCCGGGGATGATCGGCTCGGACCGGCTCGTCTTCAGCGAATCGACAAATGGCTTCACGAACGCGTCGCCGAGCAACGACGCGTTCGCCTGCTGGTCAGACACGCGAGCCGGGATCGCGTTCAGCGCCGTGGTGAGATATTTGCCCATCGGCGAGCTGCTTCCGGCCTGCGGGCCGTTCAGCCATGTGAGGAACTTCCATGCCTCCTGGCCTTGCTTAGTGCCCTTGTCTACGCCCCATAGCCAGTTGTATTGGAGCGTCGAGCTCTGTGCGCCGCCGTTCGTTGGGATCGGGGCGACGCCGACATTGTCGGGAAGCGCCTTCTTTAGCGCCGCTCCCCACCAGTTCGCCATGATCGTCATAGCGACCTTTCCCGCGGCGAAGTCGTCCATGGTGAAACCGAGATCGGCCGCGCCCGACTTGATCAGGTCGACCTCGAACTGCGTGGTCTCGACCCCCGGCTTCTCATTGAAGCGCACCTTGCTGTTGTCCTTGGCGACATAGTCGCCATTGTTCGACCAGAGGAGCGAACTCCACGGGTGCACGACGCCCGAGTCCCAACCCTTGAGGAGAAGGAAGCCCGCCTGTGTGATCTTGCCGTCCGCTCCCTTCTTCGTCGCCTTTGTTGCGACCGAACGTAGCTCGTCCCACGTCGCGGGAGGCTTCGTGCTGCCCGCCTCCTGAAGAAGCTTCTTGTTGTAGATCAGCTGGTACGTATTCACTTCCGTCGGGTAGCCCCAGACCTGATTGCGGTACGAGGACCCGTCGACGCTGCTCTGGCTATAGCCCTTCTTGATGTCCGCGATCACGTCGCCGGGCGGCGTCTGGAGTAGGTCGCTCGAGACGAAGTCCGGCATCCAGAGGTTGTAGAAGTGATAGATGTCCGGTGCGCTGCCGCCTATGCGTCCGGTCGTTATGCGCTTGAGCAGGTCGTCGAATGCGACGGACTGGTGCTCGATCTTCACGTTCGGATTCTGCTTCTGGTACTCGTCGAAGATGGGTTGTAGCACGGCGAGGAGGGCTTGGTCGCCCCAGTGCGTGAGGACCACGAGCTTGACGGGGCCCTTGCTCCCCTCTGGCGCGGCGGTGCACGCGCCAACGACCATCGCCGCGATGGCCAGGCTCGCTACCAATCGGCTGACGATGTTCATGATTCGATGACCTCCAACCTCCCTGTGGCGCGACTGCCGAGGCATGCGGTCTCCCTTAGGCTTCCACCCCCTTTCCCAATGAAGAGTCACCGAAGACAGCGCGCGCCGCGCCGAACAAGCCCGCATCTGTGCCAAGGGCGGAGACCACGACGCGAACCCGCTTCGCCGAGATGGGCTGGGCACGATCGCGAACGGTCGCCCTGATGCGCGGCAAGAGCCGGCTGCCTAGTCCGGCGCCGACACCGCCGCCCAGGACGACGAGGTCCGGGTTGAGCAGGCTAACGAGGTCGGCCACGGCTCGTCCAAGCAGATCGGCGGAGGCCTCGATCACACTCCGCGCCCGCGCGTTCCCAGACGCCGCCGCTGCCAAGACGTCTTGGGCTCGCCGACGTTGCCCTCTTCTTGCGATGGCAGGGCCGGCTACGACCGACTCCAGCCCGGGCACCCGTCGGCGACCGCGAGCTCTTGCTCTGCTGGGACCCGAGCTCAACCATCCGATCGCCCCGGCGACTCCGTCACTCCCGCGGTAGACGCGGCCGTCGCAGATGATTCCGCCGCCAATGCCGGTACCGATGACGAGCATGACGACGTTGTTGACGCCGCGCGCGGCCCCGACCCACTGCTCTCCCACAGCGGAGGCTTGACCGTCGTACTCCAGCACCGCCGGCACCGAGAGAGCATTCTCGAGCCGCGCCGCGAGGGACACGTTGCGCCAGCCGCGGATGTTCGGTGCCCAGGTCACGACCCGGCGGTCGCGATCAACGACAGCCGGGACGGCAACTCCGACGCCCAGGACATGAGCACCTTTCGCCGCCTGTTCGGCCAGCGCGATGACCTGGTGGACTACCTCGTCTCCGCCCCGCCGATCGGTCTGAACGTCGAAGCGCCCGCGCGGAAGCCCGGCCGCATCGATAAGGCACGCCGAAATCTTCGTGCCGCCGACATCGATGGCGACCGCGCATCCGGAGGAGCTCACGATCCGTGACCGTCCGATCGCTCCAGGGCACGTCGGTGCGCCGCGAAGACGGACGAGTTGTGCTCCGGCACAGCGCCGGGCGCGTTCGGCGAGACGAAGACGTCCAGGCGGAGGCCGCGCTCGACGAGCCGCGCTCCCACCTCGGCGACGAGGGCCATCGATATCGCGACCGCCGCAAGTGTCGACCCCGCGGCCAGCGGTTCAGCAAGGCCGTCAACGCGCAGGAGCGCGTCCTCGGGCGGCACGCAGTTGTCGATGACCACATCTGCCACATCCGCGAGGCGCTTTCCGCTTGAGTGGGTCGGCGACGAGCTACGGGTGTTGCCGAGTGAGGTAACCGCTATGACCTGAAGACCGAGGCGTTTGGCCTCGAGCGCCACTTCCACGGGCGCGGCGTTCAGCCCGCCGTGCGAGTAGACCAGCATCACGTCGCGCGGCCTGAGCCGGTAGCTGCCGAGGAAGATCCGCGCGTAGCCCTCGCTCCGTTCGAGCCAGAGCAGCTCCCGCACGCCGCCCGGTCCGATCACGTTCCACCACATCAGGCGAGGATCGAGCAAAGGACGGAACCCAACGAAGCTCCCGTACCGGGGGAACACATCCATCGCGGGCAGGATCGAGTGGCCACTGCCGAACAGGTAGACCACGCCTTCGCCGGCGATCGCGTCGGCCATGAGCTCCGCAGCCTCCGCGAGGCGCGGCGCTTGTTCCTCCCGGATGCGGCGGAGCAACTCCTCTGCGCGGCGCAGATAGAGCTCGGCGCTTGGCGGGCTACTTTTTCGCCCGGCCTTCATAGTCCAGGACCGGCGAGGTCGAGAACGACCTTGTACCGATCCCCACGGAGGACCGAGACGGTGAACTCCACGAGCCGATTGCGCTGGTCGCGCGTGACTCGCTCGACAGAGAACGCGGGAACGCCGCGGCGGACACCCAGCAGCGACGCGATCTCGTCGTCGACCACGATCGGCTCGTAAGCCTCGGTGGCTTTCGCCGGCACGACCCCGTAACGGACATCAAGGAGCCGATAGAGCGAGTCGATCGGTTCACGCATCTGGGCCAGACCGGGGAAAAGATCGTCGGGCAGATAGGCGTTTTGCACCCCCATCGGCTTGCCATCGATGAGGCGAAGTCGCCGAAGCAGCACCACCGCGTCGCCTGGAGCAAGCTGGAGTCGCGCGGCGATCGTTTGGCCTGCGGGAATGCGCGCGAGCTCGAGGATCCGACTGCCGGGCACATGCCCGCGCCGGGCAATGTCCTCTGTGAAGCTGAGCAGGCGGACGGGGCCGTGCTCGATCTTCGGCTCAGCAACGAACGTCCCCTTACCTTGCTTGCGGGCGAGGACGCCTTCGTGCGCAAGCGCGCCCAGCGCTTGGATCGCGGTGATCCGGCTGACACCGTAGAGCTGGCAGAGCTCGCGGAGGGTCGGAACTTGATCTCCGGGACGCCATTCTCCCGCCGCTATCCGGTCCCGGAGCGCCTGTCGCAGCTGGTGGTAGAGAGGAATGGGCCCGCTTACGAGAGGAGTTACAACACGATTGGTCGGCCCGGTCGACATATTAATATGCACAGACTACAGAACCCGGCAACTTTGGGAAGCCACTCGTGATGACCGTGCCTGACCGATCGCTCACGGTCCGCGGAACCGTGCTCACAGACGGACACGAGTCGACTGCGACGACCGTCGAGATCGTTGATGGCCGCATCGCCACGGTCACGGCCAGCGCAAGTGCGGACGGCGCCGACATCCTCGTAGATGGCTGGATCGTGCCTGGGCTGATCGATCTCCAGATCAATGGGGCGGGAGGCATTGACCTTACGTCCGACCCTCGACCGGACGATGCCGTTGAGGCGGTCGCGAGAATCCTGCCGCGCCACGGCGTGACCGCTTTCTGCCCGACCGTGATCAGCTCGCCGGCTGCGACTCTCCTCGAGCGGCTCGCGCCGTACCAACCCCGCGACCATGTTGGCGGCGCCGCGTCACTCGGGGCGCACCTCGAAGGCCCGTTCCTGAGCACGGCACACCGGGGTGCCCACGACGCCAAGTCGCTGAGAGCGCCGGATGAACACGAGATCGAGAGCTGGCTCTCGGTCTCCCGCCCATCGATCGTCACCATCGCACCGGAGCTTCCAAACGCTCTCAAGGCGATCCGCCGGCTTGCGGCGGCCGGCACGATCGTCAGCCTTGGTCATTCAGGTGCGGACATGGAAACGGCGCGGTCCGCGTTGGCGGCCGGCGCGAGTATGGGCACACACCTCTTCAACGGCATGCCTCCACTGCACCACCGGTCGCCTGGGCTCGCCGGCGCGCTGCTCTCGAGCACGGCGACAGTCGGCCTCATCTGCGACGGCGTGCACGTGCATCCGATGATTACGGAGCTCGTGATCCGCGTCGCCGGAATCGCGCGCGTCGCGCTCGTGAGCGATGCTGTCGCTCCGGCCGGGCTGGCGACCGCTCAGGCTATCGCCGCCGTTGCCGGAGTTCGCCGTCCTGACAGCACCCTCGTAGGCAGCGCGGTCCTACTCGATGAATGTCTTCGCAAGGTCCGGAGCGCCTTGACGTGGCTCGCCCCGGCCCAGGTCGTGCTCATGGCCACCGGAACACCGGCCGCCGCTCTCGGCCAAAGAGTTGCTTCGCGCAAGGGTCGAATCGCGTCGGGCTACGACGCCGACCTCACGATTTTCGACGCCGATTGGGAGGTGATGATGACGATCGTCGGAGGTCGAGTCGTCTTTCGGCGTACAGATCGCTGAGGCGGCGGCCCGAATCTTTTCAGACCGCCCAGGGCGGCGGCGCGCTCGCGGTGCCGCCGAGGCTGCCGAACACGCCGAGGCGCAGCTTCAGCGACCCGAGAGCGCTCTGTTTCGCGGCGAGCGGCGCGAGCATTCGGTCGTAACCTGCCTCCGGGTACGCCCGCGCTGCGCGCGCGAGGACCGGCGCGAGCTCAGCGGAGTAGTCGACGTCCTTGAGCTCGGGATGCGGCCACGCGTTCGTGCCGTCCCGGTACGGCGTGAGAAAGTCGATTCCGCGCTGAACTCCAGACGACGCGTGCCACACGTCGACGCCGGCGCGGTCGCCGAGGTCGCCGAGGACGCAGAAGGCCAGGAGGTTGAACACGCTGTAGTGGAACGATCGCGTGCGCGCGAGCTCGAGTGGCTGCCCGCCATCGTCGGCGATCTGCTTCGCGGCGCGCTTCGCTCCGACCTGCGCGAGCGCGTCCTTTGCAACGTCGGCACGTCCCGCGAACAGCGCGAAGTCCGCGACCTGCGCGTCGTACCACGTCCCGTGGTTGTTCGCCGCGCGTCCTTCCATCTGACCTTGCGCGCTCCCGAGAAGCCAATCCACCAGCCGGCCGAACCACGCGCGAAGCGCGGCCTGGTCCGCGGCGGGCCACGCGGGCGTCCCATCGAGAAGGAGCGCCGCGTCGACCACGCGCATGAGCTGGCGGCTCTCGATGATCCCGGTCCCGCGGGGCTCGGTCCGTCCCGGGATGATCTGCGCAAACCGCATCGAGGGGTTCATGCGCGTCGCATCGTCGAGGAACCAGACTCGCAGCCATCGCGCCGCGGCCTCGCTGTAGGCGCTCTCGCCGGTCAGGAATCCCGCGAGCGCGAACGTCTCGACCGAGCCGACCATGCGCACGATCTTCGCCCCGTCGTAACGGCTCTGGTCCGTGGCCTCCGGGTTGATCTGTCCGTCGCGTTGCAGGTACGGAAGGCCGTCGGGCTTCGACGAGTCGGGCCACCAGTAGATGCTGAGGCTCATGTAGTCGTGCGGATCGCCCGACGGAGGCGCGACCGTTTTCTCCGCGACCGACACCGGCGGCGCCTTCATGGCCATGTCGGCGGCGCGACGGAGCTCCGTGATCGCCGGCGCGAGATCGGCACGCCCCGCGAGCGCACCGGTCCGCGCGTCGGCGAGTACGACCGGGTCCATAAGGAGGACCGGCGAGGTCACTACCGGAGCTTGCGTCGCGGTCACGGGCCTCCGGACGCGTGCTCGAGCTCGACGCTCGCCATGAGGAACGCGCCGAGGCCGCGGTGATCGTTTGTCTCGATAGGCCGGCGCACGTAGTAGTCGTACGAGCCGTCGCGATAGGTCATGTCCGGCTCGTCCGGCCGGCGACCGAGGCCGGTTCCCGCGCAGGTTCCACGCAGCGTGACGTCGCCATCCGCACTGGAGGTGACGAACTGCGCGAGGATGCCCTCGTAGCCCTGGCGCGCCGCGTCGAGGTGCGCGCGACCGAGGAGACCGAGGCGGACCCCCTTCGCGGCCGCGTAGACGAACATGCACGAGGCCGACGCCTCGAGGTAGTTGCCCTCCCTTCCGCCCTGATCGACCACCTGCCACCACACACCGGTCGCGTCGTCCTGCACGCTCTTCACCGCGTCCATCGTCTCCGCGAGGACCGGCGCGATCCGGTCACGCTGCGCTGAGTGCTCGGGCAGGAGCTCGAGAACGTCGGCGACCGCCATCACGAACCACCCGAGCGCTCGGCCCCAAGCGGACGGCGAGCGGCCTGTCGCCGGGTCGGCCCAGCGCTCGCGCCGGCTCTCGTCCCAGGCGTGCCGGAGCAGGCCGGTGCGCGCGTCGCGCGTCCGCTCGGCGATGAGCGTGATCTGTGCGGCCACGTCGTCGAGGGCCGCCTTCTCGCCGAAGAGGACGGCGAACTCGGCGTAGAACGGGCCCGCCATGTAAATGCCGTCGAGCCACATCTGGTCCGGGTAGATGCGCTTATGCCAGAAGCCACCGCTCGGTGTGCGGGGCTGGGCGCGCAGCTGCTCGCGAAGGATCGCCGCCGCCGCACGGTAGCGCTCCTCGCCCGTCTCGCGATACAGCCTGAGCAGCAGCGGACCGCCGGCGACGCCGTCCAGGTCGTAGGCCTCGCGCGCGTACGTCGCGATCCCGCCGTCCCCGACGAATCGGTCGACGTTCGACCTGATGTACTCGAGGTACCGGCGATCCGCCGTCGCTCGCCGGACCTGGTCGACGCCCTTGAGGAGCGTCGCCCACTCGTAGGCCCAGCGCGTCCCCACGACCGGTTCGCGCCGGATGACGGCGTCGGCGGCTCGGGCCGACCACGCCGTCGCCGTGGTGCGCACGTTCAGGTCACGTCCCGCAAGAGGAACGGCTCGCCGGCCTGGCCGCTGATGTCCACGCG
>Ga0066698_10000431_pt1 | contig 15342 bp, 15 predicted proteins | sample GraSoiAngelo_147_FD_66457 | JGI IMG/M metagenome (GOLD analysis project Ga0066698, IMG submission 66457) | Grasslands soil microbial communities from the Angelo Coastal Reserve, California, USA - 14_1009_05_40cm | ecosystem: Environmental > Terrestrial > Soil > Grasslands | place: USA... | reverse complement strand
TCGTCGATGTACGCGCCGAGCTCTTCCTCGATCGCCCCGAGAAGGTCCACGCGCCCCAACGAATCGAGTCCGAGATCCGCTGAGAGTGTCGCCTCCGGATGGACCGCGGTCGCGGGCACGTTGGCCGCGGTCGCGACGAGCTTCTCCACCTCGCTGAGCTCTCGCGTGGCCGTCCGATCGCCGCTGGCGGTCTGTGCCTGTTCGACACGCCCCATGTTCAGGAGCTGCTCGATCACGAGGCGCTTCTTCACTTTCTGAGTGGGGGTAGTCGGGAACTCGTCCTCCGGCCAGATCGTCCAGCCGCGGATCTGCTGGCTTCCCGAGAGCTTGGTGTTCGCGTCGCGCACGATCGCCGCGACCTCCGCGGGGTCCTTGACGAGGAACACGCCGTGCACCTGGATGTCCTCGCCCGGCCGCTGGAGCCCAACGATCGTTGCGACCGCGGGCCGCATCGGCGTCGCGATCGCCTCGATCCGCGGGTCGGCCGCGAGCGTGTTCTCGATGTCTTCGGGATAGACCTTCGTTCCGTCGGCGAGGACGATCATGTCCTTCTTGCGGCCGCGCAGCCAGAGAAAGCCGTCTTTGTCGATGCTGCCGAGGTCGCCCGTGTGGTACCAGCCGTCCTTGTCGAGCACGGCGCGCGTGGCCTCCTCGTTCTCCCAATACCCCTTGAACACGTTGGCGCCGCGAGCGAGGACCTCCCCGTCGTCGGCGACCTTGACCTCGACTCCAGGGAGGGGCGTGCCGACGGAACCGAGGCGATTGAGCTCGATGCGATTGAAGGTGATGCCGGGCGAGCATTCGGTGGTGCCGTAGCCCTGGATGACGTCGACGCCGAGCTCCCGCCACGATTCGCCGAGCGCGGGATCGAGCGCGGCGCCGCCGGACACGATGTATCGGAAGCGGCCGCCGAACTGACGGTGGACGCTGAAGAAGACGAGGCGCCGGAGCTCCATGGGCAGCCGCCGTGCGATCCGGCGAAGCCTCTCGAAGAGCTCCTTCTTGCCCTGGGCTTCGGCGTTGCGCTCGATCGCGAGCATCAGGGACTTCACGACGGCCGGCGTGATGAGCACCATCGAGACCTTGCGCTCCTTGAACGTTCGCCGGATCACCGCCGGCTGGCGGCTCGTCGGGTAGATCACCGACGCGCCCGAGAGGAGCACGCAGAAGAACCCGCCGAGCTGCTCGAACATGTGCGAGAGCGGCAGGAACGAGAGGAGGCGCATCTTCGGCCCGATCGGGAACACCTGCGCCGCCGACATGGCGTTGGAGAGGACGCTGCGATGGGTCAGCATCGCTCCCTTGGGATCGCCGGTTGTCCCCGACGTGAAGACGACCTCGGCGAGGTCCTCACCGGTCAGTGGCGCCTTGTCGAGGGGCGGGCAGTCCCGCGATAGATCCGGGAGGCGCTCCATCTCGTGGAGTGGCACGCCGAGCGCCTTTGCGCGCTCGAGAGTCTGCGCGGAGACGATCGCCGCGGTGGCGCGTGTCCGCTGGACGATCTTCTGCGCGAAGTCGGGCATTGAGTTCACGTCGAGCGGGACGAGGACCGCGCCAAGGCGCAGCGCCGCGAGGAACGCGATGCCGTACTCCGGGCGGTTGACGCCCCAGATGACCACGCGGTCGCCTTGACTGAGCCCGCTCTCTTTCAGGTAGCGAGCGACGCGCGGCACGATGTCATTCAGATCGCGATAGGTCCACGCACGTGTGCGAAAGCCGGGCCGGATCGTGAACGCATCCTTCCCGGCGAACTTGCGCGCTGACTCCTCGAGTATGTCGTTGAGCGTCTCCACCCTTCTCCCCCTCAGCTGACCAGCGCACGAAGCGCCTCGCGTGCTCCCTCCCGATACGGTGCGTAATGCGAGAACAGGATCGTCTCCACGTCAAGGTCGGCGAGCCGCCCGATCGAACGCCGCGCCAGCGCCATGTCGTCGGTGAAGAAGGCGTTTGGAAGGGTGACCTTTCCCTTCACCCGCTGCAGCAGGTCGCCGACGATCACGAACCGGTCGCGCGGCGAGTAAAGGCAGACGCTCCCCGGGGTGTGCCCGGGAGTGTGGAGGATGCGCACGCCGCCGAGGACCGGCAGCTCGTCGCCCTCGTCGATCGGGTCCGCGTGCGACGGCGCTCGAGTGAGGAGCGCCACGATGGGGCCGGGTGAGAAGTTCGCGATCACCTCGCGAAACCTGATGTGGAGTCGCTCAGCGTCCGCGGGGTGGAGCAGGACCTCGGCCCCCGACAGCGCGCCGATCTCGTGGACGCCACCGATGTGATCGGGATGACCGTGCGTGCACACGATGCGGGTGATGTGCTCGAGTGACCGGCCGATCCGCCCCAGGTACGCGCGAAGAAGCCGCGCCGAGCCGGCATGACCGGCGTCGACGAGCGTGATCTCGTCGCCATCGACGAGCAAATACGCCTGAGCGCCGATGAGCTTCACCACGTGGACGTTTGGTAGGACTTCCACCACTCAGATGCTAGGTGGCGGCCACACGCAAAACGTGTGTTACGCGACGAACGTGCGCCAGAGCAGGTTCGCGACGCTGGCCACCAGAAGGACCACGATCACCTGCCTGAAACGGGCTTGATCGAGCCGGCCCCGGATGGCGATCCCCGCCATGAGCGCGATGAGCATCGGGATGCACGCGATCACGCCGAGGGTCACGAGCTCGGCGGTGAAGAGACCGAGGGCGGCGTACGACACGAGCTGCACCGCCGACGACAGCTGGAAGACCGATGCCAGCGTGATCACGTATTCGCGTGGCTCTAGGTTCATCGCGTGGAAGTAGGAGCCGATCACCGGACTCGAGATCGAGGTCGTTCCCTGCATGACGCCGCCGACGAACCCCACGACCGGCGTCAGGAGTTGCGCGCGGCGCGCACCAGGCTCGCCCACGATTCGTTCCCCGCGCGCCAGGAACAGGGCCACCATCGCGGTGATCAGGACGGCGAACGTCTTCTGGTCCAGACCGGCGAGGAGGAGTGCACCGAGCACCGTTCCAGCCGCGTTCGCGACGATGAGCGGGACGAGGGTACGTAGGTAGCCCAGGACCCGCCACGATTGAAGGACGAGCAGGGTGTTCGCGACAAAGATGGGGATCGTGATGATCACCACCGCCTGCCTCGGGCCAAAGACCGACGCGAGGATCGGCGTCGCGATGAGCGGGAGTCCCATGGCTGTCGCGCCTTTTGCCAGCCCAGCGACGCCGAGGCCGGCGACGAGCGTCAGGAGCTGGAGCGCGCCCAATCCGCCTCGCTCACGAGGGTTCGCCAGTCGACGGGATGGAGCCCGTCGCTTGCGATGTAGCGCCGGCCGGTCTTGGCGAGCGGCCGGCCGTCGGCGCGGACGATATCGGCGGTGTGATCGAAGCCGGCACCGTGGACGAGCGCGGAGCCCACGCCATAGACGTCGACCGGGACGTGGAGCTCTTCGAACCGGCGGATCTTGGCGGCGTCGAAGCCACCCGAAGCCACGATCCGTACGTGGCGGTAGCCGCCCTGGTCGAGCGCCTCGCGGAGCAGCTCCACGAGGCGCGGCGTCACGCCGCGCAGCTCGCCTTGCGCGACGCCTTCGCGTTGCTCGAGCTCGCGCAGGATCGCGCGGTCGACGAGCGACTCGCTCGTATCGACACGGACGCCCCAGAGGCGCGCACCCAGCGCATGCGCAACGCCAAGCGACGTGTTGACCACGTCGTTGTTGAAGTCGACGAGGCTCGTGACGTTCACGTGCCCCTCGGGCGTGCCCTTCGCAGTGAGGTGGCCGATGGCATCGGGCGCGCGGTTGATGTACTCATCGAACTTGAGCGTCGCGACGGCGGTGTCTCCGCCGTAGACCGCGATCAACGCGTGCGGCACGGTGCCGAGACCGGTCGAGCCCCACCACTCGCCTTGCTCGTCGGTGGATACGGCGACTGCGCCGCCGACGTAGGCCGCGTAGCCCGATCCGGCCTGGGCTTCGTGGGTCTGGTGACGGGCGCCGAACATGATCACGGGCTTTCCGTTCGCGGCTGCGACGACGTCGCGGGTGTTCGTAGCGACGCGCGTGCCTTCGGCGAGCGCACCGAGGTAGAGCGTCTCGAGATGAGCGAACGCCGCGTACTCGCCTTCGATATGCATCACCGGCTCGTACGGACGCGCGATCTCACCGTCATAGAGCGACGACACCGCCAGGTCCTCCCAGCCCGGCTCCCATAGTGCCGCGAGCTCCCGCGAAAGCTCGAACACCTCACGGGCGACAGGCTCGTAGGCGCTCCAGTCGAGATCAGGCAGCCGCGTCCATGCCGCGTAGAGACGCCGCTCGGCACTCAGGTATCGATCGAACAACGCCTCGCCACGCGTTCGGTCCCGATACCGGCCAGTGCCCATATGGAGGATCGCGAGCGTCTGGTCCGTGCCGACGATGACCGCGTCGGGGTGTTTTTGGAACACCTGCATCGTGACTCGGTCATGGCGGTTGTCGCGCTCGAGGATGAGCTTGGTGCGCGCGAAGTAGATGTCGCTCTTGTACCCCGCGCGGATCTTCTCGATCGGCAGACGGAAGACGTGCGGCTTAAGACGCTCGGTGACGATCATCGTTTCACCGCCGTCGCTGGGAAAAGGTCGAAGCTGCTTGGGCCCATCTGCGAGCGGAACACCGGGACCGCGCCCGCTTCCGCATCGTGAATCCGCTCGAGCTGCAGCGGCGACATGTTCGCGGGGATCTCATCGACCGCGAAATATCCGACCTCGTTCGCCTCGTCGCTTGTCGTCGGGATACCGCTCTTGATGCGGCCTTCGAAGTTGAACACGAGATCGTTGCGCTCGGGCTTCCAGTAGAGCCCGGTGAGTCGCACGATCTCGACCTCGACGCCCACTTCTTCGCGCGCCTCGCGGACCGCCGCGTCCCACGGCGCTTCACCATCCTCGACCCCGCCGCCCGGGAGGTTCCACACGTCGATGTCGCGGCGGTGGCAGAGGAGGACGCGCCTTCGTTCGTCGAAGATCACGACGAACGCACCCATCCTCATCAGAACATGCTCATGAGCATGCCGCCGTCGACCTGCAGCGAAACGCCGGTGATGTACGACGCCTTTGGTGACGCGAGGAACACGACGGCCGCCGCGTATTCCTCGGGCTTTCCGTAACGGCCGAGCGGGATCACCGACGACTCGTAACGCTTGCGCACCTCGTCGGGTGTCGTGCCCTGGCGGCGAGCGGTGTCGTTGTCGAGCTGGATGAGCCGATCCGTTGCGATGCGGCCGGGCTGTACGGCGTTCACGCGGATTCCGTCTTTCGCGAGATCGGATGAGAGCGTCTTCAACATTCCGTGGACGGAGGCGCGGATCGCGTTCGAGAGGATGAGGTTCAGGTACTGCGTCGGCTGCCGCACGCTCGTGGAGGTCGAGTACACGATCGATCCGCCGCCCTGCTTGCGCATCTGGGGCAGTACGAGGCGCGTGAGCCGGACGGCCGAGAAGAGAGTCAGGTCGACGGCCTTGCGCCACGCCTCGTCGTCGAGGTCGTCGAAGCGTCCCGGCGATGGCCCGCCGGCGTTGACGATGAGGATGTCGATCGCGCGGAACGCGCCAAGGGCGTTCTGTACAAAGGATTCGCATCCTTCCTTCGTGGAGACATCGGCGGCGACGGGGAGCAGCTCGCGGCTGCCGGTCTTGCGCTCGATCTCCTGCGCCGCCGCGCTTATCGCGGCTTCCTCACGGCTGCACATTGCGACCCGGGCACCCTCACGGGCGAACTCCTCGGCGATCGCTCGACCAAGCCCTTTGCTCGCCGCGGCGACGAGCACCGTCTTGCCCTTTAGACCCAGATCCACGCCGTTATCGTGCCACCATGCCGCGCGTCCTGGCTCGGCCCGTTCGGATCGTGGTCATCGCCGTTCTGGCGTATCTGGCTGTGGGAGCCGCGTTCGAGATCGCCTGGCACTCGTTTCCGCCGTCCCCGCACTCGGACATTCCTGCGCCGTGGAACAGCTTCGACGCGTTCATCGCCTGGTTCGCGCTCTTCATTCCACTATGGCCGTTCTCCGTTGCCGAGTTCGTGGATCACGGCGCGACGGTCGCGGTGGCGCTGTTTATCGGCATGTTCGTGGTGATGTACGGAACCTTGGCGTTCGTGACGCGACGGCGCGACCGCGAGAGCTTGCCGGCTTAGAGCACTCCCGTCGCGACGGCCGCGACGATCGCCGCCGCGAGCACGAGTCGGTAGGCGACGAACCAGTTGAGTGAGTGCCCGCGCAGGAACCGCACCATGAATGCGACCGCGGCCAGACCCGAGAGGAACGCGAGCACGAAGCCGACGGCGAGTACATCGGGGGTCGCGAGCAGCTCCGCCGCCTTTCGCGCATCGAGCAGCGTCTTCGCGCCGGCACCCAGGATGACCGGCGTCGCGAGCAGGAACGCGAACCGCGTCGCGTCCTCGCGGCGGAACTCGCGCACCAGGCCCGCGGAAATGGTGATGCCCGATCGCGAGATCCCCGGGACGAGGGCGATGGCCTGCGCGACCCCGATGACGAGCGCGTCGACCACGCCGACGTCGCCCATCACGCGGCGCTGACGCGCCACCGCTTCGGCGGCAACGAATACGACCGAACCGGCGACAAGCCCGACGGCAACGACGAGCGGTCCGCGGAGCTCGCGCTCGACCATCGACTGCAGCAGCACGCCGGCGATCGCAGGCGGAGCCGTGCCGAGGACGATCAGCGCGGGCACGCGCCACCTTCCTCGGACGAGGTCCAGCGCGAGCTCAACCCACGTCCGCGCGAAGTAGAGAAGCACCGCGAGCGCCGTCCCGAGGTGCAGCGCGACATCGAAGGAGAGGCCGAAACGAGCCGGATCGAGCTTCAGGATGTCGGTCACCAGGATGAGGTGCGCGGTCGAGCTCACGGGAAGGAACTCGGTCAACCCTTGGACGATCCCGAGGATTGCGGCGGCCGCGAGATCGTTCAGCGCATCCCCCCGCGCGCGGCCGTCAGCGCCGCGCGTCCTTCTCGGTCATGATCGCGGACCGCGTCCAGGTTCTTCGCCCAGGCGCGCCGGTGGCCGGGGTCGATGAAGCGCATGGCGACGCCGCCATCGAATCCACCGACGCCGCCTTTCGCCGCGGCGTCCGCCGCGTAGCCGAACGACTCCGCGGCCCGCAGCAGGTCAGCGCCGGGAGCGTTGGGCAGAAGGCCGCGCGCCTGGCGAAGGAAACGTGCCGCGGCGCGCCGTTTGTCGACGAGCACCGCCCGCATGGCGTGGTCGGCGAAGGCGGCACTGCCCGCATGCTTCGCGTCGCTCCACCGCGCGTCGTCGCGCAGCGCGGTTGACCACGATTCGAGCGCGCGATCGCTCGCGTCGCCGGCGGCGACCGCCGCGTCGAGGCCGTCACGAAGAGCGTTCGGCCGCTCGGGTGGCGCCGTCTTGTCGAGGAAGATGAGGCCGCCCCGATCCTCACTCTCGAAATCGGACCAGCCGGCGCGCCTCGGGTCGTCGCCCTTGTCGAAGTAGGTCCGTCCGAAAAACGTCGGCCCTTCATCGTCGTAGCCGACTAGGAGACCGTACTCGGGCGGCCCGCCGAGCCCGAAGACGAGCGGCGGGAGGTGGCCGTCGATTGCCTCCTTCACGCGGTCAAGGATGAGCTCGCGCATCTCATCGTCATACGGCGGCGGCTCCGGATCGAGCCGGACACCGGCTGCGCGCGCCGCGCGCGCGAGTGTCGCGGCGTCACGGGGCGTGGCGGCGAGCGGATCCCACCCTGACTCGTCGATCGTCGTGCTGAAGGCCGCTCCGGATGACCCCATGAGCCAGTCGTATTCCGCACCGGTCGCAAGCGCGAGCGCATACGTGAAGGTCGTGTCGTGTCCTTCGCCGAATCGAAGCGGGCCGACGTCCTTGAGGATGCGGCGCTTGGTCAGGCGGCGTTCTCGGGAAACGCGTGCTTCAAGAGGGTGCACGCCTGCAGGGTGATCCACTTGCTCGCATCCACGCGCGATGGCATCCGGTCGGCGTACGGCGCGCGTCCGCCCCAGCGACCGCGGCCGTCCTGGCGCGCGAGGAGCCACCCGATCGCTGGTTGGGCCCGATCGTCCTCGATCGCGCCCGCAGCATCGAGTGCGCGCAGCACGAAGAGAACGTCAGCCTGATAGAAGAGCGGAAACGACAGCTGACGCCAGAGGAAGCTCGGCGCGGTGTCCGTCGGATAGCGTCCCCGCTCCATGCGATAGGACAGCAGGAACTCCACGCCGCGGCGGAGCGTCCGCTGCACCTCGCGGGTGCGTGCGCTATCGGGAAGCGCCGCGAGTCCCCAGACGAGTCGGGCGTACCCCCACGCACAGGGCTGCTCGCCGTTGATCCAGCACGCCGCGTCGAACTTCTTCGAGTCTCGGACGAGTCTTTGCACGAGCGGCTCGAGCCGCTGGTCCGAGCCGTACCCCGCAAGCGCGATGTACCGGACGACGTTGCCGGTGAAGCAGGATGCGCCGTGGTCTTGCTCGAAGACCCACTCCATCCCGCCACGACCGGGGCTGTCCAGCTGCTCCAGAACGTACCGCGCCGCGCGTCGAACCCGCGGATCGGTCGGATCGACGCCGTACTCCACGAGCAGCAGGTTCGCCCAGTGAGTCCCTTCGTACTTCGGCCCGTAGAGATTCGCGCCCGGCCAGCTCGCGTCGGGCTTCTGGCGCCGCAGGATCGTCGAGATCGGCGGTGTGCTCATCGCGCGCTGCTGCGCGTCGCGAAGCTCGGGGTCGCGTGGATTCCGGTCCAGGAGCGAGCGAAGGGTCTGCGCGCGTACCGCGGGGTCCTTGCGTTCGAGGAGCCACGGCATCGGATCTCCCTTCAGCAGCGCGCGCCAGGACATCTACGCCCCTCCGATGGAGAGCTCTGAGATGACGAGCGTGGGGCTGCCGAGGCCGCTCGGTCCGAAGACGAGGTCCGTGCCGACGCCGACGACCGCGTTCAGAAGGTGCGTGAGATTTCCCGCGATGGTGATGCCCTGTGCCGGGTGGACGCGGCTTCCCCGCTCGAGGTAATTGCCGGTCGCGCCGAGGGAGAACTCGCCCGAGACGGGATCGATGGTGTGCAGGTTCAGGAGCGACGTGACCGCAATGGCGCGGTCGAAGCCGCGCACGATCGTGGTCGCATCGTCAGTTCCAGCAGTCACGAACAGATTCGACGGCCCGATCCGAGCCGGCGAACCGTACCCAGCGCGCCGCGCGTTCCCCGTCGCATCGCTGCGGAGCTTCCGCGCGGTCTTGATCGAGGTCAGATATCCGCGCAGGACGCCCTTGTCGATCAGCGTCCGAGTCGTCGTGGCGATCCCCTCGCCGTCGAACGGCGCGCTGCGAAGGCCGCGCGGGCGACGAGCGTCGTCGACGATCGTCACCTTCTCGTTGGCGATGCGCTCTCCGACCTTGTCGGCGAAGAGGCTCCGACCCTTCAGTACGTTGTCGGCGGAGAACAGCGGGCCGATCGCGCGGAGGAGCTCCATCGCCATCCACGGATCAAGCACGACGGGCAGCTTCTGCGTCGCGAGTGGTTTTGCGCCGAGCTTCTCGACGGCTCGCTGCGCTGCGCGCTGCCCGACGCGCGCGGGCTCGAGCTCGCCGAAACGGCGCGCCGCCTCGCCGTGATAGCCGATCTGCCGGTCGCCGTTCTCCGACGCGACGGCCGAGGTCATCGTGCCGCAGTACGACTCACGGAACGAGGCGCGAACCCCGGTTGTCGTCGCGAGCATCGTCGTCGATTCGGAGTCGCTGTAGGTCGTCTTGCGGAACTGCTTCACCCGCGGATCCGTCGCGCGCGCCGCCTCCTCCACGGCGAGGGCGACCGCGCCGCGCTCGCTGAGCGGCCGATCTGCGATGCCGGCCTGATAGATGTCGAGATCCCCGTCATCGATTGGCTTCGTCGCGAATGCAAGATCCTCGTCGCGCTCGGTCAGGGCGGACATGCGACGAGCTGTGTCGGCGCACTCGCGAATCCCGATCGCCGATAGATCGCTCGTGTACGCGAAGCCGAGCCGCTGATCGTCGAGGACCCGGATGCCGATCCCGCGCTCGCCGCGCGCGATCACGGCCTCGATGGCTCCTTCCTTGATCTCAACCGAACCCGACTGGGCCTCGCGCAAGAAAACCTCGCCAACAGCGCCGGTCGCCTTGAGCGCATCCAAGGCGATGTCGACCGTCGCTTCGTTCGTGAGCCGCTCGCTCATTACGAAGCAACCCGCGCGTTGCGGGTGGCACGGGGGAGCGAGTTGTGCGCGAGCCGTATGACCGGCCGCGTCGCTGCGGGACGGAACCGAGTGCGGCGGAGCGGACCGGTAGGCGAGCGCACGACTCCGACCCCGGGACAGGACCCGCAACGCGCGCCGGGTGCGCAGCTCACTTGAGCTTGCCGCCCACAACGACCGACGGAATTCGAATCGTTGGCTGCGCGTCGGCGACCGGCGCTCCTTGGCCATCCTTGCCGCAAGTCCCAGTCGAATAGCCGAGATCACTTCCGACCATATCGATTTCCGACATCAACTTCGGACCCTGTCCGACAAGCGTTGCTCCACGCAGCGGCTCGGCGATCGCTCCGTCGCGTATTCGGTAGCACTCGGTGATTTCGAATGCGAAGTTCCCCGACACGACGTCCACTTGCCCGCCGCCCATCTTCTTGACGAACACGCCGTCCTTGACGGAACGAAGAATGTCGGCTGGGTCAGATGTGCCCGGCGCGATCATCGTGTTGGTCATCCGGCAGATCGGCAGGTAGCGAAAGGACTCGCGCCTCGCGTTTCCGCTCCGGGGGATCGCGAGCTTGTCCGCGTGCTTGCGGTCGGAGAGATACGTCCGGAGCACGCCCTTGTCGATCAGGACGGTGCGCTGCGTCGGCGTGCCCTCGTCGTCCATCGCCGCGGTTCCACGCTTGTTCGAATCCGTTCCGTCGTCGATGACCGTGATCAGCTCGCTCGCGACCTTTTGGCCGATCCGGCCCGAATAGACAGAGAGGCCCTTGAGGTTGAGGTCCGCCTCGAGCCCGTGCCCCACCGATTCGTGGATCAGCGTCCCACCTGCCTCGCTCGAGAGAACGACCGTGTACGTGCCAGCCGGCGCCGGTTCGGCGCCCACGTTGAGGACGGCGCGCCGAGCCGCATCGGTGGCTGCCTGCTCGACAGCCTGGTCAGTCAGCATTTCGAACCCCGCGGTCCCTCGCAGGGCCTCAAATCCGGACTCGAGCACGTCTCCCTGCTTGGCGACCACATGCACAGCCAGGTTCAAGCGGACGCGCATGTCGGTGCGGAAGAGGCCGCCGCTATTCGCGATAAGGACCTCTTGCACGCTCTCGCCGTAGGTGGCGGTGACCTGGTGAACACGCGGGTCGAGCCCGCGAGCTACCTGGTTCGCCCGCCGCAGAAGTCCGACTTTCCGCTCGACGGCCACCGAACGGGGGTCGATGGCCACGGTCGAATTTCGCGGAAGCTCGTCCGGCTCGGGCTCGTCGGCTTCATGCAGCTCGCCGCCTTCCGCGACACTGCGCGCCGCGCGGCCCGCGAGTGCGAGCAGGTCATCGACGTCGGCCACGTTGGCGTTGGCGTACGTCGTCCGCTCGCCGCTTGTGACGCGAATACCCGCGCCTTGATCGACACCTGAGATCGCGTCCTCGATTCGGTTGTCGTCGAGGATCAGCTGAAGGGTCTCGTGTCGCTCCCAGAACAGCTCAGCCCAATCGCCACCTCGCGAGAGCGCGGTCCGCAGCGCTTGAGATGCTTCGCGCGCGCTGACCGACGGTCTGCTCGCGACTGCTGTAGCGATGTTTGCCCTCCGGTCCCCTGAAGGTCAGCGATGGTACGACGTTCAGTCCCCGATGACAGTTATGGTCGCGGTGCGTTCACGCGGTCCGTCGAGCTCCGCGAAGTACAGACCTTGCCATGTCCCGAGTGTGACCTCGCCATCGCGGATCGCGAGGGTCACGCTGTTGCCGATCAGGACTGCCTTGATGTGAGCGGGGCCGTTACCCTCGGCATGCGCGTACTTCGCGTCGCGGGGCACGGCCCGCTCGAGTGCGGTGAGCAGATCTTTCTGCACGTCGGGGTCCGCGTTCTCGTTCACGAAGACGGCCGCGGTCGTATGCGCGACCGTGACGGCCACGATCCCGTCTCGAATCTTCGCGCGCGTCACCGCGGCCTTCACACGCGGTGTGATATCGATGGTCTGCTCGCGCTTGGTCGTCTCGACCGCGATCTGCTCGTGTCGAATGGTCACGCCCGCGTCTCCGCAGCTTCGCGTTGCGCCGCGATCCGCGCGATCAGCGCGGCAGTCGCGTTGCCGCCGCTGACGACGAGCACCGTGCGCCGTCCGCGCGGGTCGATCTTGCCCGCGCGGACCGCGGCAAGCGGCGCCGACCCAGAGGGCTCGACGAGGAGGGAGAGGGACTCCAGGTACTCATACGAGGCACGCTCGAGCTCGCCGTCGCTTACGGTCACGAAGTCGTCGACGTAGCGGGTGGCGAGCTCGACGTTGAGCGCCTCCGTGCTTTTCGCGACGAGCTTGTCGGCGACGCTTTGGGGGTGCTCGAGGACGATCGGGTGACCCGCCCGCACCGAGCGGCCCACGGCATCCGCGCCCTCGGGCTCGACACCCACGATGCGCACGCCCGGTCTCGCGGCGCGGAGCGCGAGCGCGATCCCGGTGATGAGACCACCCCCGCCCACGGCGACGATCACGAGCTCCACGTTCGGGAGGTCATCGAGGATCTCGAGTCCGATGGTGCCCTGTCCCGCGATGATGAGCGGGTCGGCGTACGGGTGAACGAACGTCTTGCCCTCGTCGCGTTCGATCCGGTGGGCCAGCGCGAGAGTGTCGTCGTACACCTCACCCTCGAGCCTGACCTCGGCGCCGTACGCCTGACAGACGCGGACGATCGTCTCCGACACTCCGCGCGGCATCACCACGGTCGCTGGCGCCTCGAGAGCCGCCGCCGCGAAGGCAACGCCTTGCGCATGGCTCCCGGCCGAGGCCGCGACGACCCCGCGCCGTCGCGATGCCTCGTCCAGAGACGCGATCTTGTTCAGCGCACCGCGGACTTTGAACGTGCGCGTGGGCTTGAAGGTCTCGATTTTGAGGTAGACGTCGGCGTCGAGATCGGCTGAGAGAAGGGGAGAGCGCTCGAGTGGAGCTCGCGGGAGGTACCGGTCGACGACACGGCGCGCAGCGACCATGTCCGCGACGGTCGGCTCTCGCTGCACGCCGCGACGATACTTCGGCGCGAAGATGCGGACTTGGGGCGAGGAGCGGGATGCGGCTGTTGCGGCGCTGCGCCTGGCCGGCATCGCGACCGCGGCTCTCGATGCGGACGTGCTGCTCGTGCACGTGCTCGGCGTCACCAAGGAGATGCTTTACGCGCATCCCGACACCGAGATGCCGCACGGCGCGCAGCGTCGCTACCGCGAGCTCGTCGAGCGGCGCGCGCGAGGCGAGCCCGTCGCTTACCTGCGCGGCTTCAAGGAGTTCTACGGTCTTCGTTTCACCGTTGACCAGCGCGTGCTCATTCCGCGACCGGAGACCGAGACGCTCGTCGACGCTGCGCGCGAGCTCATCGGTGGACGTGCGATGACGGTTGCCGACGTCGGCACCGGGTCCGGTGCCGTCGCGGTCGCGATCGCTGCTCACGAGCGGAGCGTGCACGTGATCGCGACAGACATCAGCATCGACGCTCTGGCGGTCGCGCGAGAGAACACGCTTCGCAACGGCGTTGCGGACCGGATCGAGCTGCGCGAAGGTGACCTTCTCATGCCGATCGCGGAGCCGGTCGACATGGTCGTCGCGAATCTGCCGTATCTCCGAGCTGACACGCTCGATCATCTCGTTGGTGAGCGCACGTCACTCGCCTTCGAGCCCCGTCTCGCCGTGACCGCCGGCAAGGATGGCCTCGAGCTCATCTGGCGTGCCGCCGCGGATCTCCCGCGCGTCCTCGCGCCGCACGGCGCGGCGCTCTTCGAGATCGATCCGCCATCAGCGGATCAAGTCGCGCACCTTCTCCAGTACGCGATCGGCGGAGAGACTCGCGTGATCAGCGATCTCGCCGGCGACCCGCGGGTGGTTGCGGTCACGACGCGCTGATGGCGCCGACGGTCAGAGTCATCGCCTTCGACGCCGCGACCTGGCGCGAGCTCGGTCCGCGGATGGAGGAGCTCGAGCGGCAGGAGTGGGGGCCGCGAGCCTTCTCGCAACGCGAGATGCGTTGGCAGGCGACGAACCGCGATGCGATCGTCGCGACGACTTGGGACGGGCCGCTCTTCGTCGGCTTCGCCGTAGCGGGTCCGGCTTGGAGCGAGGCACACGCGAGCCTCCTCAATGTGCTCATCGATCCGGCCTATCGGGGTCGCGGCCTGGTCTGGCCGCTGATCGCCGCCGTCGAGCGCGAGCTCTTGGCGCGAGGCATCGATGAGCTCGAGATCGACGCCCGCGTCGACAACGGTTTCGCGGATGCGGTCGAGCGCCGTTACGGGACGCGCGCGACGGTGATCCAGGCGGATCACGCGAGCCCCTACGGGCTTCAGCGGACGCTGAGGGTCAGGATCGCCGAAGGTGCGAGTCGACCTCGTCGAACGCGCGCAGCACCACGCTCTCGAACCCTTCGCCCGCCTGGCGGCGGACGAGGACGCCCCGCAGCCCGCATTCCGCCGCCCATGCGATAGCCTTCTCCGAGTCGTCGATGAGGATCGCCGATCCCGCTTCGACGCCGGCATCCGCGAGGATCGCCCTGTAGTACGCCGGGCCCGCCTTCCAGACGTTCACGAGGTCGCTGCCGTAGACCCGCCCGAATTGATCGCGGACGCCGAGGGTACGTAGGTATTGCGCGACGTCGGCATGCGAATCACCCGACGCGGTATGAAGCACGAGGCCGAGCCGGCGGAAGCCGCGAAGACGCTGAACGATGCGCGGCGGCTGTATAGCGACGTGCTCCAGCACGTACACGAAGGCGGTGGTCGTGATCCTGTCGGCATCCATCTTCGCCGGACGCGGCACGCCGACCTGCTCGCACATGTCCGCGAGCCAGAGACGCGCATCGTCGGCGAACCAATCGCGGATGCTGGGGACGGCGCCGGACGTGGATGCGCGGAGGTAACGATCGAACGCCCGCTCGTGGGCGCCGATGTTCGCGTGCGCCCATGCATCGGCACTTCCACCGAGCTCCGTCGGCAGGTATTGGCCGAGGAGCCGGCGAAAATCTGCGCCGACAACCTCGTTGTCGACAAGCACACCACCTTTGTCGATGAAAAGAGTTGTGATTTTGGCCATGTGCGGACGGCTATCATCCACGAGGTGAAAACGCGCCTCCTCGCGGCGGATTCGCCGGGGGCGGTGGAGGAGGCCGCGGCCGCGCT
>Ga0066698_10000425_pt1 | contig 15412 bp, 10 predicted proteins | sample GraSoiAngelo_147_FD_66457 | JGI IMG/M metagenome (GOLD analysis project Ga0066698, IMG submission 66457) | Grasslands soil microbial communities from the Angelo Coastal Reserve, California, USA - 14_1009_05_40cm | ecosystem: Environmental > Terrestrial > Soil > Grasslands | place: USA... | reverse complement strand
TACTGGTAGTACGCCGGTCGGGCACCGCTCGATCGCACACGTAGTCTCATGGGATCGATCTCCGCGATATCGAGATTGGGCGCGATCCAGAAGAGGTACTCGTTCCGAGGTCCGGGTTTCCACTTTTGGGGTTTGGTGGTGAGCAGCGATGGGTCCTGATACCAGACCCGGAGAGCCTGGAACCGGTACATGTGCGCGTAGACGCCTTCGATTCCGTGTGTCTGCGCGAACACATACGCGGTCGAACCCGGCGTCAGCGACGGGTAGAGGCGTTTGAACCCTGCCTCGACCTGGCGAAGAGCTTTGCTGGTCCTCTCCAGATTCCGTTCGGTCGTGACCGATGGGTCCAATCCGGCCCCGCGGCTGACGACCCCGAATGCCATGAAAGCGATCATTATGGGGAGCAGGTGTCTCCGCGGCTGATTCCTGAGCAGGGTCGCACCGATGAGGGAACTTCCGATTCCCGGCAGGCACATATAGTACGGTGCCCAGTATCTCACCAGAGATACGGTTAGAAGAACGGGTAACAGCACAATAAGGGCAGCGAGAATCAAAACGCGGCCAGCCGGATAGTCCACCTCCACTGGCAGGGAGTTCGCACCACGAGAATTGAGAGCGATGAGCGCGAACGCAGCTGCAGCTGACCCGAGAGTCAGCGCAACCAATCTGGTGCTTGCCCATTCGACCGAGACTCCTGCGACCGGGAGATTCGCAAGAGTCAGAATGCTTCGCAACGCCGAACCCGCCATGTCCGGATTATCAAGACCGAGGTACCCCGCCCCCCCGCCTAGAAAGCGGCGCTCGAAGAGAAGGCGAAGGCCCGGGTGGATCGCCACCCACGCGGGCACGAGAACCCCATATGGCAGGACGTCCCCCAGTGATGGACGCTCCCGCCGAAGTATCGAGTTCTGCAGCGCAAGGGCAGGAACGAGCGCCACGGCCGTTTCCTTCGAGAGGATTGCGCCGCCTATCGCCAATGCGGCGAAAATAGAGCGGCCCTCGAGTTGAAGAAGGAATGCTACGAGGGCCAGGTCGATCGCCATCAGATCTTGAACTCCGCTCGCCCACCCCACGAGGAGAGGTACCGAGCCCAAGCTCGCGAATGATAGCCCGGCGACCACGCCTGCCCTGGGTCCTAGAAGCCTGGACGCTAGAATCATGAGAAGAGCGACCCCAGCCGCTAGGAGGACCGAATTGAAGAGATGCAGCGCTAAAGGAGCGTCCAAGTGACCGAGATGGAGTACTCCGAAGTAGACCTCACGGGAGAGCGGTCGATAGAAGAGCGAATGCGGATCCGGAAGGAGGTCGCTCAGGCGGAAGGTCTGCGCACGTCCAAGGAAATCGAAATCGTCGAACAGGTAGACGAAGCTGAAACAGGGTATGGCAAGTGCGATCGCGGCAGCGATCGGCAAGAGATACTGGGGACGACGCCACCCACTGTTCACGCCGGGGCTCATTACTGCTCGATCCTACGCGATCAGCCCCGGATTCGCGACGCCCGAAGCCGGCGCGACGCGAGGCGCAGCACTCAGATCTGGAGTGCGGGGATCGTTACCTCGGGAAACGTGGCGAGGACGTCATAGATTTCGCGCGCGATCGCCTGAAGCCGCTCTTTGCTCTTTGCCTCGAAGCGCGCCACGAGAACGGGCTGGGTGTTCGACGCCCGGATGAGGCCCCAACCGTCGCCGAATTGGACCCGCACCCCGTCCACGTCGATGACGTCGTACCGGGCCGCGAAGTGCTCGCGAACCGCATCCACGATCGCAAATTTTCGCTCGTCCGTACAGTCCAGGCGCAGCTCCGGCGTCGAAACGTAACGCGACTGCGGAAGCTCATCGACCCGCGCGGAGAGGGGCGCCTGCCCCCCCGCCAGGATGCGCAAGAGCCTTGCCGCCGCATACAGGGCGTCGTCATAGCCATAGAACTCGTCGGCGAAGAACATGTGCCCTGACATTTCCCCGCCCAAAGGGGCCTTGGTCTCGCGCATTTTGGCTTTGATGAGCGAATGTCCCGCTTTCCACATCACCGGCTCTCCCCCCTTCATTCGCACCCAATCGACGAGGCCCTGGGAGCACTTCACTTCGAAAATGATCGGCGCTCCTGGCCTCGAGGAGAGAACGTCCGCCGCGTAGAGGCCCAGGAGCTGATCCCCGTATAGAAGCCGCCCCTTCTCGTCCACCGCGCCAACGCGATCCGCGTCGCCGTCGAACCCGATCCCCAGATCGGCTCCGGTCTCTCGAACGCGCTCCTGTAGGGAGCGCATGAGCGATGGAACCGTGGGGTCGGGCAAGTGATTCGGGAAGCGGCCATCCGGTTCCGCGAAGATCGCGTCCACGTCGCATCCAAGGGCGCGGAGATACGCCGGCCCCAGGATGCTCGCCGCGCCGTTTCCCGGATCCACCACGACCCGGAGCTTGCGCTTGAGCGAGACCCGCGACGTAAGGTCACGAAGGTACTCGTCGTCCACGGAGACCTCCTCGACCGTTCCGCGCTGGGGGAGCGCGCCGGCGGAATGGGCCCGGTCGCGCAGATCCTGGATGTCCGGGCCGTGCAGTGAGGAAATCCCGTCCGAGAGCTTGAGCCCGTTGTATTCGATAGGATTGTGGCTGCCGGTCACCATGACGCCGCCGTCCGCATGGAGGTGGAGGATCGCGAAATACAGCGCCGGCGTCGGAACCTGTCCCACGTCGATGACCCGGGCCCCCTGGTCGCGGAGCCCCTCGACCAGCGCCGCCCGGATTCGCGGCGAGGAAAGCCGGACGTCGCGTCCCACGGCGAGGACCTTCTTGCCCTTGTCCCTCATTCGCTGCGCGAACGCGGCACCGATGGACCGGACGACCTCGTCGGACAAGTCGCGGTCGGCGACGCCACGGATGTCGTACTCGCGAAAAATCTGTGGATTCGCTGGGCTCACTTGGGCTCCTTCAGTCTCAGGTAGGCGTCGATGAAGGGGTCTAAGTCCCCGTCCATGACGCGCTGCACGTCTCGAACTTCGAGATCGGTGCGGTGATCCTTGACCAGCGTGTAGGGGTGAAAGACATAGGAGCGGATCTGGCTCCCCCAGGCGATGTCCTTCTTGCCTCCCGTCAGCACCTCCCGCTTCTTGCGGTCTTCTTCGATCTTGAGGGAGTACAGGCGCGCCTTGAGGATCTTCATCGCCGAGTCGCGATTCCGATGCTGCGAGCGCTCGTTCTGACATTGGACGACGATTCCAGTCGGGACGTGCGTGATCCGCACCGCCGACTCGGTCTTGTTGACGTGCTGCCCCCCGGCGCCGCTGGCGCGGAACGTATCAATGCGAAGCTCGCTCTCGGGTACTTGCAAGTCGCCGTTCCCCTCGGCGAGCGGATAGACGAAGACCGAAGCGAAGGAGGTATGCCGCCGGTGATTCGCGTCGTACGGGGAGATTCGCACCAGCCGATGGACCCCGCGCTCGGCTTTGAGGTAGCCGTAGCTGAACGGCGCGTCCACCTCCACAGTGGCGTCCTTGATTCCTGCCTCTTCGCCCGGCTGGAGGTCGAGGACCTGGGATGGAAGTCCCTTCCGCTCCAGATAGCGGGTGTACATGCGGAAGAGCATTTGAGCCCAATCCTGCGACTCGGTTCCACCAGCGCCCGGGTGGATGGTCACGATCGCGCCGTGGGCGTCACTCTCCTCCGAAAGGAGGCTTTGCAACTCGAGCGCCTGGATTTTGGGGAGAAGCTGCTTCGACTGGCGCTCGAGCTCGTCGGCCAGGGATTCGTCCGGCTCCTGCTCGACGAGCGCGATCAGGCCCTCGGCGTCCTGGACCTCACGCTCCAGCTCACGGTAGGGCTCATAGATCCGACGCAACGATTTGAGCTCCGAAACCACCTTCTGGGCGGACTCGGGGTCGTTCCAAAAGTCGGGCTCCGCCATCTTGGCCTCGAGCTCCCCGGCGCGCCGCTCGCATTGTTCGACGTCAAAGATAGCCCCTGAGCTCCGCCAGAATCTGGCGTCCGTCTTCAAGCCTCTTTCGCGTGGCCAGCAGGTCCATGGAACCGTTTCCCCTCTCGGTTGTGATTCTATCTGCTCCTGGGCTCGGATCGAAGCCGCTCGATTTCAACCCAGATTTCGTCGGCGCGCTTCAAGAGATCCGCCCGGGCGCCGGTGTTTTCGATGCGCCAGAGACGCCTGGCACCGAGGATGGGAGGAAGCTTCTGTCCCTCGATCCGTTCCCGGGCCTCCTCCGCGGAAAAGCCCTTCAAGGCGGAGAGGCGCGCCACGCGGACCCCGGCCGGAGCGAGGACGAGGACGACGCCATCGAGCTCCGGCTCGAGCCTCCATGCTCCGAGGAGCGCGGCGTCCAGCACGAGCACGCCATCCCCCGTCGCGGACTCCAACGCGTCGCGGACCCGGGTCTCGAGCGCGGGCTGCACCAGCCCATTCAGACGCTCCAGGGCGGCTTCATCGCCAAACACGATCCGCCCCAGCGCGCGCCGGTCCACGCTTCCATCCGGTGCCAGGACGGACGCGCCGAATTGCGCTCCGATGCGCTCGCGAATCTCGGGATCGCGGAGGACCTCCCAGCCCAGCGCGTCCCCATCGACCACCCTCGCGCCATGCTCCCGGAATCGCGTCGCGACATCGGTCTTGCCCGAGGCCATGAGACCCGTCACGCCGATGCGGAGCATCCGCTCAACCTATCGACGTGGATGAACCCGGGTCAAGCGATTTAGGCGTCCGTGCCGCATGGGCCGAGCGAGTCGTCATGCATGCGCGTCGGCCCAGGTCTTTCCGTAGCCGACGTGGACCTCGAGCGGAACGCGGAGCGGGATCGCGTGCTCCATGACGTCCGTGACCAGAGTCTTCAACGTCTCGAATTCCTCCCCGCTCGTCTCGAACAGAAGCTCGTCATGCACTTGAAGTATGAGTCTCGATTTCATCTCGGGACGCTCCCGCAGCAACGCGTCGATCCGGACCATCGCCACCTTGATGAGGTCTGCCGCGGAACCCTGGATCGGCATGTTGACGGCTACGCGCTCGGCCTCGGCCCTGCGCGCGCCATCCTCATGAAGCGCCGGGAGCGGCCAGCGGCGCTTCAGGATCGTCTCGGCGTAGCCCCGCTGCCGCGCGAGAACGAGCATCTGATCGAGGTAGGATGCCACTCCGGACAAGGTCCGGCGGTACTCCTCAATGAACGCGGAAGCCAGAGCCCGCGAGAGGTTCAGCTCACGCGCCAGCCGCGCCGGACCCATACCGTAGAGCACCCCGAAGTTGACGACCTTGGCCTGCGCCCGCTGGGCCGGGGTCACGTCCTCCAGCGCCACGCCGAACAGCCGCGCCGCCGTCGTGCGATGCACGTCCCCCCCGGAACGGAACGCTTCGGCGAGCACGGAATCGCCGGAGAGATGAGCCATGACGCGAAGCTCGATCTGCGAGTAGTCGAACGAGACGAGGAGCCCGTCCTTCCCTTCCGCGATGAACGTCTTCCGGATCGCGCGGCCCTCCTCCGACCGGATCGGAATGTTCTGGAGGCTGGGCTCGCTCGCGCTCAACCGGCCGGTCGAGGCTACCGTCTGGTGAAACGTCGCGTGGACGCGTCCGGTCTCGCGGTGGACAAATCGAGGGAGCGCGTCCACATAGGTGCTCTTGAGTTTTTGGTACTGGCGGTGCTGCAGCAGAAGCTTCGGAAGGGCATGGTGCGGCGCCAGGCTCTCGAGCACCTCGACGTCGGTGGAATACCCGTCCTTGGTGCGACGCCCTCTCGGAAGCTTCAGGCGATCGAACAGGATCTCGGCCACTTGGCGCGGTGAGTTCACGTTGAACGGGACCCCCGCGGCCTCCTGGATTTCTGCCTCGAGCCTGGCGCACTGCTCCCCGAGCGAGCGCGACATGGCGTTGAGCGCCGGCACGTCGACCTTCACCCCGGCGCGCTCCATGCGCACCAGCACGCCGAGGAGCGGCATCTCCACGTCCCGGAAGAGCGGGGTGAGGTCCGAGCGTTCCAATTCTTGGAGAAGGATCGGCGCCAGCCTCAAGCACACGTCGGAATCCTCGCAGCAATACTCCGCGATCCGATCGATCGGGACGTCGGCCATCGTCTGGCCTCGACCTGATCCGATCAGCGACTGGGTCGGGATCTTCTCGACCCCGAGGCGGGTGCGCGCCAGGTAATCGATGTTCTTCGGCTGGTCGGGCTCGACGAGAGAGGCGGCGAGCATGGTGTCCAGCGCGACGTCGTGCACCGGAATGCCGAAGCGATGGAGCACATGCCAGTCGAACTTCGCGTTCTGGGCGACCCGTCTCTTCGCCGGGTCCGAGAAAAACGGCCCGAGCGCCTCTCGGACCCGGTCCGGATCGAGGTTTCCGCCGCGATCGTGTCCCACCGGAAGGTAAAACGCGCGGCCAACCTCGAGCGCGACGGAAATCCCGACGAGCTTGGCCTGGAGCGGGTCCAGCCTCGTGGTCTCGGTATCGAACGCGACGTAGTCGCGCGCCTCGGCGAGCGCGCCGGCAAGCGCCTCGAGCTCCTCGGGCGTCCGCACAACCCGGTAGTCGCCGAGCGGGGGGCGCTCGGGTGCCTTCACCGAGATCGCCGACGGTGACGATTCTACGTTGCTTGCGTACTCAGGGAACAGCTCGGTCGGCTGGGTCGCCTCCAGCTCCTCCAGGAATCGCTTCTTGAGCGCGCGAAACCCCAGCTCGTCGAGCACGCGCACCAGCTCCGCGAGATCCGAGGGGGATCGCTCGAGCTCGTTCCAGTGGAGATCGAGCGGCAGGTCCGTCCGGATGGTGACGAGCTTCTGGGAAAGACGCGCCTTGCCTTCATTGGCGCGGATCTTGTCGCGGAGGCCGGGGCGTGCGACGACGTCGATCGAACGGTACAGCTCGTCCAGGGAGCCATGCGTGGCGATGAGCTGCGCCGCAGTCTTCTCACCGACGCCCGGCACGCCCGGCACGTTGTCCGACGCGTCCCCCATGAGCGCGAGCAGATCGATCATCTGCTCGGGATCCACGCCGAAGCGCGCGCGTACGCCCGCCCGATCGATCGTCTCGACCGATCCGCCGCGGGCGCCCGGGCTCAAAAGGCGGATCCGGTCCGACACGATCTGGTAGAAATCCTTGTCTCCGGTGAGGATCCACACGGTGGCATCCGCTTTCGCCGCCTCGACCGCGAGCGTTCCGAGGAGGTCGTCCGCCTCCACCCCCTCCTGCTCCACGATCGGCACACCCAGCAGGCGCACGAGCTCCCGGATCTTCGGAATCTGGCGCGCCAGATCTTCCGGCATTGGGGGCCGATGGGCCTTGTACTCGGCGTACTCGCGATGGCGGAATGTGGGAGCCTTCGTATCGAAGACCACCGCGACATGGTCCGGGCGGCGCTCGTCCAGAAGCGGAATCAGCGTGTTGAGAAACGCGAAGGCCGCGCTCGTGATCTCGCCCTTCGAGTCTCGGAGTGGGTTCCTGGCGAAGGCGAAGTGTGATCGGTATAGGAGCGCCGACCCGTCGATGAGAAGCAGTTGCTTACCGGCGTCGATTCCCGGTGCCGTAGAGACCATGACGGGCCATGTAGTGAAGAACGAGGTCCGGCGTCCAGTAGCGAACCGGAAGTCCGCGTTTCAACCGGCGTCGAATCTCGGTCGAACAGATACCGATGCGTGGAGGTTTCACATAAACGATCCGCCTGCGAATCGAAGGCGGAAGCGACGGCATGTCGTGATCCCCCCGCGGCACGACCACGAGGCGCGCCAGTTCGATGATGCGCTCGGGCTCGCGCCACTGGGAGAACTCCTCGAGGCTGTCCTGTCCCATAAGGAAGAAGAGATCGCCCCGCGTGGAACGTGTGAGCGCCTCGAGCGTGCGTACCGTGTACGAGGGCCCGCCCCGGTCCGCCTCGATGCGGGACACCTCGAAGCGGCGATTTCCGCGGACGGCGAGACGGAGCATCGCGATCCGATGCTCGACGTCCGCCAGGCCCGGCGCTCGCTTGTGCGATGGCCGGTTCGCCGCCACGAAGAGGAGCCGATCGAGCTTCAATCGGGCTACCGTTTCCTGCGCCATGATGAGGTGCCCGATGTGGACCGGGTCGAAGGTTCCACCGAAGACGCCGATGCGGCTCATCGCGGCGCCTCGGAGGCCTGGAGCCCGCGGAGCCGCTCATCGGCTTTGCGTTTGATCTCGCCGTCGGGCGCGGAAGGAATGAACTTTTTAAGGGTCTCGACCGCCTCTTGCTTCCGCCCTTGACGCTCGAGCGACCCCGCCAACAAGAGCGCCGCCTCGGGCGCCCATTTCGAGTCGGGATACCGAGCAAGCAGTTGGCGAAATGAGATCGTCGCCGCCTTCTCCTGTCGCAGTTTGACGTAGAGACGGGCGGTCCGGAGGAGCTTCTCCGCGAGACGATCGCGGAGCGCCTGGATCCGGACACGAGCCTCTCCCACGCGGGGATGGGCGGGGTACTGGTCGAGGAACTGGTTGTAGCGGGTCAGGGCGCGCTCGGTCTCGGTCTGCTCGAGCGGGGCGGGATGGCTCTGCAGATCATCGCATCGGGCGAGCTCGAATAGAGCGTCGGCCTGGAGCGGCGAGGACGGGAAATCACGAAGAAGTCGGTCGAACTGCGCCGACGCGAGCGCGTAATCCCTTTCACGGATGTAGGACTCTCCCAGATAGTAGAGCGCGTCGTCGGTCCGATCAGTACCAGGGTATTGCTCGATGTATGCCTTGAAGTCCGGTATCGCGTCGAGATAGTTGCCGCGGTCGTAGCTTGCTTTGGCCGCTTCGAAGCTGGCGACGCCTTCGCGCTTCTGCTCTTTCAGAGAGCCTCCGCAGCCCGACGCGGCGGAGACGACGAGGAACAGCACCATCCACCGCCTCATCGGGCGCGAGATTCCTCGGAGGAGGTTTCCCGCTCGAGCATGTCCAGGTACGCCCGTGCCCGTACGTTGTCGGGATCGAGCACGAGGCATTTCTCCCACTCCTCGCGGGCTCGGGTCTTTCGCCCGGATCGAAGGAGTACGACGCCCAGGGTCACACGGGCGGCGACGTAGCGAGGGTTCTGGACCAGGGCCTCCTCAAGCTCCGCTTCCGCGTCCTGGAGGAGTCCCATTTCGCAATAGGTGGCGCCGAGCTTGTTCTTGATGTCCAGATACTGGGGCGAGAGCTTGAGCGCCTTTCGGTATTCCTGGGAGGCGTCCACGAGCACTCCGACGTTCCGATAGGTGTCACCGAGCATCATGTGCGACTCGGCCAAATAGGAGCGAACCTCCGGCGAAAGGTTCTCCTGCTCGTGGTCGCGCAATCGTTCCACGTTGAACTCGCGCAGCGCATCGTCATACTGCCCCATCTCGTTGAACACAATCGCAAGATTCAGCCTCGCTTCCACGTAATTCGGATTCAACTCGAGCGCCCTGCGGAACTCTTCGGCGGCCTCCCTCCGATCCCCGTTCATGCTGAGCGCGAGCCCGAGCTGATTGTGGAGATCGGGAAAGTCCGGATTGAGCTTGACCGCCTCGAGAAGCTCGCGGATCGCGTCCTGATAGAAGCCCCGTTCAAAAAAATCCCGTCCGAGCAGCAGGTGCCGTTTGGCCGCGATGCTCATTCCGCTCCCCCCTGGAACGAACTCATTGCCTTCCCTGGTTCCGTCTCAACGCGCGACTAGTTTCGATTCGAGTAGAAGAGGACGACGAGCCCGGTCACGACCCCCACCACGATGAGTGGCTCGAGGAGGCGTGTCCCTCCCCCCGCGCGAGGAAGCGTCGGGTTGAGCCCCCCGGATCCGGTTTGCGCATAGGCGAGGTCGCTCTTCCGCACTTCGTCCACCACCTGGGCGGAGGCCGACTTCGCCCACAGCACCTCCCGCGTCGAGAGATCCACGAGGTTCGCGCCCACCTGCATGGAGGTGAGCCTCTGGTACGCGCGAACGCCGAACGGGAATTTGCGGATCGCGCGCACATACGAGACACCCGCGCTCCCGACTTGGAGGTTCAGCTGGAGATCGGTCGAGTCGCCGTGCCCTCGGGCCGGCGGATCCTCGAGCGCCATTCCCAGGTCCGCCGTGGCGCGCGAGGACACGAGCCGCACATCCGTGCCTCCCTCGCGGAGCCGCTCCAGGACGCGCTGGGCGAGGAACCCGAGCGTATCCCCCGGGAACGGCGTCGCGATACGCACGGCGCGCGCCGGTGGGATCGCGGCGCCCCGGAGCAGGTCCGCCGCCACCATGCGCGCCACCGAATCGAGCATCGCTCCGTGCGCCTTGGGCATGGAGATCTCCGCGCCGGCCCGGGTGACGAATCCCGCATGGACAACAAGGGCCAATGCGAACGCACGGACCCAGAGCCGACCTCTCACGCGACTACCTCCCCGTCCAAATCGTAGTGGCGCGCCCGCCCGATGCGGGCCCCTACCACATCGCCCGCCCGGAGCTCCCTCCCGCCCACGGGCGTGCGGACGTAGGTGACACCGTCCACCTCGTATCCCTGTTGCTCCACCCGGCCGACCCAGACGCCCGCGCGTCCGGGAACGGTCGCGTCGACACGCACCCCGACCTCGCGTCCCACCCACCTGCCCCACACGGATTCCGCGACCTTCCGCTGCGCCGCCATCAACGCCCGGCGGCGCGAGAGCTTCACGCGCTCCGGGATCTGGCCGGCCATCCGCGCGGCGGGCGTCCCATCCTCGCGCGAGTAGGCAAAGCATCCTACGTGGTCGAGCTCCGCCCCGCGGACATACCCGAGCAGCTGATCGAAGTCCTCCTCGGTCTCGCCAGGAAATCCCACGATGAAATGGGTCCGGATCGCAACCCCCGGGAGACGGCTCCGCAGGGTCTCGATCAGCCGTTCCATGTCCGCTCGACGCACCTCCCGGCGCATCCGGCGGAGCATCGGGTCCGTCACGTGTTGGAGAGGGATGTCGACGTACCGGCACACCTTCGCCTCTTCCTCAAACACCTGGATCAGCGCTTCGCTCCAAGTCTTGGGGTGGGTGTAATGCACCCGGATCCACTCGACCCCACCGATCGAGGCCAGGGCGCGAAGGAGCTGAGGAAGCCGCGACTCTCCGTAGAGATCTTCACCATAGGAAGTGGAATCCTGCGCGATCAGAAGAAGCTCCCGGACCCCCGCCTCCGCCAGCCTGCGGGCCTCGAGAACCACCGACTCCAGAGGGCGGCTCCTCAGGTCTCCCCGGAGCTTCGGGATGATGCAGAAGGTGCAGCGGAAATCGCACCCGTCCGCGATGCGAAGATAGGCGACATGGCGCGGCGTCGAAACCGCGCGATGCTCGGCGAGATCGACCGCGGTCCCGGGCGGCCCTACCTCGAGGATCCGCGATTCGGGGGAACGAAGCACACGGTTCATGACGCGGACGATCGCGTCCACCTGCCCGGTGCCGACCACCGCGTCCACCTCGGGGATTTCCTGAAGCAGCTCCGCCTGAAAGCGCTGCGCGAGACAGCCGGCGACCACGATCCCTTTGAGCTTTCCTTCCCTCTTCCGGGCGGCCATTTCCAAAATCCGGTCGATGGATTCCCGCTGCGAGGGCCCGATGAAGGCGCAGGTGTTGACGACGGCGAGATCCGCCTCCTCCGCATCCGCGGCCATCGTGAACCCGCCGCGCGCCATGAGACCCGCCATGATCTCCGAATCGACGAGGTTCTTGGCGCATCCGAGCGTCACGAGCGCGACGCGCGCCACAGCTTGGGCGTCGGGCTTGGGCTCCCTCATCTTGAGCGCGACCGGGGCGATCATGCGTTCGTCCCTACCCCGGGAGGCGCTTCGTGCGCACGGTCCGCGAGCTCCTGTTCCGTGACGAGCACTTCGCGTCCCTTCGCCCCCTCCGAGGGTCCCACCACGCCGCGCTCCTCGAGCAGATCCAGGAGACGCGCCGCGCGCGAGTATCCCACCTTGAGCCGGCGTTGGAGCATGGATGTCGAAGCCTGCTGGTGGAGCACGACGAGCCGCATCGCCTCCTCGTAGAGCTCGTCGTCCGCGTCCGACTCCGGAACACGAACCTGCTCTAGGGCCGAATCATCCGCCACGACCGGCCGTCCCTGGCTCTTCAGGAATTCGACCACACGCTCGATCTCCTCCCCGGAGACGAAGGCACCGTGGATCCGATAGGGCTCGGGCTTTCCGGCGGGGAGATAGAGGCAATCGCCGTGTCCCAGGAGGCTTTCGGCGCCGTTCATGTCCAGGATCACGCGCGAGTCGGTGCGGCTCGCCACCTGAAACGCGATCCGGGACGGGAAATTCGCCTTGATCATTCCGGTGATCACGTCCACCGAGGGACGCTGGGTCGCCAGAATCAGATGAATCCCGACCGCGCGCGCCATTTGCGCGAGGCGGCCGATCGGCTCCTCGATCTCCGTCGGCAGCAGGGCCATCAGGTCCGCCAGCTCGTCCACCACCACGACGATGTAAGGAAGCTTCGGCTCTTCCACCTGCAAGGGATCGAGGTTGAGACGGTTATAGGCCTCGACGTTGCGCGCCCCATGCCGCGCGAGCATCTGGTACCGGCGCTCCATTTCCTTGACGCAAAAACGGAGCGCTTGCGCCGCTTTCTTGGGATCCGTCACAACCGGCATCCTCAGATGCGGGATCCCGTTGAAGGGGGTGAGCTCGAGCATCTTCGGATCGATCAGGATGAATCGAAGCTCCGCGGGGGTGCGCGTATACAGCAGGCTCATGATGAGGGTGTTGATGCACACGCTCTTTCCCGACCCTGTCGCGCCTGCGATGAGCAGATGCGGCATCCGCTCGAGCGAGGTGGCGAAGGGGGCGCCGGCCACGTCCTTGCCGAGCGCCAGGGGGAGCGCGTCCGCCGTGTCCTGAAACGGCGCCGAGGAAATGATCTCGCGCAGAGACACGGTCGCTTTCACCCGGTTTGGAATCTCAATCCCGACCGCGGCCTTCCCTGGAATCGGAGCGACGATCCGGATCCTCTGCGCCTTGAGCGCGAGCGCGAGATCGTCCTGGCGGTTGATGATCTGGTTCACCTTCATCCCGGGCGCGGGCTCGTACTCGAAGAGGGTGATCACCGGGCCGGGGTGCACCTCGGATACCTTTCCCTCGACGTCGAAATCGGCCAGGGTCCGCTCGAGCACGCGGGACAGCTCGAGCAGCTCTTCCTCGTGGACCGTCTGCCGGGTGGTTTCGTACCGGTCGAGCAGCTCGATGGACGGTAGCTCCGCTTCCGGCACGGCGATGGGACCGAGCTTGAGTCCGGCTTCGATCCCCGCCCCGGCGCCGTGCCCTCCTCCGGCGCCCGAGCCCCTCAGCGACGGAGCGGCTAGCGGAGTGCCTTTCGGCGCCGGCGGTGGAAACGGAATGCTCAGAGGCTCCCCACGTCCCTCGGCGTCACGACGCGAGACAATACGCGGACCGGAGGGCGGGCGCGGCTTTTCCCGACCGGCCCCCCAGGCGCTCGCGATTTCCTCTTCCTCGATCACGGGAGGCTTTCTCCCTCGGGCGGTCGAGAAGGGGGACGCCGCGGGCTCCGATTCGTCCAGGTCCCTCGATTCGCCTCTGGCCTTCCCTTGCGCTTTTCCCCGCCGGAAGGGGGCGACGAGAGCCCCAAACGCCCCCTGAATCGCTTGGCGCACCGCCGGCGAGGAACCAATCTCGAAACCGATCACCCCGACGACGACAAGCCCCGTCCCCAACGCCAGCTCCCCACCAATCTTGCCCAGGATGCGAGCGGCCGTGAGCCCCACGAATTCCCCCAAGGCCCCCGAAATGGGACGGTTCCCCGACATGACGAGGTGGAGAAAGCCGAGAAGGAAGAAGAGGCCGATCACGCCCAACGCGGTCCTGATGCCGGTCTCGAGGGCAGGCTTGAGGCGGAGGCGGTTCCACCCCCACGCAACGAGGGCGAGCGGGACCGCCCAGGCGCCCACGATCCCGAGCCAGGACACGAGGCTGCCGGAGAGGAGCGCCCCAAGCACGCCCCCCTGGTTTCGGACTGCGCCGGTGCCCAGAAGCTCACTCGTCTGATCCCGCGCGTCGCGCGTGACCAGCGCGAGCGCGAGAAACGCGCCGATCGAAAGGAGGCAGAGTCCCAGGATCTGGAACTTCCGCCGGACCGAGAGCCGGCCCAGGAGCCACATAGCGCTGTTTAGGTCCCCTGTTGCCAGGAAGCGAGGTAGGCGCTCTGCTCAGGAGTGAGCGTGTCGATGTGAACCCCGAGCGCTTCCAGCTTGAGGCGGGCGATCTCCTGGTCGAGCGCGACCGGAATCGGATAGACATTCGGCTTGAGCTCGCGCGCGCGGGTAAGCAAATACTCGATTCCCAGAGCTTGATTGGCGAAGCTCATATCCATCACGGCGGCCGGATGCCCCTCGGCCGCGGCGAGGTTGATCAGCCGGCCCTCGCCGAGAACGAAAATCCGCTTCTCGTTCCGAAGCGTGAACTCCTCCACGAACGGACGCACGGTGCGGACGACTTTCGCCTCCTTCTTCAGCGAATCAAGATCCAGCTCCACGTTGAAGTGCCCGGAGTTCGCCACGATGGCGCCGTCCTTCATGGCGCGGAAATGATCGAGCCCGAGCACGTGGATGTTGCCTGTGACCGTGACAAAGACATCCCCGAGCCGGACCGCTTCGGGCGCGGGCATCACCTGGAAGCCATCCATGACCGCCTCGAGCGCCGGCAACGGATCCACCTCCGTCACGAGGACGTGCGCTCCCATCCCGCGCGCGCGGGACGCCACACCGCGACCGCACCAACCGTAGCCCAGCACGACGAACGTGGATCCCGCGAGGAGCCGGTTCGTCGCGCGCAGGATGCCGTCGATCGTGCTCTGGCCGGTCCCGTAGCGGTTGTCGAAGAGATGCTTCGTCTTCGCGTCGTTCACCGCGAGGATCGGATACCGGAGCGCTCCCTCACGGGCCATGCTTCGGAGGCGGATCACACCGGTCGTCGTCTCCTCGGTCCCCCCGATGACGTGCCCGATCTGATCGCTCCGCTTGGTATGCAGCACGGTGACGAGGTCGGCGCCGTCATCCATCGTGAATTCGGGTTTCCAATCGATCGCGGCGCCGATGTGGCTGTAGTACGTTTCGGAGTCTTCCCCCTTGATCGCGAACGTCGCGATGCCGTGGCGGTACGCCAGCGCCGCCGCGACCTCATCCTGGGTGGAGAGCGGATTGGAGGCGCAGAGCGCGATCTCCGCCCCGCCCGCCTTCAGCGTGAGCATGAGATTCGCCGTCTCCGTGGTCACGTGGAGGCAGGCCGCGATCCGTTTCCCCTGGAGCGGACGCTCCCGCTCGAATCGGGCGCGAATCTGCCGGAGCACCGGCATCTCGCGCTCCGCCCACTCGATCCGGCTCATTCCCGGCTCCGCGAGCTTGGGGTCGCGAACGTGTCCCTGGGCGTTCATCGTTGCCGTTCCGCTAGGCGTCACGCTTCAAATCCTCCACGCGGTCGAGCAGCTCCCAGCGGAAGCCTTCGTTCTCGCGTCC
>Ga0066698_10000423_pt1 | contig 15427 bp, 14 predicted proteins | sample GraSoiAngelo_147_FD_66457 | JGI IMG/M metagenome (GOLD analysis project Ga0066698, IMG submission 66457) | Grasslands soil microbial communities from the Angelo Coastal Reserve, California, USA - 14_1009_05_40cm | ecosystem: Environmental > Terrestrial > Soil > Grasslands | place: USA... | reverse complement strand
GTGATCGGTTCCGGTCGACTTGTTGTCGACGATCCCGTCGGACTGTGCGGCCACCGTGTAGAGGTGCTCGGGGAACGTGGGTCCGTACATCGACGTGAAGAAATGATCGGCGAGCACGAACCGATCCGCGAGATCCCAGTACACGGGCAATGTGCTCCGATCGAACTGCGTGTACCCCGTGAGATCGTCACCGAGCGTCACGCAGTTGAAACCGTCCATCTTGCCGCCGTCGATCGAGATCAAACCCGGATCGAACGCGTGTCCGAGGTCGTGTGGGTAAACGTACAGCGCCGGGGTGAGCGGGACGTTCGGACCGGGCGCCAGGTTGTTGTCGCATCGCAGCGTCTTGCCGACGGTCGCGCCGTCGGCGCCCGGGTACTTGCCGAAGTAGTTGTCGAACGAGTGGTTCTCCTTGACCAGGAAGATCACGTGCTTGATCGGGCTATCGGGGCCGATCTTCGCGGGGGTGGGCCTCGATGGACCGGGGCTCGCGGTCGTCGGCGAGTGGCTCGACCGCGCGCTGGTTGCGCCACCGCTCGATGGCCAGAACTGCCAGGCGGCGACGAGGAACGCAACCACGAAGGCGGCTGCGCTTCCCCTACGCCATGCGAGCTGCCTCCGTGATGGCCGGCGCGGCGATGCAGGCCTGAGGTACGGGCCGGGTGGCTGCTGCATCGGGCGGAGTCTAGCCGCCGACCTCCGGTACCGCGAGGGAATCGGTGAGCCGTTCCAGCCGATGTAGAAGATCCCTCTCCCGCGGATCCGAGGCCAGGTTCCGGAGCTGCAACGGATCATCGGCGTTGCGGTACAGCTCCTCGGTCCCGTCTGCGTTCCGAACGAAAGTGAACCGGGCCGTTCGGACGCCCGACCACGCCGGCACGTTCGCGTCTCCGCCCCAATCCAGCCAGACCCCGGGTCGCGCCGTCACGGCCCGGCCGTCCAACGCAGGCACCAAGCTGATGCCGTCCTGGGGCATCTCCGGCGGCGCGTGCGCGAGATCGGAGATCGTCGAGGCCAGATCGATGTTGGAGACCAAGGTGGGGTCGGTGCGAGCGATCGACCACGGTGCTCGGATCGCGAACGGGAGCCCGATCGACGGCTCGTACGGGTACCGCTTGCCCTCCAGGCGATGGAGACCGAACTCGTATCCGTTGTCGGTGAGGAAGACGATCACGGTCCGATCGAGCTCGCCACGGGACGAGATCGTGTCGACCATCGAGCGGATCGCGTCATCGACGGATCGCAGCATGGCCCGCTCGAGCAGGTCGTCCCGCCCGAACGCCTCGCGCTGAGCTTCGGTCACGGGCGGGAGCGATGTGACGAAGCGCGGTTTGCCCCGCACGTCGTTCATCTGCGCGAGCGACGGCATCGGCGGGGACGCCCCAGCCGATGCGCCGCGATAGCGCTCCGCCGGGATCCACGGGGTGTGCGGGGCGTTCGGCGCGAAATACAAGAACCAGGGACGATCTGTCGGCGCGCCCTCCAGGAACGCGTTCGCCGCTCCCGAGAGAACGTCGGTCGCATACGCGGAAGGCGTCGCACCGAAGTGCCGGACGTACCCGTCATCGACGACGTCGTAGTTGTAATACGAGGTGGACTCGTTCGGGTTCTCCTTCGCGAACCAACGATCCCAACCCGGCGGAACGAACGGCGCGCGACCCCATGGGTAGTTGTTCAGGTACTTCCCGACCAGCGCCGTCGTGTAGCCGGCCTGGTGCAGCCACACGGGGAGCGTGTTGGCGTCATCCAGCGAGGAGCCGCTGAAGTTGTCGCGGACATGGGTTCGCGTGTCGTACTGGCCGGTGAGGATCGTCGCGCGCGACGGACAGCAGAGCGGCGTCGAGGCGACCGCGTTCGTGAACCATACCCAGTGGCCGTTCGGGTCCTCGATCTGCGATTGCAGCCACGGCATGGCGGCTGGCACGGTCGGCAGCGTGTCGAGGGTCTGGTCGTCCGTCAGGACGAGCAGGATGTTGGGCCGGGGGTCGGGGGCGGGCGCTCGCTCGCGGGCGCCCGCCCCCGCGGCGACCGTGAGCGTTCCGAGCGCCAGCGCGAGGGCCAGCGTGCGCCTCAGGAGGGCTCCTTCCGCAGCTTCCAGATGTGTTCGCCGGGGAAGTCACGCAGCCAATCGACGGGGGCGAACTCGCCGTACGTGGTGTCGACCTCCGGGCCGGGTCGGAGCTCGACCAGGTCGTCGATCACGAAGCCCGACGACCTGAACAGTCGTATCCACGCCCCATAGGTGAGCTGCCAGTCGACGGAGGGATCGGTCTCCGACCACACCATGCGCCCCATCCCGAAGTAGGGCCGAAGGAGCTCACGTCCCGGCGGCCCCTCCTCGGACGGCCAGCAAAGCCAGATGATCGGGGTGGACATGTTGAACACGAGGCGCCCGCCGGCCCGCAAGACGCGCGCGGCCTCGGGCACGGTCGCGTGCGGATCCGCGAACGTCATGGCGCCGTGGTCGCAGAAGACCAGGTCGAAGCTCGCGTCCGCGAAGGGCAGCTCTTCGGCGCTGGCTCGCACCAACGGGAGTCGGATGCCGGTCTCGGCGAAGTTCGGCTCCGCGGCGGCGAGTTGGTTCGCGCTGAAGTCCAGACCGGTGACGTCGGCTCCACGCATCGCGACCTTGATGCCGAACTGGCATGCGCCGCAGCCGAGCTCCAGCGCCCGGAGCCCGCCGACATCGCCCAGCGCCTGGATCTGGTCTTCGGGGATGTTGCTGACGCCCCACGCGAGCACGTCCCATCGGTTGAGGTCCGGTCGGTGGCGTTCCTGGTATCGAGCGCTGTCCGTCTCCCAGGACGCCATCGTGCGCCGGACGTCCTCGCGGCTCATCGATCCAGCCACCCGCCGTCGCGGCCGTGATCGTCGGCGACGATCCCGGCCGCGATCGAGAGGGCGATCTCGTCCGCGCTCCGACCGCCGAGGTCGAGCCCGACCGGAGCGTGGACGCGGGCGATCTCGTCCTCCGATAGACCGAGCGCACGGAGCGAATCCAGATGCCGGGTGAGGTGCCGGCGCGAGCTCATCATCCCGACGAACCGTGCCGGCGAACGGACCGCGGCGGCCAGCACGGCCGCCGCGTACGGTGCGTCGTGATCCGTCAGCACGACCACATCGCTCGCGCCCAGCTCCAGACCGTCGAGCGATCCGGCGTGCGGCTCGTCGGAGGCGAGCAGCCGATCGGCGCGCGGCTCCACGATCACCGCGTCGTACCCCACGAGCCCAAGGTGCGCCCGGAGCGAACGCGCGACGTCGGTGGCGGACACGACCACGAGCCGCGGCGGCCGCCGGTGCGGATCCACGAAGACCTCGACGTCGCCGAGGTCATGATGCAGGACCCTGGTGACGGGCTCGCCCGTCTCCCAGACCTCCGCGGCGGCCTGCACCGCTTGCTCGTCGAACTCCGCACATCCCAAGGTCCCGTGCACGGGACCCTCCGGCTCGACCGTCATGCGCATGCCGACCCTGCACGGAGGGTCGCCCGCGGCCACCCGAACGGCCGTCACCTCGACCAGCTCGCGGTTGGAGGCTCGGTCACCGTCGGCCCGGTTCGCCTCCCGGTGGCCCGTCGGATGCGCGCCCGTCGCGCCCCCTAGCAGTTCGACCGCGTGCGGCAGCACCGGCACGACCGCTTCGAGCGACTCCCGAACGCCCTTCGGGCTCCCGGGCAGGTTGAGCACCAGCGTCCCGCCGATCGAGCCCGCGACTGCGCGCGAGAGCGATGCCAACGGCGTCTTCGCGAGCCCGGCGGCGCGCATGACCTCGGCGAGCCCGGGCGCTTCGCGATCGATCACCGCGCGGGTCGCTTCCGGCGTCACGTCGCGGGGTCCGAAGCCCGTCCCACCGGTCGTTACGACGAGCGCATGGGTTCCGGCAAGCTCTCGGAGGATCGCCTCGATCCGAGGGCGATCGTCGGGAACGAGGGCACGCGTCCCGACCTCGAAGCCGGCCTCCCGGAGCATCGCGTCGGCGACATCCCCCGACTCGTCGGCGCGCGTGCCGTCGCTGACGCCGTCCGAGACCGTGAGCACGGCCGCGACCGCTCGATCGACCATGGGTCCATCCTCGCATCCGGGTCGGTGTTCGCGCGCGCTCAGGCGTTCGCCTGAGCCTTCGCGAACGCCTCGAGCACGACGTCCACGAACCGCGGCACCTGACGAAGGCTCTTCCGGCGCTTGAACGTCTCGCCGACGGTGACCGCCGCGCCACGACGGCGCAACCATCCGGCCAGCACATCGAGGGTGTTCCGGGGAGCCACGTCGCAGGTGCAGAACACGGCCGCCGGTTTCCCCTCGAGCGACGGCAGACGGGCGATACCTTCCCGGACGCCGAGCGCCGGACCGACCCCGGCCACGATCGCGCCCTTGACCCAGGTACCCACGATCAGCGCGTCAGCGGCCACCACGGTACCGTCGTCGACACTTCGCAGGGGCGCCGTGGTGGCGAGGACCCCGCGGCGTTGCAGCTCGTCGCGGACCGCGCGTGCGACCGTGAGGGTGAAGCCGCGCCGGGTCTCGTACAGGATCAGCACGCGCATGGCCACGTATGGATAGCAGGTCGGGAGAACGCTGGCGAGGCCACCCGCGGATAGGGTGCAAGGAACGAGGCCTGTCAGCCCGCCAACGGAGGAGGACGCTCGTATGGAATGGCTCGACCGACTCGCGCACGCCTTCGAGCTGGACGCCCCCACCAACGAAGAGATCGCCGCCGTGCTGGATGCGGCGCGCGACGTCGCCCACGGGGTGGAGCGAAGGATCACCCCCGTCTCCACGTTCCTCCTGGGGATGCACGTCGAGCGCCTCGTCGCCGCGGGTGCGTCCCGCGAGGAGGCGCTCGCCTCATCGATCACGACGCTCCGCTCGACCCTGCCCGCCCGACCGACCGAAGAGGGTTCCGGGCACGCGGGGTAGGCTGGTCACCAGCCATGGACGTCCACCCCACGACCAGACCCATCGAGGGCCCGCTGATCGACACCTTCGGTCGCGTCGCCGACGATCTGCGTATCTCGGTGACCGACCGCTGCAACTTCCGGTGCACCTACTGCATGCCAGCGGAGGGACTCACCTGGCTGCCGCGGTCGGAGCTGCTCACGTTCGAGGAGCTCACGAGGCTCCTCGGGGTCTTCGTGAACCTCGGCGTCCGCTCGCTGAAGGTCACCGGGGGCGAGCCGACCGTCCGAGCCGACCTGCCGAACCTGATCCGCATGTTCCGCGGGGTCGGCCCGGACCTCGACATCTCCATCACCACCAACGGTCTCCTCCTCGACCGGCTGGCCGCCCCGTTGGCGGAGGCGGGCGTCGACCGGGCGACCGTCTCGTGCGACTCGCTGCTCCGTCACCGGTTCGCCGAGATGACCCGTCGCGACGCCCTCGATCGCGTCCTGGCGGGGCTCGCGGCGGCCGAAGCCGCCGGGCTCACCCCCATCAAGATCAACACCGTCGTGATCGCGGGGACCAACGACGACGAGGTCGTCGACTTCGCAGGCTGGGCTCGAACCACCGGCTACGAGGTCCGGTTCATCGAATACATGCCGCTCGATGCCGACCATGCCTGGGAACGGTCCAAGGTCGTCCCGGCGGCTCGGATCCTGGAGGCCATCGACCGGACATACCCCCTCGAAGGCGCGGACCGGGGCGTCGAGCCGGCGACCACCTATCGGTTCGCTGACGGGGCGCCCGGGGCGGTCGGCGTGATCGCGAGCGTGACGGAACCCTTCTGCGACACGTGCAACCGGCTCCGGCTCACGGCCGAAGGCGCGTTCCGAAGCTGTCTGTTCGCGATGGACGAGACCGATCTGCGAGCTCCGCTGCGTGCGGGCGCATCCGACTCGGAGCTCTCGGGCCTCATCCGCGACGGCGTCTGGGCGAAATGGTCGGGGCACCGGATCAACCATCCGGACTTCGTCCAGCCGGAACGCTCGATGTCCATGATCGGCGGCTGAGGCTCGACCCCTCGCCGCTCAGGCCGGCAGGTTCTCGAGCGGCAACCGAGGGATCGGGTCGCCCGGTTCGAACCCCAGGATCTGCGCGTAGAAGGACAGCTCACCTTCGGTCGCGCGGATGATCGACTCCGCCTTCCGGAACCCGTGCTGCTCCCCCTCGAAGAGCAGGTACGCGTACGGCAGGTGTTTGCGCCGGAGCGCCTCCACGATCAGCTCCGCCTGCGCGGGCGGGACCACCGCGTCCTCGGCACCCTGGAGGACGAGCATCGGCGTTGACAGGTCGTCGACGAAGTTGATGGGGCTCCTGGCCCGGTAACGGTCGGCTTGTTCCGGGTAGGGACCGATCAGGGTATGCAGGTACGCGCACTCGAACTTATGCGTGCCGCCTTCCACGAACGGGACGAGGTCCGCGAGACCGAAATAGCTGGCTCCGGCGGCGAAGGCATCGTGGAACACCAACGCACACAAGGTGGTGTACCCACCGGCCGAGCCGCCCCGGATCAACAGCCGATCACCGTCTGCCGAACCCTGCTCCGTGAGGTGCCGCGCCGCGTTGATGCAATCCGCGGTGTCGAGGATCCCCCACGTTCCGTTGAGCCGTTGCCGGTATGCCCGGCCGTAGCCGGTGCTGCCGCCGTAGTTGACGTCGACCACGGCGAACCCGCGGCTGGTCCAGAACTGGGTCTGGAGCGAGAACGTCGGGGTCGACTCGGATGTCGGACCGCCGTGGCTGATCACGATCAAGGGCGGCCGCTCCCGCTCGGGCGCGCGGAACAACGGGTTCGTGGGCGGGTAGACATGAGCGAACGCCGTTCGGTCGCCCTCGGTCGGGAACTCGAGTTGCCGCGGGATCGAGAACACTGCCGGATCCACCTCGACGCTCGCGCTCTCCTGCAGCACGTCGACGGCTCGGGTGGTGAAGTCGACCAGCACGACCTGCTCAGGGAGATCCGGCCCCCCGGCGATGAAGGCGATGTGCGAACCCTCGGCGACCAAACCCGGGTAGCTCACGGCGGTGTGCGGGAGGTCGAGGTCGACGAGCTCACCGGTCGAGGGGTCGAGCAGCGCGGTGTGCTGCACCCCCCCGCTGCCGTAGTGACAGGCGATCCGGCCGTCGGCGAGGAAGGCGTACGACGACCCGCCGAAGACCCAGTGCGGCCACCCGAACTCGGCGGGGCGCGGGCAGACGTTCTCCCGCGCGTGCGCGCGCTCCCGCTCCAGGTTCCACCAGCCGCTGCGATCGCTGACCCAATACAGCTCGCCGGCCGGGCTCCAGGACGGTTGCCAGATCGACTCCTCGCCGTCGCGACCAGCCACCGCCCGCGGCTCGCCGAGCGAGCCGTCGGGCGCAAGCTCCGCTTCGAACAGCTCGCAGCCGTCCCACGGCATCCACGGCAGATCCCACGCCAGCCAGCACATCCTCGCGCCGTCGGGCGAGATCCGGGGATCGGAGTAGAAGTCCCTTCCCGACGCGATAACCCGTGGCTCCGCTGACCCGTCGCTGGGGATCGCGACGAGTTCGTTCGTGACGTCCTGGGGAACGCGTTCGCCCGCGTGTCGCTCGCGGACGCCGATCCACGTGGACCCGTCGGGCGTCAGGCGACCGTCCGCGTAGCGGTGTGTGCTCCCGGTCTCGGCGGTGATCGGGACCGGCTCCTCGCTCCCCGGAACGCAACGGTAGAGCCGTTGATCGGTGAACTCGGAGAAGTACACGGTTCCTCGGTGGACGGCGAAGGCGCCGCCGCCGTACTCGTGGACGCGCGTGCGAACGTTCGTCCCGGCAGGAACGACATCGACCGGCGAAGAGAACGCGTCTGCCCGGACCAGCGCGATCCGGCCGCCCTCGTCCGGCCGGGTCTCGGTCCAGTACACGAGTCCGTCGTCGAACCAGGTCGACCCGAGCCGGACGGAGGAGCTCGCGAGCATGGCCGGCGTGATGGGAGAGGACCAGCTGCCGTACGGGGCGACGCGAGGCTCGGTCACGCCGGAGGCCGTCCAACGATCACGCGCGTGATCTTCAGGTCTCCGCCCTTCGTGCTGCGAACGTCGCGGAAGCCGCCGTCCGCCATCACCTTCTTCACGTCGCGAGCACGATCCGGGTCGGTCTCCATCAGGAGCCACCCTTTCGGACGGAGCCAGGCCGGCGCCTCGGCCACCGTCTGACGGACGAACCCCAGACCGTCGCTGCTTCGGTCGGTGAGCGTGTGCACCGGCTCCCAGTCCTTGATCTCGTCGGGCAGATCGTCGACCTCGTCCATCGCGACGTACGGCGGATGCACCGTGATCACGTCAACGGTCCCGGCGATCGTCTTGGGGAGCCCCCCGAAGACGTCCCCGGTTGCGAAACGGACCTTCAGACCCAGCCGGCGGGCGTTCCGGCGGGCAAGCTTGACCGCGTCCTCGGATAGATCGGTCCCATACACCGTGGCGTTCGGGACATCGTTCGCCACGGACAACGCGATCGTGCCGGCGCCGGTCGCGAGGTCCACGTGTACCGGCGATCGACGCCCGCGCAATCGCTTGACGGCCTGCTCCGCGAGGTATTCGGAGGAATCGCGTGGGACGAACACGCCCGGCTCCGCGATGAGCTCCAACCCCCGGAACTCCGTGTACCCCTTGATATAGGGGAGAGGCTCGCCGGTGGCCCGCCGGGCGACGAGTCCAAGGAACGCGGCGCGTTCGGGATCTCCGATCCGGTCGTCGGGGTCGGGCTCGTCGCCCCCCATCACGAACGCGAGGAGGTCTTCCGCTTCGATCCGCTCGCGACCCTTCTGCCAATGGTCGATAGCTTGCGAGGCCTTGAGCTCCGCGACCGCGGTCTTGATCAGCTTGCGGGCCCTCATCGGCCGCCCATGCTAGCGGGTCGGCTCGTACACTCGGGTCGTGCCGACCCCCACGGATCGCGCCAAGGGAACGAGCGCGGCGCCGAAGGCGTCGACCATGTCGCGGAACACGCGCGGAACCCGTGCGAAGAAGCCGGCGGAGACACCGGAGATCAAGCTCACGGGGGACCGCCTCGTCGTGCGGGCATCGGAGAACGGCGAGCGTCGTACCTCGGCGGGGCTGCTGATCCCGGCCACGGCCGTGCCGGCGCCCAAGCGGCTGTCGTGGGGCGACGTGACGCTCGTGGGGCCCGAGGTTCGGGTGGCGAAGGAAGGCGATCGGGTCCTGTTCCTCCCGTCCTCGGGACTGGAGGTCGAGCTCGACGGCGAGGACCTGGTGCTCCTGCGCGAGCGCGACGTCCAGGCGGTCGCCTCGCAACCGGCCGCCCGGGACCGGGCGCCGGGTCAGTACCTCTAGGCGCACACCCGGCACGCTACGCGGGCACGAAGCTGAAACGGACGGTGCGCTCGTCGTTGTCACGGTTGGGGTCGATGAGCACCACGGACTGCCACGTGCCGAGCAGCACCTGACCGTCGAGGACGGGAACCGTGAGCGAAGGGGCCACGAGGACCGGGAACAGGTGATCGCCACCGTGCCCTCCGCTCCCGTGCCGGTGGACGTATCGGTCGTCTCGCGGCACGATCCGCGCGAGGAGCTCGTCCAGATCTGCCTCCGAGCCGCTGCCCGTCTCCATCAGCGCGAGCCCCGCGGTCGCGTGCGGTGCGAAGACGTGGACGAGGCCGTCTCCTCCCGCCTCGCGCGCGAACGAACGAACGCGGTCGGTCAGATCGGTCACCCGCCGGTCCCGCGTGTTGATGCGGATCGTCTCGGAGCGCATCGGTTCCTCTCCCAGGATCAGCCGTAGCCGACGAAGGTCGGCTCCGCGAGCACCTCGACGTGCTCGGCCTCGTGGAAGGTATCGAAGCCGAGACGCCAAGCGGAGGTAGGCCAGCGATACTCGGCGACGCCCTCGAGCACGCGATAGACCGCCGTGTAGAGCGTCCCGAACCCGTCCGCATACGACGTCGAGAACAACGGCGCCCGCAGGAAGTTCTCGGTGAACGCGGCAGCGTCGATCGCGGGATCCTCCAGCGAACGAACGATCGCCTGCTCGCGCTCGATCGTGCGGGTCGCGCGGGCCTGCTCCGGCCACTCGACGATGCCCTGATGATTGGTGGCCGCCGGGAAGTCCCGGAAGATCGGTTCTCGATCGGGCGCGAGGTACGCGGTGAGGACCCGCCCGACGCCGTCGACCAGCGTGAGGTTGTGGCTGAGCGAGTAGGGTAGTCGCGCGAGCGTCGCCCGGGCCTCATCGACCGTCGTGCACGTCTCCAGCACGTACCGGGTCACGATCGGGATCCCGAAGCCATCGCCCAGGACCCGCCGACCACCGAACGTCAAGGAAACGGCCAGCCCGGCGTCGTTCATCCCATCCAAGAGGCCCCACAGGCAGTCGCTCATGCCGATCACGCGGCGGTCCAGCAAGCGCGTTGACCAGACGATGCCCTCGAACCGCGACGGAGCGTAGTCGTAGTTGCGTGCCAGTATCGGTCGCCCGTCGCGCGTCCACGCACCTTGCGAGCAGGCGGCGAGGTAGGGAGGGGGCTTGTAGAGCGACAGCATGCGCGCCGCGAGATCACCGCCGCCGGCCAGCTCGACGACCCGGTCGTACGCCGGCACGAGCTCCGGCATGTGCGCGCGGAGCATCCGGGCGCTCGTCGCGTATGACGGGCGCGCCTCCTCACCCTCCCGGAGGAACCACTCCCGGTAGTGCGGCCATCGCTCCTCGAAGACGGCACGCCAGCGTTCGCCGAGCTCGAGCTCCTGGATCGAGCGGAACGTGAACGGGAACATGCGCATCGCCGGGCAGATGCTCCCAGGAGGACGTGCGTGCGTCGAGCACCTCAGAGGATCTTGAACCCGAACGGCTCCGGCTCGAACATCGGCGGCTCGTCGGGATCGAGTGGAACGCTCGCGTACTGCGCCTTGACTCCGGAGATCCAGCCTCTGGCCCGATCGAGCAGCTCGTGCTCGTCGTTCATGAACCGGCCCCGGGTCACCAAGATGCCCAGATCGGCGCCCGGGTAGCGGTACTGGCCCTCTCCGGCGATCCGTAGGAAGAAGGCCTCCGACTCGTCGGAGACCGTGTGCCAATCAGTGACGCGTCGGTCGAAGCGCAGGGCGCCCGCCTCGGGCATCCTCCAGATGCCCGAGGCGGGCGCCCTCGTGATCCGCTCGGTCACGTCCTCGGTCTGTTTCAAGATGAACTGGGTCCACTCGTCCAGGTTCTGGACCTGTGCCCAGCGTTCGTTCAGCTCCTCGACATCGATCTCGTACTCGACGTCCATGAACTCGAGCAGGTGGAAAAGGAACAGCGGCATGTCGCCGTAGGCGACGGCCGTCACGTTCGTGATGCTCGATGCGCCCGTCACTCGGGGGTTCAGCTCACCCAGCCAGAGGTCGCCGGTGTCGGCGTCCAGCAGGAAGTCCAGCTCGAAGTACCCGCGGTAGCCCTCCTGCCGCAGCCGTTCGCCCATCGCGATCGTCCGTTCGCGGGCGACGCGTCGCTGCTTCTCGGTGAGCAGGTCGGGCGAGACGTCGTCGCCGCACCAGCCCCCGTCGTACGGCGTGAGCTCCTCGAAGCCGACGAGCTCGGCCATCAGGGGACCGACCAGCGTCCCGTGCCTGGTGATCACCCCCTCGATCGCGAGCTCTCGCGGTTCGATGCGCTTCATCACTTTGAGCGATCCGCCGGCGACCTTCCGCTCGTGACGTTCCCAGGCGCCCCGGTCGGCGATGAAGAAGGTCGTCTGGCCCGAGTCGCCGTACGGCGTCTGGACGACGAGGTCGTCTCCGAGCCCACCCGCGCGCGCCAGGGAGACGAGCTCCGCGTACGTCGTCGCGGTGCCCATCGTGTTGGGGACGCTTGGGACCCCGGCGTCGTTGCCGAGCCGCGTGGTCTCGATCTTCGAATCGAGCCGGTGGCGGAGCGCGGCAGCCGGGAACGCGACGTCGAGGTCCAGCTCGTCTGCGAGCTGCTCGGTCTCGGCGTCGAACATCAAGAACGCGGCCTTGCCGGGGCCGTGGGCGGAGACCAGGTCGGCTACCTCCTTGTGCCCGAGCAGGTAGTTGACGATCTCCTCGATCGACCCGAACGTCCGCGGCGTCTGCTCCCGCGGGACGAACACGTTCGGATGCCAGCCGTCGAAGGAGTCGTAGTAGTTGATGAACTTGAACGTGCGGACCCATCGGTCGATCCCGAGCAGGTTGAACGCGGTCGCGCTCACGAAGTACACCGGCGTCTGTGTCGTCCGGAAGAAGTTGCGGATCGCGGGGATCCCGGTGAGGGGCTTCGTCTTGACCACCAGGGTCGGTGCGTTTGGAGCGGTCGTCGGGTGCCCAAGGGGCTCTGCGTGCAGCCGCTGGATGAGCCAGCGGGCAGCACCTGCGAGGGCGGCGACCCCGACCACCCACCAAAGTCCGGTCACGCTCACCAGCGCCTTCCGCGGATCAACCGGCCGGCCTGGGCCGTCTCGACCACGCCGCGAAACGTACACCCGTCTCGCTCGAGGGTCACGCGGTTGACGTATCGATGTAATGATGTAATCTCCACCCATGAACGAGAAGAGCGACTTCCACGAGCACCTCGAAGGATGGTTCGCCGGCCGGCTCCCCGCGGAATGGTTCGTCGGGCCGATCGACGTGTCGTTCGACCGCGACGAGATCCTCGTGGTCGGCACCCTGGCCGAGCCAGAGCTCCCGAAGGATGCCGGCCCAGAGACGCGCACCGCAGCCGCCGAGGCGAGGATCTCCGGGTTCCGAGAGGACACCCGGGCGCAGCGGATGCGGATCGCGGACGAGGCCGAGCGGCGCTTCGGCCGCAAGATCAGCTGGGGCGCACGGTGTGCAGATCAGCGCCAGCTCTTCACGACCCTCGCGATCCCCGCGATGACGCGGCTCCGGATGCCCGAGCGAGAGGTCTTGGACACCTTGGTCGATGCCGGGGTCGCGCGTTCGCGCAGCCACGCGCTCGCCTGGTGCGTCCGACTGGTCTCCGAGCGGCAGGAGGAGTGGCTGGCGGATCTCCGCCAGGCGCTCAAGCAGGTGCAAGAGGTCCGGAAGGAAGGTCCCAAGGACTGAGCGAGGCCGAGCGCGATCGTCCCGATCGTGCTGTTCTCACCGCTCCGGTCAAGCCATCCAGCCCGGATGCCGAGACCCAAGTATGGGTCCGGGGGTCTGGTTCCGTCGTCGTACGCGCGTGCCCTCGACGGTCGTGGTCGTCGTGCTAAGCATCGCCACGTTCGCATCGGCGGCATCCGCGCAGGCGGCCGTATCCCCCGGCAACCCAGTGACGACCGATCGTTGGGATCCGAGTGCCGGTGAGGCGGGCTCGGGGATCCCCGCGCTCCCCGTCGTCTATCCGAGCGCGCCGGGCGGGCGGACGCTGACGACGTCAGCGGCCTTGCCGATCCGGTTCTCCGATCTGAAGGCGTCGGACGGCTGGGCGAAGGAAGGGATCCGGTTCGTCGCCGCGACGAACGACTGGATGCGGGACTTCGCGGCGAACGCCGACGGCACCTACCCCTTCCGTCCGCACGCGATCGAGACGCGGAAGTACCTCGCCCGCTCGGTCGTCCGGGCGTTCGCGCCCGACGAGGCGCCCGACCCCTCGATCGTCTTCCCCGACCTCGACGCATCCAGCGCCTTGTACCGCTACGCCGCCGTCGCCGTTCGCCATGGGTGGATCGCCAGGAAGCCCGATGGATCGTTCGCGCCGGACGACCCGGTCACGATGATCATGCTGCACCGGGCGCTGGTGCTCGCCCTCGGTCTGCAACCGGCCGCCGTCGCCCTCAACCACCTCCACACCCGTTCAGGGACCACGTTCCGCCTTCCGGCGGGCTTCGGCACCACCCTCTTGGGCATGCGCTTGGACCTCCGGTACAACGCTCCGACCGGCTCCGAGGCGATGGACGTCGGGCCGAGGGACCTTATGCCGAGGACCCAGGTTGCGTACTCGCTCTGGCGCGCGACGACCCAACCGAGCTGGAGCGTGGACGATCTGCTGACCCAGTACGCGAACGTCGAGCTGCCGAACCTCGGCCCGCGGAGGCTCCGCATCGTTCAGTGGGGGGTCCGTTACGTCGGCTATCCCTACGTCTGGGGCGGCGAATGGGGCTTGTCCTCGCCGGAGCCGGCCGCGCTCGGCGGGCAACCGCGTTCCGGGTTCGACTGCTCAGGATTCGCCTGGTGGCTCCTGCGCGCCGACGACAGCAGCAGCTGGAAGGTCGCCCCACCGCGGCCGTACACGGGCTGGTCGCTCCCGCAACGGACGTCGGGCGACATGGCGGCGATGACGACCACGAGGATCCCCTACCGCGACCTCCGGCCGGGCGACCTGATGTTCTACGACGGGAACGGGGACGGCATCGTCGACCACGTCGACACGTACATCGGCAACGGGTACTCGCTGGACTCGAGCAGCACGCCCGGCGGCGTCACGATCATGTGGGTCGGCGACGGCTGGTACCGCCAGCACTTCACGTTCGGTCGCGAGATCCTCCCGACGCCCTGACCGACCCCCGGTCGGCCTCGATCGCCGCGTCCAGTGCCGAACGCTCGCGATCCGTGATCGGTCTGGACGTCCGGCTGCCGGCATCGTGGGCGACGATCACCGACTCCGACTCCGCGGCGAGCCACCCGGCCTTGGCCCGGATCGTCTCCGCGGTCCGGATCGACGACCGTCCGTACCCGGTGCCCGAGCACGCGACGGTGACCGACCCGTCTTCGAGCGAGAGCTCCCGACGGAAGTCGATCGCGACGCGAACGATCACGAACCCGACGTCCTCACCGAGGGTCCGGCGGACCCATCGATCGCGGCATTCCTCCAGGTAGGTGAGGTAGACGGCGTTGTTGACGTGGCCGTAGTTGTCCACGTCGCGCCACCGGATCGCGATCTCGATCTCCTCCACGGGGGCGGAGCATACGTGCCCGGAGATCGCGAAGGCCCCGGGCGCATGCCCGGGGCCTTCGCTCGGAGAGAGGGGCTCCACCCCGTCGTTCGGTCCGGCGACCCCGACGGTTCAAGGCCCGATGTTGCGGTTCCGTGACGGAGACGGACGGGGCCCGGGCGCATCAGCGCCCGGGCCCCGTCCCCCCGCTCCGGTCGGATCAGAAGTCCATGTCGCCGCCGCCGGGCATGCCGCCGCCCGCCGGGACCTTCTCCTTCTCCGGCTTCTCGGCCACGATGGCCTCGGTCGTGAGGAACAGAGCCGCGATCGAGGCTGCGTTCTGCAGCGCCGAGCGCGTCACCTTCGCCGGGTCGACGACGCCGAACTTGATCATGTCGCCGTACTCGCCGGTGGCGGCGTTGAGCCCCTGGCCCTCGGGGAGCGAACGCACCTTCTCGACGACGACCCCGCCTTCGAGGCCGGCGTTGTGGGCGATCTGCTTGAGCGGCTCCTCGAGCGCGCGCCGCACGATCGCGGCACCCGTCAGCTCATCGCCCTCCAGATCCACCTTGTCGAGGCCGGTCTGCGCGTTGAGCAACGCCACGCCGCCACCGGGAACGATGCCCTCTTCGACGGCCGCCTTCGT
>Ga0066698_10000418_pt1 | contig 15479 bp, 12 predicted proteins | sample GraSoiAngelo_147_FD_66457 | JGI IMG/M metagenome (GOLD analysis project Ga0066698, IMG submission 66457) | Grasslands soil microbial communities from the Angelo Coastal Reserve, California, USA - 14_1009_05_40cm | ecosystem: Environmental > Terrestrial > Soil > Grasslands | place: USA... | reverse complement strand
TGCGCTCGAGAACGCCGGCTACACGTTCCTCGGGATCCGGGTCGATCAACCCGACGTGCTCGTCGGCCTGCTGTTGGGCGGGTGCGTCGCGTTCCTGTTCTCCTCGCTCGCGATCCGGGCGGTGGGACGGGCTGCGATGCAGGTGGTCGTCGAGGTCCGGAATCAGTTCCGGGACCACCCGGGGATCATGACCTACGAGGAGAAGCCCGACTACGCCGCGGTCGTCGACATCTGCACCAGGACCTCGCTCCGTGAGCTGACGACCCCAGGATTGTTGGCCGTCCTCGCGCCCGTGATCGCGGCGTTCTTCCTGGGGGCGGAGGCGCTCGGTGCCTTCCTGGCGGGCGCGATCCTCACCGGGCAGTTGCTCGCGGTGATGCTGTCGAACTCCGGCGGTGCCTGGGACAACGCGAAGAAGTTCATCGAGGAGGGCAACTACGGCGGCAAGGGCTCCGAGAGCCACAAGGCTGCGGTGATCGGCGACACCGTCGGCGACCCGTTCAAGGACACAGCCGGTCCGGCGCTGAACCCGTTGATCAAGGTGATGAACTTGGTGGCGCTGCTGATCGCGCCCCTCGTCGTCCAGTACGCCGACGACACGGCGATCCGCGTTGCGGTGGCGCTGGTGGGCGCCACGATCCTGGCCGCGATGATCTGGGTCTCGAAGAACCGGAAGTCCGAGCTCGAAGAGGATCTCCGCAAGGCGCGCACGGCCGCTTGAGACCGGGGACGCGATCGTATCCGGATAGGCTCACCGCGGCATGGGAGGGTTCCGTCGTTTGCTTCGGCGTCTCACCGAGAGCGACGAGACGCGCCTCGAGTCCGAGATCCGCGAATGGGCGGACCGGGTGCCCGGCTCGGTCCGCATCGCCGACGCGCCGATGCGGCAACGGGTCAAGATCGCCGGCGTGATCCGGAGGCTCACCGTGTTCCCGATGAAGGACAACGAGTCGCTCGAAGCCGTGGTGTCCGACGGGACGGGCGAGGTCGTGATCCGATTCATGGGACGCCGGGCGATCGGCGGGCTCGGCCTGGGCACGAAGGTGGTCGTCGAAGGGGTGCTGGGCGAGCAGCGCGGCGGCGTCCAGATGATCAACCCGCGCCTGGAGTTCACCGCGTAGCGGCGGCCGGCGCGAGCTTTCTCATCCGATGCTCGCGGCCGGCGCCCAGGTGGTACGGGACGACGACGACGTCCACGTGGGGCTCTTCCGCGAAGGCACCGGTGATCCTGCGGCTCGTCCGATCGTGCAGCAAGAGGTGGCGACGCTTCGGGAAGTGTCTGCGCGGGAGGATCAGCGTGACCTCGGTCGTTCCGTCCTCGAAGCGCGACACGTAGCGTCGCAGGCTGCGTTCGATGTTCCGATCGTTGCATTCCTCGACGTCGAGCGGGATCCCGGCGAGGTACCCGAAGGCGATCCACTGGTCGATCAACATCCTGGCGCGATCGGGATCGCTCGCGGCGTGGATGGCCCGCACCTCGAGCGCCTGGATCCCCCTTGCGTACCTCGAGGCCTTGAGGGTCGCCCGGTCCAGGTCCTCGACCAGGATCAGCGCCACGTGACGCCGGCGCGGGGAGAGCTGCAGGCGATGGTGCTGCGCCGCATCGGCGGTAGCGCCGTGCGCGCGAACGATCACCACGCCGACGTTCGGTAGATCGCGGAGGGACTCGGCGAGCCCGGACCACGCGTGCATCCGACGGAGCCGGGCGAGGAAGGGCTCGTCGGCGGGCGCGGGGAGGATGACGGTGACCTGCTCCCCGGTCACGCCGAGCCCGCGGAGGTAGCGCGCGATCGCCCGGCCGGGCCGCTCGTCACCGGGGATGGCGACGAGCGGGATTCGCAGACCGGCGTTCTTCCACGCAGCCTCGAGTTCCGGGTCGCGACCGCCCAGGTGCAGGGCCGTGGCGCGCGTCGGGCGGATCGTCAGTGCGTACTGCGCGGCGTGCAAGGTATCGGCGTCGAGCTCGTCCACCAGCACGAGCGCGGTGTGGTCGGTCCGCGTGGCGCCGCCGTTCGCTCGGTCCTCCGGGCCGATCACGAGCTGCTCGTCCTCCGCCTCGTAGGTCTTGTTCACGCGGACCAGGAGCGCGACGAGGATCGGCACGAACACCATCACGATCCAGGCGCCCCCCGCGAACTTGACGATCGCGATCACGATCGCCACGACCAGGGTCGCGATCGCGCCGAGACCGTTCACGAACAGTCCGAACTTCCACCCCTTCTCCCGTAGGCGCAGGTGGCGCTTGGCCATCCCGCTCTGCGAGAGGGTGAACGAGGTGAACACCCCCAGGGCGTAGAGCGGGATCATCTTCGTGACGCTCGCGCTGAACGCGACGATCACCAGGCTGGCGGCGGCGGCCAGCGCCACGATCCCGTTCGAGAACACCAGCCGGTGCCCGCGCTTCGTCAGCTGCCGCGGCATGAAGGCATCACCCGCGTGGAAGCTGGCCAACCGAGGGAAGTCGGCGAACGACGTGTTGGCGGCGAGGATCAGGATGAGGGTCGTGCCGATCTGGAGCACGAGGAAGAGGAGCCGGCCCACCGCGCCGGTGCCGTAGACAGCCTCCGCGATGGTCGCCAGGACCGACTTGCTCTCGTCAGCGATCGGGATCACCTGCAGCCGCGAGGCCAGGAAGGACACCGCGAGGAACGACGAACCCAGGATCAGACCCATCCACACCAGGGTGATCTGGGCGTTGCGCCACTCAGGCTTACGGAACGCCGGGACCCCGTTCGAGATCGCCTCGACCCCCGTCACCGCGGCTCCGCCGGAGGCGAACGCGCGGAGCAGGATGAAGACCGTGACGGCCCCCGCGAACGGCGAGAGGCCTCCGTGCGCCACCTGCTGCTGGATCGGGAACGCGTGGAGATGACCGGACAACACCTCGTAGATCCCCATCACGCATGTGAGTCCCAAGCTGACGATGAACAGATACGTGGGCGCGGCGAAGATCTTGCCCGACTCCCGCACGCCCAGGAGGTTCCCGTACGCGATCATCCAGACGAACGCCAGAGAGAACACGACGCGGAGCGGGACGCCGAGGGGAACGACCGAGCTGATCGCCTGGACGCCGGCAGCCGTCGAGACGCTCACGGTCAGGACGTAATCGACCAGAAGCGCGACGCCGGCGAGCTGTGCCGGCAGCAGCCCGAGGTTGTCCTTCGTGACGATGTAGGCCCCGCCGGCCGTCGGGTACGCCTTGATCGTCTGGCGGTACGAGAAGATCAAGATGGCCTCGATCAGGACGATCACCGCCGAGATCGGGAGCACGTAGGAGAACGCCAGGATCCCTACCGCCGGGATCAGGACGCGGAGGATCTCCTCGGTCGCGTAGGCGACCGAGGACATGTTGTCGGACGAGAAGACCGCCAGCGCGGTCGGCCGACCCAGGCGCTCGTGCTCCAGACGGGACGTGGCGAGGGGCCGTCCCAGCAGCAGGCGCTTGAACGCGTACCCGGTCCCGAGATCCACGTCGCGCTCCATGCATCTCACGCTAGGGAGCGGAGGGGCTGCTCCCGCCGCGGAGGCATCAAGGTTCCGTCAGGGATGGCGTGATGACGTCAAGATCACGTCAAGAGGGCTAGCCTCGATGCGTGGAGCGCGGTCGGCTGAGGATCTACGTCGGGTACGCGCCGGGCGTCGGCAAGACGTACGCGATGCTCGACGAGGCTCGTCGTCGGCGTGCTCGCGGGACGGACGTGCTGCTCGCCGTCGTCGGCACGCATGGTCGACAGGAGGTGGCGGCGCAGACCCGGGGTCTGGAGGTCGCGCCTCGCCGGAGCGATGGCGATGGCACTCACACCGAAGAGATGGACGTCGATGCGGTGCTGGCCCGTCATCCGGAGGTCGCGGTGGTCGACGAGCTCGCGCACACGAACGCCGCCGGGTCGCGCAACGCGCATCGTTGGCAAGACGTGGAGGAGCTCCTCGCCGCCGGCATCGATGTGATCTCGACGGTCAACATCCATCACCTCGAGTCACTGCACGATGTGATCGAGGGGATCACGAGCGAGGCCCCGGCCGACTCGGTCCCCGACGCGCTCGTGCGGAACGCGGATCAGCTGGAGCTCGTGGACATGACCCCGCAGGCACTCCAGCGCCGGCTGGCACACGGGAACGTCTTCCCTCCCGAGCGGATGGACGCCGCCCTGGCGCGAACGTTCCGTGAAGAGAACCTCGCGCGGCTGCGCGAGCTGTCGCTCGTGTGGATGGCCGACCGGGTCGACGAGGAGCTGCGAGCGGGACCGTCGCCGGCTCGGGGATCCGAGCCGGCGACGGCCCGCGAACGGATCCTCGTCGCGGTGCAGGGTCGTCCGGAGGACGAACCGGTGGTCCGCCGCGCCGCGCGCATGGCCGCGCGGCGCGGCGGCGAGCTGATCGCCGTGCACGTCATCCCGGACGCGGGCCGGGATGACGCGCCCCACCTCGAGGCCGTCCGCGAGCTCGTGCGGCAGGTCGGTGGCCGCTTCGAGGAGGTGGTCGGGGCGCGAGTGCCGGACGCGATCCTCGACCTGGCTCGCGTCGAAGGCATCACGCAGGTCGTGCTGGGGGCCGGTCGTCGTTCGCGGTTCCGGGGGTCCTTCGGGCGCTCGGTCGTCCTCGACGTGATCCGGGACTCCGGTTCGATCGACGTGCATGTCATCTCGCACGAGCCGACGTCCCAACGTCCCCGCGTGACGGGCCGCGTCGTCACCGGTCTCTCGAGCGACCGGCAGGTCATCGCGGCCCTCGCCGGGGCGGTCGTCCTCGTCGGTCTGACCACCGCCGTCGCCGCGCTCGACCGTCAGATGGCGCTTTCCACCATCATGCTCCTGTACCTAACGGTCGTGATCGGGATCGCGTTCGGCGGCGGTCTGCGACCGGCGATCCCGGCGGCGGTGGTCTCGGCGCTCCTGATCAACTGGTTCTTCACGCCCCCCGTCCACACGTGGAAGGTCGCCAACCCCGAGGATGTGGTGGCCCTCGTCGTGTTCGTCGTCGTCGCGGCGAGCGTGAGCATCCTGGTCGACCGCGAGGCGAGGCAGCGGGCGGAGGCACAGCGCCGGGGCACGGAGGCGGAGGCGCTCGCGCGCCTCACCGCGCGGGTGGCGGCTGAAGGAGACCCCCTCCCCGAGCTCGTCGAGCACGCTCGGACGACGTTCGGTGTGGATGCCGTCTCGGTGCTCCGCCGGGAGGATCGCGATCCCGAAGGCGGCCACGAGAGTGGGTGGATCCGAGAGGCGGCCGCGGGCACCGACGCGCCCGACACCCCCGAGGAGGCCGGGCAGGTCGTGCAGCTCGGCAACGACACCGTGCTCGCGCTCCGGGGGAGCCCCCTGCCGGCCGATCGGTTGCAGCTGCTGTCCGCGTTCGCCGGGCAACTCGGGCTCGCGGTCCGTGGCCGAGCGCTCGCACAGGAGGCCGCGGCGTCCGCGGCGCGCGCCGAGGCGGACGCGCTCCGGACCGCGATCCTCGCCGCCGTGTCGCACGATCTGCGGACCCCGCTCGCGTCGATCAAGGCGTCGGTCTCGAGCCTCCGCGACGATGAGGTCGCCTGGTCGCCCGAGGAGATGGCGCTGTTCCTGGGCACGATCGAGGACGAGACCGACCGGCTCACCGGCCTCGTCGCGAACCTGCTGGACATGAGCCGCCTTCAGGTCGGGGCCCTGAAACTGGTGCGTGATGTCGTCGGGTTCGACGAGGTGGTGCCGAAGGCGCTCGCCAGCCTTCCGGACGGTGGCCGCGGGCTGGTCGTCGAGGTGCCGGAGACGTTGCCACGGATCGACGTCGATCCCGGTCTCCTCGAGCGGGCGATCGCGAACATCGTCGCCAACGCGTCGGGGCTGGCTCCGCCCGACTGTCCGGTGAGGATCCACGGATCCGCGGCGGTAGGGCGCGTGGAGCTGCGGGTGATCGACCGGGGACCGGGCGTGAAGCGGCAGGACCGCGAGCGCATGTTCCGCCCGTTCCAGCGCCTCGGTGACGGCACGAGCCGTGACGGGATCGGGCTCGGGCTCGCCGTCGCGAAGGGCTTCGTCGAGGCGATGGACGGCGAGCTCTCGGTCGAGGACACGCCCGGTGGCGGGCTCACGATGGTGCTCGCCTTCCGGGCGGCGTCGACATGACGAGGGTGCTCGTCGTCGATGACGAGCCGCAGATACTCCGCGGACTGAAGACCAACCTGGTCGCCCGCGGCTACGACGTGGACACGGCGCCGGACGGTGAGGCGGCGCTCGATCTGGCGGCGCGGCGTCGCCCCGACGTCGTGATCGTGGACCTCGGGTTGCCCGGGATCGACGGTGTCGACGTGATCCGGGGCCTCCGGACGTGGACCGCGGTTCCGATCATCGTGCTGTCGGCGCGCGAGCAGGAGTCCGAGAAGGTCAACGCGCTGGACGCCGGGGCCGACGACTACGTCACGAAACCGTTCGGCATGGGGGAGCTGCTCGCGCGGGTGCGGGCATCCGAGCGGCGGGCGGTCTCGTCCGACGATGGGGAAGCCGTCGTCCGCACCTCGGCGTTCACCGTGGACCTCGCCGCGAGGAAGGTGGTCGCGGCTGACAGGACGGCCGTCCGCCTCACGCCCACCGAGTGGCACCTCGTCGAGGTCCTCGTCCGTCATCCGGGGAGGCTGGTCAGTCAGCGCCAGCTCCTGCAGGAGGTCTGGGGTCCGCGGTACGAGGAGGAGACGAACTACCTGCGGGTGTACATGGCCCAGATCCGACGGAAGCTCGAGCCGGAGCCGTCACATCCCCGCTACTTCATCACCGAGCCCGGCATGGGCTACCGGTTCGAACCGGGCGACTGAGGAGGGTCAGTCGCCGACGATCGCCTCACGGAGCGTCAGCTCCGATTCCGGCGCCGCCAACGCGACCAGCTCATCGCCCGCTGCGAGCACCGTTTCCGGCTGGGGGATCACGACGTGACCCTCCCGGAGGACCGCCACGATCGTGGAGTCCGGCGGCAGACGAAGCTCGTAGAGCGCCTTGCCGGTCGCCGGGGATGCGGTCGTGAGCTTGGTCTCGACGATCGAGGCGCGACCGCCCTCCAGCCGGAGGAGCCGGACGAGGTCGCCCGTCGTCACGGCCTCCTCGACCATCGCGGTGAGCATGTGCGGCGGTGACACCGCTTGGTCCACGCCCCACTGCTCGTTGAACAGCCACTCGTTGCCGGGATGGTTCACCCGGGCGAGCACCCGTGGCACGGCGAACTCCTGCTTCGCCAGCAGGGACGTGACCAGGTTGTCCTCGTCGTCGCCGGTCGCCGCGACGACGACGTCGGCATCGGAGAGGTGCGCGTCGTCGAGGATGCGCGGCTCACACGCGTCGCCGAGCATCACCTTCACGTCCGGGATCTCCTCGCGGAGCCGGTCCACGACGGAACGGTGCTGCTCGATCAACGTCACGTCGTGTCCGCGCTCCACCAGATCCGCCGACAGGTGGCGCCCGATCGCCCCGCCGCCGGTGACCACGACCCGCATCAGTGATGCTCCGACGCGGGTTCGAGCTGCTGGTCAAGCATCTCCAGACCATCCTTGACCATCATCACGACGAGGTAATCGCCCGCCTGCAGGGTGCTATCGGGCGTGGGGAGGAAGCCCGTGCCGCCGCGGGAGACCCCCGCGACCAGGATCTTGCCTTCGACGTTCAGGGTGTTGGCTGGCTTGCCGATCAGGTGCGCTGGGACCGGGACCCGCACGCGGAGGATCTCGCCGCCGCCCAGGCTTTCGCGGATCTCCTCGCGGTCGTGCAGAAGCATCAGCTGGATCTGCTTGATGCCCCAGGTCGTGGTTGCGACGGTCGGTATGTTGAGCCGTCCGTAGATCTCGGCACGGCGCGGGTCGTAGATCCGGGCGATCACCTTGGGCACGTGGAAATGCTCGAGCGCCACTCGTGCGGAGACGATGTTCGAATTGTCTCCGGAGGAAACAGCGATGAAGGCGTCGGCATCCTTGATGCCCGCCTCCTCCAGCAGCTCGCGGTCGAAGCCGAGGCCCACCATCTGACGAGCGCCCTCACCGGGTGGATAGCGCCAGAACGCCTCCGGGTTCTTGTCGATGATGGTCACGTCGTGCCCGCCCTCGAGCAAGGCGAGCGAAAGCTCGGAGCCGACCCGCCCGCAACCCATGATCAGGACGTGCATGAGGCAGAAGCGTACCGCCGGGCTCTATCGATGACATGACGTGACCGCTTCGGGCGCAGACGGTCGTCGCAGCGAACAACCCCAGAAATGTCTTGAGGCCGGCAGCTGGAGGGAGCTGCCGGCCCCGAAGACGGGCTCGGAGGAAAGCGGTGGATGTACCCATCCTGCCCGGCGAACCGCCTAGGGGTGACGGCCACGCGGCCCGTCCGGCAGGAAACCTCTTTCCGGTGAGTAGGCTCCGGCATCGGCCGTGAGGGGGGCGTGAAGGAAGCTGCGGGCGGCGTGAAGATGTCGTGAACGCGCCCCAGGCGTGAACGGGCATCGCGCGGGCGGTAGCGTTCGGCCGTGGTCGTCGAAGGTCCTCCCGGTCGTCTCGCCCGTTTGACGCTGCGTGCGATCGGCATCGGCTTCCTCGCCACGCTCGCCGGGACCGTCCTGGCCCTGCTGACGTCCCAGCTCCAGGGCGCGGGCGTCGCGATCTTCATCCTCTCCGTGACCATCGCCGCGGTCAGCGGCGGCCTGTGGGCTGGCGTCGTGGCCGCCTTGCTCGCCTCGATCGCCCTTCCGATCGTGGAATCGCCCCAGCGCGTGTTCGGCTTCGAACAGCTCCGCGATCTGATCGCCGCGGTCGTGTTCCTGGCGATCGCCGTCGTCGTGGGCCTGGTGGTCGGCAACGCGGCCGATGAGCGCGACCGCGCGAGCCGGCGCGAACGTGAGGCACGGCTCCTCGCCTTCTTGTCGGCGAAGCTCCTGTCCGGAGACGTCCCCGACCGGGTGCTCGACGAGTTCGTCCAGGTGCTCCTGGAGCCGCTCGGACTCGCGTCCTGTCAAGTGTCGGTGACGCTCGACGGCCAGGAGATCGAGGCGAAGGCCGTTCGCCCGGGGGTGCCCCGCGGGGGGCCGACCGAGGTGATTCCCGTCGTCGTGTCGAACATCCCGCTCGGCACCTTGATCGCGGAACGCCCGGAGGGCAGACGCCCGTTCACGCGCGATGAGCGATTGCTCCTGGAGGCCGCGACCCGCCAGGCGGCGGTCGCCCTGGACCGCGCGCGGCTGGACGCTCGAGCGCGCCTGGCGCAGCTGGACGCCGAGACGAACCAACTCCGCGCCGCGATGTTCTCTTCGGTCACGCACGATCTGCGAACCCCGCTCGCCTCGATCAAAGCGGGCGTGACCAGCCTGCTGGACGCGAGCGCGATCCACGATGCGATCCAGCAGCGGGATCTGCTCACAACGATCCTCGAGGAGACCGACCGGCTGAACCGATTGGTCGGGAACATCCTCGATCTGGCGAAGATCCGCGCGGGCGCGTTGATCCCGAAGCGGGTGCCGACGGCCGTCGACGAGGTCGCGGAAGCGGTCGTGGCCCGTATGCATCGCCTCCTCGCCGACTTCGCGGTCGAGCTGCAGCTCGCCCCCGACCTGCCCGAGGTTCCGGCGGACCCGGTGCAGCTCGACCAGGTGTTGACGAACCTGCTGGAGAACGCCGCGCGGCATTCGCCGAGGGGCGGGACGATCCGGATCCACGTCAGCGAGACGCGCGACGCGGTCCGTGTCCGCGTCTCCGACGAAGGCCCGGGCATCAAGCCCGAGGAGCGTGAGAAGGTGTTCGAAGCCTTCTACCGCGGCCGCGAGAGCCCGGAGTCCTCGGGGAGCGGCCTCGGCCTCGCGATCGCGCGCGCCATCGTGACGGCCCACGGCGGGCGCATCCGCATCGAGGAGACGACGGGAGGCGGGACCGCGATGGTGGTCGACGTCCCGCTCGAGGAGACGGTGCTGTGAAGGTCCTGGTCATCGATGACGAACCCCAGATCCGGCGGGCGCTTCGAACGAGCCTGGAGGCGCACGGGTACGAGGTCGCGACCGTCGGCACGGGGGAGGAGGGCGTGGTCGCATCGGCGGACCAGCAGCCCGACTTGGTGCTGCTGGACCTCGGGCTCCCGGACATGGACGGCACCGAGGTGATCCGCAGGGTGCGCGGGTTCTCCGACGTTCCGGTGATCATCCTGTCGGTGCGTGAGGCGCAGTCGGACAAGGTTGCGGCGCTCGACGCCGGAGCCGACGATTACGTGACCAAGCCGTTCGCCATGGAGGAGTTGCTCGCCCGGGCCCGCGCGGCGCTCCGCCGCGCGGGCCCGGACGAGCCCCCCCAACCGACCCTCCGGTACGGCGGCCTGGAGATCGACCTCGCACGTCGCCTGGTCACCCTGGACGGCGAGCAGCTGCACGTGACCCCGACCGAATACTCCTTATTAGAGGCGCTCGTCTCCAATCCGGGGAAGCTCCTCACGCACCAGTGGCTCCTCCGCCGGGTCTGGGGTCAGGGATACGGGACCGAGACGACCTATCTCCGCACCTACATCCGCGCGCTCCGCAAGAAGCTGGGCGACGACGCGTCCTCGCCTGCCCTGATCGTCACCGAGCCGGGCGTCGGCTACCGCTGGGTGGGTGAACCAGCCTGAGCGACACGTAGCATCAGCAACCATGGCTGCGACTTCGAACGCCCCCCCGACCTCGATCATCAAGCGCCTCTTCGTGGGGCGAGCGTTCACGAGTCAGCACCTGGAGCACACGTTGCTGCCGAAGGTCCTCGCGCTTCCGGTCTTCGCGTCCGACGCCCTGTCCTCGGTCGCGTACGCCACGGGTGAGATCCTGATCGCGCTCACCCTAGTCACGTCGCACCCACAGTCCTACGTGATGCCGATCGCGATCGCGATCGCGTTGCTGATGGCGATCGTCGTGAGCTCGTACCGACAGACCGTCCGCGCCTACCCGGGAGGCGGCGGTGCGTACATCGTGAGCAAGGACAACCTCGGAACGCTGCCCGGGCTGGTCGCGGCCGCCGCCTTGCTGTTCGACTACATGATGACCGTGGTGGTCTCCGTCGTGGCGGGCGTGTTCGCTATCGGGTCGGCGTTCGAGTGGGCGAACGAGCACCGGGTCCTGCTGTCGATCCTGTTCGTGCTGCTCGTGACGTTCGCGAACCTGCGGGGTGCACGGGAGTCGGGAACGGTGTTCGCGATCCCCACCTACGGGTTCGTCATCTCGATCCTCGTCCTCGTCATGATCGGGTTGGCGCGGTGCCTGGGTGGCTGTCCGGCGGTCGGTGTCCACTCGGACCTGCTCCCGGGCGCCGCAACCACCGCCGCGGCCGTCAGCCTGTTCGCGATCCTGAAGGCGTTCTCTCAGGGCGCCACCGCGCTCACCGGCGTCGAGGCGATCTCCAACGGCGTGCCGGCGTTCAAGCGTCCCCAGGCGAGGAACGCGGCCGCGACCCTCGCGATCATGGGCACGATCGCGGTCACGATGTTCCTCGGGATCTCCTGGCTCGCCACGCACATGCCGGGCGTCGTCGCGAGCGAGCAGCGGTCGGTCGTCGCGCAGATCGCGATCGGGATCTTCGGCAACTCCTCGCCGGGTTTCTTCGTGGTGCAGTTCTTCACCGCGGCGATCCTGATCCTGGCCGCGAACACCGCCTACCAGGACTTCCCCCGGCTCGCCTCGATCCTCGCGCGGGACCGGTTCATGCCGAGCCAGTTCGTCAACCGGGGAGACCGGCTGGTGTTCTCCAACGGGGTGATCGTGCTGGGGCTGCTTTCGTGCACGATGATCTACGCCTTCCATGCCGACCTGAACACGCTGATCCATTTCTACGTCGTGGGCGTGTTCACGTCGTTCACGCTTTCCCAGACCGGCATGGTCAAGCACTGGCTGGCCGAGGGTCGCAAGGGCGATGCCGCGATGCGCGGTTGGCGTCGATCGATCGTGATCAACATCATCGGGGCGATCACGACCGCGATCGTGCTGATCGTCGTGGTGATCTCGAAGTTCGCCGAAGGCGCGTGGCTCTCGATCCTGATCATCGGCTTGCTGGTGCCGGGTTTCTACTCGATCCACAAGCACTACGCATGGGTGCGGGCCCAGACGCGTCGCGGTTCGGAGCGCCCGGGAGAGCTGGAAGCGAACCACGTGGTGTTGCTGGTGCGCGATGTCGATGCATCCACCGCGGAGGCTCTCGGGTACGTGCGCTCGTTCCGGCCGGCTTCGTTACACCCCGTAACGCCCGGTGGGTCCGTCCCGCCGGATCTGGCGGAGCGATGGCGATCGCTCTGCGAGCCGGGAACCGCCGAGCTCGAGGCGCTCGGTGCCGGCAACCTCACCTCGGCGGTCCGTGCCTACGTGCGACGGCTGCAGCCCGGCCCCCGCGACGTCGTGACGGTCATGGTCCCGGAGATCGTGGATCAAGGTCTGGTCCGGTACCTCGTGGGCGAGAACGAGCTGGTCCGCCTGAAGGCGGGGCTCCTCGGCGAGCCCGGTGTCGTCGTGACCGACGTACCGGTGGTCGAGGATCCGGCGCGGCACGCCGACGTCTCGAAGCCCCTGATCCCCCAGAAGACGGTGACCCTCGTGTTCGTTTCATCGGTCAACGACGTGACGGTGCGCGCCATCAACTACGCCCGGACTCTGGATGCCACGATCACCCGCGCGATCTACTTCGATGTCGATCCCGATCAGGCGAACCGTCTCGAGGCGTCATGGTTCAACCTCGGGCTCGACGTGCCGCTCGACATCGTGGAAGCGCCGTTCCGAGACCTCACCCGTCCCATGCTGAACGAAGTGCGGCGGTTCTCGGTCCACCCCCATGTCATGGTCAACGTCTTGGTGCCCGAGGTGATCGTGTCCCATTGGTGGCAGCTGCCCTTGCACAACCAGAGCGCGCTGTTCATCAAGCGGCTCTTCCTGCACGAGGATCGCGTCCTGCTCACGAGCGTCCCGTTCCTGCTCGAGCGGGATGCCGCGGAGGTCCCCGTTCAGTCCGTCTGAGCAACGCTCCGCGTACGAAGGATCGCGGACAGCTCCGCACCCGCCAGGAAGATCCACGCCGCGATCCGCAGGAACAGCAGCACGCCGAACACGGTCGCGATCGTGCCGTACAAGGCCGACCACTGCGCGACCTGGCGCGCGACGAACCAGCTCCCGATCCCCTGCAGGATCGTCCATCCCAACGCGCACACGACCGCGCCGGGAACGAGATCGCGGATGGCCTGCCGTCCGGGCGCCAGCAGTCGGTAGGCGATGAGGAAGAAGCCGACGAGCATCGCGAACACCCCGATGTCGGCGGCTATCAGGCCCGGCCAGCCCCCTGTGCGATCATGCGCGACGTTCGTGACGACGCCGGCGATGGTCACGCCCACGATCAGGAGCGCGCCGAGCACGAACGTGTCGACGACGGCGACGAACCGGCTCGCGATGACCGTTTCTCGATGGCCGAAGATGACGCCGAGCGCGCGGCGCGCCCGGTTGGACAGGGCCGATGCCGCCCAGACCAGGCCGGCGAGGCCCACGATGCCAGCCGTGAACCTGCCGTCGACGATCGTCTGCGCCTGGCCCGCGACGAGTTGCGTCAGCCCCGGGATCGTCGAGACGAGCTCATCGATGGACGCCATCCCGCGGCCTTCGAGCCGGAAGCCGACCAATGATGTGGCCAACAGGAGGAGGGGGAAGATGGAAAGGAACGCCGTGAAGGTGAGCGCCGAGGCTTCGGTTGCGACGTCGTCGCGCAGTGCCTTGCCTCGCAGCTCTCGTGCAACGGACACGACCTTGCGACCGAACGGTCGGCCCAACGTCCGCTGCGCTAGGGTTCCCATGCACCCGAGGTTCTCACGGAGGCCCCAGCAGGATGAACATCCGTCCCGCGACGAAAGACGATGTGCAGTTCCTGAAGAAGATGCTCTACGAGGCCGCCCGCTGGAACCCCGATTGGCCTCGCGAGCCGATCGAGGAGGTCCTTGCCGACCCCGTGCTCGTTCGCTACCACCAGGGGTGGGGCCGGGACGGAGACGGCGGCGTGGTGGCCGAGGTGGAGGGCTTGCCGGTCGGGGCCGCGTGGTACCGGTTGTTCACCGCCGAGGAGCCCGGGTACGGCTTCGTTGACGACAAGATCCCCGAGCTCTCGATCGCGGTCGTTCCTCTGCATCGGCGGAAGGGGATCGGCGAGGCCCTGTTGCGATCGTGCATGGTGCAAGCCCGCGAGGAAGGGTTCCAGGCGTTGTCACTCTCGGTCGCCGTCCACAACCGATCGCGGATGATGTATCAGAAGGCCGGCTTCGAGAAGGTCGAGGAGTCCGGCGGGAACTGGACGATGGTCGCCAACCTCTGACGGGCGTTACCTGCTGGCCGGCCCATCTTCGCGGCCGTCCAGCGCCGCGTATTCGCGACGGACCTGCTCCCAGCGACGCGACACGAACACGACGAATGCCACGACGACGACGCCGGCGATGATCCAAGCGAACGGCTGGATCACCCGCTCGATCTCGCGCCAGCGATCGCCGAACACATGCCCGATCGACGCGAGCCCGACGCACCAGATGACCGAGCCAGCCAGGGTGTACAGCGTGAATCGCCAGAACCGCATCGCCGCGACCCCCGCCGGCAGGCTCACGAAGGACCGGACAAGCGGGATGAGCCGCCCGTACGCGGCCACGGCCTCACCGTGGCGCTCGAACCAGTCGTGGGCCCGGTCGATCTCGTGCGGTCGGATCAGCAGGTACCGGCCGAAGCGGTCGATCGCGGGCCGGCCGCCCGCGTAGCCCACCCCGTACGCCAGCCACGATCCGATCAACGTCCCGGCTATCGCCCAGAACACGACCCCGACCAGCGACAACTCCTGCCCCGCACCGACGACCAAGGTGCTGGTGAGGGCTCCGCCGAAGAGGAGGGTCACCTCGCTCGGGAACGGGACGCAAGCCGAGTCCAGCAACATCAGGACGAAGATGGCCAGGTATCCGTGCTCGCTGACCAGCCGGATGATCGTGTCGGTGAGCAGGGCGAGCACGCGTCCTCCGAGGTGGCCTCAAGGGGTACGGGGAATACGCCGAGCGTAGCAGCGCGTTGTGGCGGTCTCGTGACGGCCATGCCAGCCGCAGAGGCGGCCGGTGGTACCGTCCGGCACCGGAGGAAGCAACCGAGATGACCAAGACGCTCGTCGTCGTCGAATCGCCCGCCAAGGCGAAGACGATCGAGAAGTACCTGGGTGACGGCTATGCCGTCCGCGCTTCGTATGGGCACATCCGGGACCTGCCTCGCTCCAAGCTCGGGGTCGACCCCGATCAGGACTTCGCCGTGCAGTACGAGGTCCCGGAGGACTCGAAGCGGCACGTGGCCGACCTGAAGAGGGCCCTGAAGCAGAACGAGGATCTCGTCCTCGCGACCGACTACGACCGTGAGGGGGAAGCCATCGCCTTCCACGTGGCAACCCTCCTGGGCGTGGAGCCCGCCGGGGCGAAGCGGGTGACCTTCACCGAGATCACGCGTGACGCCATCCTCGAGGCCTTCGCTCACCCGCGGACGATCGACAT
>Ga0066698_10000411_pt1 | contig 15542 bp, 14 predicted proteins | sample GraSoiAngelo_147_FD_66457 | JGI IMG/M metagenome (GOLD analysis project Ga0066698, IMG submission 66457) | Grasslands soil microbial communities from the Angelo Coastal Reserve, California, USA - 14_1009_05_40cm | ecosystem: Environmental > Terrestrial > Soil > Grasslands | place: USA... | reverse complement strand
GGACTCGAACTCGGTCTGGTTCCATCTCGCCATCGCGTTCCGGACGTGCGCCTCGTCGTTGATCGGCAGGTGACCCTCGCCGTTCTTGTCGACATACGCGAACTGCCGCTTGTCCAGCTTTTCTCTGTCTTGGGTATCGAGCTCGGCCATTGCGACTCCTTTCTCTTTCCTTTCGTACGGCTGCTGCACACACTGGGCCGGAATCGACCAGGAACGGGGCGCCGACGGCCGGATCGACAAGCCCAGGCGCCCAGCGGAGGCGATAGCGATGAGACCGACGATGAGGAAGTTCGTGCCCATTTGGGCGTTCCAGTTCGTGATCGGGATATTCGTCGTCCTGATTGCGATCGCCATCGGTGTAGCGCTCCTCGGGCCGGTGATCCGCGGCCCGACGGCGTTCTTCGACGAGCTTGGAAAGACGATCAGCCGGGTCGCCCCTCAGCCCCAGCCCGACCTCCGGACAGACGAGCAGGTCAAGGCGGTGATCAGAGCCATGCCGGAAGGGAAGCTCCGCGTCGGCACGATCGTCGAGGAGCAGAACCGGGTGGTGTTCACCATCACGGCGGACCGCTCGGCGGTCAAGGCGGCGGTGCGGCCTGGCGACGAGGTGCGGATCGCGCGCGACGGGAGCGTCGAGATCGTGCCGACCGGCATACCGGGGGTGATCGACGCGCTACAGCGCGCGATCGATGACCTGAAGCGCAAGTTCTTCGGACCCTGAGCCGGCCCTAGATAGACGAAAGGGCCGCCCTTCGGCGGCCCCTTTCGACCTTGAGGAAGTGTCAGCTCGCCTTGCGAGCCGAGACGAGCGCGCGAGTTCCGACGACCGTCCGCGCAATGAGCTCTGTCCGCCACGCCTTGCGCCGCTCGAGCGCTTCGGTGTAGCCCCGGTCGTACGCACCGATCGCGAGGAAGCCGACGATGATCATCCCGAGTGCCATGCCTGCCATGAGTCCGATCGCGAAGAGCACCATCGTGTTCCTCTTTCTTTCGCCAACGGCGACTCGTCTGGCGCGGCCTTGAGCAAACGTCGTGCCACGGCGCTTGCTTTCTTGGCGACGTGACACGATTACGCGTCCTCTCAACTGCCCGCGGTCGACTCGTCCGACCTCGACGAGAGCGTAGAAGCGCTCAGGCTCCGCCGAACTCCCGATTTCTAGTTAGAAAGCAGGATGCGCCGCCCCCGGCGAGCGTTATTTGTCGGTTGCCGAACCCACCGGTGTTCGAAGTCACGCCACGCGTCGTGGCAAGCGCCGGATCTGCGTGGTGTTACCAACCGTTGATCTTTCGGATCGCGCTGTCGGTCCGCGCGATCCGGGTGTCGCGAAGTAACGTAGGTTGTCGCCGTGCCGTGCTTCGTGTGCCGGATCGTGGCCGGTGAGGCTCCCGCGAGCGTCGTGTTCGATGACGCCACGACCATGGCGTTCGTCGACATCAGGCAGCCGAACGAAGGACACATCCTTGTCGTCCCGCGGATGCACATCGAAACGGTCGACCTCCTCGACCGTTCGATCGCCGGGGAGCTGGCCTGGGCGACGGTGCGGGTTGCGCGCGCGGTCCGTCGTGCCTACCGGCCGCCCGGCCTGAACGTGTGGGAGTCGAACGGCGAGGCGGCGGGCCAGGAGGTCGCGCACGTGCACTTTCATGTGCTCCCGCGCCACCACGGAGACGGGTTGTTGCGCGTCTACCCGGACGCGAACCCGCGAACGTACGGCCCGGCCGACCCGGCCCTCGAGCGGATCGCAGAGCTCGTGCGCGCCGCCCTCGCCTAGCCCCGATCGCGACGGCGGAGCAGGATATGCCGCCAAAGGAGAAACGCCCGTGCGTCTATCGCTCCTGCCAAAAAAGAGCGAATTCTTCGTGCTGTTCGAACAGCACGCCCAGAACGCGGTCGAAGCGGCGGAGGCGCTGGCAAAGCTCTTCGGCGACTTCACCGAGGTGGAGAAAAAGGTCCGCGACATCCACGCGATCGAGCACTACGGCGACAAGCTGAACCATGAGATCGTCCGGCACCTGAACGAGACGTTCGTGACTCCCCTCGACCGTGAGGACATCGTCGGTCTCGCGAGCAAGATCGACGACGTCACCGACGTGTGCTACGACGTCTCCGAGCTCGTGCAGCTCTTCAAAGTGAAGGCCATCCGTCCGCCGGCGGTGCGTCAGGCGAAGGTCCTCGTGTCCGCTGCGAGCGAGATGCTTTCGATGATGAAGAACCTGGAAGGCTTGAAGAACCTGGAGCCGCACTGGATCAAGATCCACACCTTCGAGAACGAGGGCGATCAGGTCTGGCGCGAGGCCGTCGCCGAGCTCTTCGCGGGCTCCGACGATGCGATCGAGATCGTCAAGTGGAAGGACATCTACTCACTGGTCGAGGTTGCGATCGACCGCTGCGAGGATGTCGCCAACATCGTCGAAACGATCATGGTGAAGCACAGCTAGTTGGACAACGCCACCGTCCTGCTCGCGTTGGTGGTCGTTCTCGGCATCGGTTTCGAATTCGTCAACGGCTTCCACGATGCCGCGAACGCGATCGCGACGGTCGTCGCAACCCGCGTCCTCACCCCCCTGCAGGCAATCCTCATGGCGGGCGGGCTCAACCTGGTGGGCGCCCTCACCGGCGAAGCCGTGGCGAAGAGAGTCGGGCAAGGGATCGTCGACGCGACGGTGGTGACACAGGACCTCGTGGTCGCGGCGTTGATCGCGGCGATCGTCTGGGATCTGATCACATTCGTCGCCGCGCTCCCGACCTCGTCGAGCCATGCGCTCATCTTCGGAGTGATCGGCGCGGCGGTCTCGCGGCATGGCCTCGGGGTCATCATCGGTCCCGGTCTTCAGGTGACGAGCTTCGGCATCGTTTACTCGCCGCTGGTCGCGTTCGTCTTCGGCTACACGTTCATGCTCACGCTGTACTGGGCGCTCCGGAACGTGAGCTATCGATTGGTCACGCGTTTCTTCGGTCGCGCGCAGATCCTGTCGAGCGCCTACATGGCCTTCAGCCATGGCGGCAACGACGGGCAGAAGACGATGGGCGTCATCGCGCTCGCGCTCGCGGCGTACGGCGCGGTCCCGACCGGCGCCGGCTTCTACATCCCGGACTGGGTGAAGGTCGTCTGCGCCATCGCGATCGGGCTCGGCACGGCGACCGGCGGCTGGCGGATCATCAAGACGATGGGCATGCGCATCACCGCTCTGACGCCGGTGAGTGGCTTCGCGGCGGAAACCTCCGCCGCGACCGTCATCGAAATAGCGACCCGGTTCGGCATCCCCATCTCGACGACTCATGCGATCTCGGGCGCCATCCTCGGCGTAGGCGCGACGCGGCGTCTTTCGGCGGTCCGCTGGGGCATCGCCGGACGGATCGTCACGGCCTGGGTGCTGACCATCCCCGGCTGCTTCGTCCTTGGCTACGGGACCGCCACCCTGCTCCGCGCGATCGGAGTGCATCCTTAGCGGCGCATTGACCATCACGCAGCGCGGGCCGGACCGTGCCCGCTACGCGCCGCCCTCTCTGCCGCTTCCGCTCCTCGGACGAAAGCGGCTGCTCGACCGCGTCCAGGGCGCGGAGCGGCATCGGCTCACGCTCGTACACGCGTCCGCGGGGTTTGGGAAGACGACTCTCCTCGCCCAATACGCCGATCTCCTGCGCGCCTCTGGCCGGCACACCGCTTGGCTCACCCTTCAGCGTGGGGATGAGGATCCGCTCGTCCTTTTCACCGATCTCGTCGGCGCTCTGCGCCGCGATTCCGCCGAGTTCGGTGCTCAGCTCACGTCCTTTCTCGACCGCGGCCGTCGCCTCGAACGCCGTCTCGTGCAGCTGGCGCAGGCTCTCGCGGACGAGCTCGCACCGCTCGGTGAGCTGACCTTCTTCCTCGACGATCATCCGAGCCTGCGCGGCGGCGCGCCGCTCGCCGCGTTCGGGAACGAGCTCGTGGACGTCCTCCCCGACAACGCCCATCTCGTCCTCGCCACGCGTCGCACTCCGCAGCTCGGTGGCCTTCCACGCTGGCGGCTCGCCGGATCGGTGCTCGACATCTCCGCGGCCGAGCTCGCATTTACGCGCTCCGAAGCGGTCGAGCTCCTCCGTGGGGAGTTCGGGCTCGACGTGCCGGAGCAAGCCATCGACGCCATGTACTCGCGCACCGGGGGTTGGCCGGCCGGGCTCCGGCTCGCGGCGGCGTTCGTCAGCGAGCGTGGCTGGAGGCAGCTCGGCGAGTTCCAGGGCAGCGGGGCCGAGCTCTACGCCTACTTCAACACCGAGGTGCTGAAGCGCGGGTCGCGCAAGGATCAGAACACGATCCTTCGCTGGTCGCTTCTCGAGCGCATCGAGGACGACGAGTCGATCGTGTCGGGGGGCGCGTCGCGGGAGCTCCTCGCGTCGCTCGAGCAGGCCGGCCTTGTCGTGCGCGACGCCGCGTCGGGGAGCCATCGCTTCCAACCGCTCTTCGCCGAATTCCTCCGGGCGCGGGCGCGCGAGCTTCTCCCCGCGGCTGAGATCGTCGAGCTGCATAGGACCCACGCCGAGAAGGCCGCCGCGCGCGGCGACGTGGACGGCGCGATCCACCACTTCCAACAAGCCGGCGACCATCGACGCGCGGCGCAGCTCGTCCGCGACAACGGCGAGCGCGTCCTTCAAAGCAGCGAAGTCGGGACGCTGCAGCGCTGGCTCGATGGATTTCCGCCAGGCGCCGAGCGGCGCTTGCCGTGGGTGATCCTGCTGCGCGGACTGCTCCATCGCGTCGGTGGCGATTACGAGCGCGCGCTCGCGAACTATCGCGACGCGGCCGGGGAGCTGCGCCGCGCGCGCGACACGGAAGGACTCGCGCGCGCACTCACCTGGTCGGCGCAGGCGCTGCGGTATCTGCGGCGCCCGCGCGAGGCGCTGGAGCAGGCGAACGAGGCGCTCGGGATCCTCGGCGAGGGCGTCTCGTCGCAGAGCGCCTGGGTCTGGCATCTCATTGGTGGATCGCACGCCGACCTCGGCGAGATCGAGGCCGCCGCGAGCGCACACCTGAAGTCAGAGGCGATGTTCGCGCTCCTCACCGACCGGGCCGGCGAGCTCGCCGAGGCTTTGGCGCTCGCTCAGCTCCACCACCTCCTGGGCGAGCTCGACGCGGCACAGCGCACGTATCTGCGCGCGCTCGCTCTGCAGCAAAAGAGTGCCGACATCACCGCGCTGTGCTGGGCCGAGGGCGGACTGGTCGACGTGCGCACGCGGCGCGGAGATACGGCCGAAGCGCTCGACACCCTCCGCCAGACACTCGAGATCGCGAGCGCGAACGATCTTCGCCTTGCTCAAGCGGCGATGTGCTCGACGTTGATGACCGTCCACGCGCTCACCGGCGAGCGCGGCGCGGTGGAAGAGGTCTATCGCGCGGGAGTAGAGCTCTGCCGTGAGCAGGGTGACGATCACGTGATCGCGGAGCTCCACGCGACAGCCGCCGAGCTGCGGGCGCTCCGCGGCGAGCACGACGAGGCACACGACGCGTTGCGCGCCGCCGAGGCGCTCGCCGCGTCCTCGCCTGGTCCCGTTCCCGGAATCCGCACGGCGATCGCCCGCGGTACCGTCGCGCACGCCGCGGGAGATCGCGACGCTGCCCTTCGCGCGTTCACGGAGGCGCGAGTCTCAGCTCACGCAATCCGCGCGCGCTACTTCGAAGCAAAAGCGACGCTCCTCGCGGTACCCCTCGAGGACGATCCGGCAACGACCCGAGGCGCGCTCCGCGCGGTAGCCACCGAGCGGTACCGGGACTTCCTCCTGCTGCGCCCGACGCTCTCGGACGCGCTCCGGCTCCGTCTTGGAGAGCTCGAGCTCAACCCCGACGACACGCGCTCGCTCGCAGTGCTGTTGCAGCCCGCGGCACCGACGCCGGAACACACGATCTCGACATCGGTCGCCGAGAGCATCCAGGCGTTCGTGCTCGGCCCGTTCGAGCTTCGTGCCGGCGGCACGCGCATCAGCGACCGGGGTTGGCGCACGAACAAGGCGAAGGAGCTCTTCGCGCTGCTGCTGCTCGACCGGCAGCGTGCCGTCCCGCGTGATGAGCTCGTTGCGCAGCTCTGGCCCGAGATCGATCCAGCCTCGGCTCTCTCGAACTTTCACTTCTCGCTGCATGCGCTCCGCAAGGCACTCGCGTCCGCGGGCGCGTCCGAGGCGACGAGCGTCGTCCGCACCGATACGGGCTACCGGCTCGCGCTCCCGGCCTCGATCCACGTGGATCTCGAGGTGTTCCGGCGGTCGCTGCGCCGCGGTCGCGAGGCACGCGAGGCGGGGAAATCGCGCGAGGCGATTCAGTACCTGCGCGCGGCCGTGGCGGTCCATCGCGGCGAATTCCTCGCCGACCTGGGCGCGCCATGGATCGACCGCCAGCGCGAGGAGACCGATCGTCAGCTCGTCGCCGCCGCGAAAGAGCTCGCCACGCTCGAGCTCGAGTGGAAGGAGCCGAAGGCCGCGATCAGACCGCTGGAAAAGCTCCTCGAGCTCGAGCCGTACGACGAGGAAGCGCACCGGCTCCTCATGCGCGCGCACCAGGAGTCCGGAGACCATGCTCTGGCCATCCGGCATTACCAGGCGCTCGAGGCGATGCTTCACCGCGATCTCGGCGCCGAGCCCGAGCCCGCGACGCGTGAGCTCCACCAGCGGATCCGGCGCGCCGGGTAATCAACCTGAACTAGCTCGTCGCGCGCGCGAGGGTCGCAACTTCATGCACGTGGCGGAGCGCGCGCGACTCGACGTGTCGCATGCGTGTCGAACGCCGCTCGCATGGCTCCCAGCCCATTGCGCGGCTGCTTGCTGCAGCGAACATCACCCGCACAGGGGATGACCTCCGCCGTGGTGGGCGGGTACTACTCGGGCTGGGAGTAACGGGGGAAAATGATGGGGCAAACGGGGGACTCTGCCAGGCGCCTATTGGCTGCCTTGTTCGCTGTTGTCCTCGTCCTCTCGAACCTCCCGGGCACCAACTGGACCGCTCCTCTCGACCCCGATCTCGCGGCCGGAGACTACGCCCTCGTGCAGGTCGCGCACGGGACCGCCGGTGCCGTCGCGGCCAGGGCCGCCGCCTCCGGGGCCACCGACGTCGCAGCCCTCGACGCGATCGATGTCGTCACGGCGCGCGTCTCCGGCGAAGCGATCAGGGCCCTCCAGGCAGATCCGCGAGTAACCGCTCTCGCGGCTGACGCGGTCGTGAGCGCGGCCGGCAAGGAGCGGCGCTACGAGAAGGCGAGCGGACGGCCGAGCCCCGGCATCCAGGTCGTCGATGCAGACCGCGCATGGACCGGCGCTACCGGTGCCGGCGTCACCGTCGCGCTCATGGACACCGGCATCGCCGAGCATCCGGACCTCGATGGTTCGGTCGTCGCCCGGTTGGATTTCGTCAACGACGGCGCGACCCTGCTCGACCCATCGGGTCACGGCACGTTCGTCGCCGGGCTCATCGCCGCACACGGCCGGACATTCAAGGGAGTCGCGCCGGACGCGAAGCTGGTCTCGCTCCGCGTGCTCGATCAGAACGGCAACGGAACGATGCACTCAGTGGTCGCCGCGTTCGACTGGCTCCTGCACAACCGCACCACGATGGGGATCAAGGTGCTGAACCTGTCCTTTGGCGCGCCACAGCGATCGAGCTACCACCGTGAGATCCTCGCCGGTCTCGTCGAGTCGGCGTGGTTCGCCGGGATCACGGTCGTCGCCGCGGCGGGCAACGGCGGGCCCGACCCGGGGAGCGTCACGATGCCGGGAGCGGATCCATTCGTGATCACGGTCGGATCGTTTGGCGACAAGGGGACCCTGGCAACGAACGACGACCGCGAGTCGAAGTTCAGCGGGCGCGGTCCCACACGAGATGGGTTCACCAAGCCGGACGTCCTCGCTCCGGGCGAGCACATCATCTCGCTCCGTGTGCCGGGCACGGCCCTCGACATCGACTCCAACGGAGATCTTCCGGCCAGCGCGTACGCGCGGCTCACCGGTACCTCGGCGTCGACCGCGATGGCAGCTGGGGCGGCGGCGGATCTCCTCGCGGCGCATCCGACGTATAGCGCAACACAGGTCAAGGGCGCGCTGATCGCCGGCGGTCGCCGGATCGTCGGCACGCGCACGCCGGGCCTGGACGTCGACGACGCGCTCAGCGCACAGCCGGCGCGCGTGAACGCTGGTCTGTGGCCGTCGTTCCTGTTGCTGCGCGTCTTGTGGACGAGCGGAAACGTGTTCGGACCTGGTGTGGCGTGGGACGGGATCTCCTGGGAAGGGATCTCCTGGGAGGCCGTGAGTTGGGAGGGCGTCGCATGGGAGGCCGTGTCATGGGAGGGCGTGACGTGGGACAGCGTGACGTGGGAGCTGCGCTGATGAAGGGAAGGGTCGACCTCTACGTCACATCGGTGACCTTTGCCGGCCTGATCGCGGTCGTGGCCGCATCGAGCACACAGAAGATCGACGTATTCGATCCGATAATGCTGGCTGTCCTCGTCGGACTTGCGTGTCTCGCCCAGCGCGTACCGGTGTTCCTCTTCCGCTCGAGCGCGATCTCGGTGTCATTCGCCGCAGTCATCGCGGCGTACGTGCTCTACGGCACCGGCGCCGCAGTGTGGGTCAGCCTCGCGCAGGCGCTCGTGAACTCGGTGACCCCGCGTCGCAAGCCACTCCGCAAAGTCGCGTTCAACTTCGGATCCTTCGCCCTCTCGGCGTTCGCGGCCGGTGAGCTGTACCGCCTCACCGGCGGGATGACGCCGCCCGGGGCGATCGCTCCGACCCTCGTGGCCGTCGGGCTCTCGGCTGCGGCCTACTTCCTCGTCAACACCTCGCTCACCGCGTTCGCGATCGCGATGTCCGAGGGCCAGAACGTCGTCGCCGTCTGGCGCACCAACTACAGCTGGATGCCTGTGAACTTCGGCGCGACGGCGGTCCAGGGCGCGGCGCTCGCGCTCGCCTACCAAGCGCTCGGGCTCTTCGGGGTGTTCGTGTTCACGGTGCCGCTCGGCGTCGCATGGTTCTCGTTCCGCCTATACATGGCGAAGTCGACCGAGGTCCGGCAACGGAACGAAGAGCTCTCCACGGTCAACGAGCTCCTCCGTCAGACCAACGATCGGCTGGAGCAGTCCCACGTCTCGGTGATCGGCGCTCTCATCGGAGCGCTCGAGGCGAAGGAGTCGCACCTCTCCGGTCACGCCGCGACCACCATGCACTACTCCGTCGAGGTTGGCCGCAAGCTCGGCCTCGGCACCGAGGAGATCGCCGCGATCAAGCTCGGCGCGCTGTTCCACGACGTCGGCAAGATCGGCGTGCCCGAGTCCCTGCTCTCGAAAGCCGCCGAGCTGACCGACGACGAGTGGGTCGAGATGCGCGCGCACCCGACGATCGGCGCGAGCCTTCTTGGCAACGTCCCGATGCTGGAACGGATCCGGCCGCTCGTCCTCGCGCACCACGAGAACTTCGACGGCACCGGGTACCCGCACGGGCTCAAGGGCAGCGAGATCCCCCTCGCCGCCCAGATCATCTCGGTCGCGGATGCCTACGACGCCATGACGAGCGAGCGGCCCTACCGGCTCGCGTTCCGGCCGAAGCAGGCGCTCCGCGAGCTCCGCGCCAACGCCGGCACGCAGTTCAATCCGGTGGTGGTCGAGGCGTTCATCGAGGTATGCATCGAGGAGCGGCGCCTTGCGGCACGCGGCAAGGGCAAGGTCCAGCCACACCAGCACGAGCACATGTACCAGCAAGCGCTCGAGGCCGTGAAGGTCGCGAGCTAACGGGAGGGGCGAAAGATGTGGAGAGCGAAGGCGATCGTCGTCGCGTCGGTCATGGCCGTGTCGTTGCTTGTCGCCGCAGGCACCGCCTGGGCACGGAGCGACACGATCCAGTGCGGCACCGCGTGGACGGACGTCGACGATGCGAACGCGAGCGAGCCGATCGGCGTCAGCTGGGAGCTCTGGGCCTTCGTCTACTAGCTCCCGGCAAGCTCAGGGAGCGCGAATAGCTCTTCGAGCGAGTGGATCACCCGGTCGGGGACCGCGTCGCCGGATGCCTTCGCCAGCGCGTCTCGCTCCGTCAGCCCCGTCGTGATGAGGACCCCGGTCGCGCCCACGCGGTGCGCCGCGACCATGTCGTAGTCGGTCGAGTCCCCCACGACCACGATCGCGTCGCCCTCACCATCCTTGCGCCGCGCCCTTTTGATCGCCTCCTGGAAAAGGAACGGCTCTGGTTTACCGATGCAGAGCGCCTTCGCGCCGGTCGCGACCTCGATCGCCGCCACGATCGTTCCAGCGCCTGGCAGGAGGCGTCCCTCGACCGGATACGCCCGGTCGCGATTCGAGCAAACGAAGTGAGCACCCGCAAGGATCGCGCGCTGCGCCTCCGCGATCTTCGCGTAGGTGAGGTGCAAGTCGAGACCGACGACCACGGTGTCGGGCGGCGGGGGCAGGTCGAGCGAGACCAGGTAGCGCCGCATCGCGCCCGGGTCGGCACCGTCGGCGGCAGCCTGAGGCGGTGGATCGATCCCCGGAAGCGAGCCGGCATCGCGAACCGCGATGCCAACGGCGCGAATCTCCTCTCGGAGGCCATCCGCGCCGATGACGAGCACATCCTGGGGAAGAGGCCGGCGGCGCTCGAGGTAGTGCGCTGTCGCGAATCCGCTCGTGACGATGTGATCGAGGTCGCCGCCGAGCTGGAGCTGCTCGAGGCGGCGCAAGTAGTCGCGCCGCGTAGCGGTCGAGTTGTTGGTGGCAAAGAAGACGTCCCACCTCGCGCGCCGCAGGCGGTCGAGGGTCTCCTGTGCGTACGGAAGAACCTGCGCGCCGCGGTAGAGCACGCCGTCCATGTCGAAGATCGCGATCGGCATGCCGCGAGGCTATCCGGTCGTCGGGATGGTCGCGGTGTCGAGGACCTCGTAGGTCACCGGGCCTCGTAATCGCGAGAGGATGACGAGGTCCCCGACGAAGAGCTCGAGGGGGAGGTCCCAGGTACGGGCTTCCGTCGCAGGCGATCGTTTCGCGCGCTGCACCGCGGTCACGTTCGTCGAGCGGTCATTGGTGTGGAGCGAGGGCAGTCCGCTCCGGCGCAGCGCCCGGCGGAGCTCGGCAAGGACGCGGTCGAGCGCCGCATCGGGCGTCACGTTGAGCTTCACGATCTCGGGCCCCCGGTGCTGCGAGGAGAGAAAGAACGCGCCGTCGACGCGGACGGCGACTGGTCGGAGTCCCGGAAGCGGTCCATGGACCGCACGAACGAGCCCGTCGACGTCGCCGGTCACGACACGATCGACGGTGATGTGCAGCGGGCTGACGACCTCGCCGCCGAATGTCGATCGCATCCTGTCAAGGAGAGCCGCCGCCCGCTCGGAGATCCGACGCGACGATGCGAGCAGGATGCAAATGTCTCCGGCGGCCGCCGGCCGTGGGCTAGATGGCCGCTCGATAAAGATCCTCGACGTCCTCGAGCCGCGTCTCCCGCGGATTCACGAGGATGTTCCCTGACTGCATTGCATCTTTCGCCATGTTCCCGATCGCGTCCTCGGTCACGCCGTACGCGGAGAGCTGCGGCTTGATGCCGACCTCTTCGTTCAATGCGAACACGCGCTTCACGGCCGCCTGCGCGTCCTTCTTCGCGCCGAGCGCCTCTCCGACCGTCGCGTAGCCGTCGGGCGCGGCGACGCGGTTGAACTCCATGACGTGCGGCAGAAGAACCGCGACGGCGGTCCCGTGAGCGACGTGGCACCAGCCGCCGAGGGGCAGGGCCATCGCATGCACGTTCCCGAGCCGGGTATTCGAGAACGCGAGGCTCGCCGAGACGACCGCCCGCATCATCCGCTCTCGCGCGTCCATGTCTCCGCCGTCCTTCACCGCGGCCGCGAGCGATCGCCCGACGTCGCGGATCGCCTCCAGGCAGAGCGCCTGGGTCATCGGGTAGGCGTTCTTGCACACGTACGACTCGATCGCGTGGACGAGCGTGTCCATTCCGGTGATCGCCGTCACAAACGGGGGGCATGTTCGCGTCATCTCGGGATCCTCGAGCGCGAAGAGCGCCGTCGCATTGGGGCTGATGATCACGAGCTTCTTGTTCTGGGCAGGGTCGGCGATGACGCTGTTGATGGTGATCTCGGCACCCGTGCCCGCCGTCGTGGGGATCGCGACGACCGGCGCAGCGGGTTTGGGAACCTTGTCGATGCCGATGTAGTCCAGGACCGTGCCGCCGTTCGCGATGAGCGTCGCGGCCATCTTCGCCGTGTCGATCGCAGAGCCGCCGCCGACAGCGACGAACGCGTCCGCGCCCATCTCTCGCGCCCGTTCGTAGCAGCGCTGGACCTCGCCGACGCCGGGGTCGGGCACGACCTCGTCATAGATCTCGAACGCGAAGCCTCCATCACGCAGCCGTTCCTCGACCGGCGCGACGAGGCCCGCATTGCGCACGCCCTTGTCGGTGACGACGAGCACGCGCTTCGCGCCCACCTGCTGCAGCGGCGTGGCGACGGTGAGCGCAACCCCGCGTCCGAAGCTGATGCGCGTGGGGATACGGAAGACGTCTATGCGGGTCGGGGTCACGCGCCGAGTTTAGGCGAGCGGATCGTTGTCAGGATCGCGAGGATGAGCTATGGACGCGGTCGCCCGCTCGTGTCGATCGCCGTCCCGGCATCCGGCGGAGTTCCACGGCGAACCGCTTTCTTCCCACGCGTGCGATACGCGCGCCACGCTCTTCCAGTGATCGAATCACGATGCCGGTCTTCAACGAAGGTGTCGATGCGCGTGAGCAGGACCGCGAGCAGCGCCGCCACGATGGCGCGCCAGAGCGTGAACGCGAGAACGCGGACGCAGCCGCCCAGACAACAGCCCACCGATCAGGTGGGGACGCCGGACTGAACGACCGGCAAGGTATGCAACGCGCGAGGTACGAGCAAGACGGATGCCCTCGCCGGCCTTCCGATGTGCTCGTACGCGATGTCGAGGCCCTCCTCCACGTCGACGGCCGCGCGCAGCTTCGCGAGACGCACGACCTCCGGCGCCTCTGACGCGGCGACGATGATCTGGCACCACTGAAGCGTGAGCGCGACCATCACCGCGCGCTGCTCGCCGCCGGCGAAGTGCTTTCGCGCCTCATCGACGACCGCGGCCGGAGAGGCCGCGCGCTCGAGGGCCGCCAGGAATCGCTGCTCGCCCGCTCCTTCGCCCGCGCCCTCCTCGAGACGCGCGGGGATGACGATCGCGCCACCCTCGCGGACCACGGGCGTCGGTGCGAATCTCAAATATGTCGCGGCGCGCGAGGCCTGATAGAGGTTCGTGTCCTTCGGATGCCCCACACCGGCGATCACGATGTCGTACTGCTTCGGGATCGGACGCGTGTAGAGGGCTGCGGCCTTCGCGACGAGATCGGCGAGGACAGCGTCGGGATCGCCGGCCGCGACCGCGACGACCCGCTCGCGATCGTCGGTCACGACGTTCAGGCAAAAACGAAGACCCGCCCGGCGCGCGATCTCGCGAACGGTTTCGTGAAATGGGTTGCCTTCGATCTTGGCGAGGCGCACCCCCGGGTCCTCCAGAAAGCGCATGCCGTGGGTCGCCGTGATCACGGGCTCACCGCAGCATCCGATCGCGACCGTCTTGCGGCCACCCGAGTAGCCCGCGTACTGATGTGGCTCGACTATGCCGGTCGCCACGACCAGATCCGCATCCTTGACGAGCTTTTGCGTGAAACCGGGGACGCCGTACGGCGGGATCGTCCCGAGGTCGGCCCACATCGCGGGATCGCGCCCGTTCGAGTCGACGACGCGAACGCGGTCGACGACAGACCCGAGCTTCTCGCGCTTTTCGGCGGCCGTCGTCTCCCGGTGGAGTCCGATCGCGACGATGACGGTGATGCGCTCGTCAGGGATTCCGCCCGCGTTCAGCTCGTCGAGGAGTGGCGGGACGAGGACCGCATCGGGTGACGCGCGGGTAAGATCGGTCACGGCGATGACGGCATGCGCGGTGGATGACTTGCTTGCCGCGTCCGCCGCGAGGTCCCTGAGACGGACGCCGCCCAGGGGAGACGCGAGGAGACGCACGGTCTCTGCCGCAAGATCGGCAACCGGCGTTGCCGTGGCCGACTCGACCACGTCGAGATCGAACCACGGCTGCAGCATGAACTCGAGCTCGCCGTCGCCATACGGGACGGCGAGATAGCGCGGACGATCGGCCACGGCTAGAGCCTAGCCGCGGCTCGGCTAGAGGACTCCGAGCAGACGAAGGAGGACGAGGACCACGACGATCACCAGGAGCAGATGGACCAGATTGCCGGAGTACCACGTCCCGGTGGTCGTCGCCGGGCCGCTCGCGTAGAAGCGCCCTCGGCCGAAATATCCGAGGAGCCAGAGAATGACAAGGATGATGATGAGAAGCTCGATCAGTCCCACGTGAGCACCTCCTTCGCCGAATGGGTAAGCACGGCGGATGCCGTCCGAGCAACGCCCAAAAAGCTCGAGAAGCACGCTGTGCTCGCGCGGTACCTCGGAGGGCTCCCGGACTCCGATCTGCAGATCGCGGCGCGGCTTCTTGCGGGCGCGCCATTTCCGCGGCGCGATGAGCGCGTTCTGTCGGTAGGCTGGAGCGCCCTCTCGGAGGTACTCCTTGACCGGTCGGAAAAGAACGGGCGCGACATGTCCGAGTCGTACCAGCGCCATGCCGATCTCGGGGATGTCGCCGCGGAGCTCATCGGCGACAGCCCCGCGAACGGAGATCGCCTGACGCTCGGGGATGTCGCGCAGGCGTTCGACGCCATCGCCGCGGCGCGCGGGGTCGCCCCGAAGCGCGAGCTCCTGCGGGGGATCCTCGCGCGTGCGACCGGGGGTGAAGCGCGCTACATCGTGAAGATCGTGAGCGGCGAGACCAGGATCGGATTACGCGAGGGACTCCTCGAGGAGGCCATCGCGCGCGCATTCGGGCGCGAGCGAGAGGCGGTCGGACGAGCGCACATGCTGATTGGAGATATCGGAGAGATAGCGCTGCGCGCGAAGCACGGCACGCTCGCGGAGCCGACGCTCGCGCACTTCCTTCCGATCGGGATGATGCTCGCGACGCCGGTCCTGCAGCTCGACGAGGTCGAGAAGCGCTTTCCGGCGCCATACGTCGTCGAGGACAAGTACGACGGCATCCGCGCGCAGGTGCACAAAGCCGGTGACCGCGTCGAGCTCTACTCGCGCACGTTCGACCGCATTACCAACCGTTACCCGGAGCTGGTGCCGCCCCTCCTCGCGATTCCCGGCACATACGTGATCGACGGCGAGGTGCTCGCGTTCGCCGAGGGAAAGGCGGTGCCGTTCACCGACTTTCAGACGCGCCTGGGCCGGAAGAAGGTCGCGGACGAGCTTCGCACCAAGCTCCCATCGACCCTCGTCGCGTTCGACATACTCGAGCGCGACGGGCGCGCCCTCCTTGACGCCTCGCTCGACGAGCGCCAGGAAATCCTCCGCGCCCTGCCGATCGCGCCGCCGGTGATATTCGCCGAGCGTCAGCGGATCGAGTCGTCGGGCGAGGCGCTGGTCGGGATCCTCGACCGCGAGTTCACTGCGGCACGCGAGCGCGGCAAC
>Ga0066698_10000406_pt1 | contig 15634 bp, 18 predicted proteins | sample GraSoiAngelo_147_FD_66457 | JGI IMG/M metagenome (GOLD analysis project Ga0066698, IMG submission 66457) | Grasslands soil microbial communities from the Angelo Coastal Reserve, California, USA - 14_1009_05_40cm | ecosystem: Environmental > Terrestrial > Soil > Grasslands | place: USA... | reverse complement strand
TGCATTTTAGTAAGAAAAACCCCTCACAAAATGCTGCAAGTGAATAAAAACACGGGTTTTGCGCAATCTTACTCTATAGTTAGCAGGCCTGCTCTTTCAAATGGCGCGCTGACCGCGGAGAAGTCTTATTGGAAGCATAAACATGGCGCTAAAAAGACCGAGAATGCCGTGAACAGCAATTCCCACAATGCGGAAAGGCAGCGTCAACAGCCAGACGATTGGATACAGCACGAGAGCGAGCAACGCAATCGGCCAGCACAAAATGAAAAGAATGATCCACAAGAAGAAAGCAGCCATGGCAACCTCGTTTGTGGCGACTGCTAAATCGAATCCAGAACACGACCGCAGATCCGCCACTCTCAATTCTATCTTACGAAAGTACCCGCGGAAATGTTTCCTCGACGGCATACTCTTTGAGCCGCAGGCGCGTGGCGATGGACGCGGGTACTTCCGCGTCGAGCCGCATGTGCGAATCGTCAATTTCCGAATGAAGGACGCGGCCAAGAGCGTGAATCATGGCCAACGTGCGGCCCTCCGCAAGCGGTAAGCGGATTGAGAGGGTTACAACGGGATCTGTGGGCATCTCGGCATCCATGCGTCGCAGCAATTCCTCGATTCCTTCGCCGGTCAGAGCGGACATAAGCACTGGCGTGCTACCGGTACCAGCACATCTCCCTGCGCCATTCGTGGCTACTTTTTGCTCTTCGGGTGAAAGCCGATCCATCTTGTTGAGCACACGCAGCCTGGGACGGCTGTCGACATGCAATTCACGCAAGATCTTGTCGACTTCCTCGTCAAGCTCATCGTGGTGCGGATTCGAGACGTCACTCACGTGCAGGATCAAGGCAGCTTCCTGCACTTCTTCGAGAGTGGCGCGAAACGCTGTAAGCAACCCTTTGGGCAAGTCGCGGATAAACCCTACGGTATCGGAAACCAACACACGACGGTTCGAGGGAAGACGCAGCGCGCGGATCGTGGGATCAAGCGTGGCAAACATCCGAGACGAAACCAGCACCTCCGCGCGGCTCAGGGCATTGAACAACGTGGACTTGCCCGCGTTGGTGTAGCCCACCAGCGCGATGGCGCCGAGAGGGACAGCATTGCGGGCTTCACGGCGCAACGCCCGCTGCTTGCGAACTTCATCAATGCTGATCTCGATTTTGCGGACGCGGTCGCGAATCCGGCGCCGGTCGGTCTCCAGTTTCTTTTCGCCAGGGCCTCGCACGCCGATGCGTCCGGCTCCGCCGCCCGCTCCCCCAGCGCCACCTCCACCGCTCTTACCGCCGAGGCGCGACATCGCGGTTCCCTTTCCCGTCAGGCGGGGAAGCATGTAATTCAATTGCGCCAGCTCGACTTGCAGTTGGCCTTCACGGCTCCGCGCATGCCGCGCGAAAATGTCGAGAATCAACTGTGTGCGGTCGATCACACGGCGTTCCGTGGTTTCTTCAATGTTGCGCTGCTGCACGGGCGAAAGATTGGTGTCGAAAATGATCAGCGGCGCACGGTGTGCCGTGGCTTCGGCGCGAATTTCATCCAGCTTACCGCGGCCGACGAGCGTGGCAGGATCGGCGGCATCGCGCATCTGGAAGACGGTTCCGGCGATCTCCGCGCCCGCGCTACGCGCCAGTTCAACGAGTTCTGCGAGCGACTCGCGGCCTTGTTCGCCAGCGGGCATGCCAGGAAAGCGCGGTGCACGTTTCCATCCCACCCCTACGAGCAAAGCGCGCTCTGCGTTCGAAACCTGATGCTGTGTTTTCGTCACTGAGTTCGGCCGGGAATCATCGTGCGGATTGTCGCATTTCTTGCCGGGATCATCCCGGAAGCAATTATACGCCTCTCTTCCCGGCCCGGCGATCCGTCTCTCACTGCGTGAATCTTGGTCGGAAAAACGGCGGTTTGCGAAGCCTGCGGACCCGTGGGAAGATGATTCATGCGAAAACTAACTCTCAATGTTTTGTTATTTTTGTCGGCAGGAATGATGCTGATCGAGGACATTCAGGCTCAGCAGACACCGGCGGCAAGCGCGCAACAAGCTCCCGCGAAGGCTGCGCCAGCGCCCGCTCCTGGCGCTCAAAAGACGCCTGCAGCAAAGACGGGACAGGCAGCCAAGCCAAGAACGCAGCCCGTTCTAAGTCTGAAGACGCAGAAAGACAAAGTCAGCTACGCTCTGGGAGCCAACCTGGGGATGAACCTGCACAAACAGTCCGTGGAAGTAGACACCACCATTGTGTTGCGGGGTCTAAAAGACGCGCTCGCAGGAGGCAAGTTGCTGTTGACGGATGATGAAGCCAAAGCCGCGCTCACACAACTACAAACGGACTTGCGCAACAAACAGATGGAAAAAATGAAAGAGGCGATGGATCTGAATAAGAAAGCAGGCACAGAATTTCTGGAGGCGAACAAAGCCAAGGAAGGCGTCGTCACGCTCCCGAGCGGCTTGCAATACAAGATCTTGACCGAAGGTACGGGACCAAAGCCTACAGCGGCCGACACGGTCTCTTGCAACTACAGGGGCACACTTCTGGACGGCACGGAATTCGATAGCTCCTACAAGCGCGGGCAGCCGGCGTCATTTCCTGTGACTGGCGTCATCAAGGGCTGGACGGAAGCTCTGCAACTCATGCCTGTGGGATCGAAGTGGCAGCTTTTCATTCCCTCGGACCTGGCTTACGGCGATCGCGGAGCGGACCCGCGCTCGGGCATTGGCCCCGGCGCAACCCTCGTCTTCGAAGTGGAGCTGCTTTCCATCCAAGAAAAGGCAAAAACAGAAGTAGCACCGAAATCGCCGGACAAATGAGCAAGTTTGCCGTCGCCGGCCTCGGAAACTCGGCTTAGCTGAAAAGCTTGTGCTGCTTCAGTTCTTCTGCCTGAAGCCATTCGAGTACGCTGACCTGCACGGCGGCATCATCGCCAAATCCTGAAAACCAGTGGACGCCCGGCTCCTTGCGAAACCACGTGAGCTGGCGTTTGGCGTAGCGGCGCGTGGCCTGCTGAATTGCTTCTGTGGCTTCCTTCAGAGTCGTCTCGCCTCGCAGTACTGCGCGCAATTCCCGGTAGCCGATAAAATCGAACGGTTTCGCATTCTCATTCAGCCCGCTATCAAGCAGCGCCTGCACTTCGCGCATCCAGCCCTGTTCGAGCATAGCGTCCGTTCTGGAGTGAATGCGTTCATTGAGTTTTTCGCGCAAGGGCATCAATCCAACTTTCAGAACGTGCCAGCCTTCGAGCGGGACGCGTCCGGAACTGTGCACGGCCGATATCGGCTTGCGCGCAAGGATACATACTTCGACCGCGCGGATGAGCTTCTGTTCGTCCGCAGGCGCGATTTTCCTGGCTGCTTGCGGGTCGAGCCGTTTCAAAATGCGATGGAGATGGCCCGGGGGATGCTCATCAATAGTGGAACGGAGCCGTTCGCGCAACTCTTCTGAACGTTGTGGAACATCCGCAAGACCTTCGAGCAGCGCGCGCAAATACAATCCGGTGCCGACTGTGAAGATCGGCAGACGTCCCCGCTTTCTCAGGCCTTGCAGAATTTGCAAAGCCATTTGACGGTACCCGCCTGCTGTTGCGTCGTCCTGCGGATCGAGAACGTTAACCAAGTGATGCGGTATGCCGCGGCGTTCGTCGAGGGCGGGCTTTGCAGTACCAATATCAAAGCCGCGGTAGAGCTGCGTCGAATCGCAGGCCACCACTTCCCCGCCGAGCCGCTCCGCAAGCTTCACGGCGAGCGCCGACTTTCCCGAAGCCGTGGGGCCGACGATGGCCACGAGAGGCAAGAGCGTGTTGCTTTCGTTCATCGAAAGAGAAGATGCCGCGCGCGAACAAAAAGAAAGATCAGCACAAAAAGCGCGAGGAGAAGACTACCCAAAACCTGTTGGCGCGGGACTTTCACTTTTGCTGGTAATAAGACTCTAGGGGAATGTTGTAGAGATAGGTGTAGCGCAGCTCGATATAAGGCCCCTTGAACTGCGCGGGCAGCGGCTCGAAGGGATTCGACGCGCGCACGGAAGAGAACGCGGCGCGGTCCAGCGGCTCCTTCCCCGAGTTGCGCTGGATCACCGGCTCGTCGGAAGGCACGCTGCCGTTCTGCATGATTCTAAACGTGAGCACAACTATGCCTCTCTCACCAAGCTCGACGGACCCGGGCATGACTGCAAACCAATTGCGCTTCACCGTAACATAAACGCGCTGGAGATAGCTGTTGAAATCCACGCCTTGATCAGGCGTGAGCATCTCCAGGCCCCCGTAGGCCGTCCCTCCCCCGCCTCCGCCCCCGCGTGCACCACCGCCGGGAAGCTGGCCGCCCCCTCCGATGGGCCGGGGACCGGAAGGGCGAGTGGCTCTCAAAGAGTCTTGAATGCTTTGGCTCGGTGAAGTTTCTTTTGGCAGGACCAGGTTCGGTCGAGGCTGCGGAGCATCGGGGGCTTCAAGCTTTAGCGGAGCTTTCGCTACTGGTGCATCATCTTGCGTCTGCGGAGAAGCTTGCGCAACGTTTGGCTTGGGCTCGGGCGCGCTTGGCAATTCTTTCACCGGACGTTCCGGCTGGGGCGCTGGAATGCTGGGCGGCGCAACTTCGCGCAACACGCGCGGATTGACATGCACTTTGGGCGGAGGTTGCACCGGACGAGTCGATGGCTTTAACGATTCCAGCCTCCATGGCGGGAGCAACGGCGTCAATTGCCTTTGCGCGAGTTCTATTTCGGCTTGCGTCGGCTGGTGTGGTGGAAAAAGCCTTGACTGGAAAATCAGGAAGATAAACAGGAGAGTGTGAAACGTGATCGAAATCAAACGCGTAGCGAGTTGCCACCTGGTCTTTTCCTCCCGCTGCTCCGGAACGATTAGCTGAACTTCCCCGGTACTGAATATGTCCGGATCGACCAGGTCTTCCGGAACGTGCAGCGGATGCTCGCTCATTTCCGGCGGCGCGGAGCCAGCAGGCACGGCAATACGCGAGTCCAGGTCTGTGGGCTGCAGCGGCGTCGAATAATCCTCCCTGACGCCATAGGCTTCACGATTCACGTCGCGGGGCACAACAACGCGCGCTGCAATGGATTCAAGAGGCAGATTCGAGGGGATCGTTGAGTTCCCGTTCAAGTGCACGATGGGCAGCATCGCCGGGACCAGCGTGCGCTCGTCCATTGTAGTGGGACGGCGGCGCTGTGTTGGTGCATCCACGGTCGCAGATGGACGGGCATCGAACGGGACCAGAATCCGTGAAATCATCTTGTTTTGTCTTGTGTAGCGAATGAGCCTATTTGGACGCGCGCGGCGTGCTCTTGGATGCTTGCCATTACACGAGTGGCCAATTCGAGCGCCGCACGTCCCGCTGTCCCGTTTGTGCGCGGCTCCTTGCGCGAGCGCGAGGAGTTGACGAACGCTTCGAGCTCCGCATGTAACGGCTCGACTGCCGGCGCATTCAGCTTCTCAAACCCAAACTCAGGCTGCGGACCGGGCTTCTTTACGCCGATGCGCAGCGCATCGCGCCGGGCATAATCCAGCGAAATGTACTCATGCTGCTGGAAGAAGCGCATTTTACGCACGCGTTCGGTAGAAACCCGGCTGGCGGTGATATTGGCTACCGCTCCTCCGGCAAATTCCAGGCGCGCGTGCGCAATGTCAACTTTTTCTGTAAGGACCGGGATTCCAACGGCTTTGACTTCGACCACAGGTTCATTGACCATCGCCAGCAAAATGTCCAGATCGTGAATCATCAAATCGTAGATTACGTCCACGTCGAGGCTGCGCGGCGTAAAGACGCCTAATCGGTGTACTTCGAAGAACAGCGGCCGGTTCAGGATCGGCTCAACGGCAGTCACCGCAGGATTGAAGCGCTCGACGTGGCCTACCTGCAGAATCCGCCCGTTTTTTTTCGCGGCATGGAGCAGAGCGTCGGCCTCGGCAAGATTCACGGCCATGGGCTTCTCAACCAGGACGTCGAGCCCCATTCCCAGAAGGCGACAGCCCACCTCCGCATGCGCGACCGTCGGGACAGCGACGCTTGCGGCTTCCGCGCGTCCGGGCAATTCCTCTATTCTCGTTAAGACTAGAGTCTGGAATTCTGCGGCGACAGCAGCGGCACGCTGGGGATTCTCGTCGAAGACTCCCACGAGTTCCGCGCCATCGAGTTCGCGATACACGCGAGCGTGGTTGCGCCCAAATTCCCCTGTGCCCACGACGGCGACACGGATCTTCTTCGAATCTCCCGCCGCCGGAGTCATTCTTTCTTCATTCCCTTCAAAGCTGCGATAGGTTCCGGCGTAGCGAGCGGACTGAAAGCTTGAATCGCTATTCCCGCTCCATCCGCCAGCTCGATCAGTTTTTCCCGGTCAAAAAGAAGTGTCCGCCCCGCGTCCACGGCAAGAGCTGTCGCACCTGCACCCTTCATCTGTTCGATGGTGGGCAAACCAACAACGGGTACGTCAAAACGCATATCCTGGCCGGGCTTGCTGACTTTAACGACAACCAGAGGCTTGCCATCCGCAATGCGGGCCGCGCGCGCGATAGTCTCATCGGTGCCTTCCATGGCTTCCACCGCCACGCAAGCGTGATCCGCAATGACAACTGTCTGGCCGATGTCCATGCTCGCAATGTGCCTGGCCACTCCGAGTCCGTAAGCAATATCCTCCGCTTCATGGTCGTTCGGGGCCCGCCGCGTCAGCACGCCGGGATCGGGCACCAAAGGCTTCAGGAACAACGTCGAATCCACCAGGCGAATCCCTTCGTCCTCCAGCACGCGGGCGACAGCACCGATCAGCGCATCCGTATTTTTGCGCGGCAGCGAGAAAAGCAGCTTCGCCAGTTTCCAATCCGGCCGGATGGCGCTGAAGATTTTGTTGTGCTTCACTTGGCCGGCCATGACCGCCTGCTTCACGCCTTCCTGATGCATCAGGTCAATCGTCTTGCTCAGCTCGCCGAGGCTCACCCAATGCAGCCGCTTGGCGATTTTTTCCAGCTCTTGAGACGCCTCTTCCTTCAACGCGATCACTGCCATGTCGATTCCCTGGCTGCGAGCGCCCTCCAGCACCAGGAAGGGAAAGCGTCCGTTTCCCGCGATGAGTCCCCAGCCTGTCGTATTGGTATTTGGGTCCGGCATGAAATCAGCGTTCAGGCGTCACTTCACAATGCCGCGCTCGGCGCTTTCGATAAACTTGATCAATTCCCGCACGTCCGCGGAATCGCCCAGCGATTCCCGCATCTCGGCAAGCGCCTGCGTGGTATTCAACTTCGCGCGCAGCAGCAAACGATAGGCGCGCTTTAGAGTTTGCAGGCGCTCGGGAGAAAATCCTTTGCGTTCCAGGCCGATGGTGTTGATGCCAAAACTTTTTGTCTCGCGCTCGGTGACGATTTTGGAAAATGGCGGAACGTCCTGCGTAATCACGGTAGACGCACCGATGTAGGCGTACCGGCCGATGCGGCAGAATTGGTGCACCGGACAAAACGCGCCTATGGTCACGAAATCTTCCACGGTGACGTGCCCCGCGAGGGTTGCACCGTTCACGAACAGCGTGTTGCTGCCTACCTGGCAATCGTGTCCCACGTGTGCGTAGGAAAGAAAAAAGTTCTCGTTGCCCAGGGAGGTCCGGCCTCCGCCCTTTTTCGTTCCGCGGCTCACCGTCACGTATTCGCGGAAAATGTTGCCGTCACCTGCAACCAGTTGCACGCGCTCGCCACGAAAGGTGTAGTCCTGCGGGTCGCCGCCGATCACGCTGAAGGGGTGAAAAACATTGTTCTTTCCGAACTTGGATGGTCCCTGCACCACAGCGTGCGAGTGCAGCGTACAACCTTCGCCCAATTCCACATCCTCGCCAACCATCGCATAAGCGCCAACTTTGACGCCTTTGCCAAGTTTCGCGCCGGGCGCCACGATGGCTTGCGGGTGAATCTCTTGCTTTTTCATTTCGCGGATTTTTCCGCCTTGGCTACGACCTCGCGGTCCACCATCTTGCACATCAGCGTCGCTTCCGCGGCCAATTGCCCGTTCACGGTCGCTTTGCCTTCGAGTTTGCAGAAGTCGCCGCGCCATGAGAGCACTTTCATCTCCACTCTCAATTGGTCGCCGGGCACGACCGGCCGACGGAACCGCGCGCCATCCACTGCTACAAAGTAGAGCAGCTTCTTTTCCCGATCGGGAACTTCCTGCAGCAACAGCAAACCGCCGGTTTGCGCCATGGATTCGATAATCAACACGCCAGGCATCACCGGCGCTCCCGGAAAGTGTCCTTGAAAGTGGGATTCGTTGATCGTGACGTTTTTCACGCCTACGATGCGCTTCAGCCGATCGATTTCCAGGATGGCGTCCACCATCAAAAAGGGATAGCGGTGCGGCAGAATTTTCTGAATTCCCACAGCGTCCAGTATCATTCGTGTTTCCCCGTCCCGCCGCACACCCGTTCGGCGGCGCTCTTCCCCGGTAAACCTTTAATTATATGCGAAGCCCTGCCCTGCGCGATACGCGCTCTCCGGTAAAGTCAACGTCTCTGGCTCTGAACGCGAATGCCTGGTCGATTGCGAGAATTTCTTCCTGCGCGCCTGATTGCGACATTGCTCTGGGTGCGTCGCGTTGATAGCATCTCCGCACCATGCCAGATTTCCATTCGCCCAAGGAATTCCTTCGTTTCTTGAAGCCGCGTTTGCCGGAGATGCTTGCGACGCTGCGCCGGTTCGTGACGGCGGAATCCCCCAGCCTGGAAAAAGGCGCGGCCGATCGCTGCTGTGGCGTCATCGCCCAAGAATGGAGCAAGCACGCTGTGCGCGTCGACCGCATAGCGCAGAAGCATCGTGGGGACCTTCTACGCATCACCTATGCGGGCGCCAAGTCTCGTACCTCGGGCCAACTCCTGGTCCTGGGCCACTACGATACGGTCTATTCAACCGGAACACTCGCCAAAATGCCGTTTCATGTAAAGGGCGGTAAAGCTTACGGCCCGGGAACTTTCGACATGAAGGCCGGAATCGTGCAGGCGCTATTCGCGCTGCGGGCACTTCAACACTTGCGAGTGCAACTTCAGAAACGCATCGTCTTCCTTTGGACTTCCGATGAGGAGATCGGGAGCGAATCTTCTCGCAAGCATTTCGAAGCGGAGGCGCGCCGCAGTGACGCTGTTTTTGTCCTGGAACCTTCCTTTGGCCAGCACGGGCTGCTGAAGACGGCGCGCAAAGGAGTTGGCGAAGCCGCATTGATCGTGCATGGCCGCGCTTCGCATGCAGGCCTTGCACCACAAGAAGGCGTCAACGCCATTCACGAACTGGCGCGGCAAATCACGCGCATTGAAAAATGGAATGATCTTCACCGCGGAGTCACCATCAACGCCGGGATCATCGAAGGCGGTACGCGCACCAACGTAATTCCGGAACGCGCTCGCGCTGTCCTCGATCTGCGTGCGCTTCGTGTTTCCGACATGCGCAACCTCGAAGTTCGTCTGCGCGGCTTGCGCGCGGTTCAAGCTGGCGCTCGGCTTGAAATCACCGGCGGCTTCGACCGCCCTCCGCTCGAGCGCAAAATGAGCGCGAGTCTCTTCGCCCGCGCCCAATTGCTCGCCAAGCAAATGAATGTCTCGCTGGGCGAATGCACCGCCGGCGGAGGCTCGGACGGAAATTTCACGGCCGCGCTCGGGATCCCCACGCTGGACGGCCTAGGAGCCGTCGGCGACGGCGCTCATTCTTCGCACGAGCACGTGCTCATCAACACCATGCCCCAACGCGCCGCGCTCTTAGCCGCTCTTCTTGCGAAATCCTGAAATCCGGAGCGCAAGATTTCCTTATTTCTTTTTCTTATTTTTTCTCTTATGACCCAATCGAGGAAGCTTGATCCAATCGGGCCTACTCTTAGGTACTGGCTCGATTCGATTCTTCTTGCCCAATGATCCTGTCTGCCGATTTAGACTACGGACGTAGAAAGGAAGAGTCCTCAAGAGTATGACTTCTAGCTGACTCTCAAATCGAGAATTATCGATGACAAACCAAGAAAAGTGGTCCCAGTATTTAGTCTTCGAGGAGCCTGGTCTCGCGTGCCCCTTAACTCGTTTTGCGATCTGGCCTTTCCCAACGTACATGGGCATCGCCCCATGAGTGAGGACATAAACTCCGGTTTTCTTTCCTAAGTCTTTCTTAATTTTCTTAAGATTCAGAGTGTTTCGCGGCCAAGCGATTCCGTAGTCGAGCCTCACAATTTCGCAATAGCCAATGGCAAGGGAGGTGGCTAAGCTCAATAGGTCATGGTAAAATGACTATGGACGTGAAGAGGACACCATGAAACAGATGCGAGCAAGCGTTTTCAAGGCACGCTGCCTGGCGGTAATGGACGACGTACAAGCTACGGGAGAGCCGGTAGTCGTGACGAAGCGCGGGAAACCGGTTGTGAAAGTAGTGCCCATGGCGAGGGATAACGGCGATCTCTTCGGATTCATGGTTGGCCGGATGAAGATTGTCGGCGACATCGAGTCGCCAGTCGTGCGGCTGAAAGAGTGGAAGGTCTTGAAGAAGTGATTCTTCTGGACACGCACGTAGTGGTCTGGATGGCAAGCGATCCCGGAAGGCTCTCGAGGACAGCCGGTGACGCGATTCGTAAAGCAGGCCGCGAAGGGGGAATTGGAATCTCTGCGATCACGCTGTGGGAATTGGCGTGGCTGATGACCAATGGACGATTGGATATCAGCGGAACCGCAGAGGCATTTGTGGAAGAAATTGCGGCGCGGACAGCAGTTCGCCTCATCACTCCGAAGATTGCTGTGCTTGCAACTCAGTTTCCACCTAGTTATCCAAGCGATCCATGCGACCGACTCATTGGAGCCACGGCCCTGGCCGAGGGCATCGCGCTTGTGACGAAAGACCGGAATATCCGCAGTTCCAAACAGCTCAAGACCATCTGGTAAGGGGAAACCTCGTGAGGTTTTACGCCGGAGCAGAGATGAACGTGCGTTTCTGCGTTTTGGAGTAAAGCAGTAGACTAGGGATGGCGATTTTGAAGAATTGAGGAACTTATGTTTCCGACAGATGTGGTGATTGTGGCCGGAGCGCGCACGCCAATGGCGCGGTACAACGGGGCGTTTTCGGACGTAAGCGCGATTGATTTGGCCGCGCACGCCTCGAAAGAGGCGATTCGACGTTCTGGAGTAGACCCAAGCGAGTTTGACCATGCGATTTTGGGCAACGTGATGCAGACGAGTGCGGACGCGCTGTACGGTGCGCGGCACGTGGGATTGAAGGCGGGGCTGAAAATCGAAACTCCGGCGGTGACGGTGAACCGGCTATGCGGATCGGGGATTGAGGCGATTGCGCAGGCAGCGCAGCGGTTGCTGCTTGGCGAAGCGAACATGGTGCTGGCGGGCGGCATGGAAAACATGACGCAAGCGCCGTTCGTGATTCGCGGGGCGCGGACTGGCTTGAAACTCGGCGGCGGGACGCTGGAAGATTCGTTGATGGCCGGGCTGACGGATACGTATTGCGGATTGCCGATGGCGCTGACAGCCGAAAAACTGGCCGAGCAACAGGGCATCACGCGAAAAGATGCGGACGCGTATGCGCTGCGCAGCCAGCAGGCAGCGGATGCGGCTTACAAGGCGTGCCGCATCAAGGAAGAGCTGGTACCGGTCGAAGTGAAGCAGGGAAAGAAAACTACAGTCGTGAGCGAAGACGATCACCGGCGGCCGGAAACGACGATGGAGACGCTGGAAAAATTGCCGCCGTCGTTCAAGAAAGACGGGATTGTGACAGCGGGGAACGCCAGCGGGATTGTTGACGGCGGAGCGGCGGTAGTGGTGACGCGAGAGAAAACCGCGAAGGAGCGCGGGCTGAAGCCGGTGGGTCGCATTGTTTCGTGGGCAGTGGCGGGAGTCGATCCCAGCATCATGGGGATCGGTCCCGTGCCGTCTTCGCAGAAGGCGTTGAAGCTCGCGGGACTCACGCTGGAGCAGATGGATCGCGTGGAAGTGAACGAGGCGTTCGCGGCGCAATACCTTGCCGTGGAAAAGGTGCTGGGATTGAAGCGTGATAAGACAAATGTGAACGGCGGAGCGATAGCGCTCGGGCATCCGCTGGGGGCTTCGGGGACGCGGCTAGTGATTACAATTCTGAATGAGTTGCGGCGAAATGGATTGCGGTACGGGTTGGCGACGGCATGCATCGGCGGCGGGCAGGGAATCGCGATGATTGTTGAGGCCCTGAACAACTAGCCACACTATTTCTGTTACACTTTCGCATTCGGGATACGCGGTTCCCTCCCGGCCATATTGCCGATTGGGCGGCGAAATCATCTAAGAGGAAAAAATGGCGATTCAGAGAGTGGGAGTCGTGGGGTGTGGGCTGATGGGCTCAGGAATCGCGCAGGTGGTGGCTGTGGCAGGATTCGAGACCACGGTGCGTGAAGTGAACGCGGAGCTGGTGGAAAAAGGGCTCAAGGGCATCGAGAAGAATCTGAATCGATTGGTGGAGAAGGGGACGATCACCGACGCGGTAAAGGGGCAAATCCGGAGCCGGCTGAAGGGTACGACTTCCATTGACGACCTGAAGAGTTGCGACGTCATCGTGGAAGCGATCATCGAGCAACTGCCCCCGAAGCGAGAACTATTCAGCGCACTGGATAAAATCTGTCCGGCATCGACAATTTTTGCCAGCAACACCTCTTCGCTGACGATCACGGAAATTGCGACGGCGACCAAGCGGCCGCAACGTTTTGTGGGGCTGCACTTCTTTAACCCTGTGCCGGTGATGAAGCTGGTCGAGGTGGTTCGAACGATTGCGACGGATCCTGCGGTGTATGAAGAGATGGTGGCGTTCGGCGTGAAACTGGGCAAAACGGCGGTGCGCGCGAATGACAGCACGGGTTTTATCGTGAATCGGCTGCTGGTGCCGTATCTGCTGGATGCGATTCGCGCGCTGGAAGAGGGCGTCGGTTCCATCGAGGACATCGATAATTCGATGAAGCTGGGGTGCGGGCATCCGATGGGACCCCTGACATTGCTGGATTTTGTGGGGCTGGACACGACGTATTACATTTCGCAGATTATGTTTGAGGAATTCAAGGAACGACGATTTGGGGCGCCGCCGCTGTTGAAACGCATGGTCCTGGCGGGATGGAATGGTAGGAAGTCGGGACGCGGGTTTTACGATTATTCCGATCCGGCGAATCCGAAGGCGCTGAAATTCTGAAAGAAAAAAGAATTAACACAGAGGGCGCTGAGGACAAAGAACTCGCGGAAGAAACGCTGAGGAGCGCTAGGCCGAGAAGAGGGAAGAAATGGGCTACGAGAACATTTTGTACGAAAAGAAAGACGGGATTGCCTACATCACCTTCAACCGGCCGAAGGTGCAGAATGCGCTGAACCGCAAGACCGTCGAAGAACTGCGGCATGCGCTGCTCGACGCGCGCGATGACTCAGCGGTGCGCGTGCTGATCCTCACGGGCGCAGGAGAAAAGGCGTTTGTGGCTGGTGCGGACATCAGCGAACTGGCCCTGCAAACACCGGTCAATGGCAAGGAATTTTCGCTTTTCGGGCAGAGTGTTTTTCATTTGCTGGAGACGATGGGGAAGCCGTCGATCTGCGCGATCAATGGATTTGCGCTGGGCGGCGGGTGCGAGCTGGCGCTTTCGTGCACCATCAGAATCGCAAGCAAGACCGCGAAGCTCGGGCAGCCGGAAGTAAAGCTGGGGATTTTGCCGGGATACGGCGGATCGCAGCGCCTGGCGCGATTGTGCGGCAAAGGCGTGGCGCACGAACTGTGCTTGACCGGCGAAATGATTACGGCGGAAGAAGCACAGCGCATCGGGCTGGTCAATCACGTCCATGAGCCGGCGGAGTTGATTCCCGCCGCAGAAGCGATCGCGAAGAAAATCATCGCGAACGGGCCGCTTGCGGTGAAATTCACCATGGAAGCGATCGAGCGTGGAATGGAAATGCCGCAGGAAGAAGGATTGTTCCTGGAGGCGACGCTGTTTGGCGTAGCTTGCGCGACCGAAGATATGCGCGAGGGAACCAAAGCGTTTCTGGAGAAGAGGGTGCCGCAATTCAAAGGGAAGTAAGGGATGCGGGAAGGAACAGCATAGACCGGCGATGGCGGAAAAATTACAGCCTGGGAAGATTAGTGGCGCATTGAGCGCCGTGGGTCTTCGCTTTGGAATTATCGTGAGCCGGTTCAATAGTTTTATCACTGAGCGGCTTCTTGCGGCGGCTGTAGATGTGCTGGATCGCGCGGGCGCTACCAGCAAAGAGGTTGATGTTGTGCACGTTCCGGGAGCGTTCGAATTGCCGCTGGCGGCAAAAAAACTGGCGGCGACCGGAAAGTACGACGCACTGATCGCCATCGGATGCGTGCTTCGCGGCGAAACGACGCACTATGATTACGTTTGCTCGGAGACGGCACGAGGATTGCAGCTCGCGCAGATGGACAGCAGCTTGCCCATCATATTTTGCGTGCTGACGTGCGAAACGCTGGAGCAAGCCATTGACCGCGCCGGGGTGAAGGGCGGGAACAAGGGATTCGAAGCGGGGCTCGCCGCCATCGAAATGGCACAACTGTCACGCAAGCTTCGCACTGCTGGTTCCATACCGGATGCCTCTGGAAAGCCTCGGCGCAAGTAACGTGTCTCTCCGCACAAAATCCCGCGAATTTGCGATGCAGATGTTGTTCCAGTGGGACATGAGCCAGCAGGATTTCACCAAACTGGAGGTGAAGTTCTGGAAAAGTGCGAAGGCGGCGGACAATACGCGGGCGTTTGCGAACAAACTCTTTGAAGGCGCAGCGAAAGACGTTACCGCGCTAGACGCGATCATCGTAAAACACGCGGACAACTGGCGGTTCGAACGGCTCGCCGCCATCGATCGCGCGATCTTGCGCCTTGCAATTCATGAATTGAACGATACGGACACGCCCCCCAAGGTCATCCTGAATGAGGCCGTTGAATTGGCGAAAAAGTTCTCCTCGGAAGAGTCCGGGTCGTTTGTGAATGGCATCCTTGACTCCGTCCATAAGTCATTGAACCTAAATTAGTTACGTCCACTTCACTTGCTTTTAGTTCTTCGTCAATACATTTTGCGCGTCCGATGGCGAAACTTTGCTTCGCCAACGGTGTTTGACTCTGTAAGTGTGGTGGTAACGCCAGGAAGTATTCAATTCAATAGGAGACAACCATGAACGCAGAACATGTGGTCCGTCGAGGGGTGCTCGCGATTGCTTTTGCCGGTTTGCTGGCCGGCGGTGCGTATGCGAAGAGCCAGGATCCGGCTCCGCAGCCGCAGGACATCCAGAGTGACAAGAAAGACATTCGAAGCGATAGGAAAGATCTGGCAAAGGATCGTGCGGATCGCAACGGCGATCAGCGCGATATCAATCATGATAAGAGGGATCTGGCGAAGGATCGCGCCGACCGCAACGCCGACCAACGGGACATCAATCACGATAGGCGCGATTTGAACAAGGACCGCGCGGACCGCAATGCCGATCAGCGCGACATCAATCACGACAAGACGAAGCTTGCCCGCGACGACCAGAAGTTCGGCGCCAACAGCGCGCAGGCGCAGGCTGATCGCAAGGATCTTCGTGCGGATCGCGTTGACCGCAACAAAGACCAGCGGGACATTAATCATGACCGGCGTGATTTGAACAAGGACCGCGCGGACCGCAATGCCGATCAGCGCGA
>Ga0066698_10000384_pt1 | contig 15995 bp, 19 predicted proteins | sample GraSoiAngelo_147_FD_66457 | JGI IMG/M metagenome (GOLD analysis project Ga0066698, IMG submission 66457) | Grasslands soil microbial communities from the Angelo Coastal Reserve, California, USA - 14_1009_05_40cm | ecosystem: Environmental > Terrestrial > Soil > Grasslands | place: USA... | reverse complement strand
CGAGTTCACATCGATCTTTCCCGCGAACCGCTCGGCAAAGACAAGGATGGCAACGAAACTTTCCTTCGCGATCTGTGGCCCACTCTCAGCGAAATTCGAGCCACCATGCAATCAGCCCTCGCGCCAGCGACGTTTCGCAAGCTTTATCGCGATTTCGCCGATCAAAATCCGAAGTGGAACGAAATTCCATCGAGCACGGGCGACATTTACCAGTGGGACGAGAAGAGCGATTACATTCACGAGCCGCCCTTTTTCGAGAATTTCTCGATGGAGCCCGGACATATTGAGGAAATCCGTGCCGCACGCGCCTTGGGCATTTTCGGCGATTCCGTCACGACCGATCACATTTCGCCCGCAGGTGCAATCAAAGCCACGTCGCCAGCGGGCCAATACTTGGTTTCGCGCGGGATTGCGCATTCCGATTTCAACAGCTACGGCAGCCGGCGCGGGAACGATTTGGTGATGACCCGGGGAACATTCGCGAATGTGCGGATTAAGAATTTGATGGCGCCTGGAACGGAAGGCGGAATCACGCTGCATCAGCCAAGCGGCGAGCGGATGTCAATCTTCGACGCAGCGATGAAATACGCTGAAACAAAGACGCCGTTGATCATCCTGGCTGGTCACGAGTACGGCACTGGTTCATCACGCGACTGGGCGGCGAAAGGAACGCGTTTATTGGGCGTTAAGGTCTTGATCGCGGCGAGTTTCGAACGGATTCATCGCTCCAACCTTGTCGGTATGGGCGTGCTACCGTTGCAATTTCCCGATGGAACAACTGCGCAATCACTTGGACTCGACGGTTCGGAAATCTTTTCGATTACCGGATTGTCGGACGCGATTAGACCCGGAAAAAACGTGACGCTCGAGATCGAAGACAAGGACCGACGAAAGCGCTCTGTGCCAGTGACGCTTCGGGTCGATACGCCGATTGAGATCGACTATTATCGTCACGGTGGGATTTTGCCATTTGTGCTGAGGCAATTGCTGGCGAAAAATAAATAACCGCGATTCTCAAACACCCCGGCTGCTACAGAAGGATCGATCGACGTTCGATCGTGATTGCCGAACCTTGGGCGATGAATGCAGAGCGCGGCGGGCGCGCCAACGTTTCAGCGAATTGCTCACCGTAAAGAGTCGCCACGTCAGCTCGAAGCGCGGATGTAGCTGCATTCCGAACTTTCCAGCGCGGGTGTTCCACTCGATATTCGCTACAGCCCGTCCCTGCGCAGGTGTAACCCCAATAGTGTTCGGTGATGAATTCGGCGTGCGAACCTGCCGGAATTAATTGCAACTCTCCGGTGGCGCTCACCTCGAGCGATTCCCATTTCTTCCCGCGTCGCCAGCTGTACTCCGCGGAGACGTGCACGCCGTCATCGATGATCGCATGTCGCATCGGTAGCGCGACGTAGCGTTCACCGTAAAATGCGCGCGCGACGAGGGCAATGGCGCGGCGCGGCACAAGCTCACGGATGAAAACGACGCCGCGCCGCCATGTATCCGCAGATCTTTTCCGAACATACAAGCGCAAGTTCACTTCTTCGAAGTTCCGATGCAGCGGAATCGGAAGGCCGAGCAAGCGCGTGTCGAGAAAGAGAAAGCCAACGATACTCAGAAACGTTTCGCCATTTTCGTAATCGATCTCGGTGCCCGGAGGGACGAACGGCGTCAGAATACGAGGATCAACAACGAAATTCAGCATGGCGAGATAACGCCAGTTGGCGGTGAGAAAGGGTTGCACGATGGATTCGGCGCTCACAGGCGCCGCTACAGAATCAACGGTCAACCGGTTGAACGCGATAGCGGATTGCGAACCGTTTCAGTTCGGGAACGGGAGTAAGATCGGCACGTTGAGTTGCGCTTATCCAATCGGACCATGTTTCATCTTCCTTGCGGACTGGGCGGAAGTTTTAGCTCGATGAACTGCGACGCTTCCCCCGCATTACCGATCGATGCGAGGAGCGATCGGCTCTTGCCATGCGTGAGCAAGGCAATACGTCCCCGGATTGTGACCTGTTTGGCATTTTCTGTGATGGAGCCCCAGTCGATGAATGCGAATTCGGATTGCCGATTGTCGAGGTACAGACTTGCCCGAATGTTGTAACCATCAGGCTGATCCGGAATCTTAACAGTCGATGGCGCGCGAAGTTCGAACTGCAACTCAAGTTGTTTGCCGTCCCCTGCCGCCGAACTAAGATTGCCGAGGCGATCCCGATAACCAAACTCGCCAGGATGCCAAGCGGCACGCACAGAGAAATGATGGTCACCCCCCGCTGCCGTTCCATTTCCGGGACATGGGCGAGCCGCGTCAAATAATCGCCGACAAAAAACCGCAAGAATGCAGCCGACAAGAGCCGTGCATAGCGCAATGAAAGAAGCGCGGAGAAAGCGCACGTTGGCCGAGAGACTAAATTCATCTGTTACCAACGCAAGATCGATTGTCGATCCTGTGGTCACTGCAGCAATTTCTCAAGTGACGGATCGGGCTGAGTGCCGAGCGCGGTGGCCCTGGTATAGTGTTGCTTGGCTAATTCTTTTGAAGCGGGTTGTGTCGTGACGAGAATGACCGCCAGATTAAAGTGGGCTTCCGCGTAATCCGGATTGTTCGCGATGGCCTGAAGTATTTCCTTCTCGGCTTCTTTCTGCCGCCCTTTTTGGCTCGCTGTAATGCCGAGATAATTATGAGCAGTGGCGCTCTTGGGATTGATCTCGACCGCCTGGCTTAATTCGGCCAGTGCATTGTCGAACTTGGATTGCCGATAATAGACAATTCCGAGTGTCGTGTGCAAAAACTCCTCTTTGGGCGAAATCGTCAGAGCCTTCTTCAGGGTCGATTCCGCCGAGGAAAACTTCCCGCTGCGAAGATAAACCACCCCGAGATTGGAAAGCGCATAAAGGTTATTAGGGCTTTTGGTTAGGATCTCCTGATATTGTTCTTCGGTCGTCCCATATTCGCCCTGCTCAAAGCTCTCTTTCGCGGCGCGCGCAACGTTCCGCAGATCATCTGGCACTTCCGGTTTGACGTCGCTGGGTTGGGCGTCGTTGGAGTTATCGGTTGTCGCTCCACCGCTGTCAGGCGGCGATTTTTCTTTGGCATCTGGCTCAGCGAGCTCGACCGAGTCTGCCGGCGATTTCTTGGCAAAAATAAAACTCGCTTTCAACGTACCGGAGTTCTCGTCTGAAATGGAGACCACTGGCTGCCGCAGTAAAGCGAGCTCCTCACTGCTTAATTTTGTGACCGGCTGCGCAAGGAATTCGATCTGCTTGTTTAAAGCATCAGACTTGATCTTTAGTTTATCCAGCTCCGTAAGCATCAATTTCTTTGCCTGGTAACGATGCGCTTCCTCCTGGCGTTCCCGAACAATGACGTTTCGCAGGAGTTCGTTTTCTTTGGCCAGCCGCGCGGTCTCCTCGCTGTTTGCGCCCATGAGCTTGGCGTTCTGCACCGCTGAGCTCGCCTCATCCAGTTGGACGCCAAGCTCGGCAACCCGCGCCTCGAAATATTGATTTTGTTTCTGAGTTTCAGCTAATTGCTGTTGAAGTTCCGCCACCTGCTGCTTCACCTTGGCAAATTCCTCCGCGTTTTTCGGTGCATCCTCGCCAAGTTCCCGCACGTCTTTCTCTGCATTTGCGAGTCGTTGTTTCAAATCGCTATTCTCGCTCAGAAGCGCCTGAACCCGTTGCTCCGCTTCCTTCATCCCTTTCAACTGAGCGAGCGCCTCATCCCGTTCTTGCATCAGCGTTGCGATTTGCTCATTTGCCTCGGCGAATTTTGTGTTGGTCTGATCCCTTTGCTTTTCCGTCGTAACGCGAGCCTCTTCAGCGGCGGCAACGGCATCTTTCAAGCGGGCGACCTCTGCACGCAATTGCTGTTGCTCTTTGGTACTACTGTCTCGCGACGATTGGAGCGCTTTTAACGACTCTTGAACCTGCGCGAGTTGATCGCGAACCTGCCCCTCTGATTTCTTGGATTTCTCGATTTCGTTTCGTGCTTTCTCCAGCTTGGAATCGGTTTCCTTCAAGCGAGTGTTTACGAGTTCCTTTTCCTTTCGCGCGGTCTCGAGATCGGCGCGCGATTTTTCCAGCGCTGTTTGTAGTTGATCAACCTTGCTACGAATTTTCCTGGTTGCCTCCTTGATCGCGGCGTCGCTCGGGACCTGAGCAATCCGTTCGGCTCCCTGCGGCGCCACAACTTCGGGGCCGGGCTCGGACCATGCGTCACTCTCGCGCAGCGAGGGGGCAACTTCCGGCAAACGACTTGCGTCCGTCGCCAAATCATTTTGCCTCGACATCCTATCCTGAATGCGCAGGATGCCCTCGCTGATTTTACGGCCGCGATACGCCACGATGGCAGGCTGCCAGTCAGCGTGCGATTTGCGCAATTCCTCGATCAAGCTTCCCGCAAATCGATATTTGGCCAAGGCCGTCTTAAGCCGGTTCTCGTGCTCCAGTTTTTCGCCCTGCTGGGCCGACAGGTAGGCTTTAAGAAAAATTTCGCTCGGATCGTCCTGCTGCCCTCGAAGATAACCCGCCGCCAGGAGAAAAAAGAAACCGGCGAGTAAAACCGAACCGATTTCCTTCATGCGACGACGAGGTGCAATGATAATCGAGCTGGGGGAACTTGCAATCCGGCGTTGCACGTGCCCCGAGAATGAGGGAAGCAAATCAAAAAAGCGAGCCCTTTTCTTTGCAAAACGAGATGCGAATCTTAAACTTGCCCTTCGGCAGCGAATCGATGGTGGCCGTAGCTCAATGGTAGAGCCCCAGATTGTGGTTCTGGTTGTTGCGGGTTCGAGTCCCGTCGGCCACCCCACATCGGTTTTCGATTCCCGATTGCCGATTTTGCATGTGGATTTGTCCTTCAAATCTAAAATCGACAATCTAAAACCTAAAATGTCGCTGTGTCTGTAGCTCAATCGGATAGAGCATCTGACTTCGGATCAGAAGGTTGTGGGTTCGAGTCCCTCCAGGCACGATCTAACCGGAGAAATCATCACTTGTGTTTGGCGAAAAGCAGGCGACAATAGCGACCTATTGGATCAAGTTCTGTTCTGTTCGTAGCGTGGTAGATCGCAGTTGAGATTTTCTCAGTGGTGATTTGAAACCCGATTCCCGGGAACGGCTCTGTAGCTGGCAGTTATTTTCCAAAACCAAGTCACAATGAAACTATATGTAGGAAATCTCTCCTTTGAGACCACCGAGAACGATCTTCAGGATCTTTTCGAACAACACGGCAAAGTCGCCGAAGTAGCGCTGATGATGGATCGCATGACGGGCAAGTCCCGCGGCTTCGCATTCGTCACGATGAACGACACGGCTGAAGCCCATGCCGCCATGGCGGCAATCAACGGCAAGGAACTCGGCGGCCGCGCTTTGGCGGTCAACGAAGCGCGCCCGCGCGAAGAGCGCCCGCGCCCGTCCGGCAATAACCGTCGGCCGTACGCCAGTTTTCGCCGGTAAAGCATCGTGCAGCCGGCCCCGGGAAACATTTCGAGGGCCGGCTTGCCCAATCAAACATGGGTCTAGAAAAAGCTATCGAAGTGGAAGGGACAATCCTGTCCGTTCTTCCAGGCACAATGTTTCGCGTCGCGCTGGCGAACGAACATCTCGTGCTCGCGCATATTTCCGGAAAAATGCGCAAACGTTTTATTCGCCTTACGATTGGCGACCGTGTGAAACTCGAAATGTCTCCTTACGATATCGACAAAGCACGCATCGTTTATCGGCTCGCATAGAAAGAAATTAAGATGAAATTTTTCGCAACCGTTTCGCCACGGAAAGTAAAAAACGGACCGGTCATTAAACGGCTGCTCGTGCGGTGTCCTTCCACGGCGAAACTCACCGCGACCGGTCAAACCATCGAAGAACAACTCTGGGCGGCAGCCAAAGTCAAGACGCCTAAATTCACCTGCCCCCATTGCCGCCAGGTCCACAGCTGGACAAAAAAAGACGTCGTTCTGGCCCGCTGAGGCGAACGTCGCACCGCACTTCGCGCAGCTCCTGCGCAGCGGGCAGCAACGGGGTCATAGCCTCGTGTAGCAACCAGCCTGTGGCCGCTATGGCCCCTGAAGCGATTTGGTTGGCTTCTGACCGACAGCTTGACACCTTGATTACCAAGCGATTAGCAATCCCCTCGTGAATCCGTCAAGCGAGAGCCGCCGGGAACTCGATTCTACAGTCGTTAACATTGAGCTCACTCTCGCCAGCATCATCCAGGGCGTTGCGCTTTTTTTCTTAACGGACAATGCCCGCGCGTCAATGTCGGTGCGGGATTGGGAGAATTTTCTCTATGTTGCCGCCGGTCTGTGCGTGATCTTTATCTTTTGGTCACGGTCAATCATTCACACGCTTACTTTGATCAAATGGCCTCTCGAGTTTGGGCACAACTTTTTTTACATCGCTTGCGCACTTGGCGAGGCGATTCTTTTCAGCCGGCTCGATAGTCCTCTGGCGTGGTTTCAACTGAGCGCCGCTTATGCAGCAGTCGTTTGGCTGCTTTTCATCTACGACATGCGGCTCATCCGCGCACGCATCACCGAATCGAACAACATTACCGATCGCGCCCTTTACGCCCATGCTAAGGCTGATCAACTGCTCAACATTTGGGCGCTTGTACCCTTGCTCTTTTTTCTCAATCTCGGCTGCGCCCTTTCCATCTGGAGGTGGCCTGATTTGTTCATTGCTCGGGCCGGTCACATTTGTTTGATCAGCATTCAGCTTGCTTCATTTATTGGCTATCTCATCTACATTGGCGATTACTTTAAGGCTATTGCACCGCTGCTCCTGCGGAACCGCGAACGGGCTGGCGAGCAGTGAAAGCGCCTCAGCCCTCTAAAGGCGCGTCGCTCTTCAGAGCCGTTGTCTGCAGCGGACTTGCTAGGCTGTTTATAGCCACTACAACAAACGTCGAGGCAAAAGCCGAGCAAAACTCCCACCAGAGTCGCTAAACTGATGAACGCATACATCAAAAACTCAAACGTAACAGATTGTGACTCGTAGCATCATGCGTCCAGTCGTGCAGGATGTTGACTGCGAGCAAGACCAACGGCGATAAAATCGCCATCCCCGCCAGCCACAGCCACCACCCTGTTATCACCCGGGCCATCCTGCCAGCCTCGGCGCGCAAGTAGCGATGGCAATCCGGCGTAACGGTTCAAAGGCGGCTTCGGAGAGCAATGTGACCCGTCTTGGCAAGCACGATGCCAGCATGAGGGAAGCGCTAACGCGCACAATAGTCAGTGGCTAACGTTACGGATTCGGCGAACCGGACGGAGCCGCACTCCTTTTGTTAAAAATGTCCGGCAGCTTCGTTTCTTTAAAACCATTTGGCACGATAAACTCGCTATCGCTGATCGGCTCCTGGCTCACGGAGGTGATGGTGCTCGTGATTTCCGTAGCGTGATCGGAAGAGCTCGAGCTGGACTTGTCTGCCTGACCTTCTTTACCGATGATCATGCGTGTACGGATCGGCAGCCCGGGAAAATCGCGAAAGTCAGGCATTCTTGTATTGGCCGCATCCCAGAATTCGGATTTGATAGATTGAAGTTGCGCCAGAATGGCAGCGCCGTTGGGATAATTGGGCGCGATCCAGTAGATCGCTTTGAAATCGGCCGCGTCGTAAGTGTATTGCTCGGTTTCGTAACCGTTCACTGTTTCCTTCTCACCCGTCCGCGTCAGCCTGGGTTTTTCAGGGGCCGCCTTCTTGCTACCAAACTTGTTTAACATATCGGTGACGGCCTTCATTTTGTCGGATGAAATACGGACGATCGTTTTTTGATCGTTCAACAGAGTGATAACCTCGCCCGTTTTCCCGTCGAAAATTGTAGTGACTTGTGGCGAAGCATCAATGCGCGCTTTGTCGCCCTTAGTCTTGATCGTCATATTCGTGGCTGCTCCAGATTCCTCGGCTGCCTGGTCCTTTGACGTTTGCGACGTCGGTCGCACGGTTGACGCGTAGACAATCGTGAGGTCTGCGCGGACAGGAAGAATGAAAGAAACGCTCAGGGCCAGCGAACAGAGTGCAGTTTTCATACCGCAACATAGCTAGATGCCACCTGTGAAAATGCAAGGGGGCGTCGCTCTGTGATTGAGCGGCTTAGTGAGGAGTCAGGAGGATAGAGCAGCCGCATGATTCAAGGGTCCGCCAGCCGATTTCCCGCTTCGTGGAGGAGCTTCAACGATTGGCCAAAATGTTGATCACTGCGTACACCTCCTGCAACTCGACCGCGAACTGCCCTGATGACGGATCGGTGCGTGGATCTCCTGCTTGCTCTTGGAGTCGCAGGGAGTTTGTAAGCCGACCCACATCCCGCGCCCGGAGACCGCCTCAGCAATGCCCGGCCCGAACGTGCTCCTGCACATGAGAGGAGGATCTTTCTAGGGGTAGTGCAGGCGCGTTCCTGTGCGCTATAAGAGGAGAAACGTCGTTTCTCTCGGTTCTCGATTTCTTCGCGTCGGTCTGGTAGACTTCGACATACTTCATCCCATAGAGGATCCCTCGATCGACCGCAGCCATCAAGGCGAGCGCAGGGTCGATCGGAACTCCGCAGTTCACGGTGTAGTTGGGGTCGCCGAAGCAGAAATAAAGCATTTGCCCGGCCACGTCCGGTTGACTAATCCAGAGGAGATTCCAGACGGAAAATTCGTCCCCGGGTGGTAGGGGAATACAGGTCGAGAGAGCGTTGCGCTGCACGATCAATCTATTGGGTACATCAAGCGAGCGGCAGCGATGGCAGTGCGCGCCACATAGGTCTTATCCGGATCCAAGGTGTTACCGTCGCCCTCCTCGGCCAGCGTGGCATATTGGTTTGGAAAAGCGTCAAGGGTGGCGCCGATCAATTGCGCACCCGCATCGACCATTAAGGCCGAGGTGTAGCCAAGCCTCAGCCATTGCGGAATAAGATCGGCAGTGTGCGGCACATTCCAGTCCTCGCTTGTCGCATTGGCGAAGCTGACCACCGCAATGGTGACGGTAGCGTTATTCGTAAAATGCGCTCCGAGAGCTGCGATCAGCGCTTTCTTCTTCGCCAGAAAAGTGGGATCCCAAAACACCGGAATCTTGGTTGGCACCCCTTGATCCGTGAACCTGAAGAACTTGCCATGATTCTGTCTCACCGCCGCGTCCACCCACGCTGGCCGGCCCCCCGTAACTGCGGCCGCTCGCCCGTCCGGTATTCCAAGGCCGCAACCATTTCCGGCTCTGCTTCCATAGTTTCGAGTGACTCTCGGAACCACGGTTGCCGCGGGAGGTGGAGGCCCGCTGGTCCAGAGTCGTTGGCTGAAAGCTGGCCGGCGCGTCGTTCACAAGCGGCAGGCAAGATGCCCGCCTGACGAGACAGGCTGGGAGCCTGTGCCACGCGGCTCACGGTGTCGATTTGTTAGGCGAAGGAGTCGGTTAAGGCAACGCCCCATCGTACGAGAACGGCGGGGCCGCGCCCCGCCGGCGCGTGGCGATCTCTTCGAGCAGTTGCTTTTCTGCGGGAAATGCGGCCGGCGCGCGCGATGGCGATGTATTGCTTCGCGGTTTCGAGCTGGTTGCCGTCGTCGAAGAGGAGAGCGGCGTAGACCGCGGCAGACGGATCGCCCAGCTGATCGGGCGGGAGCTTTTTCAGGATCTCGATCCGCTCGCTGGTCCGGGCTGGTACCGTATAAGGCAAAGGCATAAGTGACTGCGGTGTCGTTAGGTGCCTTCGGCACGGCTTGAAACCAGCAGATTTTTGTCGTCCCCCTTCGGGGCTCGCCAAAATAAAATCCCATCCCAACCCCGGCGTTAAAACGCTGGGCCACCACCGGTTTGTGAAAGCCCTATGATTTATGAAATGTCCCGTAGTGAAGAGCCAGGAGGAACCAGTAGGGGCAATGATTCAAGTTTACGCGTGCCGATTGAACGACTTAACTCCGAAAGTCTTGCCTCGTTCGCTCTCGCTCACTCGGCCTTTCGACTTACCCATTCATGTTGCTCGTGTCGCTGCGGCTCCATTCGCGAGCAAGCGTTTCGACAATTTTAACGATCCTTCGCCTTCAGCAGCTTGATGGCGTCACGCAATTCCGCAGCACGCTCGTAGAGTTCCTTTGTAATCGCAGTTTCCATCTCGCGCTGCATGATCTCCAACTTCGAGAGCGGACGCTTCGCTTTCACTTCCTCGAGCCATTCGTTGAGAAATGCGATCTCTGAGCTTTTCGATACGAGCTCGGGAAAATTTGAGTCTTGAAAAAAATCTCCAATGGCGTCGCGCCCACGCTCGATTTCGGCCACGGCTTCAGCAAATTTGCCCTGGCCAAGAAGAATCGACGCTTTGGCGCGCGTGTTCATCATGAGCACGTAAGGGCGGAACTGTTGCAAGGTCCAGGAAAGTTCGTCGCGATCTGTGTGCTCGGTGACAAAGGTGAAAAGATCGAGATTGCGCTGAGTGTCGCGCACCACACCTGCGAAATCGTTGATCTGAAACAAACTCAAATAGCGATGATAATATTGAATGCCTTCCTGCTGAAGCTCAGCGCATTGTTCGGACGTGAGCTCGTAAGCTTCGCCCTTTTCCTCCGCGCGGGCAGCCCGCTTTTGATGATATTCCAGGAGCGACTCGCAGTTATGCGGGCGTTGACCATCGGGACGCCCGGTCATTTCCATCTGCAGCACACCGAGGTCGACCCTCAGTTGCAACTTCTCGCGACCATCGAGTCCCGCGATCTTGCGCACCTTAATGTTGCCGTTCTCGTGCGGCCAATCATTCAGGATGCTATTCAAGTCCAAACTCATCGCAGATGGAACATCGAACATTTAACCTTTGCTTGTCAATAATGTCGCGGTCCCTGCGCAAATCAATTAAACGAATTCTTGATTCAAAGAATTAGCGATTGCCACAGTCGCTAAATCTCTCAATCGTTAACTCGCGAAATGAACAACATGGAGCAGGCGATCGACTCGCTTATCCGCTTCCTCGCGGTCGAGCGCGGTCTGTCGGAGAATTATCAGCTCTCTACCCAAAGATCGCTGAGCGAATTCGCGCAGTGGTGCGCCGCGAAGAAAAAAATCGCCAATCCGCGCGCCGTGACCCTGTCGATTATAAGCGAATATCTCGCCGAACGAAAACGCGCCGGACTTTCCGCCTCTTCGATCAAACTGATCGTGGTTGCATTGAAAATTTTCTTCCGGTTCCTCGCCGGTCAAGGCATGGTTGAGCGCGATCCGGCGGAGGCGCTGGCGCTCCCACGGATCGAGCGTTATCTCCCTGAGACACTCAATGAACTGGAGGTCGAGCAGTTCCTAGAAAAGATCGACACGAAAGCTCCTCATGGGTTGCGCGATCGGGCGATGATCGAGCTGCTTTACGCGAGCGGGCTGCGCATTTCCGAGCTGGCAAATGCGCGTCTGGAGAATCTCAATTTCGAAGAACGCGTTGTGCGCGTGACCGGTAAAGGAAACAAGACGCGCCTCGTGCCGGTCGGCCGCAAAGCGTGCGAAGCGCTAGCAGCTTATCTCTCCACCGAGCGGCCCAGGCTTGTGAACCGCCGCAGCAGCAGTGAGATTTTTCTTTCCGAGCGCGGCACGAAATTAACAACGGCGCGCATCTGGCAGGTCGTGAAAAAACGTGCGCGGCACGCCGGGTTGCAGAAGAACATTTATCCCCATCTTCTCCGGCACAGTTTTGCGACGCATCTGCTGAGTAATGGCGCCGACCTGCGCATCATCCAGGAAATGCTCGGCCACGCAGATATTTCGACAACGCAAGTTTACACCCATGTCGATCAGCAACGGCTTAAGGCCGTACACCGGCAATTTCATCCGCGGGCATAAATCCAATTTCCGTAGGGGGAGCGGCATCGGGTAAGACAATTTAGATTTCGCAGGCGACACGCCTGCCGCTACAGTTTGCCCTCCATGAAACGGATCATTCTCCTCGTAGTCATAGGCGCGGTCGCCGCATTCGGCGGCTGGTACGTCTGGAATCTTTCCCACAAAACTTCGAGTGCGTACGTAAGCATGCTTCTGCCACGCGAGACAATTTTTCTGGCGCACGTGCCGGATCTCAATGGGGCGCGCGATGAATGGCATCATTCCGATATTTATCTGCTTTATCGGGAACCTGCGGTACAGGATTTTCTTCGCAAGCCGTTGGCCAATCTTTTGAAAAAAGATACAGCTTCTCAGACGCTGGAGAACATTGAAGAACTCGACGCAAAGAATGTTTTTATCGCGCTCACATCGATGGACAATAACAGCCTCAAAGTTGTGGGCGGCTTCCGTTTCCAAGGGGGCCAGGAAAACGCAGAGCGAGTAATCGGCAAGTGGCGGTCAATGTTTTTGGGGAAAAATCCGGGCGCGAAGCGTGAGAAGCTTCAATACGAACATCACGAAATCGAGCTGGTCGTCGCGACTCCGTTTACACTTGCGACGGCGTATAATCGCCCCTGGTTTTTTGCCGCCACCGATCTCACGGAATTAAAGGCACTGCTAGACCGTGCTGACCGCCGCGCCCGGAACCCAGAGGAGATACTCGACAAGGACGAGGCATATCGGGCGGCGATCGCTCACAGGCCGTCCAATTACGCGATGTTCTTTTACCTGCAACCCAAGACATTTTCCGAGCGACTTGCGGCTCTCCGCGCCGCGATCCAGTCACCGGCTGCGTCAAAGCAGCGGACCATGCTGGAACAGGTGCAAAGTATCTCTGGTGCGACGCGCTTCGAAAACGGAAAAATACATGATCTGTTTTTTCTGGGAATGCCAAAGCGGGAGCAGGATGCAACGCTTACTCGCTCTTCACTAACGCTTGGAAGCAAGGAGACGTTTTTTTATCTTTCGATGCTGCTCAATCTCGGGGAAAAAATCGACAAACTCAACCTGGCGCCAGGCATCGGCGGCGCTGTGCAGAAGATTCTTCAGGCCTTCTCCGACAACGGGATTACAGCCGATGATTGGAAAGCCGCGTTCGGTATCGAGTTCGGATCGTTAGCGGACTGGCCGTCGAGCGCCCACTGGCCATCTTTGCTTCTGACGCTGCCAGTATTGGATATGACTAAAGCCGGCAAGATCGTGGAAGCGGCCACGCAGGCCGACGAAAATGCGATTTGGACCCATACGGAGAAGGATGGCGTGCGTTATTTCTCAATGCAGTCACCCGCGAATCTCATCGCGATTACACCGACGATTGCCCTGTCCAACCGGATCCTCATCGCCGGCTTCAATCCGGTTTCGGTGGAGGAGGCGCTAAAGCGCAGTGGCGGAGCGGCATCGGAACTGGCGGACTCGCCAGCTTACAAAGACGCTGAACGGTTGCTGCCGCCGCCGACCAATTTTTTTGCGTATCTCGATATGGCGTTTCTTTATTCGCGGCTTGACGCCGCGCTTCGCCCGATATTGCTGATGGCGGCAGCTTTCATCCCGGCAGTGACTAATTCTGTCGATCTTGGCAAGCTGCCCTCGCCGGAGGTCATTACGAAGCACCTCAGCCCAATCGTTTCCTCCCAACGATACGATCGCGACGGTTACGTGGCCGAATCCATCGGGCCGGTAACGCTCGATCAATCGGTGATCGGCCTTGCCATTCTCAGTAGCATTGGCGCTGGGGCACGTCAGAAAGCTGGCAGCAGCTTGACCGGATGGGGTTCTTCTCCGATGACGAGCCCGCAGCCAACGTTGACTCCTTCGCCTACGCCGTAAAGGCAGCGCAAGTGTCCTGCTTTCGAACCGTAGAAGCGCGACTTCGGTGGGCTCGGACCATTAAGCCGCTGCGCCATTTCGGCACTGTTTCTGCGATCTCAAAAGAAAACTGCTGCGTTCCGTCAAAAATGTGCTACTTTTTTTGCCTTATGGCTATTCTAAAGAAAAATGCATTTTCCCGTCGAGTTCCTGACCTGGTGACTGAGGAGTTGGTTGCGGTTCTCTCCCGGCGTTCTTCGTTCGAGTTTAAGCAGCTTTTCGACATCGTGCACGAGAATCTTCGGGCCCGGAATGCCGCGAGCGGTGGCGAGGAAATGCTCCGACTGCGAGCTTATGAAAAGTTGCAGAACCTCGTGGCGCGCGGCGCGGTCAAGAAGAATGGCAAGAAATACAAGGGCCTGCCTTCGGCTTTGGCCAGCGCAATTGCCCCGCAGAATGGCCAGCTGGCCGGTGTAAAATAAAGCTGACCCAAGCAAACCAGACTTAGCTTCAGCGGGGGATTTTCGGATGCTGCGAGAATATCTGCCGATTCTCCTGCAAATTATTGTAGCGTTGCTGTTTGCCGGCTCGGCGCTGCTCGTCAGTGTTCTGGTCGGAAAAACCGGAAGACGCACACGAGCCAAAGACGCGGCCTACGAATGCGGCATGGTGCCGCAGGGCGAAACGCAGCGACGCTTTAGCGTGAAGTTCTATCTCGTGGCGATGCTCTTCATCCTTTTCGACCTCGAGATCGTCTTCATGTATCCGTGGGCGGTGGTTTACAGAGACGCGATCAAGCAGGGCGGGCTGATCTTCTGGAGCATGCTCAGCTTCATCTCGATCTTGATGGTGGGCTACGTTTACGCGCTCAAAAAGGGGGCCCTCGACTTTAAGAAATAGGGCAGTGTCGAAATTCAAACGAAGACACGATTCAAAACGCTCCACCGGCATCGGGCGCAAAGGCATTTCACGCAGCTTTCCGCGTTCTAACGGTTGGGGCAACGAGAGTTTGTCGATGTTAGCTCTTCAACAAGAGATTTTGTTCTCGTAATTGCCGAGTTCCTTCCGAAGATTTGGTCGCCGAATACAACTGAAGCGCCTCTCTCAAGAGGAAGCGGCCCCGCCGGATGTGACGTGCAATCCATCGAAATTTTAATGAGCAATTGAGTTTGAATGGATAGCCGAGCCACCGATCCATCGCAGCTTCTTCCACGCCAGTGGCTCCCATCAGCGCAATTCTTAAGAACTTTCCGTCTGGTCGGAGCAACGAGTCTTTTTTTGTTTCTCTCGCTCTGGTTCATTTATGGCTTTTTGATCAACTCCGACAATCTCAAGGCCTTCGGGCTACAGCAAATGGGAGTGGAGGCCATCGGAGAGCGTGGCCATTTTTACCTGGAGGGATCGAAGTCCCCGCAGTTGCAGCCGATCGGCGATACTTTCTCCCATGACGGCCATATCTATGCCGCGAAGCAACCGGGCCAGTTCATGGCTGGCGCGGTCGCTTATTTCTTCCTGCACAAGCTAGGACTGAACTATGTGACGCATTATCTGCTCACGGCCGCTCTGGTCACTTTCCTAACGACGTCCGCTTTGACGGCATTGGCTGCCGTCGCGGTTTTTAGAATCGCACGAGACCTTGAGGACGAACCATCGTCAATCTGCTGGCCGTTGATCGCGACGTTGATTTTTGGCCTCGCCACGACGGCGCTGCCGTATTCCGGCATTGCGCATCATGATGCCATCGCCACGGCTTATTTGGTGTTGGCGGTATATCTGGTGTTGCGCCTCTCGCGCGCGAATCTGCCGCCGCGAGCTTCCACATGGGCGGCCGGCGGCGCCGGATTGCTGTTAGGGCTCACGGTGACCACATCCATGCTGCCTTTTTTCATGGTCTTGGTCGTTGGAGCTTTTTTTATCTCCCTCGGGAAATGGAAACTGCTGCCCGCATTTATAGCCGGTGCGATCGTCGGCATTGCGCCGCTCCTGTTTTACGACGGAATTAGCTTTGGCAATCCGTTCCTGCTTCCAAACGTCGCCGGCAAATATTCCGACACCTACTTTCATCTCAAGTGGTCGAACTTCAGTGACAAGCTGCGGTTTTACGCCAAGTTCATTACGCTTTACGTCCCGGTGTTCTGGCTGGGATTGGCCGGATTAATCTGTCTCTCGCGAAAGCATGTCCGCGAATCGGGGTTGTTCCTGTCCCTGATTCTTGTCCTTTCGTTTTATGTTCTGAACATCGACTCAGTTGGAACGTGCAACTACGGCCCGCGCTATTTGCTCCCGGCCATGCCGTTCGCAACAATTGGCATCATTGGATTCCGACACATTCGCCTGAAGCCGTTGCGGTTTGTGA
>Ga0066698_10000383_pt1 | contig 16015 bp, 9 predicted proteins | sample GraSoiAngelo_147_FD_66457 | JGI IMG/M metagenome (GOLD analysis project Ga0066698, IMG submission 66457) | Grasslands soil microbial communities from the Angelo Coastal Reserve, California, USA - 14_1009_05_40cm | ecosystem: Environmental > Terrestrial > Soil > Grasslands | place: USA... | reverse complement strand
CCTCGCGCTCCTGCTCGCGGCGGCCGCGTGGGAACACGCGCGAGTCGAGCGGCGCCCTCGCGATCGCAGGACGGCGCAATGGTGCGCCCTCTTCGCCCTGGTCCTCGCTTGGACCGTGCCCTTCGCGGTCGGTCGCGGGCCGGAGCGGCGCGAGGCGTGGATGCTTGTGATCGATGTCGGTCAGGGGGACGCGGTGGTCGCCCATGCGCCGGGCGCGGCGATCCTGGTCGATGCCGGTCCTTCGACGGAGTCGCGGGACGAAGGGCGCCTTGCGGTGGAGCCGGCCCTGCGGGCGGAAGGCATCACTCGCATCCATACCGCGATCCTCTCCCACGCGCACCGCGATCACTACGGCGGGCTCGCTTGGCTCGCCGGGCGAGGATACTTGCGGTCTCTCTGCGAGAACGGGCGCGACCCGGGCGGGGCTTGGCGAGGCGCGATCCAGCTCGGGCTCGCGCGCGCGGGAGGGGCCCCTGTGGCCATCCGGGCGGATACGAGCTTCGTCCTGGAAGGAGGATCGCGGCTTCGGATCCTCGGAGCCGACCGCGGGCTACCCGCCGGGCGCTCCGCAAACGCGGAAGAGAACAATCGTTCCCTGGTGGCCTTTCTCGAAATGGGAGGCGCGGAGATTTGCCTCTCAGGCGACGTCGAGCGGGAAGCCGAAGCGTCGCTCCGGTGGAAGATCGGGATCGCCCAGGTGATGAAAGTGCCGCATCACGGAAGCAAGACTTCGAGCGACTCGGCCTGGGTCGCCGCAACGCGTCCCCGAATCGCGCTCATCTCGTGCGGCGAGCGAAACCGTTTCGGTCACCCGGACCGAGCCACCGTGGGCCGCTACCTGCTCCGGGGGGCGCGGGTTTTCAGGACGGACCAGGAGGGCGCGATTCGCCTCACCTTCGCCCCGCACGGCGCCTGGGTATCGACCCGCGCCCATCCGGCTCCCGAGTTCGTCCGATGGGACACGAATCCGGCGCTAACTCCTTCGGGACAATCCCCTTGAGAAGGCCCGCTTCCGATGGTATACGTAAGTAGGTGAAGTCGGTGCGGCTGCTCGTTCTGGCCTCCGGTCGGGGGACCCACGCGGTCAACCTGATCGAGGCGACGCGGGACGGCAGAATCTCGGGGGAAGTGGTTCGCGTCGTGAGCGATCGGCCGGACGCCGCGGTCCTTGGTGAGGCCGGCGCGCTTGGCGTGTCAACCCAGGTGCTTAGTCCGACGACGAGGGGTGCGTCCTTGGGTCCGGAAGCAGAGCGGACGCTCCTCAAGATCGCAAGCGATGATCGGATCGACCTGATCGCCCTTTGCGGTTTCATGCGCCTGCTCGGACCGGAGTTTCTCGATCGTGCTTCGGCGCCGATCCTCAACGTGCACCCGGCGCTGCTCCCCGCGTTCCGCGGCCTCAACGCACAGCGCCAGGCCATCGAAGCGGGCGTTCGGGTGACCGGAGCGACGGTCCACTTCGTGGACTCAGGAATGGACACGGGGCCGATCCTGCTTCAGGCGGCCTTGGAGGTCCTGCCCGGCGACACGGAGAAGACTCTCTCGGAGCGGCTGCTTCCTCTGGAGCATCGCCTGTACGTCGAAGCCATACGACTGATCCAGCGCGGCGCGGTTCACCGCGAGGGGCATCGGGTCACAATCGATCCCGGACAGTCCAAGAACCCGCCCGCGGCTGCCGGCGCCGATCGGAGGAAATGACATGAAAGCGGTGGAGCGCGCGCTTCGCCAGGTCGAGATCCCCGGACGCAAGCCCGATTACTCGGGAAAAGTTCGCGACCTCTACGACCTGGGCGACTCCCTCCTCATCGTGGCCACCGACCGGGTCTCTGCGTATGACGTTGTCCTGGAGGAGGGGATTCCGGGCAAGGGGCGGGTGCTCACGCAGATCTCCCGCTTCTGGTTCGAGAAGCTCCGCGACCTCACGCCGAGTCATTACATCACCACCGAAGTCGCGTCGCTCCCGGAGCCGTTCTCACGGTATCCGGCGCTCCTTGAGGGCCGCTCCATGCTTGTCCGGCGCGCGAAGCGGTACGATGTGGAATGCGTCGTGCGCGGCTACCTCGCGGGGTCGGGTTGGAAGGAGTATCAGGCCACCGGCGAAGTCTGCGGGGTCAAGCTCCCGCCGGGGCTCAAGCTCTCCTCGAAGCTTCCGCAGCCTATCTTCACGCCCGCCACGAAGGCGAGCGAGGGACACGACGAGAACATCACCTTCGAGCGGATGGCATCGATCGTCGGCGCCTCCGTCGCGGAAAAGCTCCGGGAGACGAGCTTCGCCATCTACCAGACCGCGGCGGCGCACGCACTCGAGCGTGGATTCATCCTCGCCGACACCAAGTTCGAGTTCGGAGAGCGCGACCAAGGCCCCCTCTGGATCGACGAAGCGCTGTCTCCCGATTCCTCCCGATACTGGCCGGCGGAAGGCTACCGGGAGGGAGTCGCTCAGGACAGCTTCGACAAGCAGGTGATCCGCGACTATCTCGACTCGATCCGCTGGGACCGCACTCCGCCCCCGCCGCGTCTTCCCGACGAAGTCCTGGAGAAGACAAGCCGCCGATACGAGGAAGCCCTCGCCACGATCGTAGGGAGCCCACGCGGCCGGTGAAGGAAATCCGGATCGGGCGCGCGCTCCTTTCCGTCTCCGACAAGACAGGTCTGGTTGAGTTCGCGAACGGGCTCGCGCGCCACGGGGTGAAGATCGTCTCGACCGGCGGCACCGCCGCGGCGCTCAAGGACGCCGGGGTCTCGGTGCGGGACATCACCGAAGTCACCGGCTATCCGGAGCTCTTCGGTGGCCGCGTGAAAACCCTCCATCCCGCCGTGCACGGCGGGATTCTGTATCGGCGCGGCCTCGCCGCTGACGAGGAGGAGCGTCACCGCCACGGAATCGTCTCGATCGAATTGGTGGTGGTGAACCTCTATCCCTTCGAAGGGACCGCCGGGCGCGCGGGAACCCCCGACGCCGAAGTCATCGAGCAGATCGACATCGGAGGCCCCGCCTTGATCCGGGCGGCGGCGAAGAATCACGCCCACGTGCTCGTCGTCGTGAGCACGACCCAGTACCCCGAGGTGCTCGCCGCTCTGGACCGCGGGCGCGGGTCGGTTCCGGCGGAGATGGCCCGGGACTTCGCGCGGCGCGCCTTCGAGCGGACCTCCTCGTACGACGCGGCGATCGCCCGCCACCTCGCTTCCGGCTCGGTGAACGGCGGCACGGGGGCGCCGTCCCCAGGAGGCGTCACCGCGCTCGCGGCCGGGCCCCGGAGCGTCCCGGAGCGGATCGAGCGGCGCTACCGCCTGCTGCAGAAGCTGCGTTACGGGGAGAACCCAGGGCAGGAGGGCGCTATCTACGCGCCCGAAGAGGGGGGGCGCATCGAGGCCCTGACCCAGCTTCGGGGGAAGACGCTCTCCTATAATAATTTTCTCGATGTGGAGTCCGCGCTCGGGTTGCTTCACGAGTTCGAGGAGCCTGCGGCCGTCGTCGTGAAGCACCGGAATCCCGCCGGAGCCGCCGTCGCGGCGACGGTCGCCGAAGCGCTCGCCCTGGCGCGCGACGCGGATCCGCTCTCGGCGTTCGGCGGGATTCTCGGGCTGAACCGCCCGCTCGACGACGCGGCGCTCGAGGGAATTGGAACCACCTTTCTCGAGGTCGTGCTCGCGCCGGAGATCGCCGTGTCGCCGGCGCGGCTCGAGAAGATGCGCAAGAATCTGGTGGTGCTCGAGGTTCCGGATCTCCTGCGCGGGGCGGCCGACGCGCTGGCGACGCGGAGCCTCCTCGGGGGACTGCTCGCGGAGACACCTCCCAATCCGCCGCAATTCCAGAGCTGGATGACGGTGACGGCGAAACGGCCTACGGAAGCGGAGGAACGCGATCTGAGGTTCGCATGGCGCGTGACGCGGCACGTCATCTCGAACGCCATCGTGATCGCTCGGGACGGTCGTACGCTCGGGATCGGGGCGGGGCAATCGTCGCGGGTGGACGCGGTGCGCCTCGCGCTCCTCAAGGCGGAGCGCTCGGGGCACGACGTCCGCGGCGCGATTCTCTGCTCGGACGCCTTTTTTCCGTTCCCCGATTCGGTTGAGATGGCCGCCAAGGCGGGAATCGCCGCCATCGCGCAGCCGGGCGGATCGGTCCGCGACGAGGAATCGATCGCGGCGGCCGAATCGCGCGGGGTCGCGATGCTTCTAACCGGTGAAAGGTGCTTCCTCCATTGAGCCACGAGCTGCTCCTAATTCTCGACTACGGATCCCAGTTCACCCAGCTCATCGCGCGGCGTGCGCGCGAGGTCGGCGTGTACGCGGAGGTCGTGGACCCACGGCTCAAGCGGGCGGAGATCGAGAGGCGCGCCCCGAAGGGGATCGTGCTCTCCGGGGGACCGAGGAGCGTGCTCGAGGAAGGCGCGCCGGGTCTCGACGAAGGGGTTCTGGGGCTCGGCATTCCGGTGCTCGGGATCTGCTACGGCTTCCAACTTCTCGCGCGCGACCTGGGCGGCCGGGTCAAGGCGAGCGCGCGGCGCGAGTACGGCGAGGCGACGCTCGCGATCGAGCGCGAGGGACGTCTCCTCGCGGGCGTGGACCAGACCAGCCGCGTTTGGGCGAGCCACGGCGACGTCGTGGAAAGCATGCCCCAAGGGTTCACGCGCCTTGCGCGCACCGACTCGGTCGATGTCGCCGCGGTCGAGGACCCCGGGCGCGGCGTCTACGCCGTCATGTTTCATCCCGAGGTCGCGCACTCAACGCAGGGCACCCGGATCCTCAAGAACTTCCTGTTCGAGGTGTGCGGCTTTTCCGGCGATTGGACGATGGGGCAGGTCTTGCAGGAACAGATCGGGAAGATCCGCGCGCAGGTGGGGAAGCGCCGCGTCCTCTGTGCCTTGAGCGGCGGCGTCGACTCCTCCGTGGTGGCGGCGCTGCTCCATCGCGCGGTCCCCGGCCAGGTGCTCGCGGTCTTCGTCGACCACGGGCTCCTGCGGCTCGGGGAGGCGGAGCAGGTTTCGCGCGCCATGGGACAGCTCTTGGACCGGGATCTTCTGACGGTGGACGCTCGGGAGCGGTTTTTCTCGGCCCTGCGCGGCGTCGAGGAGCCGGAGCAGAAACGGAAAATCATCGGGTCTCAGTTCATCGATGTGTTCGAGGACACGGCTCGGACGACCGGCGGGGCGGACCTCCTCGCCCAAGGCACGCTCTATCCGGACGTGATCGAGAGCACCTCGACCCGGGGACCCTCGGCGAAGATCAAGTCCCACCACAACGTGGGGGGGCTTCCGGAGCACATGAAAATGGAACTTGTTGAGCCCCTTCGGGAATTATTCAAGGACGAGGTCCGGGAGTTAGGCAGGCTCCTCGGCCTACCATCCGCGATCATCCAGCGGCATCCGTTCCCGGGGCCCGGGCTTGCGGTACGGATTTTGGGTCCGGTGACCCCGGAAGCGGTGAAGACGCTGTCTCTGGCTGACGATATATTCATCACCGAGCTCCGGAAGGCTGGGCTGTATGACAAAGTATGGCAAGCATTTGCGGTGCTCTTGCCCGTCCGCACGGTGGGGGTGATGGGGGACGGGAGGACGTACGATCAGGTCGTGGCGCTTCGGGCCGTCACTTCGAGCGACGGCATGACGGCGGATTGGGCGCGGCTCCCGGACACATTCCTTGCCCGCGTCTCGTCCCGGATCGTGAACGAAGTCCAGGGCGTCAATCGGGTCGTCTACGATATCAGCAGCAAGCCTCCCGCGACCATCGAGTGGGAGTGAGCCTGTGCCAACCCAACTCCGGGAGGTAGTAGTGAAGAGATCGGATTTCGGTTCGCCTGCGCGGGACGTGGACATCTGGCGTTCCGCCCGGGCTTGGCGCGCCGCGTTCCTTTCCGCGGCGGTAGCCTTGACCGCGCTTTCCACGGCGACGCCGCGTGAGTCGCGGGCGGCCGCGATCTCGCCGCAGGTAGTGGCGGCCGCGCGCGGGACGCCGCAGGAGGCGCTCCTCGCGAAGCAGGCTCAGCGCTACCAGTTGAGCCGAGCATGGGGCGTCGACCGGGTCTACCCCCAGTTCGCGCTCGACCTCGCCAAGTTTCCGCGCGGAGGCGTCGCGCACCGGAACATCCTCGTCGTGCTCTGCGATTTCGACGCCGACGCCTTCGGCCCCGCCGTCCATCACGCCGCGAAGTCGACGCCCGGCTACTACAACCGCCTCTTCTTCAGCGATGATCCGAACGATGGAATCATCAGCCTACGGGAGTTCTACCGGACCAACTCCCACGGGCGGCTCATCGTTTCGGGGCGCGTCACGTCGGAATGGCTCACGATGCCACGCTCCTACGCTTATTACGTAAACGGAACGTCCGGTCTCGACTTCAGCTCCTATCCCCGCAGCGGGCAGCGGCTCGCGGAGGACGCGATGTCGGCCGCGTACGCTTCTTTCGGTAACAACCTGGGCTTCTTCGACAACGACGGGCCGGACGGGACCCCTTCGAGCGGTGACGACGACGGTTACGTCGACGCGGTCGTGGTGATCCATCCCGGTCAGGGCGCCGAGGTCGCGCCGGTGAATCAGGAAGACAACCTGCTCTGGTCCCACGAGTCGGGGATCGCTGTCTACCAGGATTGCCCGCCGCCGAGCAGCCCGAATTGCCTGCCGGGGATCCTCCTCGGGGGCGTGCGGGGATTCCTCTACACGATGAACGGCGAATACAACTACGGGACCGGCGACAACGCGAACGGGACCTATTGCCACGAGTTCGGCCACACGCTGGGGCTCGCCGATCTCTACGAGTGGAGCCCGTGCGGCAGGCCGGTCGGGACGGGGCTCGGGGTCTACTCGCTCATGAGCCTCGGGAACTATCTGCCGCTCAACCCCCCCGAAGCGCAGGGCACCCGGCCCGGGAATCTGGACCCGTGGTCCCGGCAGTTTCTTGGATTCGAGCAGCCGACCGTGGTCACGCAATCCGGGTCCTACCAGCTGCCGCCCCTGTCGCGGGGAGGGGGTGTTCTGAAGCTCTGGAAAAACGGACAGCCCGGTAGCGAGTACTTCCTGGTCGAGAACAGGATCCAGGAAGGCTCCGACCAGTTTCTCCCGGGCGCAGGCCTCCTGATCTACCACGTGGACGATACGCTGATCGACAACTGCCGCGATTGCGACAACACATCCTGCTTCGATCCACCGGCGCCGCACTACCGGGTCGGGGTCGTGCAGGCGGACGGCTTGAACGAGCTCGGGGTGCCCACGCCGCCGCCACCCAATCTCGAGTACTTCGGGGACAGAGAGGACTTTTTCCCTGGCGGCCTTGCCGTGCGGAGCTGGACCCAATCCACGACGCCCAGCAGCCGCGACTACGCCGGCGCCGACACCGGGATCAGGATGACCAGTATCGTCGGGGCGCAGGACGGTGTCGACACCGCATCCTTCGACCTGTCCGTGTCGCTGGCTCCGGATCTCCTGGTCCAGGGGACCACGGTACGTGACGGCGGATCCGGAAACGGCAACGGCATCCCCGATGGCGGCGAGAGCGATACGCTCCTGGTGACGCTCCACAACGCCGGCACGGCGTCCGCCGCGCTCACGTTGACCTTGAGCACCTCGGACGGCAACATCGCGATGGTCGACGGGGCTTCGAGCGCACCCGCGGCGGCCTCCGGCGCTACGGTCGCCACGGCCACGCCCTTCGTGTTTACGGTGGCGCCCTCCGCGCCGGTGCCACACGCGGTGACGTTCACGCTCGGCTGGAACGACGGGACCTCATCCGGGATCGAGACCTTCACGCTGACCATTGGGATGAGCACCGGTCTCTCGGCGGATTTCGAGGCCGGGGTGGGGTCCTGGTCGTCCGGGCCGGTCGCGCCCGCCGCGATCAACGAATGGCACGTCTCGACCACGCGCGCCCACGGCGGCTCCACGAGCATGAAGGTCGGCAGCTCGCTGGATCCTTCCGGGGGAGGCACGAACGACGCCAAGAGCTACGCGGACCTCGAAGACGCCGCGCTCGTCTCGCCGATGTTCTACCTCCCGCCGGGCTCGCAGCTCGCCTTCTACTCCTGGATTGATGCAGAGACGGAAGGCGGCACCATGGCCTTCGACGGCGCACGCGTGGAGATCTCGGTCAGGGGCGGACCGTGGGAGCCGATTGCCGTGGACGGTGGCTACGGCCATCAGATCACCTTCGATTCGGGCGCCTCCCTCCGGGGATCGGACGTTTTCTCCGGCTCGCCCCAAACCTGGCGCCGGGTCGTTGCCGACCTTTCCGCGTATTCGGGCCCGGTCCAGGTCCGCTTCCGATTCTCCAGCAACGAGGTGAATCAACCGTTCAGCTCGGGTGGGCTCGCGCGGTACTACGAAGGCTGGTACGTGGACGATGTTTCCGTGGCGCCGCGCGTCAACCCGGGGCCCACGCCGGCCGTGATCTCGTTCAAGGGGGGCCCGAATCCCTTCCGCGTGAACCACGGCTTCACGTCGGCGATCAGCTTCCGTTTCAGCGCCCACGACGGACTGCCGCATCCCGGGCTCGTCCCGAAGATCAAGGTGTTCGATCTTCTGGGAAGGCTCGTTCGAACGCTGGACGCGGCGCCCGACGGTCTCGTTCCCAGCGAATTCCGGGCGACGTGGAACGCGCGCACCGACGACGGCGGGCTGGCGTCGTCGGGCATCTACTTCGCCAAGGTGGACATCCTGGGCCAGACACAAACCTTCCGCGTGGTGCTGCTCCGGTAACGGCGGTTTGAACCTCGGGCGGGGCGTGTGGGTGGGTGCGGCGCTTGCCGTGTTCCTTCATGCCCCGCTTGCATTCCCCTCTACTGCCTGGGCCCAGTCCGGTCCGTCACCGCGGTCCCCGGGGCCCTCGCACGAAATCCTCACGGCCCGCGCCGCACGGGAGGCCGCCCGCTCGCGCTGGCTGACGGCGCGGTGGAGCGGAACCCTTGCCGCGCTCCGCGAGGCGCAGGTCCGGTGGGACCAGGCCTCCGAAACGTATCGCTCCGTTCTCCGCACCGCCCCGCTGCCGGCCGCGATCTCCACAAGGCGGATGGATGCATGGACCTCGGTAGCGATGGATCTTGTCGAGAACGGCGAATGGGCCCGGGGGCTCACCCTCTTGCGCGGGCCGCTCGCCTCTGAACGATCGCTGGTATCCATCCACGCGCTGGCCGCTGCCAGGCTCGAATCCCCCGCGGCCGGGCTGCGGGTGCTGGGCTGGCCTCCCGACGCACGAAGTAGTTTCAGGGCCGAGCGCCCCTCGGCCAGGGACGAAGCGCAGCTCTACGTCGCCGCCACCCTGTCCGACTCGGCTGGGTCGCCGCGCTCCGCGCGAGCCGCCCGCTGGCATATGCTCGAGGAGCGGCGCCCGGACAGGGCGCGATCGTGGGCGCGGTACTCCCTCGCGCGGTCGCTTCTAGGAAGCGGGGAGCCGCTCCTCGCGAAGGCGATTCTCTCCCGGGCCCCATCGCGAACGAACCAGGAGACGCTCCTTCTCGCGGACATCACCGCGGCAACCGGCGATACGGCGGCCGCGGCACGCTCCCTCATCGCGGCCGCCGCGCGGGGAGATCTCGCGACGGCCGACCGCTACGCGTCGGCCAAGCGTGCGGCGGGATGGGTCCAGGGGGCGACCCTGGACTCGCTGAGCGAGCGGGAGTGGATGAGCTTCGTGCGGGCGCTCGCCGACGTGGGAGAACCCTCGTTGGCGCTCCGCGTGATGGAGGGACGCCGCAAGCCGCCTCCGGACGCCGCGGCCGCGTCCGAACGCGAGAACGTTCGCGCGTCTCTGCTGTATCGCGCGCGCCGGTACGAGGCCTCGTCCGCGGCATACCGCGTGCTCCTCTCGCGACCTGGCGTTCCTTCTTCGGGCAGCCGCGCGGACTTGGCGCTCGGTCTGGCCCGGTCGCTTCGCGCGCTTCACGATTTCGCGGCGGCCGACAGCAAGTTCGTGCTTGCCGCGGCATTGGACAGCGCGGGCACGACCGGGGAGACCGCGGCCTGGGAGCGCGTGCGCGAATGGGAAGACCAACGGACGCCGCGCGAGGCCGCGATTGTCCTTCGATGGGCGCGCACGCGGACCCGCACGCCATCCCTTGCCGCAGTCATGCGGGTTCACGAGGCGGTCGCCTGGATCCGCGCGGACTCGCTCGCGTCGGCCGATTCCACGCTCGGGGGGCCGGGCCCCGAAGACGCCCGCGTCTTCTTCTGGCGCGGATGGGTAGCGTTGGCCCAAGGCGATTCATCCCGCGCCCTGCCGTCCTTCCGGCGAGCGTGGGAGCTCGACCCCTGGTCCTATGAGGGCGTCCGCGCCCGCGAGCTTGCCCGGCTTCGGGTCGACGCAACGCAGGGAAATCCCGACGCACGCGTCAGACATACGTCGCGTGTCGCCCTCCCTGCACCTTCGTCCGCCCGCATTCTGGATCTCGTCGGTTTTCACGACCTCTCGCTCGACATCCTGCGTTCCTGCGCGATGGGGGAGAGCGAGGCCCGCGCGAACGGATGCGTGGACGCGCTGGAGGCGGAGGGCATCTATCGAGTCGGGCACGCGGATATCGATCGCGATCTCAGGCTCCGCTTCCCCCCCGCTTTCGCGGGAGCGGTGTTTCGGGCCGCCGACGAGGAGAGCCTGAGCCCGGCGTTTATCTGGACCATCATGCGGCTGGAAAGCGGCTACAATCCCGCGGCCCGCTCGCGGGCGGGGGCGCTCGGGTTGCTTCAGCTCATCGTTCCGACGGCGTCGCGCCTCGCCGGGCGTCCTCTCTCGGAAGACTCGCTGCTCGACCCCGGCTTGAACGTGCGCCTTGGTGCGATGTATCTTCGCCGGCTTGTGCGCGAATTCGGCGATCTTCGTCCCGCTTCCGCGGCGTACAACGGAGGGGAGGAAGCGGTGCGGCGCTGGATCGCGGCACGCCCGCGGGTCGACGATCTGTGGGTGGAGCTGATCCCGTACCGCGAGACGCGGGAGTACGTGAAGCAGACCTATGCCGCGATGCGGCGGTACGAGGCGGTGTATGAAGCAACGCCGGCGCGCTGAGGAGCGGACGTGCTCTTAACGTCAGAGCTGAAGCGCAAGGGCATCCATCTCGCGTCCCTCTCCATCCCCATCGCCTATTATCTGAGCCCTTCCTCATGGTCGAGGAACTGGGAGCGGGCGCTCCTCGCCTCGGTCATCCTCTCGCTCGCGATCGAGGTGTTTCGACTCAACAATCGCAGGATCCGGATCGTCTTTCGGCATTTTTTCGGCGAGCTCCTGAGGAATCATGAGGAAGCCTCGCTCCTGGGCTCGACGTACCTCCTGATCGCGATGCTCCTCACGCTTCATCTCTTCGACAAACCGGTCGCGGTGCTCGCCCTTGGGTTTCTCGTCCTCGGCGATACTGTGGCGGCGATCGTCGGAAAATCGATCGGGAAGATACGTCTCCTGGGGGGAAAGACGCTCGAGGGAAGCCTCTCGTGCCTGGCCGTCTGTTACGGTTTGACGCTCTTCATGCCCGGGATCCCGTTCTACGTGGGGTTGGTCGGGGCGCTCACCGCGACGGTCTTCGAGCTGCTCCCCATACCGCTGGACGATAACTTCCGCATCCCGCTCTCGGCCGGCTTCGCGATGGAGCTCCTGCTTCGCTGATCGCGCCGACGGAGCCGGCGACAGGCGGGCGCGCGGGCTTCGGACGGACCGCGGATCCTTCTACATGTAAGTAGGTCGAATCGGCCTTGACACGCCCCGCATCCCATTCATAGACTGCGGTCGCCGGGTAGAGCCGTGAAGGGTTGTCTTGGGAGGCTTTTAGTTCCATATTCCCACTAGCTTACGAGATTCGCGCGGTCCCTTGAACCCCGGCAGCTTCGCGCTCCTGGGGTTTCGCTCTATCCGGTTGGGGCAGGGCCCAGGAGGCTCGGGGCCCCGTGCCTTCCCCGCCGGTGCCGCATGCAGGAAACAGGGTTCAGTTCCGGGTTAAGGAGCCAATGGTTCTCAATCTGATTTCACGGGTCTTCGGGACCAAGCACGAACGCGATATCAAGCGGATGTGGCCGCTCGTGGAGGAGATCAACGAGCAGTTCGGCCGCATGCGCGAGCTATCGGATGAGGCGCTCCGCCTGAAGACGGCGGACTTCCGCGCCCGTCTCGAGGCGGGTGAGACCGAGGACGTCCTCCTCCCCGAGGCGTTCGCCGTCGTGAAGGAGACGTGCCGCCGTCTCGTGGGGCAGACCTGGGACGTCTGCGGCATTCCGATTACGTGGGACATGGTGCCCTTCGACGTCCAGCTTCTGGGGGCCATCGTGCTCCACGACGGGAAGATCGCCGAGATGGCGACCGGCGAGGGCAAGACCCTCGTCGCAACGATGCCCATCTACCTGAATGCCCTCGGCGGGAAAGGCGTCCACCTCGTCACCGTGAACGACTATCTGGCCCGGCGCGACAGCGAATGGATGGGAAGGGTATATGAGTTTCTGGGGTTGACGGTTGGCTGCATTCAGAACGGAATGGATTTCGCCGAGCGCCGAGCCGCCTATGCCTGTGACATCACCTACGGCACGAACAACGAGTTCGGCTTCGACTACCTGCGCGACAACATGGCGCGACATCGGGAGCACCGCGTCCAGCGGGGCCACCATTACGCCATCATCGACGAGGTCGACTCGGTCCTGATCGACGAGGCGCGCACGCCCCTCATCATTTCGGGGCCCGTGGAGCACAGCATCCAGAAGTACGACGAGATGAAACCGGACGTGGAGCGGCTCGTGCGCACGCAGGGGCAGCTCGTGAACCGGATCCTGGCCGACGCCGAGGCCGTCCGCCAGGACGCCGAGAAGGAATGGGAATCGGGGTTCAAGCTTCTGCAAGTCAAACGCGGCGCGCCGAAGAACAAGCGCTTCGGAAAGCTGCTCTCCGATGAACCTGGGTTGAAGCGACTCATCCAGCGCGTCGAGCTCGAGCTTCTGCGCGACAAGCGGATGCAGGAAGCGGACGAGGAGCTCTTCTATTCGATCGACGAGAAGAACCATTCGATCGATCTCTCGGAGAAGGGCAGGGAGCTCCTTTCGCAGCGTGACGGGAATCTCTTCCTGCTTCCCGATCTTGCCACCGAGCTCAGCGCGATCGACGAGGAGGAAAGTCTGGAGCCGGGCGAGAAGGTCGCGAAGAAACGCGACCTGGAGCGGATCCACGCGGAGCGGAGCGAGCGCGTCCACAACATCCTTCAGCTTTTGCGGGCGTACTCCCTGTACGAGAAGGATGTGGAATACGTCATCCAAGAAGGAAAGATCCTGATCGTGGATGAGTTCACCGGACGGCTCATGCCGGGTCGCCGGTACTCCGATGGGCTCCACCAGGCGATCGAAGCCAAGGAAAACGTCCACGTGGAGGGGGAAACCCAGACGCTCGCCACGATCACGATCCAGAACTACTTCCGGCTCTTCGAAAAGCTGGCCGGCATGACCGGCACGGCCGAAACGGAGGCGCAGGAGTTCTGGCACACCTACAAGCGCGACGTCGTGGTGGTTCCCACGAACCAGCCGGTCCGCCGTGTCGACTACGACGATGTGATCTTCAAGACCCGGCGCGAAAAGTACAACGCGTTGGTCGAGGAGATCGCGGAGCTTCACACGAGCCAGATCCCGGCTCTCGTGGGCACCATCAGCGTGGAAGCTTCCGAGACGTTGAGCCGCCTCCTGAAGAGGCGAGGCATTCCGCACCACGTCCTGAACGCGAAGTACCACCAGCAGGAGGCGGAGATCATTGCGGGCGCCGGACGAAAGGGCGCCGTCACGATCGCGACCAACATGGCCGGCCGCGGGACCGACATCAAGCTCGAAGCCGGAGTGATCCGCTGCAACCGCGCCTGCTTCGCGGAATCGAAGAGCCAGCTCACCCACGGAGTCTGGAAGGATGTCTTGTACTGCAAGGAGGAGATGCCCTGCGGACTCCACATCCTGGGCACCGAACGGCACGAGAGCCGGCGCATCGATCGGCAGCTCCGAGGCCGGGCGGGACGGCAGGGGGACCCCGGCTCCTCGCGTTTTTACCTCTCGCTCGAGGACGATTTGATGCGGCTCTTCGGGTCGGAGCGGATCGCCGGCATCATGGAGCGGCTCGGCGTTCAGGAAGGAGAGGTCATCGAGCACGGGCTCGTGACGCGCGCGATCGGCCGCGCGCAAAAACGCGTCGAGGCTCATAACTTTGACATACGCAAGCACCTCCTCGAGTACGACGACGTGATGAATCAGCAGCGCACCGTGATCTATACCCAACGGCTCCGGGCGCTGGAAGAGGACGATTTGAAGGAGTCGGTTCTCGACATGATGGGGGAGATCGTTTCGGAGCGTGTCGCATCCTATCTCCCGACGAACGAGCGGTGGGACGAGGAGGACTTGAAACGACTCCTCAACGAAGTGAGCCAGCTGGTGCTTCGAGCCGTCCAGCTTCCCGACGCGGGCGACCGGCATCCCAGCGCGGAGGAAATCGAGGAATCGCTGCTGCAGACCGTCCGCGGCGCGTACGAGGAAAAGGAGCAGGAGATCTCGTCGCCGATCATGCGCGAGCTGGAGCGGCAGGTGTTCCTGAACGTCATCGACGAGCATTGGATGGACCATCTTCGCGAGATGGACCACCTCCGCGAGGGGATCGGGCTGCGCGCGTACGGCCAGCGTGACCCACTCGTGGAATACAAGCGCGAGGCGTTCTCGATGTTCGAGGAGCTGACGCACTCGATCCGTGAGGAGACGGTACGGACGCTGTTCCGGGCGAACCTCGTGACCGAGCCGGCCACGGCGGGGGGACCAGGTCGTGCCCCCGACCGCGTGCCGCCTCCGGCCCTCGCGCGTGCGCTTCCGCGCGTCCGCGCGACGCCCCAATCGGAGTCGCACGCCGCGGTCTCCGCGTTCGGAACTCCGACGAAGGGCGGGGCCGCGTCGGATTCCCCCGGAGATTCGCCTCGGCGGGCACCGTCAGTGACGCAGGAGCCTAAAGTGGGAAGAAACGATCCTTGCCCGTGCGGCAGCGGCAAGAAATACAAGAAATGTCACGGAGCATAGCCAAGGAGGATGCCCATGGATGATAACGTTCGGGAAATCATGTTCCTCATCGTGGAACAGTTGAAGGCCTACGTGGACGGGAACGAGGACGCGCTGCTCGAGCTCACGCAGGTCCTGGACTCGGGGCGGCACGACGCCGACGTAGTAAACCAGGCGTTCGAAATGATCTTTCGCGCGCTGGAGCCTTACTCACGCGAGGACTATCCGGGTGAGGCAAAGCTTCCGCGCAAGAACGTTCGCGTTCCCACCGGTCCGGAGCGGGCCCTGCTCTCATCGCCCGCCTACACGTACTTCTTCCGGCTGAGTGAATCGGGCCGGGTAACGCCCGAGCAGTTCGAAGAGATCATGGCGCGGGCTCGTGAGGAGGGTCCGGCGCTGGACAGCGAAGCCAGGGCGGAGGAGCTCGCGACGGAGGTTCTGATCCACTGGTTCGATGAGGAGAATGGATTCCAGTTCGATCCAAGCTCCCCCCCGACGGCCCACTAACGTGACGACGCGCAAGGCAAAGCCGAAGTCCAAGGCGAAGCCCGCGAAGCGGGACGGGGCGGTGGGGACAGCCCTTCCCGTGTCCGAGAAGGCAGCGGCTCCCGAAGGCGCGCCCTCGAAGCCGGCCGCCGCGCGGGCCGCCAAATCGGGCGCTGCCGGTGACAAGCGGAGGGGAGGCAAGAACCTCGTGATCGTCGAGTCGCCCGCCAAGGCGAGGACGATCGGGAAGTATCTCGGACCCGGGTTCGAGGTTCGAGCCTCGAACGGCCACGTGCGCGACCTGCCCAAGAGCAAGCTCGGCGTTGATATCGAGAACGGCTTTCAGCCTTCCTACATCCTCATCAAGGGGAAGGCGAAAATACTCAAGGACCTGAAGCAGAGCGCCCGGCTGGCGGCCACGATCTACTTGGCCCCTGACCCCGACCGGGAAGGGGAAGCGATCGCCTGGCATTTGGCCGAGACCCTGGGAAACGGGTCGGACGGGAGAATACGCAGGCTCGCGTTCTACGAGATCACGAAGCGTGGAATCATGGCGGCGCTCGAG
>Ga0066698_10000380_pt1 | contig 16089 bp, 13 predicted proteins | sample GraSoiAngelo_147_FD_66457 | JGI IMG/M metagenome (GOLD analysis project Ga0066698, IMG submission 66457) | Grasslands soil microbial communities from the Angelo Coastal Reserve, California, USA - 14_1009_05_40cm | ecosystem: Environmental > Terrestrial > Soil > Grasslands | place: USA... | reverse complement strand
TGCGGATGAACCAGACACCGAGCGGGATGTTTCGCGCGAGAGGCCCGAGGGCGTCGCGAAAGAACTGAACTCGCTGCGTCGGGTCCAGCTCGGTCGCGCTGACCGCTTCCTCCCGGCCGCGGACCGTGATCGTCGCGCGGCCGGCAGCACGCAGGTTGCGCACCCAGTGGACCTCGCCCCAGGGAGCCCAGACCCAACGCCTGCCTGAGACATCGATGATCGCCACCGGCGTGGTCCGCGGCAGGCCGCTCTTCCGGCCCCGGATGGTCAAGAGGCCGTTGAAGCCCAGCGGGAATCCCGCGGCCAGGAGGGGCCTGGCGATCGCGTTGACGAACGGGACGTACCCGGGCACGCGTCCAGGCCGCGTCATCGCGACCTCCGTGCCATTGGTTGCGGAGCGGTCCATCGGTCACATCCTTTCGTGATGTCGTTTCATGAGAGGTGAACCCGGACGACCAACCGATGTGACAAGGACGAAGGCGACCCGGCCGATGCACGTGACCGATCAGGATTGGCTGGCACAGCGATTCGAGGCGAACCGCACCCACCTGCGGGCCGTGGCCTACCGCATGCTCGGCTCCCTGGCCGAGGCGGACGACGCCGTGCAGGAGGCCTGGATCCGCCTCAGCCGGACCGATACGAGCGACGTCGACAACCTGAGCGGCTGGCTGACGACGGTCGTGGGCCGCGTGTGCCTGAACATGCTTCGTTCGCGCCGGACGCGCCGCGAGGCGCCGCTCGACACGCACGTCCCGGATCCGATCGTGAGTCCGGAAGACGGAATGGACCCCGAGCACGAGGCGCTCCTCGGGGACTCGCTCGGCCTGGCGCTTCTCGCCGTCCTCGATGCCCTGACCCCCGCCGAGCGCGTCGCGTTCGTCCTGCACGACGTATTCGCGTTGCCGTTCGACGAGATCGCTCCGATCGTCGGCCGATCGACGGCAGCGGCACGGCAGCTCGCCAGCCGTGCCCGACGCCGGGTCCGGGGAGCGCCGGTGCCCGACACCGATCTCGACGGCCAATGGGCGGTGGTCGACGCGTTCCTGGCGGCGGCGCGCGAGGGCGACTTCGAGCGGCTGTTGGCGGTGCTCGATCCGGACGTCGTGGTCCGCTCCGACGGAGGCAAGGCGCGTCCTGAGCTGGCCTCCGTCGTTCGCGGAGCAGAGGCCGTGGCCACGCAGGCGATGTCGTTCCGGCGATTCGCCGAGACGGCGACGCGAGCGCTGGTCAACGGCGTCCCGGGAGGTGTCGCCTGGGATCCGGACGGCCGCCCGTTCGCCGTCATCTCGCTGACCGTCGCCGGCGGCCGGATCGTCTCCATCGACGTGCTCGCCGACCCTGACCGGCTTCGTCAGACGGACCTGGCCGGCTCGGACAGATGAGCCAGGGATCGGCCTGTCAACCGCGCGGTGCGATCGCAGCCACCAGAGTGTGATGGCTTGCGCCGAGCAGGCTCGGTTCCCGCTCGACGAGACGCGCAGCGTCAAGGATCGCCTGCCGTCGCGCGGGGTCCCCCCATCGCGCTTCAAGGTCGGTGACGAGGCAGCCTGGTCCCTCGACGCCGAACTCGCCCTGGACGACGAACCCGGCGGCGCGAGCTTCACCGGCCAGCTCGCCAGCTGCGTGGAAGTAGCCGATCGAACCAAACCCAGTGTCCACGTACTCGGCGCGCAAGCTGTCGAGCAGTCCTGCGTACTGTTGATCGCGACGGCAAGCACGATGCCAGCCTCGACCAGGACCCGTCGCGCTTCGGCCCAGGCCCGTTGGCGGTCGCCGGGATCACGGAGGTGGTACAGCGGACCCAGCATCAGCACGGCGTCCTGGGTGGCCTCCGAAAGCGGGAGGGCGCCGGCGTGGCCGAGCGACACCTGGAAGTCTGGACCTGCCCTCGATCGCGTCGCGGCTTGTTCCAGGTGCGATGAGGTCGGCTCGATCAGGTGAACCATGTATCCCCGTGCCGCCAGCCACGACGCGTAGGGACCCGAACCTCGGGGGCTCAGATCGTTTGGCTTGGCGCTGTGACGGCCCCGTAAGTCATAATGATGTCAAGACAGCCTCACAACTCGGGGCCGTGGTCAGGAGGAGGAAGCCGCCCGTGGCGAACGCGAGCCGATGGGCTGAGCCCAACATCAATCCGGACAGTGGGTACGCCCTCTATCGGCAGGTGAAGCAGGACCTCGTGCTCCGCATCGAAGGGGGCGAGCTCGCGCCCGGCGAGGCCCTGCCGTCTGAGCGCGAGCTGTGCGAGCACTACGGTGTCAGTCGGCCCACCCTTCGCCAGGCGACGCAGGATCTCGTGCGCGAGGGTCTGCTCGTCGTCCGCCGCGGCGTTGGAACGTTCGTGGCCGAGCCGAGGGTCCGCCAACAGCTCGGCAGCGTCCTCGGCTTCACGGACAAGATGACCAGAGAAGGTCGGCGCGCCGCCACCCGCGTGCTCGAACGAAGCCTCCATCGTGCGAGCGAGCTCGGCGCCTCGGTCGGGGCCGAGCTCCAGGTACCGCCGGATGCCGCAGTCCTCCGAGTCGTCCGTCTCCGCCTGGCGGACGACATCCCGGTGATGGTCGAGACCATGCACATCTCGCCGCTTCGCTTCCAGGGAATCGAGGACCTCGACCTGGAGAAGACCTCCCTCTACCGGGCGCTTCGTGAGCGATTCGGCGTCGAGATCACCCAGCTCCGCGAAACGCTCGAGCCGGTCCTCCTGAGCCCGGCCGACGCGAAGCTCCTCCGCGCCCGGAGCCGCAGCCCGTCGATCCAGGCGACGATCACGTCCTTCGACCAGGCCGGCCGGGCCGTCGAGCACACGATCTCTCGCGTCCGCGGCGATTCGAGCCAGTACTACATCGAGGTCGGAGACGGGAAGTCGGCCAGCCGGGTGCAGCTCCGGCAGCCGCAGCTCGAGGTCTCGCTCGACTGAACCCGTCGGCGACCGACTACTTGATCCCGGTGAGGGCGATGCCCCGGACGAACTGGCGCTGCCCGACCAGGAACAGGAGGACCAGCGGCAGGCTCATGAGGGTCGCCGCCGCCATCAGCGCGCCCCATTCGACGCCGTGCTCGGAGAAGAAGCTGTAGAGCCCGATGGAGAGCGTGTACTGCTCCGGATCGTTGATGTAGATCAGCGGCAGCAGGAAGTCGGTCCACGCCCACATGAAGGCGAAGATCGAGAGCGCGACGAGCGCCGGGCGCGACAGGGGGAGGACGACGCTTCGGTAGATCCGGAAGTCGGACGCGCCCTCGACCCGGGCCGCGTCGATCAGCTCCTCCGGGATGCCCCGGAAGAACTGCCGCAGCATGAAGATGAAGAACGGCAAGCCGAAGAACTGCGGGATGAGCAACGGCAGGTACGTCCCGGTCAGCCCCAGCTTCGACCAGGCGATGTAGACCGGGATCATCGTCACCTGGGGCGGGAGCATCATCGTCGCCACGATCAGCAGCAGCAGCGCATCACGACCGCGCCAGCGGATCTTCGCCAATGAATAGGCGACGATCGAGCTCGACAGCAGCTGTCCGACGACCGTGATGCTCGAGATCAGCGCCGTGTTGAACAGGTACCGACCGAACGGCATGGCGTCGAGCGCCGCGCGGTAGTTGTCGAGCGTCCAGCGATCCGAGCCCAGGCTCGGCGGTAGCTTGAAGATCTCGTCCGCGGGCTTGAACGAGGTCGTGAGGACGACGACGAATGGAAACAGGTACAGCGCCGAGACGACGGCGAGGACCACATACCGCCAGGCGGCGCCGCCGACGCGCCTGCCGCTCAGCTGACGCGTCACCGGCAGCACGCCGTTCGGAGCCCGCGCCGGCGCCGGCGCCGCCTCAGTCGCCTGCATAGAACACGCGGTCCCGAGAAACACGCAGAAGGAGCCACGTCCCGGCCAGGGCCACGAACAGGAGCACCCAGGCCATGGCCGAGGCGTACCCCATGTTGAGGTTGACGAACGCCTGCTGGAACAGGTACAGGCCGTAGACGAGCAGGGAGTTCTCGGGCCCGCCCGAGGCAGCGTTCAACCTCGTCTGGCCGAGCAGGAACGCCTGGGTGAAGTACTGCAGCGTGAAGATGCCGGCGATGATCGTCTCGAACAGGATGACCGGCGAGATGAGTGGCAACGTCACGTGGCGGAACTTGGCCCAGGGGCCGGCGCCGTCGATGACTGCCGCCTCGTAGTACGTCTCGGGCACGTCCTGGAGCGCGGCCAGGAAGACGACCATGGCCGAGCCCGTGACCCACAGACTCATCAGGATCAGCGCGGGCTTGGTCCAGAAGGGGTCATCGAGCCACAGCGGCTGACCCAGGCCGACCGCACCGAGGGCGCCGTTGACGTAGCCGTACTGGGCGTTCAGCAGCCAGCGCCAGATGTACGTCGCCGCGACGACCGGCACGACGGTCGGCAGGAAGACGAACAGCCGGAACAGCGACTGACCGCGCACCCGCATGTTCAGGGCGAGCGCCGCCGCCAGAGCGGCCGTCAAGGAGACCGGGACACCGATGACCGTGAGGTACAGGGTGTTCAGGAGGCTCTTCCAGAACAACGCGTCGGCCGCCAGCCGCTGGTAGTTCCGCAAGCCGACGAACTGCGGGTCCTGGAAGAGATTGAAGTTCGTCAGGCTGAAGTAGGCCGAGGCGGCGATCGGCACCAGCTGGAAGATCACGAACCCGACGATCCAGGGAGACGCGAAGAGGAGGCCCCGGAGCACCGAGCGGTGCATCATCCGAGGCCTCCTTGTCGCTGCCGACCGGGGAGGAGTACCGGTCGCGTGGGTCGGTCAGATGGCCGTGCCGTGTTGCTGGCGGTGCCTACTGACTGTAGCCCGAGGCGTTCGCCTTCACCTTGGCCATGCCCGCTTCGGGCGTGTCGGTGAGGTTGGCGACGAGCTGGAACTCGTCGGACAGATCCTTCTGGTACTGGGCGGTCGATGGGAGGCTGGCGAAGATCCGCAGGTTGGGGCTCTTGAGGGAGTCCAGCCAGACGTTGAACTGGGGAAGGTCGTTGTAGACCGGGTCGCCGAGGAGCGATGTCCGCGCCGGCAGGTTGCCGAGGGCGCGACTGAACTGCTTCATCGCATCGGTGCCCGTGAGGTACTTGAGGAAGGTCCAGGCCTCCTGCTTGTGCGGCGCGTTCTTCGGGATGAAGAACATGCTGGACGTGAGCTGGGTGGCGCCGGCCAGGCTCTGCTGCCCGTCCGGATAGGGGATCGCGACGACGCCCCAGTCGAGGCTCGGCGCGTACTGCTTGATGAAGACCGGTTGCCACTCACCGTCGAGCGTCATCGCGACCTTGCCGGTGTAGAACGGGTTCTGGGCGGAGGCGTACTCGCCGTAGCCCGATTCGAACTTCTTGATCGCGTCGGCGCCGTACTTCTTGACGACGTTGTCGACCCAGAAGTGGAGCGCGGCGAGGTTGCCCGGATCATCCGGCGTGGCATTCCCCTGGTCGTCGTACCACTTGCCCCCGAAGGCATAGGCCAGGGTGATGTAGTCGGGCGAGCGCATCCCGAACTGGGTGATGTTGCCGGAGGCGTCGGCCTTGGTCAGCTTGGCGATGTCGGCCTGCAGGTCGGTCATCGTCGTCGGCGGACCCGAGATCCCGGCATCCGCGAACATCTTCTTGTTGTACATGAGCAGGAGGGTGTGGACCGCGATCGGCAACGCGTACGTCTTGCCCTGGTACTGGTTGCTCTGGAGCGCGGTCGGCACGAAGTCGCTCATGTCGGTTCCGTCGGCCTTCGCGTAGTCGTCGAGCGGCTCGAGGATGCCCTTGGATGCCCACGAACCGACGGTCGAGCCGAAGTTGTCGGAGATGTCGAAGCCGTTCGAGCCCGACATCGACGCAAGCTGCTTCTGGAAGTCGGGCGACGAGACGCCCTTGACCGTGATCGCGGTCTGGCTCGAGTTGAAGCTCGCGATGACCTTCTCGAGCGCGTCCCCCTCGGGACCGCTCCACAGGTATGGGAAGTTGACCGTGACCTTCTCGGCCGGCGCCGACGGTTGCGTCGACACGGCCGGCGCCGAGGCGGCGGCGCTGGCGGCCGCCGGGCTCGAGCTGTTCGAACATGCGGCCACGGCGACGACGACCGCCGCGATGACCGCCCATGGCTGTGCCACCTTGGCGGTACGCAATCCCAGTCCTCCTCTGTCGCAGGACGTCTTGTGGTAATGACATCCTGATGCCTATACTAGGCGCCGGCTTGCTGATGTCAAGCCGGGTGATGAAGCGGCACAGCGAGGCGCGGCGTGGAAGATGGACGCGTGGTAGACCGCCAGGCGCTCAGCCCGAGCGAGCGGGGAACGCTCTCGACGGATGCCCACAGCGCCGCATCCCGTCGCTGGGCCGATGTTTCCCTCGCCGATCCAATCCATCGGCTTGCCGGCGGTCTGATCGTGTCGTGCCAGGCCAGTCCGCAGGATCCGCTGTACGGGCCGACGTTCATGGCGGCGCTCGCTCGCGCTGCGGCACGGGGTGGGGCCGTGGCCATTCGGGCGAACGGGCCTGACGACATCGCCTCGATCCGAGCGGCGGTGGAGCTGCCGATCATCGGGATCTGGAAGGTCGCCCTGCCGGGGGTCGGAGTCAGGATCACCCCGGCCCTCGCCCACGCCCGCGCAGTGGCCGCCGCCGGCGCCTCGATCATCGCGCTCGACGCCACCGACCGGGCCCGGTCCGACGGGGTCGCCGTCTCGGACCTCATCGCGCGGGTCCGGCACGAGACGGGGTTGCCGGTGATGGCCGACGTGTCGTCGGTCGCCGAGGGATTGGTCGCCGACGCGGCGGGGGCGGATCTCATCGCGACGACCCTCGCCGGCTATACGGACATCGGGCCGCCGACCGCCGGTCCGGACCTCGGGCTCGTGGCCGAGCTCGCGCCACAACTCCGGGTGCCGCTCGTCGCCGAGGGTCGGATCTCGACGCCCGAGGAGGCTGCGATGGCGATCGAGATGGGGGCCTTTGCGGTGGTGGTCGGCCACGCGATCACGCGGCCGGAGTGGATCACATCCCGGTTCGTCGCTGCCCTGGACGCCACTTGACGTCGATCGCGCTCCTTCCGCTCGACGATCGGCCGGTCAACTACGACCAGCCGTGGTGGCTCGGGCGCGCGGCGGGGATCGACGTCCGCCGGCCGGCGCGCGAATGGCTCGGCAACCCGTTCCGCGCTGCGCAGCGCGAGCGGCTTGCGGACTGGCTGCTCGACGAGGGTCGCGCGGCCGATGGCCTCGTCGTCGCCATCGATACCCTCGCTTACGGCGGGCTGATCCCGTCCCGGCAGAGTGCCGCCCCGCTCGCCGAGATCGTCGGATCCCTCGAGCCGTTGCGAGCCCTCCGAGCGAGCCGTCCGGAGGTGCCGATCCTCGCCTGCAGCATCCTCATGCGAGTGAGCCGCTCCAACTCGGCGGAGGAGGAGAAGCCCTACTGGGCGTCCCACGGCGCGGACATGTTCCGGCTGTCGTATCTCGACGACAAGATCGGCGCGGGCGAAGCCGACCCTGACGAGATCGCGGAGCTCCGAACGCTCTCAGGTGTCGTTCCGGCCGACCTGGTGGCCGACTACCGAGGGGGCCGCGAGCGGAACCATGCGGTCAACCGGCTGATGCTCGACTGGCTGACCGAGGGAGTCATCGACTACGCGCTGATCGCCCAGGACGACACCGCGCCGTACGGCTGGAACATCGCCGAGGCGCGCGCCCTGCGCAGCGTCATCGTCCGCGGCGGCCTGGCAGACCGGGCGAGCGTGTACCCAGGCGCCGACGAGGTGGGAAGCCTGCTGATCGCAGCATTCGCCTGCCGGCGGGCGGGCCTCGCGCCCAGGATCTGGCCCCGCTATTCCGGGGTCGATGGACCGACCGCCGTGACGGCATTCGAGGACCGGCCGTTCGGGGAGCTGCTGAAGGCGCACCTCGGCCCGCTCGGCGGCGTCATCGCCGCGACCCCGGACGAGGCCGATCTGATCGTCGCGATCAACGCGCCCGCCGAGAGCCAGGCCGAGGCCTGGCTGCAGCTCGCGGTCCGCGACCCCGAGCGCGTGCCGCCGGACCCGGCGGACAGCGATGCCGGCGCGATGCGCGTGGCACGGCGCGAGATGGACACGGTGCGGCGCGATGTCGACGAGCTCGCCCGAGCGATCGCGGCCGACGTCGAGGCCGGGCGTGACGTGGCGATCGTCGACGTGGCCTTCGCGAACGGCGCCGATCTCGCCTTCGCAGAACGCCTGGCGGCACGCGTCCCATTGGCGCGGCTGGCTGCCTACGGAGCCTGGAACACCGCCGGCAACAGCCTCGGGAGCGCGTTGGCGCAGGCCGTCGTGCGGGTCATCTCGCGACGGGCCGAGCGGCCGACCGACGAGCTGGCGGCGCATCTCGCCCTGCTCGTCATCCACTGGCTCGACGACTACGCCTACCAGGCCATCGTCCGGAGCGAGGTCCTCCTCGAGGACCTGCCCGCGCTGGGACTGGCGGCGACCTGGGGGCGCCTGCCCGACGAGCATCTCGCGGAAGTCGAGAGGCAGGTGGCTCGCCGGCTCGCCCCCCATGTCGAGGCGCTCGGGGACAAGCTGCGCGCGGACAGCGTGCCGAACGGATCGTCGACCTGCCGCGTCGTTGCCCTCGAGATCGAACGGCCAACCCTGCCATGGCAGCGCGTCTTCGAGGTGGCCGTCACGCCGTCCGTCGAGCTCGGATGACGATGCCGACCGCGGTCGGGGTCGACATCGGCGGGACGAAGATCGCGGGCGGTGTCGTCGGCCGAGATGGGCTCACGGGCGGCGTCAGGTCCATCGCCACTGATGCGGCAGATGGTGGGGCGGCGGTGCTCGCGCGGGCGATCAGCCTGGCCCGAACGATCCTGACGGAGGCGTCCGGGAGTCCGCCCTCGTCGATCGGCGTCGCCACGGGGGGCTGGATCGATCCGGCGACGGGCTGGGTCAGGGTCGCGACAGGCCTGCTTCCCGGGTGGGCCGGGATCGATCTGGTCCAGGGGTTCGAGCGCGAGCTGGGGCTGCCGTCGGTTGCGCTCAACGATGTCCATGCCATGGGCCTCGCCGAGGCACGTCTCGGCGCCGGGCGATCGTCCCGAGTGTGCTTGTCCGTTGCGGTCGGGACGGGGATCGGCGGAGCGATCACGATCGACGGGCGATTGGTCGAAGGCGCCAACGGGCTCGCCGGCGCAGTCGGTCACATCCCCGTGAAGACCGGAGGATCGATCTGCTCGTGCGGTCGGCGAGGCTGCATCGAGGCCGCGGCCGGCGGACCGGCCATCGCTCGGTCGTTCGCCCTCTGCCGCGGCCGTCGGAGGGGCCCGCGGCCGACCGGAGCGGACCGAAACGAGGCCGGCCTGCCGGACGTCGTCGACGGCCTGACGTCGTCGGACGAACCAACCCGGGAATGTGCGCTCCGCGCCACGAGCACCGCCGGCGCGCTGCTCGGGCGGGTCCTCGGGGGCGTCGCGAACACCGTCGACCCGGACATCATCGTGATCGGTGGCGGGGCGGCAGCGGCACTCGGCGAGCCGTTCCTCGCAGCCATCCGGAGTGCCGTCGACGAGGTCGTCCTGTGGCCCACGGGCGTCCCTGTCGTCGCCGCCGGATTCGGGCCCGATGCGGGCGTCGTCGGAGCCGGATTGGCCGCCATCGATGCGGGTCCGTGGGCTACCCCGGAGCCCGGATAGCCTCGCTTCAGTTCGCGAGGCCGAGTCGCACCGCCACCGCGGCCGCTTCCGTCCGGCTCGCCACGCCGAGCTTGCCGAGGATGTTCGAGACATGGACGCCGGCCGTGCTCTGGCTGATGAAGAGTGCGTCGGCGATCTGCCGGTTCGTCTGCCCCACCGCGACGAGTGCCAGGACCTCGCGCTCGCGGGCCGTCAACCCGAAGGGATCGCGGGCTGCCACATCGAGGGGCGCGGCCGGCGGCTCCGCGGCGGGTTCGGTCGCTACCTGATTCCGCAGTGCCAACCGGGCCCGACGGGCCAGCCCGTCGATCTCGTCTCTTAGGGGGACCGCGTCCAGCGAGTCGGTGATGGCCCGAGCGTCGGCCAGCACGCGCCCCGCCTCCGGGCGGTCACCATCCGAGAGAAGTGCCTCACCGTGCCGATAGCGGGCGTAGGCCAGGTACCACGGCCGGCCAACCTCGGCCCAGTGGTTCGCCGCCAGAGCCCACGCGTCCGCTGCTCCCTCGCCCGCCGCCCGAGCAGCCTCGGCCCGGGCAATCGCGATGTAGCCGACGCGGTCGGCGGCGGCCGGGCTGGTGCGGTCGTCGCCGGTGACGGTCGCTGCGGCCTCGTCGGCCAGGCGCATGGCGTCGGCGACCGCGGTCTGGCGCGCCGGCTCCCGATGAGCGGCCCCTGCCGCAAGGGCGCGATCGGCAGCGACCCTCGCGCCCTCAGCTTGGAGGAGTGCCAGGAGCCCGGCGTCGTCCGTCTCGCCAACCCGGGCAATCACCCCGGTTGCCGTGGCCCACGCGTCGTCGAGCCGGCCCTCCGCGATCTCGAGCTCGATGATCCCGGCCGCGATCGGCGCCGTGAACTGGGCGTCCGATGACGACCTCATCCGTGCCGCGGCCTCCCGTAGCACCCTCCGCCCAAGGTCGAGGTCCCCCACTCGAACCGCCAGCGGTCCGGCAATGCTGGCGTGATTGAGCGCGCCCACGCCCTGCGGTTCCGCTTCCGCGGCACGCGCAAGGACCTCCCTGGCCTCGCTCCAGCGCCCCAGGTCGATCAGCGTGGCGGCCCGGTTGCCGTCGTGGAAGACGCCGTAGATCCGCCAGACCCCGTTGCGACGAGCCCAGTCGGATCCCTCGGCACTGACCTCGACGGACTCCTCGAGACGGCCGCAGATCCGGAGGACCCAGGCGTAGTTGCCGTACGTGCGGCCCATCTCGTGGATGTCGTCGACGTTGGGTGTCCGTTCGAAGACCTCCCGCATGGTCTCCACGGCCTGGTTGCAATCGCCGAGCTGCGCGAGGCAGACGCTCAGCGAGTTCATCGCGTTCAGCTCGGCCAGCTCCCCACCCACCGCCCGGGCGACGTCGATCGCCTCGCGGCAGACCTCCTTCGAGTGCCGAAAATGGCCGCGCAGCATCAGGACAGCGCCGTAGCCGCTGAGGGCTCGGGCGAGCGTGGGCGATGGCGGCAACCCTTCGAGGAGCGCCACAGCCCGGGCGTGGCTCTGGAGGGCCTCTTCGAAGTCGCCGGCGCCCCAGGCGATGGGGCCCAGGCGGTCGATGAGGCTGGCGGTCCGGACCACGTCGGTGCCCTGCTCGGACAGCTCGACCGCCCGCCGGGCGGCGTCGACCGCTCCGCCCATCTCGGCCGCGCGCCATCGGGCGAGCGACAGCTCGTGGAGGATCTGGATCTGGTCCACGTCCGTCGGACGGTCGTCCGCCGGGACGGCGTCCCAGAGGTCGAGTGCCCGCTCCAGATCCCGCGCGGCCGCCGGGAACGCGTATGCGCCGGCGCTCGCGCGACCGGCGGCGATCCAGGCCGCAAGCGCTCCGGCCAGGTCGTGGGAAGCCGAGGCGTGATGAGCGAGCGCCGCCAGGTGACCGGCGCCGGCGGCACCGTCGGGCACGGGCCGCTCGCGGAGGGCGGCCGCGTACATCGCGTGGTGGCGCCGCCCTTCGCTCGGGAGGAGATCCTCGTAGATGGCCTCCTGGAGGAGCGCGTGACGGAACGCGTACAGGGCCGTCTGGCCCTGGGCCGTCGCGACGACGATCCCGGCCGCCATCGCCTCCCGCATCGCCGATTCCACGCGTTCATCGTCGGCGCCGGCGACGTCACGTAGCAGGTCGTGGTCGACCGAGCGACCCGCGACCGCTGCGATGCGCAGGACATCCTCGACCTCGTCCGGCAGCGCCGCGACGCGGCTGATCAGGACGTCCCGGAGGTCCGACGGCAGCTGGTCGTGGGGCTGCGTGGCGCCGGCCGCCAGGAGCTCTTCCACGTAGAAGGGGTTGCCCTCAGATCGGTCCCTGACGGTTCGCAGGAGAGCCTCGTCCGGCGGAGCTGTGCGAATGGCCTCGACGAGACGGGCAACCTCGTCCCCGTGCAGACGCTCGAGACTCAGGCGCTCGACGCGCGGCATTCGCTCCATCTCGGCAAGCCAGGGGCGAATCGGATGGCGACGCTGGATCTCGTCAGTCCGGTAGGTGGCGACGACGAGCAACCGTTCGGTACGAGCCGTCCGAGCGATGAACGCGATCACGTCCCGCGTCGAACGGTCCGCCCAGTGGAGATCCTCGACCACGAGGACGACGGGCTGTCGGTCGCTGAGCCGGTGGAGCACGCCCAGGACCGCCTCCATCATCCGGGCCTGGATCCAGTCCGGGCGGATCGGGAGCTCGCCGACGTCGACTGGCGTGCCGAGCTCGGGCACCAGCCGGCCCAGCGTCGGACCGGCTGATCCCATGACCTCCTGGACCTCGGTCGACGGCAGAAGGCGAGTCAGACTGCGCAGGGCGTCGGCGATCGGAGCGAGCGGCAGCCCCTCATCACTGCCCAGGCTGATGGAGGCTCCCTCGAGGACCATTCCGCCCGTATCTCGGGCCTGGCCGACGAGCTGGGCCACGAGGCGGCTTTTCCCGATCCCCGCCTCGCCGCCGACGAGGACCGTCGAAGGCCGGCCGGCGGCCGCCTCGTGCCAGGCTGCGGCGAGAGCCTGCAGCTCTGTCTCGCGGCCGATGAGGACGGGGCTGGAGACGCGGTTCGGCACGCGGCCGATCATAAGCAGGCCTTCACCGAGGGCGCCTGGAAAACGGGCCGGCGATTGCCGACCCGTTCTGTCGTGCCGCTTGCCCGGCGATCACCAGGCAATCAGGTGTCCGGTCGGGACCTAGGCCATCGACCCGACGAGCCGGCGCAGTGCGCCGATCGTCCGCGGGAACCAGGTGTCCGGATGGGACGGGCGGAAGGCGGATCGGCCGCCCCGCGTCAGACGCTGGGCGACGGCCTCGTCGCGGAGCTGCTGCTGGTAGCTATTGATGATCTGGAGGCGGTCCTGGGCTTCCATCATTCGTTCCTTTCGGTCGATCCGGGTGGTGTTCGATGGATGCATCGTCGCCTCGAGCCGCGCTCCTGCCATCACGCGGTCGCCCAATTTTCGGTGTCCGCTGCCCTTCAATTCGGGAGCGCCGTTCGGGCTCGACTCTTTAGAGGATGGATCGCCGCCCTTTACGGATGCGCCGGATCGGCCGCGGATCGATCATCATCCTGGCGTCGGAGGGATCCCGTGGCAGATCGAAACGAGGACAGTGCGACCGGAGTCGAGGCGCTGCGCGCGTCGGATCCGATGATGGCCCGCCTGATCGGCCGACCCTCGCGCGACGGATGACGATGGCGTCACCGCAGACCGGCATCTTCGCGCTCGGCACGTCGTCCCACGCCTATCTCGAGTTCGACGTCGAGGCCGCCTCGGACGGCGCGTCGGTCGTGTCCCGGGTCGCCGCCCTGCGCGAGCCGAGGACGACGATCGGCGGCGTCAACCTCGTCGCCGGCTTCCGGCCGGAGCTGTGGGCGGCGGTTGCTCCCGACGCGGCCCCGCCCGGGATCAGCGGCTTCAACGAGCCGCTGGTCGGCCCGACCGGATATGCCCTGCCGGCCACCCAGCACGACGTCGTCATCTGGCTGACCGGCGCGTCGTACGACGTCGTCTTCGACCTCTCGCGCGGCGTCGTCAGCGAGCTAGCCGGCGCCGCGAGCCTGGCCGGCGAGCTCGTCGGCTGGCCGTACCACCACGACCGCGACCTGACGGGCTTCATCGACGGCACCGAGAACCCGACGATCGTCGAGGCGACCGCCGTCGCCGTCGTCCCCGCGGGTTCGCCCGGCGAGGGCGGGTCGATCCTCCTCCTGCAGCAGTGGGAACACGATGCGGCGGCCTGGGAGGGCCTTGCCGCGGCGTCCCAGGAGTGGGTCATGGGCCGCCGCAAGGTCGACAGCGCCGAGCTGGACCCGAAGCCGCCGACGTCGCACGTCGCCCGGACCGACCAGGACGCCTTCGGCAAGATCTTCCGGCGGAACATCGGCTACGGATCGGTCGGCCGGCACGGGACGATCTTCGTCGGGTTCAGCGCCGATCAGGCGATCCTCGTCGCGATGCTCCGCAGCATGATCGGCATCGGCGGCGGCCCACCGGACCACCTCACCGAGTTCACCCGGCCGCTGACCGGCGCCTACTACTTCGTCCCGTCGGCGGAGCGACTGGCTGCGCTCGGAGCGGTCCGCCGGGTCTGAGGGCGACCCTCCGCTCAGCCGGCTCGCATCGCGAAGTAGGCGACGTAGAAGACCGTCCACGACCCGACGTAGGTTGCCAGAGCGACCCTGGGGATGCGGCGGATCAGCCGCCTGGCGATGATCCCGATCGCGGCCATGACGAGCCCGAACAGCCCGACCCGGACGACCCGGTTGAGCGCCACGAAGAGGATCGCCGGTGGGCCGAACCCGAGAAGCGTGGCCTCGTGGACGTAGAGCTTGACCGGATTTCCCTGGAAGGCTCCGCCAAGGAAGGCGGGAAGCCCCTGGGACTCCAGCTCGGAGCGGACCGTCGCGAGGTCGTCCGGACGGATCCCTGGAATCCCGGTCAGCAATCCGCCGACGCCGGCGGGCGCGACCGTCGTCAGGACGGCAAGGACGGCCGCGCCGGCCATCGCCCCGAGGATGATCGCGGCCACGCTGACCGGGACTCGACGAGGAGCGAAGAGCCCGACGAGCCCGATCCAGACGTCGGGCACGATGAACCACAGGAGGGCCTCGGCGAACGCCCAGACGCCGGCGACCCGGACCGCCGCAGGGGTGGATAGCCACCCGGCAAGCGTGCTGAAGGCGCCGCGGTCGTCCGGGCGTTCGAGGGCCACGTCGATCTTCGGCCGTCAGCCCTCCCTGGGCTGCTCGACGATCACGAACCGGTTCCCGTCCGGGTCGCGGAACGAGAACATCGGCACCGGCACCGACTGGATCTCCGGGTCGACGTCGACAGCGGCGGACGACAGGCCGTCGTGCGCCGCCGCCGCGCTGTCGGTCGTCAGTCGGACCCCTGTCTCGGCGCCGGACGCCGGCGCGGTTCCGGCCGCGACGAGGGCGATCGAGGTCGTGGCGCCGGGCGGCGCCACCTCGATCCAGCGCCGGCCCGGGCCCATCGGCGCGTCGAGCCGAGTCTCGAACCCGAGGATGTCGCGGTAGAAGGCGAGCGCCCGATCCTGATCGCGGACGGAAATCGCGATCGTGCGCACATCGGAGATGTGGATCGACGAAGCTGTGGTCGCCACCTGGGCCTCCTTGCGGCTGTCGCCGCCGACACTACGCCTTCGCCGCTCGACCGAGTGACAGGCGGAGGCGCCGAGAGCTCGTGCTCCTGGCGCCACTCAACTGACGACGGCCGCCCGCGAAACTCATCGGTCGGGGCGATCCAGCCAGTCGCCCGAACGAATCGGCTCGGCCCACGCCGGGAGTGCGCCGGCGAACGTGTACGCCCACGCCTCGTCGACGGGACCGTCGAGCAAGCGCACCCGGCGACGGATGTACTCGGACGCCGGCTCGTCCGCCGGGTCGTAGGCCTCGAGCTCGTCCAGGCGGGCGAGGAGCGTCGCCCCGGGGAGCCGGTAGAGCTCGACGGCAACCTTGCCGTCGGCGCCCGGCACGAAGGCCGGATAGCCGTACTCGCGATCGCTGTTCGCCGGCAGCCCGAACAAACGGCCCGCGATCGTGCCCTCACCGAGCAGCTCCGCAGACGCGATCAGCGCATGGTTTCGCTCGCCTCGACGGAGCGTCCCGTAGACCGCCACGATCGGTCGGTCGGCCGTGTCCGTCGGGCGTCCGCGGGCCGGCCCGATCGCGCGGGCCAGTCGCCGAATGCCCTCGTCGATGGAGCTCTCGTCGATGGCGCCGTAGCCGAAGATCAAGCCGTCCGGTCCGGGCCCGACCCGCCTCGTCGACAGCGCCCCGAGCCCGATGCTCGCCTCGGCGGCCGCTTCGACGACCTCGGTGTCGATCGCCCTGAACGCCTCCGGCAGCCAGGCCAGGACGTGGAGCCCGGCCGATGCGCCGGTCGGTCGCAGGTCGGGCAGGTGGCGGGCGAGCGCCGCGAGGAGCGCGTCGCGACGCCGACGATAGA
>Ga0066698_10000374_pt1 | contig 16145 bp, 15 predicted proteins | sample GraSoiAngelo_147_FD_66457 | JGI IMG/M metagenome (GOLD analysis project Ga0066698, IMG submission 66457) | Grasslands soil microbial communities from the Angelo Coastal Reserve, California, USA - 14_1009_05_40cm | ecosystem: Environmental > Terrestrial > Soil > Grasslands | place: USA... | reverse complement strand
CCCGATTGGCGCCGCACCAGATCGCCCCGATACGAGACCCACTTCCGACCAAACACCCCGGACAGATTGGCCGCCTGCCGTGACAGGCTGCGGGAGGTCCCGTCCCCGCGTGTGCCCGGGGCCGCCCCGCCCCGGCTCCCGGTAGCTTATTCCTTCCCCGCGGTGCTCGGCCCCTTCGAGATCACGCCCGGGACGAGCGTCCAGAGATCGAGGCTGCCGCCGCGGTCGGAGACGAACGCGAGCTCGGTGCCCGACGGCGCCCAGCGCGGCCAGCCATTGAGTCCCTTCGAGCGGGTCAACTGGATGCCGCTCTTACCAGTCTCCTCGACGTTCTTGATCCAGATTTCGTAATTGGGTTTGCTCTTGAGGTCGTTGATGACTTCCTTGCCGTTCTTGAGATAGCCCAGTTTGCCCTTGTAGGCGATGTAGGAGATCCACTTGCCGTCCGGGCCCCAGTCGGGCGAGAACTCCGCGGTGTTCTCGGAGGTGATCTGGGAGATGGTGTTGGTCTCGATCTCGATCGTGTAGATGTCCCGATTCTTCTCCTTGCCCTGGGTCATCTTGCTGTACACGAGCCTCTTGCCGTCGGGGGACCAACGCGGCTGGGTACCATCGGTCAGCTGCCGCTGGTTGGAGCCGTCCGCATCCATGATCCAGACGAACTCCTTCCCGTTCTTGTCGGGCGCCATGTAGGCGAGCTCCTTGCCGTCCCTAGACCACGCCGGGTAGTTGGCGCCATACGGGGCGTTGGTGAGCTGGGTCAGACCCCGCGCACCGATCGAGATGCTCCAGACCTGGAAGACACCTCGGGAGCGGTTCGATGCGAACGCGACCTGGCCCTCGGGGCCGGCATCCGGGAACACGTCCACCTCGTCCGCAGCGGGCTGGGTGAGCGCGGCGATCCCGCCACCACCGCCACGACCGACACGACAGATTCCGACGCCGCCGAACCGATCGCTCACGAACACGATGTACTTGCCGTCTCTACTCCACGTGGGAGTTGTCTCGAAGGTCTTGTCCGACGTCACCTGAGTCTTCTGGCCGATGTCTGGCTCCTGATCGGTCTGGGCGGTTCCAGCGGCCGCGAGAGGCGCCCAGAGCAGAACGTACGACAACGAGAAAACGGCTACGCGTGAATAGTTAGGCATCCGCAGACTCCTCCTTGATGGGATCCGCACCCTGGCAACCGGGGCGCGTCATCGCGCTCCCCGCCCGCGGAAGTATCGGCCGCCCCGATTCTGAGGAACACCGTCAAGGTTCTCGGACCCTGAAGCTGACCCGTGCCATGAGGCGCGAGCCCCTACCGCGCGCTCGCCGTCGCCCTGGACGGATGCGCTTTGCGCGTCTCACCCGCGCAAGGCTCGACAACATGCCGGGACTGGGATTCGAACCCAGACGGGGTCTCCCCCAGCGGATTTTAAGTCCGCAGCGTCTACCGTTCCGCCATCCCGGCACTTCGAAGGACCCATCCCACCCGGGTCCAGCCGTCCCCAGGTTCCGAGCGAACCTCGGCCGCTCTTCCCCTGCCGCCCCTCCAAGCCAAACGCCCGGGCCCTCTCCTCGAGGACCCGGGCGTTGCGCTCGCCGACCGGCAAGAATCCGCGCTAGTGCCCGTGCCCTCCCGCGCCGGCTAAGATGTCCGCCACCTTGACCGCGGGGTAGCGCGCCAGGAATCCCTGCACCGCCCAGCCGAACACCCCCAGGAAGCCCAGCGTCACGCCGATCTCGGGGAGCCCCACCCACCGGACGTCCGGGTTGAGCGAGGGCATCACCAGGATGTGGCGCTCCATCCACATCCCGGAGAGGACGATCAGGCTGAAGAGCGCGAGCCACATGGGATTCTTCTTCGTGTACATGTTCATGAGCCCTAGGAAGGGCAGCAGGAAGACAAAGCCGAAGGTGGTGAAGGCCATGCCGCGCCACGGCTGCTCGAAGCGCAGGAACACCCACCAGGTCTCCTCGGGCAGGTTCGCGTACCAGATCACCAGGTACTGCGACCAGAACTGGTAGACCCAGAAAATGCTGAACCCGAAGATGACCTTGCCGACGTCCCAGAAGTGATCGGGCGTGATGTAGGGTTCCAGCTTGAGTCGGGTCCTGAGCTGGGTGGCCAGGAGGGCCGTCATGGCGACGCCGCTCAGGAACGCCCCCATGAACACCCACCAGCCGAACAGCGTGCTCGTCCACTGCGGCGTCAGGGAAAGTATGAAGTCCCACGCCATGACGGTGAAGACAGCGGCGTAGACCAGCACGATCTGCGGGGCGCGCTGAGACAGCCGGTGGCGCTGCCAGGTCTCCTCCGCCTCGTCGCCGCGCCAGTTCTCGCTCAGCTTCTCGTAGGCGGGCTTGAGCTCGGGCGCCACGAAGCCCTTCAGGAGCTGGGCGTCGGTGCGGAGCGAGACCCGGACCAGGTCGCGCGTCAGCCACCACAGGAGCCCGAGCCCCACCAGGGTCCGGAGGTAGAGGAACGGCACGTTGAGGTACGGCATCTGCCGTGGCTCGACGTGCTTGATCCACGGGAGGTAGGTCCAGATGCCGCCGATCAGCAGGACCAGCATGAGCCCGAAGCCGTAGGGCATGAAAGCCGACAGCGACTCGGCGATCCGCACGATCGGCCCGCCCCATCGCCCGTTGCAGAGGCGGATGGCGCACGCCAGCACCACGGCCCCCTGCGCGATCCCGAGCCAGTAAATGGTGTTGATGGCGTAGGAGCCCCAGGCGCGCTGCGGCTGGTTGAACAGCAGCCAGACGAACGTGGCGACTCCGATCACCATGCAGGCGACCCAGATCTGTAGGGCGCGGGAGTTGCGGCGCACCGGCAGCTTGGACGCGATCTCGCGCAGGATCCTCTCGCGCCCCGCGGCGTGGTCGGCGCTCATCTCGGGCTCGCCTGCTGCTGATGCCGGATGAAGTTGATCAGGTCGTAAGCCTCCTGGGCGGTCACCTGGGCGCCGTAGCTCGGCATGATGGCGCCGCCGTGACGGATGTAGGAGTAGATGAAGCCGTCGGCGCGCTGGCGGGTCTGGGGCCCGAGCAGGTCGGGAGGCGGCACGAACTTCGCCGCCACCGGGCCGTCCCCGGCCATCGACTTCCCGTGGCAGGGGATGCAGGTCTTGAGGAACTTGCGCTGCCCGCGCGCCACCGAGGAGTCGCTCATCGGCTCCGGGTTCCGGAACGTGGCCTCGAGCACCGCTCGGTCGGTCTGGAAGTCCTTGCCCGTCACCGGCACGCTCAGCGTGTCGGGCGGCCGCAGCACCCCCTTCTGGGGAACGAACGCCACCGTCGAGCGCATGTCCCGCTTTTCGAAGTAGGAGAGATGCGTGACGGCGGTCTTGAGGTTCCCCAGCCCGCGCGAGATGGTCGCGGTGCTGAACATCGTGAGCACCGCGAGTAGGATCAGGGCCGCGCCGGCCTTAAGCATGGAGGTGCACCTCCTCGGCCCCGTGCCCGCGCATCATCTCGCGCACCCGGATCGCGGCCTCGCCGTCGCACGGCACCCAGACGCCGATGCGATCCTCGGTGAAGCGCGGGTCGTAAGGTGCCTTCGACTTGACCCGGGGCAGGCGCCCGAGCGCCAGCATGCCGATCAGGTTCGACAGCGCGGCGAGCAGGATCATCGATTCGTAGCCGATCACGATGAAGGGCGGCAGCGACACCAGCTCCTTGCCGGCCACCACCAGCGGCCACGAGTACACCGAGTAGATGCACAGCGACAGTCCTCCGGTGAGGCCCAGCACGCCCCCGGTGAACGTCACCCAGCGCACCAGCGAAGGTCCCTGCTCGAGCGCCTTCTCGATCTGGTGGTGGGGGACCGGCGAGAACACGCTCAGATCGCGATGCCCCCCCTGCTTGAGCGCATCGAGCGCCGCGGTGACCTCGTCGACGTAGTAGAACACGCCCATCACGCCGCGATAGCGCACCGGGGGACCCTTGAGGAGCTTATCGATCCAGTTGCCGAGTGCCCGAATCATGACGCCTTCCGCCCCGGCCGCGGCATCACGCCGCCCTCCGCTTCAGCGGCGCGGCCAGCGTCTCCTTGATCTCGGCCACCGAGAACGCCGGCAACACACGCACGAAGATGAGGAAGAACATGAAGAACCACGCGAACGAGCCGGCCAGGATCGCGCCCTCGGTCCACGACATCTTGTAGTTCACGCCCCACGAGTAGGGCTCGAAGGGCCGGGCGAGCGACGTCACGATGATCACGAAGCGCTCGAACCACATGCCGACGTTGACGAACAGGCAGATGACGAACATCACGCTCATGCTGCGGCGCACCTTCTTGGACCAGAGCAGTAAGGGGATGATCGAGTTGCAGGTCATCATGATCCAGAACGCCCACCAGAAGTGACCGGTGGCGCGCCACCAGAACAGGTCGCGCTCGTGCGAGTTGGGTCCGTACCAGGCCATGAAGAACTCGCACAGGTACGAGTAGGTCACGATGGTCGACGTGAGCAGGACCAGCTTGCCGAGCTTCTCGATGTGGTCGACGGTGACGATGTGCTCGAGCTTGAAGGCGCTGCGGATCGGGATCAGCAGGTTGATCACCAGCGCCACGCCGGAGAAGATGGCTCCGGCCACGAAGTAGGGCGCGAAGATGGTGCTGTGCCATCCCGGCACCTGGGCCATGGCGAAGTCCCAGGACACCACGCTGTGCACCGAGAGCACCAGCGGGGTGGCGATCGCCGCGAAGTAGAGGTAGGCGCCGTAGAAGTGCTTCCACTGGTGGTTCGCGCCCGTCCAGCCCAGCGAGAAGATCGAGAACCACAGCCTGGAGAAGGGCCCCTTGGCCCGGTCGCGCGCCGCCGCCGCGTCCGGGATGATGCCGACGAAGAAGAAGATCGAGGAGACCGTGAGGTAGGTGCTCACGGCGAACACGTCCCACTCCAAGGGCGAGCGGAAGTTGGGCCACAGGCCGCGCTGGTTGGGGTACGGGAACAGCCAGTAGGCGAACCACGGGCGCCCGAGGTGGACGATCGGGAAGAGCCCGGCCGTCAGCACCCCGAACACCGTCATCGCCTCGGCGATGCGGTACACCGATCGCCGGAAGTGCGAGCGGAACAGGAACAGGATCGCCGAGACCAGCGTACCGCAGTGGGCGATGCCGACCCAGAACACGAAGTTCGCGACGTAGCTCGCCCACATGACCGGCCGGGTGTGTCCCGCCACGCCGATGCCGAACATGATCTGGTTGCGCTCGGCGAGCAGCCCCACCGTGAGGATCGCGAGGTCGATCACGAAGATCGTCCACCACACCGGGCCCGGCTTGCTGATGAGCTTGAGGCAGTCCTCGTTGAGCGACCGCTGGGTCATCCGGGACGCGCCGGGCTCCCCGGGGGCGCCGGCCGTCCGGGCTTCTCCCTGCGCCGTCAGGGTCGCTTCGCTCATGTGATCTCCCGCTGGATCTTCTTCAGGTAGGTCACGCCCGGCTTGGTGTTGAGCTCGTCGAGGACCCAGTAGCCGCGCTCGTCGCGGGAGAGCCGCGAGACCTTGCTCTCAGGGTCCGCGAGGTCGCCGAACACGATGGCCTGGGTGGGGCAGCTCTGCGCGCACGCCGGCTGGATCTCGCCGTCCCGGACCTCGCGCTGCTCGTCCTTGGCGTTCCCCTTGCCCTCCAGGATGCGCTGCACGCACATCGTGCACTTCTCCATCACGCCCTTGGATCGCACCGTGACGTCGGGATTGAGCTGCCAGTTCAGGGGCTCGGGGAACGCGAAGGTCTCCTTCTCGGGCGCCGAGTAGTCGAAGAAATTGAAGGCCCGCACCTTGTAGGGACAGTTGTTCGAGCAGTAGCGCGTCCCCACGCAGCGGTTGTAGACCTGCACGTTCAGCCCCTCGGGGTTGTGATAGGTGGCGTAGACCGGGCACACGATCTCGCACGGCGCGTCGCCGCAGTGCTGGCACATCATCGGCACGAAGCGGACGTCGCTCCGGCCGGGCTCGAGCTTTTCCTCGAAGCGCTCGATCCGGATCCAGGTCATCTCGCGGCCGCGCTTGACCAGCTCCGGGCCCACCACCGGAACGTTGTTCTCGGCGCTGCACGCCACCACGCACGCGCTGCATCCGGTGCAGGAGTCGGTGTCGATCGCCAGCGCCCAGCGATGCTTGGCGTTGGCGTAGCTGCCCTGGCGGATCGGGATCGCCCGCGGTCCGCGCACCGTGTCCTCGGGGACGAACGCCGTCAGGGCGTGCGCCGGCGTCTTCTCGCCGGGAGGCTTGAGGCGCGGCTCGGTGTCGTGCCCGAGCCGGTGCTGCGAGGGCAGCTCGGCGAATGGCTTCTCGCCCTCCGCAGGGTGCTCGCCGGGCGCGCGAGCTCCGCCGTGGGGCTCGCGGGGCCCGCCGGTGAGCGCCGAGATCGGGATGATGCGCGCCACGGCTCGGTCGGCCTGCTCCTTCTCGCGCTGGGCCAGAACCAGCGTGCCGGCGTGGCCCGTGGGCCTCACCGTCGCCTTGGCGACGAGATAGGCCAGGGTGCCCGAGGCGGCGTCCTGCGCCGGGGGCAAGAGTGCCAGGGCGTTGACCCCGCGCCCCTGTGCGAAGCGGCCGTAAGCGGTGTGGCCCTGCCCGAGCGGCACGGCGATCGTGTCCTTGCGGAGCCCCCCATAGAGATAGGCGGGCAGCTCCACGCTTCCCGCCTCGGTCTCGACCTTGACCGCGTCGCCCCGGCGCACTCCCAGCTTGGCTGCCGTCTCGGGGTGGATCTCGACCCACGATCCCCACACCGCCTTGGTGGTCGGGTCGGGCAGCTCCTGGAGCCAGGGCTTGTTGGCGCCGCGGCCGTCGTAGTGAACCGGCGAAGGATAGAGCACGAGCGCGAGATCGCCGGCCCCGCGCAGCTCGGGAGCGGCGAATGCCGGCGCCGACTGCCAGGTGACCGAAGGGGCCGACACCTCTTCCCACACGCCCCCTTTCGCCAGCGTCTCGTTCCAGAAGGTCTCGAAGTCCCGTCCCGCGCCGAAGCGTTGATGGAGCGCTTTCCACTCCGTCTTCACGTACTCGTTCCAGCCCTCCGGGAACGCGCTCCCGAAGCCGGCCGCCCTGGCGAGCGCGATCAGCGTGTCCCCGGCGGGCCGCGCGTCGAACACCGGGAGCCTCTGCATCGCGGGCTGGATGATCGAGTAGACCCCGCGCTCCGGCTGGGCGTCCCCGAGGGTCTCGAGCGGGTGGGTCGAAGGCAGGATCAGGTCGCAGCGCTCGGCGGTCTCGTCGAGGACGGGCGAGAGCGAGATCTTGAACGGCACATGGTCCATCGCCGCGCTGAACCCCGCCCAGGCCGGCAGCGAGTAGACCGGGTTGGCGCCGTGCACCACCAGCACGTCGATGGCTCCCCGGGCCATCTGGCCGGCGAGGTTCTGGAGCTCGCTCACCGGGGCGACCGTGTCGTAGTTGAGGGTGCGGTCGAAGCGCACCGACCGCCCGATGTTCCCGGCCACGTAGTTGAGCAGGTTGACCGCGGCGTGCAGGGCCACGGCCTGCTCGCTCTGCGCCGCGATCCCCCCCGCCACCGCGAGGCTGGGATGGGCGGCGGCGAAGCGGCGGGCCAGGCGGCGCACCGTGTCCGCCGGCACGTCGGTGCCCCGTTCCACCTCCTCGGGAGTGAACGCGGTGACCGCGTCGGCCAGCGTTCCCCGGTCCGAGAGCGCGGGGCCCAGCCCCTCGGTGAGGATCACGCCCGCCATCCCGAGCGCGAGCGCCATCTCGCCTCCGGGCCGGATCGCCACCCATTCGTCGGCGTTGGCGCCGGTCAGCGAGAGGCGCGGCTCGACGGCCACGAACGTCCCGCCGTCCTTCCGGGCGCGCATCTCGGAGAAGGCGCGCATGTACCCGACCGGCGAGCCCCAGGTCTCGAGGAAGTCGGCGCCAAACGAGATCAGGAAATGGGTGCCGGCGAAATCCAAGTGGGGCACGGCCGCCTGGCCGAAGGTGCGGCGGTTGGCCTCGCGCAGCGCCACCGGGGCGAACGGCTCGTAGGCCAGGCGCGCGCCGCCGGCCCCCGCGGCCCAGGCGCCGCAGAGCTTCTCGAAGGCGCCCGTCTCGTGGCCGGTGAGCAGGGCGACGCCCTTGCGGTTCCGGCTCGCGTCCCCGATCCGCTCGCCGGCGCGCTTGAGGGCTTCGTCCCAGGTGAGCTTGCGCCACGCGCCGTTCTCCCGGGCCATCGGAGCGGCGACGCGGTCGGGATCGTAGAGCCCCTGGAGCCCAGCCTGCCCGCGCGCGCACAGCCCGCCGCGGTTGACGGGGTGCGCGGGATTGCCCTCGATCTTGATGGCGCGACCCTCGCGCGCCTTGACCAGGATGCCGCAGCCGGCGGGGCACTCGCGGCACGTGCTCGCGTACCAGTAAGGGACGCCGGGAAGGATGTCCTCGGGCGCGATCAGGTACGGGATGAGCTTCTCCGCCGGACGGTGACCGCAGCCGCTGATCGCGCCCGCCGCTCCGATCCCGGCCAGCTTCAGGAAGTCGCGGCGGTTGAAGACGTAGGTTTCGCTCACCGGGCCTCGCAATCCCCTAGTGGTGACACACCACGCAGTCCATCGTGGCCGGATGGACCGGATCGTCGAGCTTCTGCCGATGACAGCTCACGCACCAACCCATCTTGAGGGACGGGTATTGATACACCGCGGCCATCTCCTGCACCGGACCGTGGCAGCTCTGACATTCGATCCCGGCCCTGACGTGGCGCTTGTGATTGAACTTGACGTGGTCCGGGAGCCAGTAGACCTCGACCCACGGCACCTGCTCGCCGCGCTGGAAGTAGCCGCTGAGCTTCTGGATCTCGGGCTTGTCCGCCGCCGCGATCTTGTGGCACCCCATGCAGGTGCTCACCGGGGGCAGGTTCGCGATCGGCGATTTCTCGGCGCCGTAATGGCAATAGAGGCAGTTCATGCCGAGCTGCCCCGCGTGGATCTTGTGGCTGAAGTTGATGGGTTGCGTGGGTCCGCGGTTGAGGCCGAGCTGGACCGAGAATGACTGGGTGAACGCCGCGGTGCCTGCGGCGAGCACGATCAGGACGAGAGAAGCGAGGACGAGGGCTCGTTTCATGGCCGGGGCGGAAACTAAGCAGGCATCCCGATGGTGTCAACCAGGATTGTCGCGCGCGCCCGGATCGGCTCGGCGCTCCGCGCGGGCCCGAGGGCCCGGCACGCGGATCGGGAGGGGCGCTGCCGGAGATGCTGCGAAACGAGCCGCGGGGAGCGGCCCGGAGACGATTACTGCTCTTCGCTGAAGCCCGCGAGGCGCGGGCCTGCGCTAGTCGCCGGTCGTGAGCACCAGGGACAGCGTCCCGTGGCTCCCGTAACCCTTCACGTTGTACGAGTACCCGAAGCCCGAGTCGGCGTAGCTCGTGATCCCCGCGCGGGCGGTGGGGTCGGCCGAAGTGCTCGCCCGGTCCTCCCACGCGCGTCCCTCGCCGGTGGACCTCTCGAACGGGTTCCTGAAGCTCCCGAGGAGCAGGGGCGCCACGTCGCGAGCGTTGTCGGCGTAAGTGCTGTCGTTCCGCACCCGGAAGTCCTCGGCGGCGAGCTGGAAGGTGTGCATGTTGGACTTCACCGACGCCTCCCTGGCGCGGTTCTCCGAAGCCCGGTAGTTGGGGATCGCGATCGCGGCGAGCAGCCCGATGACCACCACGACGATCATCAACTCGATGAGCGTGAATCCCTTCTCGTTCACCACGTCGGCTCCCTCTGGGTTACTTCAAGACGAACCCGTTCCGGCTCCGCGCCGGAACGGGTCGATCATCGCGTGGCCCGCGATTTCAATACCCGCCGGCCGCAACGCAACGCGTGTGCCATGCTTCTCAGGACCGAAGAGGGAGGCAACGCGTTGTCGCTGCGCGAGCCTCACCGCGCGGCGCCCGCGGCCTTCCGTGCAGCATGCATGCCCTCGTGCGCGTTGGCGCTTCGACCGCCAGCCGACGCGCCCGTCATGGTTTTCGGTCAGGCCGCCTGACCGGAGGCGACCCCTTCGCTCGCCGGCCGAGAATCGACGCTCCGCCGGTATCCCTCCCGGGCGATCATCAGCGGAAGGACGAACCAGGGGATGACCGCGATCCCGAGCCTCGCGCCGGCCATCGCGACTCCGTACCCGAGCGCGAGAACGGTCCCGCTGGCCAGGATCTCGAACCGGCTGCCGAAGTTCACGCGCCACGCATGCGCGGGGGACACGCCCTGGCTTGCCGCAATGACGATCGAGACCGCTCCCCGGTTCACCACGTAGTAGCAGACCGCCGCCAGGAGGACCGGCAGGAGCCTCGCCTCCGAACCCGGGGTGCCCAGTATCCCCCGCCCCGCTCCCCCAGCGTGGAGGGCCATCGACCCCGCCGCGATCGAGAGGGCCGTCTGGGCTGCGTTGAAAAACGCCCGCACCGGCGGCTTGCGCACCACCAGCAGCTCGGCCAGCAGCACCGAGGCGGAGGCGGCGATCATCGCCGCCCCGCGGTCGAGCACCAGCAGGGCGGCGAAGTTGAAGCACGCTCCCATGCTCACCGTCGCCCGGTCGAGCGGCAGGCGGAACCAGAGGAGCTCCCCCGCCAGGCAGGCGACGCACCAGAACACCACCCCGGCCGGCGGCGCTCCCTTCATCGACCCGGCGAGGGCGAGCGCGGCGAGGAGCACCGTGACCGCCACCACGACGTGGGTTCGGATTCGAGCATCGCGGCTCATCGGCTCACCTCGGCGAGCGAGGCGGCGAGGGCCCGCCGGCCGGGCGAGAGCTCACCAGCCCGCGCGTCCGGCGCTGTACTTGGAGAAGTGCCAGAGCAGCGCGCTGCGAGTGCTCCCGGCCAGGGTGGAGGGGACGACTCGCCACACCTTGGCGCCCGGGTCCCACCAGTAGATGTCCGAGGCCTGGGCGTCGGTCGTGGACTTGAAGGTGCAGAAGAGAGTCGCCGGCACCTTGAACGACTTGAGGGCGGCCGGCGAGATGTTGAGATCGCACTGGGCGACCGTGGGGTCGGGGATGCTGATCGTGACCGTGCCGGTGCCGCTGAACGCTCCCGCCGGGATCAGCACCTTCCACGCCCCGACCTGGACCGTCCCCCCCACCAGCCCGTTGATGATGCCCGTGGCCAGGAGCGGCGAGCCGGTGACGCCGGCCGGCTGGAGCCAGGATGTCTTGGCGGGCTCGAGGCTGACGCGCGAGGGAGGCGGGGGACCGAGGGGGGCACTCGAGCATCCGGTCAGAAGCGAGATCGCGGCGAGCGGGGCGACAAGGAAGCGGGGGTTGAGTCTCATGGCGTTCCTCGAATGGTGCATTCCCTTGCGAACCGCGCGCGGTGGCTCTGCGCCTCTCGAAGCCCGCCGGCGCGACTCCCGGGCTTCGTTTGAGTCGCAGCGCACCGGGCGTGCCCGGCATGCGGGGGCCGGCGCCCGGCCGTCCGGTGACGGTCGCTCAACGGGTTAGCCGCGGAGGCGAGTAGGGGAAGGTCGTGATCGTTCGCGGCGCAACGCCTGCAACGGCGGGTCGCAATCCGAGGCTGCGGGATTCCCCGCATCGCCTGCGCGGATCCACCCGGCTGGGTTCTTACTTCTTGCCCGGCCTCACGATCTTCAGCACCTGGCCGGCCGAGACGGGCTCGTCCCCCTCGGCGTTGTTGAGGATCTCGGTGTCCTCGAGGCTCAGGGCCTGGGGCCCGAGCCGAGGCACGACCTCCCCGAAGGTGCCCGACTCGGAAAGCGTCACCACATGGACGCGATCGGGCGTGGCGGCCAGGCGCCTGGCGTCGGCGAGCCCGCGGAACGAGCGCGCGCTCGCCAGGATCGCGCCTTCGAGCACGTCGCCGGGCTGGGTGCTTCTCCCCACGATCTCGAACATCCGATCCGCCTTGCGCACGAACGCCCCCGCGAACGTGCCCTGCCCGCCCCCCTGGAGGTCGACCAGCAGGCGACCGGCCCACGCCGGGAAGCCGCCAATGGTCTCCGGCTCCCCTCGCGCGGCGGCGACCTTCCCGCCTCGCTCGAGGCTCGCCACGTACTCCGAGGGAGACTGTTCCCCGGCCTCGGCCAGCGTGAGCTGCATCCCGGCACGCTGGTCGGGCTCCACCGCCGCCACCGCCTCGTGCCCGTTCTGGGTTTTCCAGCCGCTCGGGAAGACCATCTCGAAGCCCAGTTCGGGATGGTAGAAGTGGCCGCCCTCGAAGTAGCCGTGCCGCGGGTCGTCGCCGAAGACGACGCCCTCGAGCCTCTGAACGTGGGCCTTGTTGCGGATCAGGAGCCCGGTCTTGCCGGCGGCGGCCTGCCGGGCCAGTTCGCTGGTGCGCTGCTCGCGGTCACCGGGGTCGGGATGGGTGGATAGGAACGCCGGCATGCGCTGGCCCGACCGCTCGCTCACCCGCTTGAGCACGGCGTAGGTCGAGGGAATCTCGCGCGGGTCGTAGCCGGCCTTGGTCGCGTATTCCACGCCGAGCTGATCGGCCTGGGTCTCGTCGTCGCGGCTGTACTTGAGGAAGATGATCCCGAGCGCGCTCTGGGCGGCGTCGCTGTAGCGGCGGAATCCCTCCGAGACGATTCCCGCCACGCCGAGCCCCAGCCCCGCGATCTGCTGCTGCGTGATGCGCTGAGCGGTATGGCGCGCGGTGACGTGGCCGATCTCGTGTCCCAGCACGCCGGCGAGCTGCGCCTCGGAGTTCAGGTGCGCGATGATCCCGCGCGTGATGTAGATGTATCCGCCGGGCATCGCGAAGGCGTTCACGGTCGGATCGTCGAGCAGCGTGAAGTGCCATTCCAGATCCGGGAGGTGCGACACCTTCGCGAGCCGGTGGCCGACGCTGTCGACGTAGGCCTGGAGCTGCGGGTCCTGGTAGACGCCGTACTCCTTGAGGACCGCCGGGTATCCCTCGCGCCCGATCTGGAGCTCCTGGGCGGGGCTGACGAGCGAGAACTCCCGCCGCCCCGAGACCGGATTGGTCGCGCACCCGGCGAGGCCGAGCAGGGCGGCGGCGAGCGCGAGCGTCCGGGTCCGGTGCGTGGGGGTTCCCGGGCTCAATAGCGCGGCACGCTCGGATCGACCTCGCGCGACCACGAGTCGATCCCGCCGCGCAGGTTCTTGAGCTTGCGAAAGCCGGCCTGGCGCAGCATCTGGAGCGCCCTCATGCTGCGCTGGCCGTGATGGCAGTGCAGCACGATCTCGCGACTGCTGTCGAGCTCGCTCATGCGCTCCGGCAGGTGATGGAGCGGGATCAGCGTCGAGCCGGGGATGCGCGCGATCTCGTACTCGTGAGGCTCGCGCACGTCGATCAGCGTGAAGTCCTCGCCACGGGCACGCTGGGCCTCCAGCTCGCGCACGCCGATCTCCCAGTCGGCCGCCTCGGCCCCGGCCTGCTCCTCGGGAGCGATGCCGCAGAACGCCTGGTAGTCGATGAGCTCCTTGATGCTCGGCCGCTCGCCGCACAGCGGGCACTCGGGGTCCTTCCGCAGCGTGAGCTCGCGGAAGCGCAGGGCGAGCGCGTCGAAGAGCAGCAACCGGCCGATCAGGCTCTCGCCCACGCCGAGGATGAGCTTGATGGTCTCGATCCCCTGGATCACGCCGATCACGCCCGGCAGCACGCCGAGCACCCCCCCCTCGGCGCACGAGGGCACGAGCCCGGGCGGCGGAGGATCGGGATAGAGGCAGCGGTAGCAGGGGCCGCGGCGCGCGTCGAACACGCTCGCCTGTCCTTCGAAGCGGAAGATGCTGCCGTAGACGTTGGGCTTGCCGAGCAGCGTGCACGCGTCGTTCACCAGGTAGCGGGTCGGGAAGTTGTCGGTGCCGTCGACCACCACGTCGTAGGGCCGGAGGATGTCGAGGGCGTTCTCGCTGGTGAGCCGCACCTCGTGCGCCTCCACCCGGACGTGGGGATTGAGGTCGGACAGCCGCGCGGCCGCGGAGTCGAGCTTCGGCTGTCCCACGCTCGAGGTGCCGTGCAGGATCTGGCGCTGGAGATTGCTCTCCTCGACGCGATCGAAGTCCACGAGGCCGATGCGCCCCACACCGGCGGCCGCGAGGTAGAGCGCGAGCGGGGAGCCGAGCCCACCGGCGCCCACCACCAGCACGCTCGCCGCCTTGAGCTTGCGCTGCCCCTCGAGCCCGACCTCGGGGAGGATGAGATGGCGGCCGTAGCGCAGCAGCTCCTCCGGACCGAGCGGCGGCAGGCCGTCTTCCCCGGTCGCCCAGGCGGGCGGCGCGGGCCCGCGGCGCGCGCCCGGCACGGTGGCGCTCTGCGAGCGCCCGCCTTCCCCCTGCGACCCTCCCGCGATGCTGGGCACGATCGACACCGTGTCGGAGGAGGAGAGCGGCGTCTCCTCGCCCTGGAGGTGCCTCACGTCCTCCTCGTTCCGGTAGACGTTGACGTAGCGCCTGAGCCGCCCGCTCTCGTCGAACAGGTGGCGGCGGAGCTGATCGTGGCGCGCCACCAGCTCGCGCAACGCCTCGCCCACCGTCGCGGCCTCGATCTCGACCACGCTCTGCTGCGCCACGTACGGCCGGAGCGGGGTCGGTATGTGAACTCGGGTACGGGTCTTCATCGACCATCGACTCCACCCCGCGCCGGGGAGGGCACTCGCGCCAGCGGGTCCGCCTCGGGCAGGATCTCCAGCGTTTCGGGCTCGAACGCGGAGCGGTCCTCGGCCAGCCGCCAGGACCTCGAGTCGGCGGCCCGGCCACGCTCCACGCTCACGATCAGATACGAATAAAAGGGCCACGCGTTCTCCAGGTCGAAGGCGGAGGGGCGAGCCGGGTGATCGGGGTGCGAGTGGAAGAACCCGACCACGTCGAGCCCCGCGGCCCTCGCCTCCTTCTCGGCGGCCAGGAACTGCTCCGGCGCGATCAGGTACCGGTTGTGGCGCGAGTCCTCGCGGCGGTTCTCGAACGGGATCGCGCGCTCGACCTCGCGCGCCCCGCCGAGGTCCCTGCCCACCAGCACGCCGCAGCCCTCCTCGGGATAGGCGCGGCACAGCTCGGCGTGGATCTCCACGGCCAAGCTCGCGCGCAGCCGCAGGCTCATGCCCCCTCCCCCCACAGCGGATCATCCAGGTAACGCTCGGCCCCGTCCGGCAGGATCGCCACCACCGTGCCGCGCTCGAGCTCGCGCGCCACGCGCTCGGCGGCCGCCAGCGCCGCCCCCGCCGACCAGCCGATCAGGAGCCCGAGGCGCGCCTGGCGCTTCGCCATGTCGATCGCGTCCTCGCTCGTCACCTCGAGCGTGCGCTGGTGGGCACCCGGGTCGTAGATCGCGGGCACCATGCAGCTCGCCAGGTGCTTGAGCCCTTCCAGCGCATGGTACGGCGAATCCGGCTGAACCGCGACCACCTCCAGCTCGGGCTTGAGCTCGCGCAGGCGGCGCGCCGTGCCGACCAGCGTCCCCGAGGTCCCGATCCCGGCGACCAGGTGCGTCACGCGGCCCTCGGTCTGGGCCCAGACCTCGGCGGCGGTGGTGCGGTAGTGCGCCTGCCAGTTGGCCGGGTTCGAGTACTGGTCGGGATAGAAGTAGCGGTCGGGCTCCTCCGCCACCATGCGCCGCGTCTCGCGAATCGCGCCGTCGGTGCCCTCCATGGGGCTCGTGAGCACGAGCTCGGCCCCGAGCGCCTCGATCACGCGCAGCCGGCGCGCGCTGGCGTTGGCCGGCAGACACAGGCGCACGCGCAGCCCGCGCGCGGCGCCGATCCAGGCGTAGGCGATGCCGGTGTTCCCGGAGGTGGCGTCGATCAGGATCTTGTCCCGGGTCAGCGCCCCCGAGCGCTCCCCCGCCTGGACCATGCCCCAGGCTGCGCGATCTTTGACCGATCCGCCGGGATTGAACCACTCGGCCTTGCCGGACACCTCGACCCGCCCGGGCACCTCCCGGAGGCCGCCGATCGGCAGCAGCGGGGTGTCCCCGATCAGGTCAGTGAGAGCCGGAGAACCGAGAATGGAGTCAGGAGCGCGAACGTCCATAGATCGTGGGAGGGTGATGTCACTCATTATGGATGCGAAGGACGGCCCTGCGTTCGGTCCAGAATACTCCAACACCCCGGGAAGGCGCCCGCCGGGACTCGCGATCGCGGCGCGGGCCCGGGTGCGCGCCCGGTTCTCCGGCATTCCCGAGCGCGTCGCGGCCGCCGCTCTCCCGGCTCTCGACTGGCGGTTCGCGAACCGTTCGGGCTAGCATGCGCGCGTGATCCTCGCCGGAGACGTAG
>Ga0066698_10000369_pt1 | contig 16239 bp, 13 predicted proteins | sample GraSoiAngelo_147_FD_66457 | JGI IMG/M metagenome (GOLD analysis project Ga0066698, IMG submission 66457) | Grasslands soil microbial communities from the Angelo Coastal Reserve, California, USA - 14_1009_05_40cm | ecosystem: Environmental > Terrestrial > Soil > Grasslands | place: USA... | reverse complement strand
GGCAGCCCGTTCACGTCGACGAGGGCCCTGACGTTCGCCAGATCGTTCCACCCGTCCGAGACCAGCCCGCGGATCAGCTCGTCCGCTCGGCCTCGGAGGACCCGGCGGCGCGTCCTCCGCTTGCGGAAGTAGGCGAAGTAGTTCAGCGGCTTGGGCTCGTAGTGATCGTTGGAGCCGAGCACGAACCACGAGGCGGAGCTGCCGCGGACGGTCCGGACCGCGGCGACGGCCGTTTCGACGGCCGCGGGCTCGGCGAGGAAGTCGCCGGTGACGACGGTGATGTCGGCGGTCGGGAGGGACGCGAGGAACCTCGCCTTCTTCGGGTCCGTCCGCACGAAATGCAGATCCGAAAGGTGCAGGACGGCGAGTCGCGGCGGCCCGCCCGGTGGCAGGATGGCCAGGTCGTAGCGGCGGAGCCGGTACCACGAGCGTTCGATCGCGATGCCATAGGCGACGCACGCCACGCCCGCCACAACGAGCAGCGCGACGAGGCGAAGCATGGGGGAAGGAGTCTACGGGTGGGTACGACGCTGAAAGCACAGCTCCGCGAGGAGATCACGTCCGCGCTTCGATCGAGCGACAAGGTGCGTCTGGGCGCCCTGCGGATGCTCTCGGCGGCCGTCACGAACCGGGAGAAAGAGGTCCTCCACGAGCTCTCCGACGACGAGGTCCGCGAGGTCGCCGGCAAGGAGGTCAAGAAGCACGCCGAGTCCATCGAAGCGTTCGAGAAGGCCGGGCGACAGGAGCTCGCCGACAAGGAGCGGGCCGAACGGGAGGCGGTGTCCGGCTACGCCCCGACGCAGTTGACCGAGGAACAGGTTGACGCCCTGATCGACGAGGCCTTCGCCGAGACGGGCGCGAGCGGGCCCGGCGACTTCGGCGCCGTGATGGGCGTGGTGATGGGCCGCGCGAAAGGACAGGTGGACGGGGCGACCGTGCAGCGGAAGGTCAAGGAACGGCTCGGCTGACGAACGCGAGCGCGGTGTTCCCTCCTCCGCCGCCTCCTCCATGGCCCTTCCCGTTCCCTGGACCCGGACTCGGACTCGGCGAAGGCGACGGGCTGGGGCTGGGCTTGGGGCCGACCCCGACGACGAGGGTCACCGACGAACCTTCTTTGACCTTGGTCCCGCCAACGGGACTCATGCTGAGCACGATCCCGGACTTGTCGGAGTGCTTGACCGGCTGATCGACGACGGTGACGAACACGTGGATCGCACCCAGCGCGCCGTTCGCCGCGCTGAGCGTGGATCCCACGACGTCGGGGAGTGTGACGATCGGGGCGACACCGTTGCTCACCGAGAGCGTGACGACCTGCGTGGGGATCGCCTGCGTCCCGGCGGACGGATCCTGGGTGACGACGGTGCCCGCCGGCAGGTACGAGGGCACGACCTGCGCGGCCGGCTGCAGGTGGGCGCCGCGGATCACCTTCCGCGCTTCGGCGAGCGGCTTCCCGATCACGTTCGGAACCGTCGTCAGCCCCGCTGCGGGGAACCGCTCCACGGGGTATCCCTGGAGCACGCTCAACATGAACGCCTTCCAGATCGGGGCGGCGACCGTCGCCCCGAAGACGTCATACCCCCAATAGTCGGCGAGCGGGTACGGCCTGCCCTGCGACCCGACCCAGACCGCCGTCACGACCTGCGGCGTGTACCCGGCGAACCAGACCTCCGTGTTGTCCTGCGCCGTTCCCGTCTTCCCCCGGATGGGCCACTTGCCCCAGCCGCTCGAGAACACGGAGGCGGCGGTCCCGTACGTGACCGGTCCCTTCAACAGGTCGTTGACGAGGTTGGCGATCGGCGCCGGGACGACCTGCTGACAGTCCGGTCGCTGGCGGTACAGGATCTGATCGCCCCGAAGGACCTCGGCGACCGCGAACGGCTTGCAGTGGATCCCGCCGTCCGCGAGGGTCTGGTATCCCGACGCCTGGTCCAGGGGAGAGATCCCGACCGAGCCGGTCGCGAGCGCGCACACGGCCGGGAGCCGCGTGGTGATCCCCATCGCGTGTGCGACCGCGACGACGTTCTCCGGCCCGACGTCCAGGATCAGCCGAGCGAACACGGCGTTCACCGAGTAGGCGGTGGCGTCGTACAGGTTCATCGAACCCAGGCTCGTCCCCTCCGCGTTGGTCACGTCCCACGGCTGGCCGTTGGTCATGCACCGGGGATCGGGGATCACGCCTTGGACACCCGAGTAGATCGCGGTCGGCAAGATCCCTTGCTCGAACGCGGCCGTCAAGACGTACGGCTTGAACGACGACCCGGGCTGATGCACGGTCGTGACCGTATCGACCTGGTCCTTCTGGTAGTGCTTGCCGGAGAGCATCGTCCGGATCGCGCCCGTCGTCGCGTCCAGCGACACGAGCCCGACGTCCGCCGTCGGGCGGTGGTCCGGGTGGGACGGGGTCGCCGCCCACGGCTGGTTCGCGGCATCCTGCGCGGCGCGCTGCCAGTTCGGGTCGAGCGTCGTGACGATGCTGAGGCCCCCTTCGGCGAGCGCCTTGTCGCGCTGTTTCGCCGTTGCCCCCAGGAACGAGTACCAGCCGTTCGGGTCGTCATGGATCTGCTGCTTCACGTAATCGACGATGAACGGTGGCGTCGGCAGATGGATCTGGCCGACGTTCTTCGGCAGCCCGAGCGGCTGCTTCTTCGCCCTGGCTCCGCGTTCGGCCGTCACGCCCCCGTTGGTCGGGCCGAGCCCGATCATCCTATTGAGGACGTCGTTGCGCCGCAGCCACGCAGCGCGCGGGTACCGCAACGGATCGTAGGTATTGGGTGCCCGGATCATCCCGGCCAGCAGGGCCGCCTGTGGCAGCGTGAGCTTCGAGGCAGGCACGTGGAAATAGAACTGTGCCGCCGTAGCGATGCCGTAGACGTTGTTCCCGAGGTAGACCTGGTTCAGGTACATCTCCAGGATCTTGTTCTTCGTGTACCTCTGCTCGACGCGCATCGCCAGCGCGACCTCTTGGAACTTGCGACCGAACGACCGGTTGGTCGGATCGCCCAGGGTGAGCTTCACCAGCTCCTGCGTGATCGTCGACCCCCCCTGAACCACCTCCCCGGCCCGGATGTTCGCGGCCAGGGCGCGCAACATCGACGAGGGATTGAGAGCCCCGTGTTCGTAGAACCCCGAATCCTCGATCGCGAGGACCGCTTGCCGTGCGACGGGGGAGATCTCGCCGAGCGGCACGATCTCGCGGTTAGCGAGGTAGACGCGGGCGAGGACCGTCTTCCCGTCGTTCGCATAGATCGTGGACCGCTGGGGGATCGGCGGGATCCGCGTGAAGTTCGCCCCGGCCGCCTGGAGCTTCTTGTCGAGCTCCTTCACGCCCATGCTCATGCCCACGAAGGGCGGGGCGATGACGACGGCGGTCAGGCCGGCCGCCGCGACGATCACCGGCACGAGCAGCAGGAGCGCGATCGGTTTGTATGACCACCGGTCGGTGACCGGACGCGTTGGGATCCGATGGGAAGGCGGCGACGAGGTGCGCATGGGGATCGAGGCGAGGATACCCCGAGGCGGTCGGTACGATGGCACCGTCCATGCGCGCGCGTTCGCCGCTCCAGCTCGCCCTGTTCGTCGGCGTGGTCGCGTCGTCGGTGGCACCCGCCCTGGCTGCGGAAGCCCAACCGACGGCGCTGCCCTCGGTCGACGTCATCAAGGTCGAAGGACCGCTGGACCGGCCGCTCCTGGGATTCGTCAACGGGATGCTGGACGACGCCTCGGCGAGGGGGGCGACGGTGGTGCTCGAGCTCGACAGTGCTGGCGGCATCGGCCAGGGTGCTCTGAGCCTCGCCGATCGCATCGCCGGCATGCCGGTGCCCGTGATCGTGTGGGTCGGCCCGGTCCCGGCGCGCGCGAGCGGAGGCGCGATGCTCCTGATGCTTGCCTCCTCGCTGGCGTCGGTGGCACCCGGTTCCCAGACGGGACCGCTTCACCCGGTGGACCTGCTGCACCCCGACTCGCCCACCCCGGGGCTTGACGGACGGATCGACGGGTGGTTGCGGGCGCGCGGTCGGACGGTCGATCGGACGCACCAGGACGAGGCGCTCGATGCCGAACAGGCTCTGCGCTACCACTTCGCCGAGGTGACGTATCCGTCCGTCCTGGACCTGCTGAACGGGGTCGACGGCAGGACGGTGCCGACGGCTTCCGGTCCCGCGGTGCTGCACACCCACATCGCATCGACCGAGGCGGAAGCCCAGGCCGGGCAAGGGCTATCGATCCGGTTCGGCGAGCTGGGGCCCGTCCGGCGGGTCGAGCACGCCGTGGCGTCGCCCACCATGATCTACGTCCTGCTGGTGTTCGGGCTCGCCTGCCTCGCGTTCGAGACGACCCAGCCCGGGTTCGGGTTCGCCGGGTTCGCGGGGCTGTTCCTCCTGGCCCTGGCGGCCTACGGCATCACGGTCGTCCCACCCACCTGGCTCGGCCTGGGTGTCCTGCTCGCCGGGCTGGGCGCCCTCGCGCTCGACGTCCGTCTGCGAAGCTTCGGGGTCCTCACGTGGGGCGGCAGCGCCGTGTTCGCCCTCGGGTCCGTGCTCGTCTACGGACGCGTGGCCGACCCGATCCGGATCTCACCCTGGCTGATCGCCGGGGCAACGATCGCGGCCTTCCTCTTCTTCGGGTTCGGTCTCACGGTCGCGATCGCCTCGCGCGACCGGATCGTTTCCACGCAGCGGGGACTGATCGGACTGGTCGGCGAAGCCCGGGGCAAGATGGCTCCCGACGGGCCGGTGTTCGTCAAGGGCACGCTCTGGCGGGGGCGGAGCCTCGGTGAGCCGATCGCGACCGGCACGCGGGTGCGGGTCCGCGGTGTCGACGGGCTCGTGCTCAAGGTGGAGCCGGAAACCGAGCCTTTGGCTCCCAACGATTGACCCGGCTCCTCCGCCCCCCGTGCGTGTGGAGTTCCCGTGATGATGGCGTGACGGGAATCTCCAACGGTGGCATCCGCGAACAACCGGGTAGATGGACGCGGCCTTCGGATCGTGGTGGGAGCGGGGCGTCTGCCGCGGGCAGGACGCGGCCTACTTCTTCGCACCGTCCTACTTCGAAAAGCGCGCCGAGAAGAACGCCCGCGAGGCGATCGCGAAGGCCCTCTGCGTTCGCTGCCCGGTGCGTGAGCCATGCCTGGAGTTCGCCTTGGACACGCGCGACCCCCACGGGGTCTGGGGCGGGATGAACGAGATGGAACGACGCGCCCTCCTGCGGGCTCGCGACCGCGAGCCGACGGAGCGACGCGAAGCCGTCTGACCGTTCGGCGGCCGGGCGTGCGAGGATGCCCGGCATGAACGACCAGCGGATCTTGGACCGCCTCGTGGAGCTGGGGCTCGAGCTCCCGCCGCCGCCCGCCCCGGTCGCCGCGTACCTCCCGTGCGTCGTGCACGGCTCGCTGGCCTTCGTCGCCGGACAGATCGCGATGAGCGACGGCGTCGTCCTCCACCCGGGGGCCCTGGGGGACCAGGTGAGCCTCGACGAAGGCGTCGATGCAGCGCGACGGGCCGCCCTGCAAGCCCTGTCGGCCTTGCGCGAGACGCTCGGCGGCTCGTTCGAACGGCTCGAGCGGATCCTCCAGGTGACGGTGTTCGTCGCCTCGACGTCGGGTTTCGTCGAGCATCCGAAGGTCGCCAACGGTGCGAGCGAGCTCCTGGCGGAGATCCTCGGTGAGACGGGCCGGCACGCGCGCGGGGCGGTCGGCGTGTCGTCGCTGCCGCTGGGTGCTCCCGTCGAGCTGCTGATGACGGCGGCCGTGGGGGCCGCGTAGCTCAGTCCTCTCGCGGGAACCGGACGTCGCCGCGCCGCCGCGTGATCCCCTGCGCGTCGAGCCATTCCGCGAGCGGGACCGCGAACTTCCGGCTCGTGCCGAGCGCCTCGCGGAGCGTGCTCACGGTGATCCCGTCCGCGGCGTGCTGGTGGACGAGCGCGACCGCCCGGTCGACCAGCGACGGCGCGACGACGAGGTCGGGCGAGAGGCGGACGACGGTCCCCGCGCGCGATGCGGCGTCGATCACGTCTCGGGGGGTGCCGGCGCGGAGCAGTTCCTTGACCGTGGGGGGCAGGGCCTCGTGCTCGCCCGAGATGCGCTCGAGGAGCGCGCGCACGTCGTCCGCACGCTCCTCGAGCGCGACCCGATGGGTGGCGAGGCGCACGGTGGTCGATGTGCGGACGATCGATCCTTCCGAGGCGAGCAGATCCAGCAGGGTGTCCGGCAGGCCGGCGGCGCGCGGCGCGCCGGCACGGCGCGCCGCGTCGCCGGCGGCCTGCCGGACGACGCCGAGCGGCGCGCCCTCTTCGAGCGGTTCGAGATGGTGGAACGCACCCAACAGGTCGTGGACGGCGTCGCGCACCGCATGCCGAACGGTCGGGGCGACGCACCACCCGTCGTGCGGGGTGGGGGGCTCCCCGCCGGTGAGGAGCACCACGTCGTCGGCGCGGACCGCCCCACGCTCCTCGATCAGGAGAGCGGGCAGGTCGCCGCGGGCTGCCGCCGCGCGCCGCGCCAGGAACGACCGATGCCGTGGGTCCGCGGCGCGCGGCGGCCCGACGTCCAGGACGGTCCCGCCGCCGACCGTCCGTTGCCTCCCCGATTCGCGCACCACGAACCGGTCGAAGACGTCGAGCACCAGCGGCTGGGCGGTGCGCACGCGCGCGAACGGCTCGTCGAGCAGCCGGATCTTCGCGTCGACCTCGGCCGCTCCGGCGTAGACCTTGAACGCCCCGCGGCTCGGGATCCTCTCCAGGTCGCGCACGGGCCGGATCGTGACGTCGAAGACCGTCGTCGGGCGCCACGATCCCGGTTCGGCGAGGACGTGGCCCCGGGCGAGGTCGTCGCGTTCGGCACCGATGAGGTTGGCGGCCAACCTCGTGACGGGGCAGGCCTTCGCCTCATCGTGCTTGTGGGTCTGGAGACCCCGCACGCGCGTCCGCCGCCCTGTCGGATACGCCTCGACGGTCTGGGACGTGCTCAGACAGCCGCCCGTGAGCGTCCCGGTCGCGACCGTGCCCGCGCCCTTGATCGTGAAGACCCGGTCGACGAACAGCCGCGTCCGCGCCGGCTCCGGCGCGGGCGCGGCCGCGAGGAGGGTGTCGAGCGCCGCGACCAGCGCGTCCACCCCCGCGCCGGTTCCGGCGGAGACCGGGATCACGGGAGCTCCGGCGAGCACGGTTCCCGCGATGCGCTCCAGCACCTCTTCGGTCGCGATCGCGAGGGTTTCCTCGTCGACCAGATCGCGTTTCGTGAGCGCGACGACCCCGCCCGCCACACCGAGGACGTCGAGGATCTGCAAATGCTCTTCGGACTGCGGCTTCCATCCCTCGTCCGCCGCGACGACGAATAGGACGAGCTGCACGGGTCCGACCCCGGCGAGCATGTTCCCGACGAACCGCTCGTGCCCGGGCACGTCCACGAAACCGATCTCCCGACCGCTGGGGAGCGTGCACCAGGCGTACCCGAGGTCGATCGTGAGGCCGCGGCGTTTCTCCTCGGCCCACCTGTCTGGGTCCATCCCGGTCATCCGCATGATCAGGGACGACTTCCCGTGGTCGACGTGGCCGGCGGTCGCGATGACGCGCAGCTCCCCGCTCACGTCAACCCTCGTCGCCGAGGTCGTCGCCCTCCAACGCGTAGAGGACCGCGCGGGCGAGATCGTGCAGCTGCTCGTCCGTGACGGTGCGGACGTCGAGCACCACGTTACCGTCCTCGACCCTGCCGAAGACCGATGGGGACCCGCTGCGGAGACGGGCGGCGAACGCCGGCGGATCGGGAACCTTCATCCGCACGCCCCACGACGGGAGCGAGAGCCCGGGGAGCGAGCCTCCGCCGACGACCGAGTCGCACCGCACGACGTGCGCCCCCTCGAGATCGCCGCCGATCGATCGGGAGAGGCGATGCGCCCGCTTCGCGAGCACCTCGTCGCCGGCGTGCATCATCGCGTGGACGGGGACCTCATCGTGGCGGCCGGTGGCGTGGAGCCGGAGCGTCGCCTCGAGCGCCGCGACCTGGAGCTTGTCGACGCGCATCGCCCGGGCGAGGGGATGGGTGCGAAGCGTGCTGATCAGGTCGGCCCGTCCGACGACGCACCCGGCCTGCGGGCCCCCGAGGAGCTTGTCGGCGCTGCACGTGACCAGGTCTGCGCCGTCCGCGAGCGCGCCGCGGACGGTCGGCTCGTCGCCGGCGAAGCCGCGCTCGTGCTCGAGCAGCCCCGAGCCGACGTCGTAGAGGAAGGGGATCTCCGTCTTCCGGGCGAGGGCTCCGAGGTCCTTCGCCGAGACCTCGGCGGTGAAGCCGACGACCTTGTAGTTGGACGGATGGACCTTGAGGATCGCGGCCGACCGGTCGTCCAGCGCGTTGCGGTAGTCCGACAGCCGGGTCCGGTTGGTGGTACCGACCTCGACCAGTCTCGCCCCGGAGGCCCTCATGATGTCGGGGATCCGGAACTCCCCGCCGATCTCGATCAGCTCGCCCCGCGAGACCAGGACCGATCTCCCTTCGGCCAGCGCGGCGAGCGCGAGGACCACGGCGGCCGCGCAGTTGTTCACGACGAGGGCGTCCTCCGCATCGGTGAGCGAGGCCAGGAGCAGCTCCGCCCGGGTCGACCGGCGGCCGCGGACCCCGGTGGTGCGATCGATCTCGAGGTCGGCGTAGCCGCTCGCCGTCCGCGCGATCGCGCGGATCGCGGATCCGGCGAGCGGCGCGCGTCCCAGGTTCGTGTGCAGGAGGACCCCCGTCGCGTTGATGACGGGCGTCAGCCCGAACGCCGTGTCCGCGGCCCGCCCGATCGCGACCGTGAGGATCTCGTCGTCCGACGGAGGCTCGGTGCCGTCCGCCGCGACCGCACGGATCTCGTCCAACGTCGCGAGGAGCGTCCGCTTCAGCAATGGACGGCCGACGGTCGCCGACGCGCGTTGCCCGGGCTTCGACCGCAGCAAGGTATCGACCGACGGCACCTTCCTGCGGACGTCCCCCGCCATGCTCGCGAGACTACAGCGGTAAGATGCCGCGCGATGTCCGACACCGACGTCCGTCCGGCGTTCCAGAGCTCGGACCTCATGAACATGGTGCGTGGCGGCGGGGTGGACATCGTCCCCGCGGGCGAGTTCGCCACCGAGGAGATGATCCTCAACATCGGCCCGCAGCACCCGTCGACGCACGGGGTCCTCAGGATCGTCGTGGAGCTCGACGGCGAGGTCATCACCCGGGCCGAGCCCGTGATCGGGTACATGCACCGCGGCGCCGAGAAGCTCGCCGAGTTCCGCGACGCCCGGCAGACCCTCGTGCTGATGAACCGCCACGACTGGTTGTCCGCGTTCAACAACGAGCTCGGCTGGACGATCGCCGTCGAGCGACTGGCCGAGATCGAGGTTCCGGACCGCGCGCAGTGGATCCGGACGATGTTCGCCGAGTTCAATCGGATCATGAACCACCTCGTGTTCATGGGCTCGTACCCGCTGGAGCTGGGCGCGATGACGCCGATCTTCTATTCGTTCCGCGAGCGCGAGATGGTGCAGGACCTCGTCGAGTCGGCGACCGGGGCGCGGATGCACCACTCGTTCGCTCGTGTCGGCGGGCTGAAGGACGATCTGCCTCGTGGGTTCCTCAAGCGCGCGGGCGAGGTGCTCGTGGCGCTCCGGCGCCTCCTGAGGGACTACGACCAGCTGATCATGGGGAACGAGATCGTGTTCAAACGGTGCCGCGACGTCGGTCCGATCCACCCGGACATCGCGATCGCGTACGGCTGCTCCGGCCCCACGTTGCAATCCACGGGGGTCGCGATGGACCCGCGGAAGGACACGCCCTACGAGAAGTACGGTGAGGTCGAGTTCGAGGTCCCGGTCGGCGCCCGCGGGGATTCCTACGACCGCTTGTGGGTGCTGGTGCAGCGCGTGCGGCAGTCGTGCGACATCATCGAACAGTGCCTCGACCGGTTGCCGCCGGGTCCGTACCGGACGAGCGGTCTGCTCAACAAGGCCATCAAGATCCCCGAGGGCGAGGTCTACGTCCGCACCGAGAACCCGCTCGGCGTCCAGGGCTACTACGTGGTGGGCAACGGGAAGAAGGAGCCGTACCGGCTGAAGATGCGGACCGCCAGCTTCTCGAACGTCAGTGTGCTCCCGGCGATCCTCCCGGGCACGTTGGTCCCCGACCTCATCGCGATCCTCGGCTCGATCTTCTTCGTGGTCGGCGACATCGACAAGTAGCGCGACACCGTCGTCGCTGCTGTCGCCTTCGGCGCCCGGAAGGTAGGTTTCCTGCCCTCATGGCGCTCCCTTCGTTCGCCGACGATTTCCCCGCCTGGTACCAGGAGGTCGTCCGTCAGGCGGACCTCGCGGAGAACTCGCTCGTCCGCGGGACGATGGTGATCAAGCCGTACGGGTACGCGCTGTGGGAGGCGATCCGCGATGCCCTCGACCTCCGGTTCAAGGAGACGGGGCACCAGAACCTGTACTTCCCGCTGTTCATCCCGCTGCGGCTGCTGGAGCGCGAGAAGGAACACGTCGAAGGGTTCGCGCCGGAGTTCGCGATGGTCACGCACGCGGGCGGCGAGGAGCTCGGCGAGCCACTGGTCGTTCGCCCGACGTCCGAGACGATCATCTGGGACACGTACGCGAAGTGGGTCCAGAGCTACCGCGATCTTCCTCTCCTCTACAACCAGTGGGCGAACGTCGTTCGGTGGGAGTTGCGGCCGAGGCTGTTCCTTCGCACGACCGAGTTCCTGTGGCAGGAGGGGCACACGGCGCACGAGACCGAGGAGGAGGCCTGGGAAGAGGCGAGACGCATGCTCGAGGCGTACCGGCAGGTCGCCGAGGACGTCATGGCGATGCCCGTGTTCCTCGGCCGGAAGACCCCCGCGGAACGGTTCCCGGGCGCCGTCGAGACGTTCACGATCGAGGCGCTGATGCGCGATCGGAAGGCGCTCCAGGCCGGCACGTCGCATTACTTGGGGCAGAACTTCGCCAAGGCGTACGGCGTGCAGTACCTCGGTCGGGACGGCGAGCAGCACTTCGCGGAAGCGACGTCGTGGGGAGCGTCCACCCGGCTCGTCGGCGGACTGATCATGGCCCACGGCGACGAGAAGGGACTGAGGCTCCCCCCCGGCGTCGCCCCGATCCAGGTGGTGGTCGTTCCGATCTTCCGGAACGACGAGGAGCGGGGCCGCGTGCTGGGCGAGACGGAGCGGCTAGCCGAGAGCTGGCGAGCCGTCGGGCTCCGCGTCAAGGTCGACGATCGCGACGACCTCCGGCCCGGGTACAAGTTCGCCGACGCCGAGCTTCGCGGCATCCCGGTCCGCGTTGAGATCGGCCCGCGCGACCTCGACGCGTCACAGGTGACGGTCGTGCGCCGCGACACGGGTGCGAAGTCGGCGGTGGGCATGGACGCGGCCGCGACGACGCTCACCGCGTTGCAGGACGAGATCCAGCGCTCGCTCTTCGACGAAGCCCTCGCGTTCCGCGAGGCGCACACGACGCGCGTGGGTTCCTACGACGAGCTCCGCGACGCGATCGAGGATCCGGGGGGGTTCGTGTTCGGCGGCTGGTGCGGGGATGCGGTGTGCGAGGCCAAGGTCAAGGCCGAGACGAAGGCGACGATCCGGTTCTTGCCGTTCGAACCCGAGCCGACGGCCGGCCCATGCGTGGTGTGCGCCCAGGCGGCCGTGGACACGGCCGCCTGGGCGATCGCCTACTGACTACGTCTGGCGGTTGAACCACACCCCGCCCGGCCCCGTGTACGAGTTGCCCTCGCCCCAGGTCGCGATCGTCTTGCCGGCGGACGTGATCGCCGTTTCACCGTAGTCGCCGTACGGCTCCAGGAAGCCGTTCGCCGTCTTGTACGACGCGCCGCTCGTGACGTCGGAGATCTTGACCGGCGCCGTCCAGGTGACACCGCCGTCGGTCGAGCTCCGGTACCAGGTGTTCCAGGCATCGAAGTTGCCGCCGTTCGTCTGCATGTACCAGGCCCGGACGTCGCCGGCGCCTCGTGACTCGACCGAGGGGAAATCACCCATCTCCCCGGACGTCGAGAGCGCCTGGCGTCCGGACCAGGTGGCGCCGCCGTCGGTCGAACGACGCGTCCAGATCGACTCGTTCCCCTGCGAGACGGTCGCGCCGTCGTACAGCAGGACGAGGTTGCCGTTCGCGTCGGCGCTGACCGCGCTGTGCCCGGGGTAGTAGTCGTTGGGGCACCCGGCGGCCGTGCAGTTGGGGCCGATCTCGACGGTGTCCACGAGGTTCGTGCTCCACGTGGCGCCGACGTTCGTTGAGCGGTACACGTAGACCAGGTCCTGACCCGTGAGGGTGCTCGTGTTCGCGTACAGGAGGCTCGTCTCGGAGAAGACCACCGTCCCGTTGGGCAGGACGTCACCATCGAAGGCGTAGATGTAACGCTTCGAGTCCACGATCTTGGTCTGCGTCCAGGTGGCGCCCGCGTCGTGGGACTGCGCGACGTACGGGTCGCCACCGGTCGGCCCGTTGAACGCGATGTAGACGTCGTTGCCGTTGTCGGAGACGGCGAGGACCGGCTTGTCGTTCCAGCTCACGTTCCCGTAGACGGGCACGGGGGGCGACCAGGTCTGTCCGTGGTCCGAGGACTTGGAGAAGACGACGTTGTAGCCGTTCATCCACGCCGCGTACACGGCCCCGGTGCTCGGTACGACCTCGATCTCGGGGTCGAACTGCCCTTGCACGCCTCGACACGAGCAGAGGTACCGATCGGCCCCCCACGTGGCGCCGCCGTCGGTGGAGATCTTCAACACGTGATACGGCAGCGGGCACTGGTTCCCGCACGCTGTGGGACCCGTGTATCGCGTCGCCAAGAGGTACACGTACGGCGCGTTCGGGTCCGCCGCGATCGCCGGCTCCCAATCGTCAGCCGTCGGACTGATCACCCGCTCGCCGGCCCAGCCGCTCGGCGGCGCGGGCGGAGCCGCCTGCACGCGGATCGTGCCGGCAGCCTTCGCCGCCCGCACGGCGTCGAGTCGCTCCTGGGTCTGCTGCGTCTGTTCCTCCGCCTCGGCGTTGCCACCCTTCGCGCCCTCGCGCTCGGTTCCGGCTCGACCGCCGGGTGGAGCGGCCGCGGTGGCGCCGCCGACCGTCAGGAACCCGGCGATGACCACGGCGAGGATGGACGACACGATCGCGACGACGGACAGGCGACGCTGCATGGCAACCTCCTCCGGGGGGACGTCCGGGGAACCGTACGGCCCGCGCCCTTGCCGCGCAACTGAACGGCGTTCAGGAGCGAGCGACGCGATCGGCCGACCGAGCCGAAGCGCGCGTCAGCCACGGCGGAGGGGCGAGTCCGGGCGTCGCGAGCAGCATCCAGCGGAGGCGCCCCAGACCTCCGGGATCGATCAGCAGGCTCGCTCGGCTGCGGCCCGACCACGTCCTCACGGCCTCGGTCCCCCGGCCCGCATCCATCGATCGGTGCTGCCCCTCGAGCTCTCCGCGCATCCATCCGTCGAGACCGAGCGCGAGGAGCGCCTCGCGCTGGGTCACCGATGGGAACGCCTCGAGGCCGATCGATCCCGCGTAGGACGCGATCAGTTCGAAGTCGACCCCTGCCGTGATGTCCGTCGCGCCGGGGTCCGTCAGCACATCCTCGACGATCGCTTGGCCCCGGTAGCCGTGGAGGGGACCGCCCGTGGTCCCGAGCCCGCCGTAGTCGATCAGCAGCGCGTAGCCGCGGTCGAGCGTGAGGCCCAACGTGTCGATGAGCGCGATCGCGCCGACCGGCGCGATCCGCTCCTGACCGGAGTCGGGGGAGGCGAGCAACCCCGGCTCCGGCGGGGCGAGCACCTCGATGAGGTGGTCGCCCCGCGCTCCGATCCGAACCTCTCGCTCTCCTCGGAGGACGCGGAACGGGAGGTTGTCGAGCAGCTCGTTGCCGAGGACCGCGTCGACGGGTGGGAGCAGCTCGGCCCGCACCTCGATCCCTTCGATCGTCGCGAGGGCCGTTCGAGCGCCCGGACTCCGATCGATCGCGGTGTACGCGATCGGAAGGTCGCCCGCCGCGGCGAGGAGGCCTCGTGCGAGGGTCCCATCACCGGCCCCCATCTCCGCGACGCGCATCGGGGTCGGCCGTCCAAGACCATCGCGCAGCTCACGGAGCGCTGCGGCGACGAGCTCGCCGAAGACGGGATGGACGTGCGGGCTCGTGACGAAATCGCCCCTCGGCCCGATCGGGGGCGTCGCATAGAAGCCTCCGGGACCGTAGAGGGCGAGCTCCATGAACTCGGCGAAGGTGATCGGGCCGCGAGCCTCGATCGCGGCGCGGATCGCCTCCATCGGATCCGCTGCGTCGCCCACCATCGCAGTATGGCGGGGCTGGCCGGCTGGGAGGATAGACGCGGTGGATGCACGAGCGATCCGGGAGGCCGCGTCGGCGATCTGCGTGCGCGACGGGCGGTCGGGCGAGCCCGAGGTTCTCGTCGTCCAACGCGGCGGGAAGAGCCGGTTCCTCCCCAGGTACGTCGCGTTCCCCGGCGGTGCGGTCGAGCCGGGAGACGATGCGCGCGCAGCGCGCTGGTTCGGTTCCGACGACGAGGGACACCGTGCGGCCGCGCTCCGCGAGCTGACCGAGGAGGTCGGTCTCGCGGTGACCTCCGGCGGTGTGGTCACGAGCCGGGGGATGGCGCCGATCGATGAGTTCCCGCCCGAGCCGGATACGATCCCCGAGATCTGTCACTGGGTGGCGCCTCCCGAGGTGCCGGTCCGGTTCGACGCGCGCTTCTTCGCGGTCTCGGTCGATCTCGGCGTCGAGCCCGTGGTGGACGGCCGCGAGGTCGTGACCGCGTGGTGGACCTCCCCGCGGGCGCTGCTGTCCGGCTGGACCGAGGGAACCCACAAGCTGTACTGGCCGACCTGGTTCACGGTGAGCGAGCTGGCGGCGTGCGCGTCCCGGCAGGAAGTGCTGGGGCTGCGCTTCGTCACGCGCGAGCCAACCGCCGACGAGGAGCGGAGCATGCCCCGTCACGTGATGGAGCACGAGGCGTGACGCTCCGGGTGATCCGGGTGCTCGCGCCGAACCCGAGCGTCGCCACGCTCGAGGGAACGAACACGTGGGTCGTCGGCGACGGACCGACGATCGTGATCGATCCCGGACCCGCGATGGACGGGCATCTGGAAGAGGTCGCACGCGCCGCGGGGCGGGTGGCACACGTCCTCGTGACGCACGATCACGAGGACCACGCGGCGGGTGCGGTGGCGTTCGCGCGGCTCGTCGCCGCGAACGTCACGGCGTGGCGGCTCCCGGAGGCCGTGAAGCTGCACGACGGGAACCGGTTCGCCGCCTCCGGGGTCGAGCTGATCGCGCTGCACACGCCGGGTCACAGCACGGACCACGTGGTCTTCTCGGATCCCGGATCGGGCGCCCTGTTCACCGGCGACGCCGTCCTCGGGCGCGGCACGAGCTTCATCGACGAACGCGACGGCGACCTGGCGAGGTACCTGGCCTCGCTCCGTCGGATGCTCGAGCGGGACCCCCGAACGATCTATCCCGGTCACGGCCCCGTGGTCCTCGACGCGAAGGCCAAGCTCCGGGAGTACCTCGAACATCGCGCCGAGCGCGAGGAGCAGATCCTGGCCGGCCTCGCCGCCGGCGACCGGACCGTCGACGCGCTGGTCGAGCGGATCTACGCGGAGCATCCGTCGGACGTGCGGGAGCTCGCTGCTCGATCGGTCACCGCCCATCTGCGCAAGCTCGAGACGGAGGGTCGCGTGGCGAAGACCGGCCGCATCGATGAACGGACGTGGACCATCGTGGAGCCGAAGGCGTGCGCGCGATGCGGCAGGCCGGTGAAGGGCCGCGCGCGGTACTGCGGTTCGTGCTCGCTCGCCCTGCTGCAGGGCGACACCGCCGGCTCGGCGTAGTGCCGGTGCTCACGGGCGCAGCAGCCGCAGGGGCGAGCGCACCACGTAGCGCCCGCGCCGTTCCACCTGGACGCGGCCGCGCTCGATCAGTCGACGGAGCGCGCGGTTGGCGGTCTCGCGCGACGTGCCGGCGAGCGCGGCCAGGTCTTCCTGACGGAGGGTGATGGGGATGGACGTGCCGCCGGGGACGGGCCGGCCGAACCGGGCGGCCAGATCCTGCAGCCGCCGCTCGATCCTGGTGGCGACGTCGAGCCACGCGACGTCGCACCCCAGGATCGACGCGCGGCGGGCGCGCTCCGCGAGCGCCGCGGTCAGCTCGGCGATCCCCGCGGGTCGAAGGCGCGCCGGCCGAAGCGTCAGCAGCGTGCAGCCGGCGAGCGT
>Ga0066698_10000365_pt1 | contig 16296 bp, 18 predicted proteins | sample GraSoiAngelo_147_FD_66457 | JGI IMG/M metagenome (GOLD analysis project Ga0066698, IMG submission 66457) | Grasslands soil microbial communities from the Angelo Coastal Reserve, California, USA - 14_1009_05_40cm | ecosystem: Environmental > Terrestrial > Soil > Grasslands | place: USA... | reverse complement strand
CGCCCGTCGGTTCCATCGCGATCCCGCAATGGCATTACGACGGCAACGTGTCGTGGTATGGGCCCGGCTTCTACGGCAAGCGGACCGCCTGCGGCTACGCGATGACCGAGACCCTGATCGGGGTTGCCCATCGGACCCTGCCGTGCGGGACGCGGGTCACGTTCCGCAACGCCGCGAACGGCCGAACGATCACGACGCGGGTCGTGGATCGAGGCCCGTACGTCAGCGGCCGCCAATGGGACCTGACCGCAGGGCTCTGCCTGGCGCTCGGCCACTGCTACACGGGCTCGATCTACTGGAAGCTGCCCTGACCAGTCGGCTGTCGAACGCAGTGCCGGTTCGGTCGCGCTAACCTGCGCTCATGTGCAGAAGCATCAAGGTCCTGCGTCGTCCGGACGAGCCGGCGACGACGGGTGAGATCGAGGCGGCCGCCCGCCAGTTCATCCGCAAGGTGAGCGGCTACCGAACGCCGTCCGCCCGGAACAGCGCCGCGTTCGAGGCAGCGATCCTCGAAGTCGCCCACGTGTCGCGTCACCTTCTCGAGGAGATCGGCGCGTCGGTCGAAGAGGGCCCGGACCGCTGGAAGCCCGGGACTGGTCGGGCCCGTCGGCGCGAGGCATCGCCCGACGCGGCGATCGCCTGAACTCGCCCAGCGTAGCCGTCACCCCGACGCCCGATGGCCTCGGCCGTCCGCCCGGCCCAACCCGCCGCTTCGCCTGAGACCGGGCGTCCCGAGCTGGGGCGTCCGGACCTCGGGCGCGTGTGGTGGGTTCGATCGGGCCTCGAGATCCTCGGCGGCCGGCTGGCGATCGCCGGGCAGGACGCCGAGGCGCTCGCCCGCGAGCACGGGACTCCGCTATTCGTCTACGACCGCCGTCGTCTCGCCGAGAACGCCGAGCGGCTGATCGCCGCACTCGATCGCGCAGGACTGCACCATCGGGTCCGGTTCGCCCTCAAGGCGAACCCGGATCCCGCGGCCCTGGCGGCTCTGCGCGACCTCGTCGGCATCGATGCGTGCTCTCCGGGCGAGGTCCTGCGGGCCCTGAAGTGCGGCTGGCCGGCGGAAGACATCAGCTACACCGGGACGAACGTGTCGGAGCGCGACCTCGACGTCCTGCTCGCCTATCCGATCCACCTCAACCTCGACGCGATCAGCCAGATCGAGCGCGTCGGGCGCCGGCTGGCAACCGCCGGCGGTCGCCGGCGACCACCGATCGGGCTCCGGATCAACCCGGGCGCGGGCGCCGGCTACAACGAGAAGCTCGCGTACAGCGGCGCGCGACCGACGAAGTTCGGGATCTACGAGGACCGGCTCGACGAAGCGCTCGAGGCGGCCGCCCGCTTCGGCCTGCCGGTCGACACGATCCACGTCCATGTGGGGTCCGGCTGGCTCGGCGACGGCCTCGAGGCGTTCGAGGCGGCGATCGGCCGGGTCGCCGGGATCGCCCGCCGCCTCCGCGCCGACGGCCACCCGATCCGCGAGCTGAACGTGGGCGGCGGGCTCGGCGTGCCGGCGCGGTCCGAAGAACGACCGGTCGATCCGGATGCCTACGCGGCTGCCCTGCGGCGGGCGCTCGGCGACCTGGTCGAGGCCGGCGTCGTGGTCGGGTCGGAGCCGGGCGACTATCTCGCCAAGGACAGCGCGATCCTGCTCGGCGAGGTCGTGACGGTCGAGGAGCGGGGCGGGACGACGTTCGTCGGCCTCGACATCGGCTGGAACGTCAACTGCTCGTACTTCATCTACCGCTACGCCCAGGAGTTCGTCCCGTGCCGCGCGCCCGACGCAGAGCGGACCCAGACCGTCACCGTGGCCGGTCATATCAACGAAGCCGGCGACGTGTTCGCCGAGGACTATCCGCTCCCGCCGGTGGCCGAGGGCGACATCCTCGCTCTCCTGAACGCCGGCGGCTACCACCAGGCGATGAGCTCGACCCACTGCCTGCGGCCGCACGCGCCGGCGATCTTCCTCGACCGCTAGAGAGCCCCGGCTCAGGGTCGATGATCGCGGTCTCGCCCGGCGGCCCATGCCCGGCAGGCATTGATTCGGGCTTGAAGCGAGGACGACCAGGTAAGGCCATGCCGCGTCGGCATGGATGTCGGCGGATGGGTCGTCGAACGGTAACGATCGATGCCCGCGCGGCATGGGGCGATCGCGCTGATTGACCGAGCCGGGGTCTGGACCTGGAATCAATGCCGCCGAGGCATCGCTCGATCAGAGGTCGCCCCAGCCGAGGGCCCGATTGACGGTCAGTCGCAGGACCGGCCGTTCCTCGAGGCGCTGGCTCGCGTATTGCTCGTACTTCCGGCGGAGGCCGGCGATGGCCGCGGCGTGCTCCTCCCGCTCATGCGGCTCGGGCTCGAGGAGCTCACCGCGACACTCGAGGCGGAGCCAGGCGAGCTTCGACCAGTCCTCCGACCAGCGGTCGATCAGGAGCGTCGCCTCCGGCAAGACGAGCAGGTCGCGGACGCGGCCGAGATCGTGCGGGTCGGTGCTGCGCTTCGGCTTCTCGTCGAGCGGGCTGTAGAGCCGCGGTCGGCCGTCCCGTCCGTCGTCGCCGACGACGAAGCAGATCGGGACGAGCCGCGGCCGGCCCGCCGATCCGGTCGTGGCCAGGGTCGCCGTCCGGGCCGCGTCGGCAAAGGCCCGCTGCGCCGGGGTCAGGATCGCGACGTCCGCCATTCGGTCGATGATGCATCCTCGGCGGATGACGCGTCCCAGACCTGACCTGCGGACGCTCGGGCTCGTCGCCGGCTGGACCCTCGCGCTGACGATCGCGCTCGCCTGCGACGCGGCCGAGAGCAGCCGGCCGGAGCTGCCCATCGGCGACCTCGACGGGCCGTGGCAGTCGATCCCGATGGGCGTGCCACGTGACGTCGTCGCGGCGGCCCTTGCCGCCTGTCGAGTGCGACCGCCGGAGCCACGGCCGGCGGGTGGCGGCGGTGGGCCGATCGTGGTACCGGACCAGCCGGTCCTGATCGACGCACGGGGCATGGGCCGCCTTCACGTGCTGTTCGCCCGGAGAGACATCGCCTTCGACTGCGGGCTCGGCCGCGCGGCGGATGGCCGTTGGGACGCGGGCGTCGAGTCGAGCGCCAGCCACGAGGGGCCGATCCCGCCGGCCGGCCAGGCACGCATCCTCGACGTGTCGAGCGTCGAGTCCAACGACGACAACGGCCGCCGCGAGTCGCGGACGCTCGTCGTCGGACGGGTCGGCGCCGGCGTGCCCGCGGTCCGACTGCTCCTCGGGAATGACACGACGGTGCGGGCAACGACCGGGGCGAGCTGGTGCCTCGCGTGGTGGCCATCGGACGAACAGGCCTTCCGAATTCAGGAGTTGGATGCGTCCGGGCAACCACTCGGCCCGCCTCACGACTGAGCCGGAGCGAGCGACTCCGAGCGGCCGACCTACACTCGTCTCGTGGACCCGCTCGCCCCGCCGACCCGCCACGTCACCTCCACCCGCGTCGTCGCGGTTCGTGGCTCGTCGCTGGAGTTCCGCGGCGACCGTGTCGTCGGCGAGGAGCCGCTCGAGATCCGAGCCGCCGGGCCGGGCCAGGAACCGGTCGCGGTCGCCGTCACGATGCGGACACCCGGCTTCGAGGACGAGCTGGCGATCGGCTTCCTCCGGACCGAGGGCCTGATCGACGGGCCCGAGGTGATGCGAACGACGACCGGCGACCCGGAATCGATGAACCAGCCCGACGACCAGGTGACGGTCCACCTCTCGCGGGCATTCGACGCGTCCAGGGTGGCGGAGCGGCATTTCGTCGCGACGGCGTCGTGCGGGATCTGCGGCAAGGCCTCCCTCGACGAGGTCGCGATCCGCTCCGACCCGATCCCGGACGGTCCGGTCGTCGCCCGCTCGATCGTCCTTGCCCTGCCTGATCTCCTCCGCGCCGCCCAGCGCGCGTTCGAGGAGACCGGCGGGCTGCACGCCGCCGCGCTCTTCAGCCCGACGGGCGAGCTGCTCGTCCTCCGCGAGGACGTCGGCCGGCACAACGCACTGGACAAGGTCGTCGGGTCGCAGGTTCTCGCCAAGACGATGCCGCTCCACGGCCGGATCCTCATGGTCAGTGGGCGGGTCAGCTTCGAGATCGTCCAGAAAGCCGCGGTCGCTGGCGTTCCGATCATCTGTGCGGTCTCGGCGCCGTCGGACCTGGCGATCGAGGCCGCCGACCGGCTCGGGGTGACGCTTGTCGGCTTCCTCCGCGGCGACGGCTTCAACATCTACGCCCACGACGAGCGGATCGACCTGCGCGACCTGACCGGGCTGTCCTGACCGACGGCTCGCAGGGTCCCAGACGTCAGGCCGGCCCGGGTCCCCGGTTCTGGACGAACTGGAAGCCGAACCGGCCCTTGATGCAGAGGTGGCCGTCCGTGACCGACGAGTCCAGCGGCGAGGTCACCGTGACGATCGCGTTGTCCTGGACGTGCAGGTCGAGGGCACAGCCCACGCCGCAGTATGGGCAGATCGTCTGGGTCGTCGTCTGGGCCGACTCATCCCACGTCCCGGCCGCCCGCATGTCGTGCTCGCTTTTGAACATCAGGGCGCCGGTCGGGCAGACGCCGATGCAGTTGCCGCAGTAGACGCAGGCGCTGTCGGGCAACGGGACCGCGCTCTCGGTCGAGATCCGGGCGTCGAAGCCACGACCCGCGACCGCGATGGCGAACGTGTTCTGGGCGTCCTCGCCGCACGCTTCGACGCACTTGTAGCAGAGGATGCACTTCGAGTAGTCCCGGACGTACAGGTCGTTGTCGACCTTGACCGGCTGTTCGACGGTCTGGGCGGCGTCGATCGGCGGGGCGTGGTGATGGCCGGCCTCGTGCCGATCGCGCTCACCGGCAGGCGACGGCGCGTCGGCCGGACCGTAGCGGGCCGTGTCGGCGCCGTAGCGCTCGATGTAGCCGAGCGCCGACGGCGCGGTCGACAGGTCGACCGACGAGCCGAGGAACTCGAGGACCATCTTCCGGCTGTGGCGGACCCGGTCGCTATTGGTCTTGACGTCCATGCCGGCCTCGACCTTGCGCGAGCAGGCGGGGACCAGGACCCGCGACCCGGTCACCTCGACGACGCACACGCGACAGACGTTCACGGGCGTCAGGTTTTCCAGGTAGCACAGGGTCGGCGTGTCGATCCCCTGGGCGCGACAGGCCTCGAGGATCGTCGAGCCGGCCGGGATCGTGACGGTGACGCCGTCGATCGTCAGCTCCACGGCCGCCCGCTCTGGCTCCGGCGGCGGCGCCGGCGGCCGGCTGGGGCGGGCCGGCGGGCGGAGGAGGATGTCGGTCAGGGGCTGGGCGCCCGGTGGTTCGGAGGCCCGCGGGACGCCCGGCGCCGGCGCGGGATCGCGATCCATGGACAGCCCGTCGTGGCTCACAGCGCCACCAGTTGGGGCTGACGGAAGGCGCTCTCGATCGCCGAGCTCGCGGTCTGGCCGAGGCCGCAGATCGAGGCGTCCCGCATCGCCTGGCCGATCTCCCGGAGGAGGACGAGCTCGTCGTCGCGCGCCCCGTTCGCGCGGCCCGCCGCGAGTCGAGCGAGGAGCTCTTCCTGGCGGACCGTCCCGACCCGGCACGGCACGCACTGCCCGCAGGACTCGTCGCGGAAGAAGCGGGCGATCCGGGTCAGGGCGGCGACCATGTCGGCCGTCTCGTCGAAGATCATGACGACGCCTGAGCCGAGCGTCGCGCCAATCGCCCGCGTCGCCTCGAACGTGAGGGGAACGTCGAGCGCGTCGGGCCCGACGAAGACGCCCGCGGCGCCGCCGAGCAGGACGGCCTTGAGCGTCAGACCTCCGGAGACGCCGCCGGCCAGGTCGATCAGCTCGCGGAGCGTCGTCCCGAAGTCCACCTCGTAGACGCCCGGTCGCCCGACGTTGCCCGAGACGCAGAACAGCTTCGGGCCCGCCGAGGCCTCGGTGCCGATCGCCTTGAACGCGGCGACGCCGTCGTCGGAGCCGACGATGTCGAGGACGTTGATGAGGGTCTCGACGTTGTTGATCGCGGTCGGCTTGCCGAACAGGCCGACCTCGACCGGAAACGGTGGCTTGTTGCGTGGCTCGCCGCGCTTCCCTTCGATCGACTCGAACAGGGCGGTCTCCTCGCCACAGATGTACGCACCGGCTCCGCGCCGCAGCTCGATGTCGAGGTCGCCGAGGAGCCCGGCCTCGCCCGACGCGGCGATCGCGCCGAGCATCCGCGCCTCCGCCAGCGGGTATTCCCCACGGATGTAGAGGTACGCCTTGGTCGCTCCGACCGCGAGCGCCTCGATCGCCATCGCCTCGACGACCGCGAACGGGTCACCCTCCATCAGGACCCGGTCCTTGAATGTCCCGGGCTCCGACTCGTCGGCGTTGCAGACGAGGTAGTGGGGTTCGGCGGGCTGGGCCGCCACCGCGGCCCATTTCCGGCCCGTGGGGAAGGCGGCGCCGCCGCGGCCGACGAGCCCGGATGCGGTCACCTCTTCGATCACCTGCTGCGGGCCGATCCGGCGAGCCCGCGCGAGCGCCCGGAAGCCACCCTGAGTGCGGTAGTCGTCGAGCGAACTCGGGTCGACGACGTCGACGCGGGCCAGCAGCCGGAGGCCGGGCTGGCCACGCTGGGGGATGGGTGGCGGTCCGGACTCGGTCGAGCCCCCGGTCCTCGGCTCGAGCCGCCGCTCCACCCCGACGGCATCGACCGGCCCGGCGACGAACGTGACCGGGTTTGTCCCGGCCTGGGTCACCATCATGGCCGGCGCCCGCTCGCACAAGCCCAGGCAGGGCGAACGCAGCCAGGTCGTCTCTCCGCCGTCGACGGGCTCGCCCGCGGGTCCGACCGAACGCTCGAGGTCGGCAGCAACGTCGCCGGCTCCGGCCAGCGCGCACGCCAGGTCGTCGCAGACGTGGGCGACGATCGGCGGCCGCGGGGTCGTCGCGAACAGCGCGTAGAACGACGCGACGCCGTAGGCCTCGGCGGGCGGGACCGTCAGGCGACGGCAGGCGTAGTTCAGAGCCGGCTGGCTGATCCAGCCGATTCGCGACTGGATGGCGTGGAGGACCGGGATCAGGAGATCCCGACGGGACCGCGCCTCGTGTCCGCCGCGGGCGACGTGGCCCTCGGTCCGCGCGTCCCGCTGACCGCCCCGCCACCCGCTCTCGGGGGGACCAAGCAGCGCGTCGACGGCCGCCCGTTCCGCCGGCGACGCGAGCGGCCCGATGACGTGCAGGTCCATCGGACCGAGTGTAGCCGCGAGGCCCGCTCAGCGGCTGCCGGGGCGTCGACGGCGGAGCCTCGTTCAGGCCTCGAGCGCGCGCTTCGCTGTATCGAGACCCCGCATCTCACCGTCCATCGAGGCTTGAACCGGCCGGCCGAGGAACAGGCCCTTCAACCCGCCGAGGTCGGCGCTCAGCGAGAACGTAACCTGTGTCCCGCCCCCGGACGGCGCGAACCGGAACTCGCCGCTTGGCCGCGCCGGCCCGGCGACGACCCGGAATGCGTAGCGGCTCGGCGGCTCGTAGGCGGTCACCTCGATATCGGCGGCGATTCCGCGACCCATCGGGCCCTCGACGACCTGGTGGATTCGGCGACCGATACCCGGCGGCCCCTCGGCGGCGATCTCCTTGACGGCCGGCCGCCAGGACCGATCGTTCGCGGGGTCTGCGAAAAAGGCGAAGACCTGGTCCGCTGGCCGATCGATGGTGACCGTCCGGCTTGCGCTCGGCATGGCTTGTCCTCCTCCTCGTCCGACGACAACAGCGCGCTCGTCAGGGGATCGTGCCACGATCTGATCGAACGACCTCGGTCGCGACCCGCCGGGCGATCTCCTCGACGCGACGCTCGAGCGCCGCGTCGTCCAGGGCGAGCGCGGCAGCAGACGATCTCGGCAGCGCCGGCGGATTCACCCGGAATCGGGTATCGACGATCGTGTCGAGGATGCGCCGTGCCGGCGTGAAGAGCCCGGCGAGGACGAGGGTCGTGATGATGATCGCGGCGTCGGACCGATCGCCGGTGACGTTCACGAAAATCCGCTGGATCAGCGCGACGAGCGAGGCATAGAGCCCGCCGAGGAGGGCGGTCAACGGGACCCACACGAGCGTCCGGTTGATCAGGAAATCGACGTCGTACAGCCGGTATCGCAGGACCGCGATCCCGATGGCCGCCGGAACGAGCCCGACGCAGATCGCCAGCGGAACGGCCAACGCGTCGCCGATGAGCGCATTGGCGAGAAGGACGACCGCGAGCAGGGCCGCGGCGAGGGTGAACCACTTCAGCTGGTGTCGCTCGTCGGGCGCGGCTCGGCGGAACCGAACGAGCGGCACGACCGCGCAGCCGACGATCGGGATGATGCCGAGGAACGGGAGGAGAGATCGGCCGATGTCCGCGACCGGCGCGAGGGGTCCGATCCCGAAGGGATTGTCGACGGACGGCAGACCCGGGAGGGGACCCGGCGCGATCGCCGAGAACGCCGGTGCGATCGCGAACAGGGCGACCATCAGCCAGGCGAAGCGACGGAGGTTCCCCGCCGGCGCACGACCATCCGGGAAGACCATCGGAAGGACGACGACGGCACAGCCGACGGAGAGGCCCCAGATCCAAGCGTCGACCCAGGCGACGAGGCCGATGAACGGCAGCGACGCTCCAGATGCCGCGGAGGCAACGTACTCGCCGACCATCCGCTGGACGATGGCCGCGACCGCGACCACGAGGAGCGTCCAACCGACGCTGTTCCACGGCAGGCGAGAGGCAAGGACCGCACCGACCGTCGCGAAGACGAGGAACGCGGCGGCCAGCGTGACGTCGCCGGGGGTCAACCGATGGTTCGCCCCGGCGACTCCGAGTGCGACGATCGCAAGCCCCACGAAGGCGACCCAGCCCGCAGCGGCGATCCAGCCCGCGCCGATTGGCCACCCGCGAATCCGTCCCTCGAGCGGGCCGCTCGACGCGGCATCCGACGTCACGCCCATCCCTCACCCCGGCCGCCGGGGGCCCATCAATCCGCCGCCGGCACTCCTGGCGGCGTCCACGTTGCAGCATCCCACTGATCGTCCGGCTTGGCGAGAGCCGCCGCCAAGTCGTCGAAGCCGCGCTCGAGCCCGTCGACGATCTGCCGCTGGAGCCGCGGCATGGAGGCGAGAGCCGCCCCGAGCATCAGGCTCGCGCCGAAGCCAGTCGGCTTCACGATCGCGACCATCGAGACGGTCGTCCGATCGTCCGCGGTCGGCTTAATGTCGACCGCGCCCTCGCCGCGGATCCGGCCTCTCGTCGTCCGAACATCGATCCGTCGCGGTCCGCGATCGGCGACCTCGACGCCGAGCGTGCCGCTCACCCCGAGGAGGGTCGCCGCCTGGGTTCCCGGCTGGATCGGCGGCAGCTCGTCACGGAGCCTCGCCCCGAGCTCCAGCAGCCGGTCGTGGACCACCTCCGGCCGTTGGTCCACGGTCCGACTCGATCGATGGACGAGCTCCGCCACCTCAGTCGATGATGATCCGGCCGTCGGGTCCGAAGGGAAAGTCGCGGTTCCAGCAGACCTCCCAGGCGTGGCCGTCCGGATCCGCGAAGTAGCCGCCGTAGCCGAACGGCAGGTCCGTGCCGGGCTTGAGCAGGGAGCCACCCGCCGCAACCGCCTCGTCGAGCGCCGCGTCCACCATGTCGGCGGACTCGACGTTGACCGCCAGGGTGATCCCGCCGAAGGAGCCGCGGGTCGGCTCGAAGAGCTGGGCGTCCTCGGCGAGGTCCTTCCAGCCGAAGATCCCGAGATAGCTGTCGGCCGTCCGGAACCAGGCGATCTCCTTCATAGACGACGCCGTCCGCTCCCAGCCGAGCGTCTCGTAGAAGCGAACCGACCGGGCGACGTCCTGAACGCCGATCGTGACGATGCTGATCCGGGCGGGAACGCTCATCCCGCGAGTGTAGCCTCGGCGGAGAAGGGCCCGACGAGCCTACCTGGTCCCGTCCCCCTCCGTGGTCCGGGGTCAGGCGACGGGCGCCGCCAACTTCTCGATCCGGATCGCCGTCGCCTTGAATTCGGCCGTGCCGGACTTCGGGTCCGTCGCGTCGATCGTCAGCAGGTTCGTGGCGACATCGTCCTGGAAGTGGAGGGTCATGAACGTCAGGCCGGGCCGCAGCCCCTCGTCGATCCGGATCGGCGCCTCGACCTGGCCGCGCCGGGAGACGACTCGGACGCGCTCGCCGTCCGCCAATCCGTAGCTCTGCGCGTCCTCTGGCGAGACGTCGAGCGACTCGCCGCGTCGGAGTGGTGAGGTGTAGCCGGCGGTCTGGACTCCGGTGTTGTACGAGTCGAGCCGGCGACCCGTCGTCAGGCGGATCGGGAAGTCGTCGTCGAGCTTGTCGACCGGTGGATCGTGGTCGACCGGGACGAACGGGACGCGGTTGCCGGGGACGGGGTCCTCCCAGAGCCGGCTGTGGAGGAACAGCTCGCCGGGGTGGTTCTCGTCGTAGCACGGCCACTGGATGCCGCCCAGCTCCTCGAGGCGTCGGTAGGACATCCCGGCGTGGACCGGCGACAACGTCCGGAGCTCGTTCCAGGCCTCCTCCGCGGAGCTCCAGCCCCAGTCCCCGCCCATCCGCCGGGCGATCTCCGAGATGATCCACAGGTCGTCGCGGGCCTCGCCCGGCGGCTCGAGCGCCTTCCGGACTCGCTGGACTCGGCGCTCTGAGTTGGTGACCGTGCCTTCGCTCTCGGCCCACGCGGCGGCGGCCGGCAGGACGACGTCGGCCAGGTCGGCCGTGGCGGTCTGGAAGATGTCCTGGACGACGAGGAACTCGAGACCCTCCAGCAGGTGACGCGCTCGGGCCTGGTCGGCCTCCGACTGGAGCGGGTTCTCCCCGATGCAATAGACCGTCGTCAGATCGCCCCGCTCCATCGCGTCGAACATGCCCGACAGGTGCCAGCCGCGCTTGGGCGGGACCGTCACGCCCCAGGCTCGATCGAACTTCGCCCGGAGCTCGTCGTTCTCGACATGTTGGAAGCCGGGCAGCCGGTCGGGCAGGGCGCCCATGTCGCCGCCGCCCTGGACGTTGTTCTGGCCGCGGAGCGGGTTCACCCCGCAGCCGTAGCGGCCGACGTGGCCGGTCAGGAGGACGAGGTTGATCAGGGCGACCACGTTGTCGACGGCGTTGTGGTGCTCCGTGATGCCGAGGGTCCAGCAGATCATCGCCCGGTCGGCCTTGGCGAAGGCATGCGCGAGCTCGCGGATGGCGTCGGCCGGGACGCCGGTCTCACGCTCGGCGTACTCGAGCGAGTATGACTCGACCTTCGTCCGGTAGGCCTCGAAGCCCTCCGTCGCCCGGGCGATGAACGCCTCGTCCTCGAGCCCCGCGGCGATGATCTCGCGGCCGATCGCGTTCGCCAGGGCGATGTCGCTGCCGACGTCCAGGCCGAGCCAGACGTCGGCCCACTCGGCGCTGCTCGTCCGGCGCGGGTCGACCGCGTACAAGCGGGCGCCGTTGCGGACGCCGCGGAGGAGGTGGTGGAAGAAGATCGGATGCGTCTCGCGGGCGTTGCTACCCCACAGGACGATCAGGTCCGTCTCTTCGGCCTCACGATATGAGCTGGTCCCCCCGCCGGCACCGAACACGGTCGCCAGACCGGCGACGCTCGGGGCGTGTCAGGTGCGGTTGCAGCTGTCGATGTTGTTGCTGCCCAGCACGGCCCGGCTGAGCTTCTGCGCCGCGAAGTTGACCTCGTTGGTCGCCTTCGAGCACGAGAAGACGCCGAACGTCGTCGGGCCGTGGGCGGCCATGGCCGCCTGGAAGCCCGTGACGACGCGGGTCAGGGCCTCGTCCCAGCTCGCGGGGCGGAGGTCGCCGCCCTTCGAGTCGCGAACGAGGGGCTGGGTCAGTCGAACGTAGTCCTTCGGCACGGGTGCCTCCAAACGGGTTGTCGACCGTCCGAGTCTACTGCGGGACGCGTTCGAATCACGATCGTTGTCCAACGGGAACGTGTTCCGCGAGGAGTGGCCACTCGGGTAGGCTCCCGCGGATGCCCGTCCATCGCGATCGATCCCGCGTCCACGAGGCGCGCGTGGCCGGTCTCGCGATCACCCTGAGCGTCGCCGCGTTGATCCTCGTCGTCGTCTACGTCGTCGCCGGCTTCGCGAACCGCGTCGTGCTGGTGATCGTCGACACCACGCCATCGGCGTCGGTTCGCTAGGCGATAGGGCGGCGGACGTCCCGTCGGGCCTGGCGGACGATCCGGACGAACTCCCGGATATGGGCGAGCGGCCGGATGTGCGATGGCGCGCCCGCGTAGATCGTCCGGATCGGGACCCAGGCGATCGTGCCGCCCATCCGGATGCAGGTCGTGATCTGCTCGACCTCGAAGGCGAAGCCAGGCTCGTCGCTGGCCAGCGTCGCCTCGGCGAGGCGCCGCGATACGAGGCGGTAGCCGGACTGGTTGTCCGGGATGTCGCGGCCGACCGCCCACGAGAACGCGATCCGCCCGATTTCGTTCGATAGGCGCCGAACCGGTGGCATCGCCCGGAAGCTCCGTTGGCCGATGATGAGGTCGGGGGGCGGCTCGGTCGTGGCCGCGGCCAGGAATCGCGGAATCTCGACCGGGTCGTGCTGACCGTCGGCATCCAGGGTCAGGATCGCGTCGGAACCGTCCTGGAGGGCCGCCGCGAAGCCCAGTCGCAGGGCCGCGCCCTTGCCCTGGTTCGGACGCTGCTCGATGGTCGTCGCACCGGCCTCGCGAGCGACCTCGGCGGTCCGGTCGGTCGAGCCGTCGTCGACGACGAGGACGGGCAGATGCTTCCGGGCCTCCAGCACGACCGCACCGATCCGCGGCGCCTCGTTGTAGCCCGGGATGACGGCGACGATCACGAGAGACGGATGCTGGGCTCCGATCCGGCCTCGATGTCCTCGACGCAGCCGACGACCCAATGCTCGACGCCGGCAATATCGAGCGCGCCCCGGACCACCTCCCATCGATCGGGCGGGATCGCGGCGAGCAGTCCGCCCGATGTCTGCGGATCATGGGCAAGCGCGACGAGCTCCGCCGGGACCGCAGCGTCGATCTCCGCCGCCGGCGCGACGAAACGGCGGTTGTGGGCGGCCCCGCCGGTCTCGACGCCGGCGCGGGCGAGGTCGAGGGCGCCCGGGAGGACCGGCAATGCGCTCGAGTCGAAGACGAGTCGAGTTCCCGACGCGCGGGCCATCTCGAGCCCGTGGCCGAGGAGCCCGAAACCGGTCACGTCGGTGGCGCCACGGACTCCCTCCGCGACCAGCACCTCTGCAGCCGAACGGTTCAGGATCCGCATCTGGTCAACCGCCGTCGCGAGGTCCCCATCGGACGTTCGGTCCTGACGGCGGCCGCTGACCAGCAGGCCGGTGCCCAGCCGCTTCGTGAGGATGAGGATGTCGCCTGGTCGCGCCCCGCCCTTCCGGAGGAGGCGGTCGGGATGAGCCGCGCCGATGACCGCGAGCCCGTATTTCGGCTCGGCGTCGCGGATCGTGTGGCCGCCGGCCAGCGTGCCGCCCGCCTCGCGGACCTTCGCGGCGGCGCCGTCGAAGACCGCGGCGAGCACATCGCGCGGCAGCTCCTCGGGGAACGCCGCGATCGAGAGCGCGAAGAGGACGCGACCGCCCATGGCAAAGATGTCACTCAGGGCGTTCGCAGCGGCGATCTCGCCGAACGTCCGGGCGTCGTCGACGAGCGGCGGAAAAAAGTCGAGCGTCCCGATCACGGCGAGGTCGTCGGTCAGCCGGTAGGCTGCCGCGTCGTCGGGCGGCGCGAGGCCTGCGATCAGCTCCGACGGCTCCGCTCCGCCCCCGCCAATGCCGGCGAGCGCCTCCGCCAGCAGGTCTGCCCCGAGCTTCGCCGCACAGCCCCCGCAATCGGTCAGCTCGGTCAGGCGGAACGGCGGCAGCTGCACTGTCCCAATCGCGGTCATGGCGCGATGATAGGCGCGCATCGTCGAGGAGCCGCTCGTGCCGACAACGATCCCGATCCTCTCGGCGCCCGACCTCGAGGCGGCCGCTCGGTACTACGCCGGCTTCGGCTTCGCCGAGACCGGTCGCTGGCCCGACTACCTCATCCTCGTCCATCCGCTGGGCATCGAGCTCCATGTCGGGCTCGACGCCGACCATGACGACAGCGACCCGGCGTCTGCCGGCCATCGTCACGGCGGCGCCTGCTACATCCGGTTCGAGACGGAAGAAGAGGCCCGTGCGCTCCACGCCGACTGGGCGCGAGCCAGCGACCAGGGCTCCATCTCTCAGCCGCGGGAGACCCACTACGGTCTGCTCGAGTTCGGGGTCGACGACCCGTTCGGCAATACGATCAGCGTCGGCGGCGCGCTCGACCGGAAGGATCGCTGACCCGCGCTACCATCGAGCGGGAGCGGAGGGGTCCCGGTGGGTCCCCCGGTCTTCAAAACCGGTGACGCCGCGCTCGGCGTGGCGTGGTGGGTTCGACTCCCATGCGCTCCCGCCAGGAGGCCCGATGTCAGCTGTGCCGGTCGACCGACCGCGAGCCCGACCGCCCAGCGTGGAGCGCATCCTGGCCATCGTTCGCACGGAGAAGCCGCCGGCGTCCGAGCCCGCGGCGCTGACGGATCTCGTCCGATCCGTGATCGCCGAGGAGCGCAAGCGGCTCGAAGCGGGAGCCCCGGCGACGTCCGATCAGTCCCTCGCCGACGCCGTGGTCGAGCGCCTCCGCGCGTTCGCCGCGCCGCCACGTCTGGCGGCGATCAACGCGACGGGCGTGATCGTCCACACGAACCTCGGTCGAGCGCCGTGGCCCGAAGAAGCGATCGAGGCGGCCCGGGCGGCCGCGGGGAGCCTGCTCCTCGAGATCGACTCCACGACGGGGAGGCGCGGCGCCCGGCTCCGCCTCGGCGAGGAGCACCTGATCGCCCTGACCGGGGCCGAGGACGCGCTCGTCACGAACAACAACGCCGCGGCGTTGGCGCTAGCGGTTGGGTTGGCCGGCCGCGGACGTGGGGTGGCCGTGTCGCGGGGTGAGCTGGTCGAGATCGGCGGCGGCGTCCGGATCCCCGAAGTCATCCGTCGGGCCGGCGCCAGGCTCGTCGAGGTCGGGACGACGAACCGGACGCGAGCGGCCGACTTCGAGGCCGCCCTCGTCGACGGCAAGGCCCGGCTCGTGCTGCGCGTCCATCCGTCCAACTTCCGCCAGGCCGGCTTCACGGAGACGCCGCAACCGCGGGCGGTGGCGGAGCTGGCGCACCGTCACGGAGCGCTGGTGGTCGATGATCTCGGCTCCGGCGCCCTGCTCCCCACGGAACGGTTCGGGCTCGCCCACGAGCCGACCCCCGGAGAGCGGCTTGCGGCAGGCGCCGACCTCGTGACCTTCAGCGGCGACAAGCTCGTCGGGGGGCCGCAGGCCGGATTCATCGTCGGGCGGTCCGACCTGATCGCGCGCCTCCGCCGTGATCCGCTGGCCCGCGCGATGCGGCCCGACAAGGTGACGCTCGCCGCCGTGGCCGCGACGCTCGGTCTCTATCGAGCCGGCGTCGCCGCGGTGCGGGTCCCCGTCTGGCGGATGATCGCCGCCGACGTCGTGGAGATCGGGCGTCGGACGGCCATCGTTGCGGAGGCGATCGGCCCGGGCGCAACGGTCGTGGCCGTCCGCTCGACGATCGGGGGCGGGAGCCTGCCGGGGGAGACCCTCCCGAGCGCGGCCGTGGCGATCCGAGCGGCCGGCACGAACGGGCGTTCCCTCGATCGGCTCCTCGCAACGCTGCGGGTCGGTTCGCCGGTCGTCGTGGGCCGGATCGAGGAGGGGCGCGCGCTGTTCGACCTTCGGACGGTCGACCCGGCCGCGGATCAGGCGCTCGCCCGCGCGATCCGCGCCGCTCTCGACGTCGAACGCGCCGCCAGGCCGCGGGCGCCGAGGTCGAACGGTCGATGACAATCGTCATCGGGACCGCCGGCCACATCGACCACGGCAAGACCGCCCTGCTCCGGGCCCTGACCGGCATCGACGCGGACCGCCTGCCGGAAGAGCGGGCGCGCGGCATGACGATCGACGTCGGCTACGCCCATCTCGCGCTGGACGACGGAACCGAGCTCGACTTCGTCGACGTTCCGGGTCACGACCGGCTCGTCGGCAACATGCTCGTCGGGGCGGGGGAGATCGACGCCGCCCTCGTCGTCGTCGCCGCGGACGACGGGCCGCGGGCACAGACCCGCGAGCATCTGCAGCTCCTGGACGCCCTCGGTGTGTCCGACGGCCTCGCGGTCGTGACCAAGACCGACGTCGTCCGTCCGGATCGGGTCGACGCGGCGGCAAACGAGGTGCGCGCGCTGCTTGACGCGATGAGCCTCGGGGG
>Ga0066698_10000360_pt1 | contig 16336 bp, 12 predicted proteins | sample GraSoiAngelo_147_FD_66457 | JGI IMG/M metagenome (GOLD analysis project Ga0066698, IMG submission 66457) | Grasslands soil microbial communities from the Angelo Coastal Reserve, California, USA - 14_1009_05_40cm | ecosystem: Environmental > Terrestrial > Soil > Grasslands | place: USA... | reverse complement strand
CGGCAGCGCGGCGGTCATCTACGGCGGCATGGCGGTCCTCGCCGTGTCGGGCGTCCTGGCCGCGATCGCCCCAGCCGAGGACGATCGCCTGCTGCTGCTGGCCCTGTTCCTGCTCGGCTGGGGCTGGAACCTCGGCTACGTCGCCGGGAGCGCGCTGCTCACGAGCGGCGTATCGATCGTCGAACGGACCCGCGTCCAGGGCATCGCCGATGGGCTGATCTGGAGCACCGCGGCCCTCGCCTCGCTCGGATCCGGCGTCCTCGTCGCGTCCGCCGGCTACGCGACCCTCGGCGTCCTCGGCGCGATCCTCGTGGCGATCCCGGCCTGGATCCTGACGGTCCGTCGAGGCGCGCTCGACCGGGCCGCGCAGACAGCCGGCTAGGCTCGGGCCAGCTCCCGGACGACCCACGCGGCCAGGACGCGGGCACACGTCTCGACCTCGGCGAGCGGGACGAACTCGTCGGCACTGTGGGCGACCCTCACGTCGCCCGGCCCGAAGATCACGCACGGCGTCGCGCCCTCGCCGATGAACAGCCGCATGTCGGCGCCGTACGGCTCGGCGAGGAGCGATGGGCGCTGACCAGTCACCGACTCGACCACCTCGCTAAGGCCGACCGGCAGGGGATGATCCGACGGCACGCGGCCCGATCCGAACCGGCCGCCCACGATCTCGACCGTCGCCGGGTGGTCGCGAAGGAACGGGTCGGACGCGTTCGCCGCGTCGACCGCCAGCCGCAGGTCCGCCTCCGCGTCCGCCGGCGACTGCCCGAGGCGAACGCCGTATCGGCCGTCGGCGACGACCCGGTCGAGGACCGTCGACGCCCACTCGCCGCCGGCGACGATGCCGACGATCGTCGGGTACGGCAGGCCGAGCGCGGTCATCAGCGGGTCGGTCTCCGCTGCGTTCCGAGCCGCCTCGTCGGCCTGCAGCGCCCGGAGGACCGCGTACAGATTGTCGAGGGCCGAGACGCCCTCGCGCCGCCGCGAGGCGTGGGCTGCCCGGCCTGGCACCGTCAGCCGGAAGGTGATGGCACCGGCATGGGCCACGACGATGTCGAGGTTCGACGGTTCGGTGATGATCGCGAGGTCGCCCGTCACGCCGGCCCGGATCGCCGCGAGCGTGCCCTGGCCTCCGTCCTCCTCGCCGGGGACGAGCGCCACGACGAGCTCGCCGCGGACCGCATCCGCCGCGCCGCTCGTGACGAGCGCCCGGACGGCGCCGACGATCGCGGCGACGCCGCCCTTCATGTCGCACGCGCCGCGCCCGTAGAGCCGGCCGTCGCGGACCTCGCCGGCCCACGGATCGACCGACCACGTCGCCGGGTCGCCGGGGGGCACGACGTCGACATGGCCGGACAGGATGACGCGCCGTCCGCCGCCGCGTCCCAGGCGACCGATGACGACGGGCAGGGACACCCGGGTCGTCTCCTCACCGGGCCACGCCGGATCGGCCCGGATCGCCGCCGGATCGGGCGACACCACCTCGACCCCTATCCCGGCCTGTCGCAACCGCGTCGCGACGTCTGCCGCGACCGCTTCCTCGTCTCCGGTGATGCTTCGGATCCGGACGAGCGCCGCGAGGTCCTCGCGCAGGCCGGCCGGGTCGACCGCGGCCGCCGCCGCGGCCTCGGCGGGCTCCGACAGCGCCCCGGCGGTCATGCCTCGCGACGGAGCGGCCGGACCAGGCAGGTCACGCCGCCGTTGCCGTTCTCGCCGACTTCTCGGAGCGGGATCGCATGGACCTCGACTCCGGCGGCATCCAGTCCCCGGCGGGCAACGGGGTTGCCCTCCGCGACGATCACGACGCCTGGCCGGACGGCGAGGACGTTGCAGCCGAGCGTCGGCTCCTCTTCCTCCGGCACCGGGATCAGGCGGATGCCGAGGTCCATCAGCCACTCGAGGAGGCCGGCCGGAAGCAGCGGCATGAACACGACCGCCAGGTCGTCGGCGACCGGCGAGATCACCGACATCAGGTGCACAAGCTCCGCCGGGCCCTTGTAGTACGGGACGTCGACGATCCGGACGTCGCCGCCCATCAGGCGCGCCAGCTGTCGGGCGCCCGCATCGTTGGTTCGGAGGGACCGGCCGATCACGAACAGGTCGTCGCGCAGCCAGGCGGTGTCGCCGGCCTCGATCGTCCCCGGCGCCTCGATCCGGCCGACGATCGGGACGTCGCGATCGACCAGCCATCGCTCCAGGATCGCCGGCTCGCCGAGGCGGTTGGGCTTGCCCGGCCGAAGCGGGATCGCGCCCTCCGGGCCGATCAGCAGCGGGTCGAAGACGTAGCACAGGTCGGCGTCGTCGTCGGGCTCCACGCCCAGCTCCTGGACGCGGACGCCGAGGTCCGCGAGCGTCTCGACGAGCCGGTCGTGCTCGCGCCGCGCGGCACCGAGGTCGACCGGATGGAGGAAGCCGTGAGCCGGGTCGTCGAAGGCCCGACCAAACGCGGGACCTGGCCGCTTGACGAGGACGTCGCGAAGCGGCGCCGTCGAGCTGCGGACACCCACCTTCAGCTGGGTCGGGATCATCCGCGGAGCATAGCCGCGCGGTCGGAGGCGGCGACGGGTGGGCTTCCTCGGAGTCGCCGCGCCGACGGGCGGCTATCCGAGCCGATCGACCGCCAGCGCCGCCGGGATCGGATCCCGGCCACCGCCCCGCATCAGCTCCACCAGCAGCCGGGCAGAGCCCGGCCCCGTCGAGATGCCCCACGGACCGTGGCCGGCGATCAGCCACAGGCCGTGGACGGACGGAGCCCGGCCCACGAACGGCCGGCCGTCGCGGCTCACCGGCCGGGCACACGACCGCATCGCGACCAGCGGCGCCGCCGCGACCGCCGGGACGTAGCGCGAGCCGACCCGGCGGAGCGCCTCGATCCACTGTCCGGGATCAGGCTCGTCGGTCAGGAACGTCGATCCCAGCGCGCTCGATCCGGCCGCAGGGATGAGGCTGAAGTCGACACCGACATCGGCCGCGTCGGCACGCACCGACACGGGGTCGTCGGTCGGTCGCCGGCGGTCTTCGGGCTCGATGTTGATGTCGATCGCCTCGACGCCGTGCCGCGGCGCCCTCGCCAGGTCGATGCTCGCCACCACGCCCCAGATCGGCCGAATCGGGCGCCACGAGCCCGATGGGTCGACCAGCGCCGGCGTCCACGGGCCGGCGGCGACGACGACGGATCCGGCGGCCTCCACGGTGTCGCCGACGCGGACACCGACCGCGCGACCATCGTCCGTGGCGACGCCGACGTCTGACTCGAGGCGCACCTCCGCCCCGTTCCGGCGGGCGAGCCCGGCGAACGCGTCGGTCGCGGCCGCCGGCGCGACGAGGAACCCGATCTCGAGCCGGACGGCGACGAGGTCCCGGGCCAGCGACGGCTCCAGCGCGTGCAGCGCCGACCCGGACAGGATCTCCGGCCGGGTTCCCGGCCACGTCGCGGCCCATTGATCGGCGACTTCCCGCGCGTGATCGGCGTCGCGCCCCACGAGGAGGAGCCCGGCCGGCTCGTCCGGCAGCCGGAAGCCGTCGTCGGATGAAGTGCCGAGCCGCCGATACTCCTCGACCGACCGCCGGTACAAGTCCGCCATCACCGGATCGAAGGGGTGTTGGACGATGCCCGAGTTGCGGCCGGATGCACCGGCCGCGATCGCCGTGCGTTCGTACAGTCGGACGCTCAGCCCGGCCTCGGCGAGGAACGCCGCCGTCGCCGTTCCGACGATCCCGCCGCCGATGATCGCGACGTCCGGCGCCGGCCCTGGCACGTCGACCTAGCCGGCGGCCGCCGTGGCCGGCCTCGCAAGGGCCGCGCCGGACGCGATCCGCCCGAGCGCCTCCAGCAGGCGGTCGACCTCGGCGGCGGTGTTGTAGTGGGTCAGGCCGATCCGGACGACGCCGCCGCGATCGAGCAGGCCGAGCCGCTCCATCAGGCCGGTGGCGTAGAAATCGCCGTCCCAGACGGCGATCCCTTCTGCGCCGAGGGCCTCGGCAACGCCCCGCGGCGTCAGGCCGTCGAGCCGCAACGCGGCCGTGGGCGTCCGCTCGCCGAACCGGGCCCAGTCCGTGATCCCGTAGAGGGTCAGTCCCGGGATTGCCTCGAGGCCGTCCGCGAGCCGCCGGTAGAGCTCCATCTCGTACGCCCGGATCGCCCCCATCCCGGCGACGGCCAGGTCGCGGCGCGAGGCGCCCGGCGTCGCGTCACCGTAACGCGCCCCGATGTCGGCGATGTAGTCGACGGCCGCCGTCACGCCGGCGAGGCCTTCGAAGTTCCCGGTCCCCGTCTCGAACCGATCCTCGGCGGGGCGCACCTTGTAGGGCGGCAGGCGATCGAGAACCTCGCCCCGCCCGTAGAGCACGCCGGCGTGCGGTCCGAAGAACTTGTAGGTCGAGCAGGCGAGGAAGTCGGTCTCGACGGCCCGAACGTCGAGCGGCAGATGCGGCGCCGCGTGGACGGCGTCGATGTATGTCCAGGCTCCCGCGGCGTGGGCTCGGCGGACGATCTCCCGGACCGGGTTGATCGTCCCGACCGCGTTGGACGCCCAACCCACGGCAACGAGCCGCGTACGGTCGGTCAGGAGGCCGTCGAGCTGGTCGAGGGCGAGCGTGCAGTCGGCCTCGCGGATGTCGAGCGTTCGGACGACGAGGTCGCGATCGGCCGCGATGGCCTTCCACGGCCCGACGTTCCCCTCGTGATCGAGGTTCGTGACGACGATCTCGTCGCCGGGTGCCATCGTCGCCCCGATCGAGCGGCTGACGTGGAACGTCAGCGAGGTCATGTTCGCCCCGAACTTGATCTCGGACGGGTCGTCTGCGCCGAGCAGGTCGGCCATGGCCTGGTGCGCCTCGTGGGCGGTCGCGTCGCTGCGCCGGCTCGTCAGGAACGGGCCACCGTGGTTGGCGTTCGACGTCCGGTAGTACGCGTCGACCGCGTCGATGACCGACGAGGGGACCTGCGTGCCACCGGGCCCGTCGAACAGGGCGACCGGTCGGCCGCCGTCCTCGATCGCCAGCGCCGGGAAGCGACCGCGGATCGCGTCGACGTCGAATCTGGACATGCGCGGATCGTAGCCGCTCCCGGACGGCTGCCCGCCACGGGCCGCTCCGCCAGCAGTCACAGATCGTTGCCTTGTCAACGACCAGGGCGGACGGTACCCTTCGATCATGCCGTCGGCTTCGATCTCAACGCCCGCCGCGCCCGGCGCCACCGAGACGCCGGGTATCGGCGCCTGGCGCAGCTTCCTCGTCGCCCACGCGAGGATCACGCGGCGGCTCGACGATGAGCTCCAAGCGGCCCACGGCCTGTCGCTCGCCGAATACGACGCGCTCCTCCAGATCGCGACCGCGCCCGGTCGGCGCGTCCGGATGAACGTCCTGGCCGAGCGGGTGATCCTGTCGCGCAGCGGGATCACCCGGCTGGTCGACCGCCTCGAGGCGCAGGGCTGCGTCGAGCGGATCGCCTGCGAGACGGACGCCCGCGGCCAGGAGGCTCGCCTCACATCGGTCGGTCTGGACCGGTTGCGGATGGCGGCCCGGACCCATCTCGACGGCGTCCGGCGCTATTTCCTCGACCGCCTGGGCGAGGCCGATCTGGCCGCGCTCGAGGTTGCGCTCGGTCGGGTCGGCGAGCCGCCGTCCGGCGACGCTCGGCACGTCCATGAGGGGTGCCGGCCGGCCGAGGCCTGAGCGGCCGGATGACCGGCCGCCTGAGGACGGGCACCAGCGGCTTCGCCTATCCGGGATGGGCGCCGCGGTTCTACCCGCCGGGGGCCCGCGGCGAGGCGCTCCTCCGCTTCTACGGCTCCCGGCTCGGGACGGTCGAGCTGAACAACACGTTCTATCGGCAGCCGAGCCCGTCCGCCGTCGACGGCTGGCTGGCGGCGACGCCGAGCGACTTCCGGTTCGCCGTCAAGGCTCAGCGCGGCGGCTCCTTCCGGTCCCTCCAGGTCGACCCGACCGACAGCGTGCCGTGGCTGACGGGGCCGCTGCGACGGTTCGGCGAGCGACTGGGGACGGTGCTCTTCCGCGTTCCGGACGGCGTCCGCCGGAGCGACGAGCGGCTGGCGGCCCTGCTCGCGGCGTGGCCCGTGGATCTCCCGATCGCGATGGAGTTCCAGGACCCGTCGTGGCACGTCGACGAGACCTTCGCGGCTCTGCGGGGCGCCGGTGCCGCCCTCGTCACGACCGACCTTCCCGACGACCCGGAGCTGCCGACCATCCGGCGGACCGGCCCGTTCCTGTACCTCCGCCTGCGGCGCGAGGATTACACGGCCGATGAGCTGCGCGCCTGGCTCGACCGCCTCGAGCCGTTCCTCGCCGACGGGCTCGACGCGTACGTATTCTTCCGCCACGACGAGGTTGGGCGAGGCGCGGAGCTGGCGCTCGAGCTGGCTGCCCTGGCGGCGGCCGGCGGCCTCGCCTGAGTCGCGCGCCATCCGCCGGCGTCAGCCGGGCCCGCGGGACCCTTCGGCCGGCCCGAACGCGACGAAGAGCGTCAGGTCCTCGGTGATCTCGTGGAACTGGTGCGGGACCGCCGCCGCGACGAACACGATGGACCCCGGGCCGACGTCGCGGACCTCGTCGCCCACCGTGACCTTGCCGCGCCCCGAGATCACGTAGTAGACCTCGTCCTCGGTGTGCGGCTGCTGACGATCGGGTTGGCCGGCGCCGAGGACGTACAGGCCGACCGACAGGTCGGCGACCGAGATGAACTCGAGGTAGGCCCGACCGCTCGCGTCGCGCCGGGCGACGAGATCGGCGAGCTCGAAGGCGTCCATGCCCGACATCGTACGGAACCACAGCCCGGTGGCGACCGTAGGATTCCACGATGCGACCCATCGCGATCGTCGGCGCAGCCCTCCTCGTCGCGGCCTGCGGCTCGGCGGGGCCGAACGGCACCGCCGCTCCGGCCCGCTCGGGCGCGGCGAGCCCCGGGGGGCCCTCGGGCGGCGGTTCGGCGGCCTCCACGCCGCCCGCCTCATCCGCCTCGGCCTCGTCAGCGCCCGCCTTCGACCCGGCCGGCCTGACGGTCGGCTTCGACGACGTCGTCACCGGCCTGGATCTGCCGCTCGCCGTCGTCAACGCGCACGACGGCTCCGGCCGCCTGTTCATCGCCGAGCAGGGTGGCCAGATCCGGATCGTCCGTGACGGTGCGCTCGTCGCCCGGCCGTTCCTGGACATCTCCGACCGGATCACCTCGGGTGGCGAGCGTGGGCTCCTGGGCCTCGCCTTCCATCCGAAATTCCCGACCGACCCGCGCTTCTTCGTCGACTACACCGACGTCAACGGCGACACGCGCGTCTCGTCGTTCGCCGTCGACCCGTCCCAGCCCGATCGCGCCGACCCCGCAAGCGAGCAGCGGCTGCTGTTCGTCAAGCAGCCCTTCGCCAACCACAACGGCGGAGCCGTCGTGTTCGGGCCGGATGGCTACCTGTACGTCTCTCTCGGCGACGGCGGGTCGGGCGGAGACCCGATGGGCAACGGCCAGTCCCTGAAGACGCTGCTCGGCAAGATCCTCCGGATCGACATCGACCACCCCTCCGGCGACCGCGGCTATGGGATCCCGGCCGACAACCCGTACGCCGACGGGTCCGGCGGCCGACAGCCGGAGATCTGGCTGACCGGTCTTCGGAATCCGTGGCGGATCAGCTTCGACCGGTCGACCCGCGATCTCTGGATCGGCGACGTCGGCCAGGGCGACTGGGAGGAGATCGACGTCCAGCGGGCGGACGTCCCCGGTGGCACGAACTTCGGCTGGAACCGGATGGAGGGCAACCACTGCTACCGGCCGTCGAACGGCTGCGAGGATCCGGCGCTGATCCTTCCCGTCACGGAATACGGCCACGACCAGGGCTGCACCGTCATCGGCGGCGACGTCTACCGCGGGTCGAGCCAGCCGGCGCTCGCCGGCGGCTACCTGTTTGCCGACTACTGCTCGGGCAAGGTCTGGGCGATCGACCCGTCGACGAACGAATTCCGGAAGCCGACGCTCGTCGCCGAGACGAGCCACAACTTCGCCGCGTTCGGCGAAGACGAGGCCGGGGAGCTCTACGCGGTCGACATCGGGGGCGGGACGCTCCTCCGGGTGACGGCGAAGCGCTGAGCCGCGAGACCCGCTGCGGCCGAGCGGCTACGGTCGAGCGCCTCGGCCGAGCGGCTACGGCCGGGCGGCGGCGGTCGTCGGCGCGGTCGGCGTCGGCCGGTGGACGGGTCGCAGGTAGAGGGCGAGCACCGTCACCAGGTAGGCGACGTGGGCGACGAGCGTGAGGATCGCCGGGGCGGCCGAATAGCCGAGGATCGCCCGCAGGAACGCGCCGACGCCGGTCTCGTCCGACAGCAGCGAGCGGATGTCGAACGCGGTCGCAGTCCACGGCCCCGACCCGAGCGCGCCGATCTCGATGAACTCGCCAATGCCGTGGCTCAGCAGCCCGGCGGCGATGAAGACGAGGGCGATCCCCGTCCAGCGGAAGAACGCCGCGAGGTTCAGCCGGCGGCTGCCCCGGTAGAAGCCGTACCCGATCAGCACCGCGATGGCCAGCCCGACCACCGCTCCGACGAGGATCCACAGCGCCTCCGCCCGAGCCGACGTGGCCTGGCCGACCAGGAAGATCGAGGTCTCGAGACCCTCCCGGATCACCGCCATGAAGGCGAGGACGGCGAGGCCCCATGACGCGCCGGACGCCACGGCTCGGTCGACCGCCGCCTGGAGCTCGCCCTTGACCGACGCCGCCTGGCGGCGCATCCAGAACAGCATCCAGGTGACGACACCGGCGGCGACCAGGAGGGTGGTCCCCTCGAAGATCTGCTCGTACGGCTCCTCGAGGGCCCCGACCGACGTATAGATCGCGATCCCGACGACGAGGCTCAGCGCGGCGGCCGCGCCGGTCCCCAGCCAGATCCGGCCGGCCTGCCCGCCGTGGCCCGTCCGGGCCAGGTAGGCAAGCACGATGCTGACGATGAGGGCCGCTTCGACGCCCTCGCGCAGGCCGGTCAACAGGCCGGTGGTGAACGAGCCGAGATCCACGGACAGTCCTCATGCTGGCCGGCGCGGCGCGGCGGCTGGTCGGAAAGGGCGCCGCGTCGGAGGCCGCCCGGAATGGTAGCGCGCCTTGTCCGAGTCCATCAAGCGCGCTTGAATGAGCAGTGCAGGCGAGCCTGAACGACGACGCCGCGTCGAGGTCGACGGTGCGGTCCGGCACCGTTCGCTCGGGACCATTCGACCTGCGTCACGGTTCTGCAAGGCAGCCGTGGGGCGAGGCAGTCGGGACGTGACGAGGCTGCGGCGATGCTCCGGTCGTGTACGAGGTCGAGGATCCCCCCTCCCTGTCCGAAAGCGCCCGACCGGCCGGTCGCGCGCAGCCGTCGGGTCGCCCGCGACCCGCGACTCGCCGGGCCGCCGTCCGTCTCGCGGCCGGCTACGCCGGCCACGGGGTCGCCCATCGCCGGGCCGAGATCGGGCGCGACCGCCCGGTCCGCCGCGGCTCGAGCCGCGTCACCGCCGTCATCGTCGCCGCCCTCGCGACGTTCCTCATCGGCTCTCTGCTCCTCGCCGGGGTCGCCGCGGTCGGGACCGTCGCGGTCGTCTCGGCGCTGTCCCAGGGCCTGCCCGACCCGACGAACCTGGGGGCGCTGACCTTCGCCCAGCCGACGATCGTCTACGACCGGACCGGCAAGGTCGAGCTCGGGCGCTTCCAGCGCGAGCAGCGCCGCGTCGTGACCTTCGACGAGGTCCCCCATCTGATCATCGATACGACGACGACCGCCGAGGACCGGACCTTCTGGACGAACGACGGCTTCGATCCGGCGGCGATCATCGCCGCCGTCGCGGACAACGCATCGACCGGCAGCTCCCGCGGCGCCTCCACGATCACCCAGCAGCTCGTCCGGGCCCGACTCCTGCCGCAGGACGTCATCGCGCCCGGCGCGAACCGCTATGTCCGGAAGGCCAAGGAGCTGATCCAGTCGGCCCGCCTGACCGCGGCATATCCCGGCGAAACCGGCAAGCAATCGATCATGGCCGCCTACCTGAACGAGATCTTCTACGGCCACGACGCCTACGGGATCGCGGCGGCGGCCCGGATCTACTTCGGGGTGACGGACCTGTCCAAGCTGACGATCGCCCAGGCGGCGCTGCTCGCCGGCCTGCCGAAGGCGCCGTCGAGCTTCGACCCGTACCGCTACGCGGAGATGGGCGCCGACGGGAAGCTCGTCGTGCCGCCGACCGCGCCGCCGGTCGTCCGGCGCGACTGGATCCTCCAGAACCTGTCGACCTCCCGCTGGACCCGGCTCAGCCCGACCGACCTCCAGACCGCGCTGGCCGAACCGGTCGTCCTTCGCGGCGACGTGCCACTGTCCTACAAGGCGCCCCACTTCACCTGGCAGGTCCGCCGCCAGCTCGACCAGATCATCGGCTCGGACGCCGCCATCGAGACCGGCGGCTACGCGGTCATCACCACGCTGGATTGGCGGGCTCAGCAGCTCGCCGAGAAATGGCTCGCCGCCGGGGCGATCGCGCCGAACCTGTCGAAGAAGAAATCGGCCGCACTGCTCAAGAGCCTGAAGATCGGCGCCGGCGACCGGAGCTGGATCAACGCGCTCCGCGGCAAGGACCTCCACAACGGCGCGCTCGTCGCGCTCGACTACCGGACCGGCGACGTGCTCGCGTACGCCGGCAGCGCCGGCTACTACCGGGAGGACCTCGCGAACCGGAAGTTCGAGCCGAAGTACGACGCCGCTGGCGACGGGGCCCGCCAGCCCGGATCGGCCTTCAAGCCGATCGTCTACGCGAGCGCGTTCGACGCCAAGCAGCTCACCCCCGGGAGCCTCCTCCTCGACATCGCGACGCCGTTCGGAAAGAGCTGGACGCCGAGGGACGCCGACCAGCTCGACCGGGGTCCGGTCCTCGTCCGCAAGGCGCTCCAGTACTCGCTCAACGTGGTCGCGATCCGCGCCCTCCAGCGCGTCGGCAGCCAGGCCGTCGCGGCCCGGGCGACGAAGTTCGGCATCCGCTTCACCGGCGGGACGAAGCTGTTCATGCAGGCCGGCCTCAGCGGAGCGATCGGGACGGTCGAGGTCCGACCGCTCGACCTGACCTCCGCGTACGGGGCGCTCGGCAACGGTGGCGTGCGGGTGCCGCCGCGGATGATCCTCGAGGTCCGCGATCCGACCGGCAAGGTCATCTACGAGGCCCCCCAGCCGAAGGCGACCCAGGCCGTGTCGCCTCAGGCCGCGTTCCTCGTCAGCGACATCCTCCAGGGCAACACGCTGCCGAAGCAGAACCCGATCTGGTCGGCCGCGCTGGAGATCCGCAACGGTCCCCACGGCGAGCACCGGCCGATCGCGGTCAAGACCGGAACCGCCAACGACGCGCGCGACCTCGCCACGTACGGCTATCTCGCCCCACCGAAGAACCCGAAGGCGCCGGCTCTCGCGGTCGGGCTGTGGATGGGCAACAGCGATCATTCCAACCCGCGATCGAAGAAGCCGGCGATCTCGCTGACCGCGGCCGCTCCTCTGTGGAGGGCGTTCGTCCGCGAGCTGACCGCGAAACAGCCGATCGCGACGTTCTCGCGACCGAAGGGCGTCGTCCACGCCACGATCGACGCGTGGACCGGCGGCAGGCCCGGGCCGTGGACGCGTGAGACCACGACGGAGTGGTTCATCGCCGGGACGCAGCCCGGCGCCCGGAACGCCATCGACCCGCCGGGGCTGCTCTACACCCGGGCCTGCGGCGGCTGGCGGGTCGACCCGGTCAAGGCCGAGCTCGGGCCGCGGTCGTGGGACGACGCCGTGTCGGCCTGGCTGGCCCACGCGCGGCGGGGCGTCGGGACGGCGAGCCAGTACGGCACCCGGGTGGCCTCTTTCTGGGGCCGGACGGGCTGGGGCGGAACGCTCCTCGGGCCGTGCGCGCCGAAGCCGAAGCCGAAGCCACCGGACGGAGGCGGCGACAAGGGCAAGGGTCACGGCGGCGGCGGTGGGGGTGACCCCGCGCCGTCACCCGAGCCGACCCCGGTTCCCACGCCCAAACCGTGATCATCGACGGCGGCTTCGGCCGCTCGATCGCGCGCGGCGCCGGCCTCGCGTCCGGCGTCGCGATCGTGGCCGCGGTCGTCCTCGTCGGGATCGCCGCGATCAACGTCCTGGCGCTCGTCTTCGTGGCGGTGATCCTAGCCTCGGGCCTCCAGCCGTTCATCGCCTGGATCCGCGGCCACCTCCCGATCGGTCGCGGCCCGACGATCCTGCTCGTCTACGGCACGTTCCTCGCGGTCGTCGTCGCGATGGCGCTCGTCGTCGTCCCGGTTGCGATGGGCCAGCTCGGGCGGACGATCGCATCGCTGCCGCCATTCTTCGAGCGGGCAAGCGCCTGGGCGAAGACGTTGCATCCGAGCGGGCTGGCCAACAGCCTCGGTGCGCTGATCGACGCCGCGGCGAACACCCTCCGCGTGCCCGACGGCGCCCCGGCCCCGAGCCAGGTCGTCCAGGTCGGGCTGACGGTCGCCCAGGTGATCACCTCGATCCTGACCCTGCTGACCGTCGTCTACTTCTGGCTGACCGAGCACGCCCGGCTCCAGCGGTACGTGCTCGCCTTCGTCCCACGGGAGCGACGGAAGCGAGCCCGGGCCGCGTGGAACGCGGCCGAGACCCGGCTCGGGATGTGGGTGCGCGGCGAGCTGATCCTGATGGGCACGATCGGGATCGGCACGGCGATCGCCTACACCGTACTCGGCGTGCCGGCAGGGATCCTGCTCGGTCTCGTCGCCGCCCTGGCTGAGGGGATCCCGATCGTCGGTCCGCTGCTCGGCGCGATCCCGGCCGTGCTCGTCGCGTCGACCGTCTCGCCACAGCTGGCGCTCACGGTCGTCGGGGTCTACTTCGTCCTCCAGCTCATCGAGGGAAACGTCCTGGTGCCGCTCGTGATGCGCAACACAACGGGCATCTCGCCGTTCCTGGTGATCCTCAGCATCCTGATCGGCGGCGCCGCCGGCGGCTTCGTCGGCGCACTGCTGGCGGTCCCGATCGCGGCGGCCGGCGAGGTCCTGATCGAGGGTCTCCAGGCGCGCGAGGTGCCGGTCGCCCAGGACCCGAACGTGACCGAGACGACATCGGACGAAGGGAACGCCCCGGACGAGCCCGACCGGTCGACCGCGCGACGACGAAGCCGGTCGACGGCCGCGTCCGCCCCGGCATCGGCGCCGGCGTCGGCGCCGATGCCGGGGCCGCGAGCCACGGCGAGCCGGCCGAGCTGATCGACGGCTGTCGGGCCCACCGGCCGATCTGCAAGGAATCTGCAACGCGCCGCGCCGGGTGATGGCTCGGCGCGCCACGACCCCTTTGCCCTACTGCGAGCGGGGCGTCGCGCCGCGGCGTCGAGGGCCCGAGGTACTCCGTGAGGATGACGTCCGTTCGAGGCTGTCGAACGTGAACGCGGATCCGTCCCGCGATCCGGACTGGACCGACGCGCCGTCCGGCGACGTCGCGGGGGTCGCGGGCCTTGCAACCGTCGCCGAGCCGCCGATCGACCTCGGGCTCGTCCTCGCCGGCGTCAGCGCCGGGATCAGCGTCCAGGACGCGACCGGTCGGCTCCTGTACGTGAACGACGTCGCCGCCGAGATGTCCGGCTTCGCCTCGCCGGAGCAGATGCTGGCGGCGACCCCGAGCGAGCGGCTCGGAAGGTTCGAGCTGCTCGACGAGGCCGGACTGCCGTTCGATCCGGCCAATCTGCCCGGGCGACGGGTCCTCCACGGCGAGACGCCGGAGCCAACCCTTATCGGCTTCCGCCTCCTCCCCGACGGCGTCGAGCGCTGGTCCCTCCTTCACGCCACGGCCGGCGTCCTGCCCGACGGCCGGACCGTCGCGATCAGCACGTTCCACGACGTGACCCCACGGATCGAGTCGGAGCGCCGGATCCGCGACCGCGAGCGCCGCTTCCGCGAGATGGCCGAGGAGCGCCGGCGGGCCGAGGACCGCCTCGATTCCGTCCTCCGCCACATGCCCGTCGGGGTGATCCTGGTTGACGCCCAGGAGCGACGGCTGTTGTTCGCCAACGATGCGGCGCGGCGCCTGCCGCACCTCCGGCTGAGGGTCGGTGAGCCGCTCCGCTACCTCGGCAACGAGGGCTTTCGCCAGGACGGCTCGCGCCTGGCCGAGGACGACTGGCCGCTCCGACGGGCGATGCGCGGCGAGTCGGTGTCGAACGAGGTCCTCACGATCGAGAACGAGGCCGGCGTCCGGCGGTCGTACGCGATGAGCGCGGGACCCATGCGCGATCGGTCCGGCCGGGTCGATCTCATCATCGAGACCGTGACCGACATCACCGACCGCGTCATCGCCGAGGAGCAGGAGCGGTTCCTGGCCAATGCGTCCGAGGTGCTCGGTTCGTCGCTCGACTACGAGCAGACGGTCCAGGCGGTGGCCGACCTGGCGGTCCCGCGGTTCGCCGACTGGTGCATCGTCCAGCTCGGCGACGAGGAGGGCCTGTCGCGGCGGATGGCGGTCGCCCATCGGGACCCGGCCAAGCTGGCGCTCGCCATGGAGCTGTCGGCCTCCTATCCGCCCGATCCGGACGCCGCGACGGGACCGGCTGCGATCTTCCGGACGGGTCAATCCGAGTACGTCGCGGACATCCCGCCGGAGGCCGTCGACGCCGCGGCCCGCGACGACCGGCACCGCGACATGCTGCGGGCGCTGACGCTCCGTTCGTACGTGTCCGTCCCGCTGACGGCGTCAGGCCGGATCGTTGGCGTCCTGACGCTCGTCAGCGGCGAGTCCGGCCGGCGCTTCGAGCCGGCCGACGTGGCGTTCGCCGAGAACCTCGCCGGCAGGGCCGCCGCGGCCATCGAGAACGCGCGCCTGTTCCGCGAGGGCGTCCGGTTCAAGCGGCTGCTCGACGCGACGAGCGACGCAGTGCTCCTCCTCGACGCGGACGGCAGCCGCGTCGTCTACGCGAACCAGAGCGCCGCGCAGCAGGTCGGTCGCGCGCCCGACGACGTCCAGGGCTGGAGCCTGGACGACCACCTCGACGTCGACGACGCGGCGACCATCCACGCTGCCGTCGAGGCGCTCGCGTCAGGCTCGGCGGAGGCGCGGACGGAGACGGTCAGGCTCCGCCGCTCGTCGGGCGACCAGATCCCCGTCGAGATCCGCCTCCAGCTCGTCACGCTCGCCGCAGAGCCGCCGCGGATCCTCGCGGTCGCCCGCGACCGACGCGAGCGGATCGCGGTCGAGGAGACACTCCGGAGGCTGGCCGCGGCGGAGCACGCCCGGGCCGCCGAGCTCAACGCCGTGATCCGGGCGATGGGCGAGGGCGTCTTCGTGTGCGACGGTGCCGGGCGGATCATCCTCGCGAACCCGGCGGCAGAGGACGTCTTCCCCGAAGTCCGGGAATCGACCTACGCCGACATCCTCGCCGAGCTCGACGACCCCGACGGTCAGGCGCCAGGCCTCGGTCGGGCGGGGGGCGCGGTCGAGCTTCGCGCCCGGCGCGGCGATGAGCGCTGGATCGAGCTGTCGACGTGGCCGGTCGGGGCCGATGAGCCCGAGGACCTCCGCGAGGAGACGATCGTCGTCCTCCGCGACGTCACCGAGGCCCGCCAGCGGCAGGCGGTCCGCGACACGTTCATCGGGGTCCTGTCGCACGAGCTGCGGACGCCGGTGACGACGATCTACGCCGGGGCCAAGGTCCTGTCGCGACCGAGCGACCTGACGGACGACACGCGGCGGGAGATCTTCGGCGACATCGTCGTCGAGTCCGAGCGGCTGCACCGACTCGTCGAGGACGTCGTCGCGATGACGCGTTTCCAGGACGAAGGTGGCGACGCCGGCGCGGAGCCGGTCCTCTTGCAGCGGCTCCTTCCCGTGGTGATCGGCTCCGAGGAGGGGCGCTGGCCCGGCGTCCACTTCCGGCTGATCGTGCCGCCCGGCCTGCCGACGATCATCGCCGACCCGACCTATGTCGAGCAGGTCGTGCGCAACCTGCTGTCGAACGCGGCGAAGTACGGCGGTGGAGGGACAGTCGGCGTCGCGGTCGAGGCCGCGCCCGGGGAGGTCCTCGTCCGGATCCTAGATGACGGGCCCGGCTTCCCGCCCGACGAGACGGATCGGCTGTTCGAGCTCTTCTTCCGATCGGCGGGCACGTCGCGGGCGGCATCCGGGGCAGGCATCGGGCTGTTCGTCTGCGCCCGACTCATCCGGGCGATGGGCGGCCGGATCTGGGCGGTGAACCGCCCCGAAGGGGGCGCCGAGTTCGGGTTCGCGCTCCGGGTCATGGACGAGGATTCGTAGGCTTCGCGGCCTGGGTCGCTCCGCGCCACCTGATGCCTGTCAGGCATTGATTCCGGGCGCAACGTCG
>Ga0066698_10000354_pt1 | contig 16429 bp, 17 predicted proteins | sample GraSoiAngelo_147_FD_66457 | JGI IMG/M metagenome (GOLD analysis project Ga0066698, IMG submission 66457) | Grasslands soil microbial communities from the Angelo Coastal Reserve, California, USA - 14_1009_05_40cm | ecosystem: Environmental > Terrestrial > Soil > Grasslands | place: USA... | reverse complement strand
GGCGCCCGGGCCCGCGCGTTCGGGTGTCGATCGACCGGCGGGGCAGCCGATGGCGTTGGATGGGCTGCGAGCGGTCGTCGACCGCCTGCCGGAGGCCGTCGTCGTGACCGATCCGGCCGGTGAGATCCAGCTGACGAACGCCGCCGCGAACCGGCTGTTCGCCGAGCGTCCGCTGCGGGACGACGTCGACCTCCTGTCGCGATTCGACGGGGTCGAGCCGACCGCCGGCATGCGCTCCGTGCGCGGCGACCCGCCGCGCCGCTCGACCGTTCGGCCGCGGCATCTGCCCAACACGTGGTTCTCGCTCGACCGAGTGCCGTTCGACGACGCCTCCGGGCCCGCGTCGGCGCGGCAAGACGGGGAGCCGATCGGGTCGGTCTTCGTGCTGCGCGACATCACCGACTCGGCCGACCTGCAGGCCGAGCGAGAGGCGTTCCTGGCCGTCCTGTCCCACGAGCTGCGGACGCCGTTGACCACGATCTACGCCGGCTCCTCGGTCCTCGCCCGCCGGCCGCCGCTCACGCCGACCGCCACCGAGACACTGGCGCGGGACATCAGCGCCGAGGCTGCGCGCTTGTACGACCTCGTCGAGAACCTCCTGGTGATTGCCCGGCTCGAGCGCCGGATCCTCGAGCCGCTCGACGAGCCGGTCGATCTCGCGCGCGCCGTCGATGCGGCAATTCGGACGATCACAGAGCGCTTCGCGGACATCCCGATCGCCCGCAGCGGCGGCGAGTCGGCGCCAGCCGTCCACGGCGACGCCACCTACGTCGAGCAGGCCTGCCGGAACCTGCTGCTCGCCGCCTGGCGGTTTGCCAACAGCGCCGACGATCCCCGGCTCGTCGTCCACATCGATCCTGACCGGGCGAATGGCGAGGTCGCGGTCCGCGTCTTCGACCGAGGTCCGTCGATGAGCCAGCAAGAGCTGGGCCGGGTCTTCGAGCTGCCGGGCGAGAGCGCGACGGGCCGTCTCGACGGCTCGGGCATGGGCCCGTTCGTCGTCCGCCAGGTGATCGGGGCGATGAACGGTCGGACCTGGGTCCGCAACCGCGACGGTGGCGGCCTCGAGATGGGGTTTGCGCTACCGATCCACGAGCTGGCCGGCCAGGCGACCTGACTCAGGGACTCCCGTTCCGCGCGCCCGACCGGGCGCGCCCCTTCGATCGCGCCGCATCCTCCCGGAGTCGCGTCCGAAGGAGGGCGATGACCGCCCGCTCCTCGCCCGGGTCCGTCGCGCCGGGCGGCTCGTCGTCGTCTTCGACGGCCTGGACGAGGGCCGTCCGGATGCGGCCGTCGAGATAGGCGTCGACGACGGCCGGGTGGACGTAGGCATTGCGCGCGACCGCCGCGGTGTTGCCGAGGTTGTCGGCCGCGGCCCGGATCGCGGCGGCGACGTTGCGCTGCTTCTCGCGGTCGGTCGAGCCCTCGCCCACGCCACGCAGCGCCCGGAAGGCGAGGACCGTGCCGGCCCACGTCCGGAAGTCCTTCGCGGTCACGCCAGGCGCGATCTCGGACAGGTAGTCGTTGACGTCCTCCGATGCCACGTCATGGGGCTCGCCGTCCTCGCCGACGTACTGGAACAGCTCACGACCGGGCAGGTCGCGGCAGCGTCGGACGACGGCCGCCAACCGTCGGTCCCGAAGGCCAACCTCGTTCATCTGCCCGGACTTGCCGCGGAAGCGGAACGTCACCGTCGAGCCCCGGACCCGGGCATGGCGGTCGTGGAGCGTCGTCAGACCGAAGCTCCGGTTCAGGCGCGCGTACTCGTCGTTGCCGACGCGGATCAGCGTCAGCTCCAGCAGCCGAACGACCGCGGCGAGCACCTTCTCGCGCGACAGGCCGGGCCGGGCGAGGTCGTGGTCGACCCGCTTGCGGATCGCCGGCAGCGCGCGAGCGAAGGCGACCAGCCGCTCGAACTTGGCGGTATCACGCCGCGCGCGGTACCGCGGGTGGTAGCGGTACTGCTTGCGGCCGCGCGCGTCGCGGCCCGTGGCCTGGAGATGGCCGTTCGGCCAGGGCGAGATCCAGACGTCCGACCAGGCCGGCGGGATCACGATCTTGCGGATCCGCTCGAGGATTTCCGCGTCGCGGATCGGCCTGCCGTTGGGATCGCGGTAGGTGAAGCCGCGGCCGGCCCGCCGGCGGGTGATGCCCGGGTGATCGTCGCCGGAGTAGCGGAGGCCGGGAACCGGCGTCGGGTCGGCCGTCATCGGGGTGACGTCGCGAACGAGCTCATCGGGCCGCAGCGTCGGCGATCACCCGTCGCGAGGACGTCCGCTCGCCCGAGGAGGCGATGCCAGCGGCGTTGCAGGCACGTCATCGGCCATGCCCGGCCGCGGCACCGGTTTCTCGCGGCACCTGGACGACACACGTTCGTATCGCACCCGGCGCCCTCGCGTGGGTGGCCGGGATGAGGCGGCGGACAGACTCGGGGCACAGGCCCAGCCTGCGCGACCCCAGGAGGACGCATGGCCACCCAAACCCGACCGCCCGCCCAGCCGGGCGAGCCCCCGCCGAATCCCGCCGCCGACGAATCATCGGCGGCCCCCGCTGCCGACGAAACAGCCGATGCGGACTCGTCGCGGCCCGAAAGCGCAGCGAGCCGTCACGCTGGCGACGTGGCTGTCGTGCTCATGGACGACGTCTCGCGGAAGTTCGGCGGTCGCGTCGTGGTCCGCGGGATCGACCTGGCGGTCCCCCGCGGAACGATCCTCGGGATCATCGGCCCGTCCGGCGCAGGCAAGACGACGACGATCCGGATGATGACCGGCGCGATCAAGCCGTCGAGCGGCGAGGTCCGCGTCCTCGGCCGTCCGCCGGCGAAGTTCCGCCGGTCGGATCGCGAGCGGATCGGCTACATGCCGCAGGTGTTCACCCTGTACGGCGATCTGACGGCCGGCGAGAACGTCGACTTCGTCGCGAGTCTGTTCGGGATGCTGTGGCGACGCCGCCGTCGGCGAGTGCAAGAGGTCCTGAAGGTCGTCGGGCTGTGGGACGTCCGGAAGCGCCAGGCCAACCAGCTGTCGGGGGGGATGCTGCGACGGCTCGAGCTCGCCTGCGCGCTCGTCCACGACCCCGAGCTGATCATTCTCGACGAACCGACCGCCGGCATCGATCCGCTCCTCCGCGGCTCGATCTGGACCGAGCTCCACCGCCTCCGCGACGCCGGCCGGACGCTGCTGGTCACGACCCAGCACATCGCCGAGGCCGAGGAGTGCGACGCCGTCGCGATGATCGTCGGTGGTCGGATCATCGCTCTCGCGACGCCTGAGGAGCTCCGGCGGATGGCGACGAACGGCGACCTCGTCGACATCGAGACCGCGTCCAGCTTCGACGGGACGGAGCTCGCCGAGATGCCGGGCGTCGGCGACATCACCCAGGAGTCGCCGCACCACTTCCGGATCGTCGTCGACGATGCCGGCAGCGCCCTCCCCGCGATCGTCCAGCGGATCAAGGCGAGCGGGGTCGAGGTCGAGTCGGCCTCCGAGCACCGCCTGTCGTTCGACGAGATCTTCGCGATCCTCGTCGCGCGCGACCGTGCCGACGGGGAAGGTGGGCGCGGCCCAGGAGACGCCGACGAGCGCCGACGAAGAGCCGCCGCATGAGCATCTTCAAGACGTTGACGCGGATCCTGGCGATCGTCGGCAAGGAGCTCGTGACCGTCATCCGGCGCCCGGGCTCGCTGATCAGCCTCGTCGTCGGCCCGTTCTTGATCATGGCCCTGTTCGGCCTCGGCTACAGCGGCTACCGCCGTCCCCTCGACACGATCGTCGTGATCCCGCCGAGCACCGGCCTGTCGACGGATGCCGCCGAGTACCAGGATGTCGCCGGCGAGGGCCTCCGCGTCGTCGACGTGACGGCCGACGAGAACGCCGCGATGGACCAACTGACGAAGCAGCAGGTCGACGTCGTCGTCGTCGCGCCGGCAAATGCCGGCGACCAGTTCATGGCCGGCAAGCGGACCGAGGTCAGCGTCCGCGTCAACGTCACCGACCCGGTCGAGGAGAGCTACGCGATCTTCCTCACCCGCGGCCTCGAGGCGGCCCTCAACCGCCAGATCATCCAGCGGGCGGTCACGGAGGGCCAGAACTACGCGATCAACCAGGGAGCCGCGGACGCCGCGAAGATCGCGCCCGACGTCATCGCCGCGCCGACGGAGGCCGTCCTCGACAACGTCGCCCAGTCGCAGCCGAGCGTCGTCCAGTTCTTCGGGCCGGCCGTCCTCGCCCTGATCCTCCAGCACATGGCGGTCACGCTGATCGCCCTGTCGGTCGTCCGCGAGAAGACGAGCGGCCGGTTCGAGCTCTTCCGGATCTCGCCGATCACCACCGCCGAGCTCGTCACCGGCAAGCTGATCGCCTACGGCCTGTTCGCCGGTGCCGTGGCGCTGGTCACGATCGAGCTCCTCATCGTCGGCTTCCACGTCCCGCAGCTGGCCGACCCCCGTTGGATCGCCCTCGTGGCACTGCTGCTGATCGCGTCGTCGCTCGGTCTCGGGCTGTTGATCGCGGCGATCTCGGACTCCGAGCCGCAGGTCGTCCAGCTGTCGCTGCTCGTCCTGCTCGCGTCGGTGTTCTTCTCGGGCTTCGTGCTCCAGATCAGCGAGTTCAGCGAGCCGATCCGATCGATGATCTACGCCCTACCGGTCGCCAATGGGATCCGCCTGCTCGGCGATTTCATGTTCCGGGGTGGCACCGTCGTCGGCTGGCAGCTCCAGCTGATGGCTGGCCTGGCCGTGGTGTACATCGGCCTGGCCTGGCTGTTCCTGCGTCGGGTGGTCGCCCGGGCCTGACGCGCTCGACTGGGCATTCGAATTGACGGACTGGCGGTCGCAAACGGACCAGGATCAGGCGTGGGCCGGTGCGGCCGCTTCGTCTCGCAACCCGAGGGTTCGGGCGTACAGCGCCTCGTAGCTGTCGGCCATCCGCCGTGCCGAAAAGCGCTCGATCACCGACGCTCGGATCGCCTCGCGGTCGAGGTCCCCCGCGCGATCGACGAGGAACGCCATCTCGGTGACGTCGTCGCCGAAGAAGCCGTCGACGCCGTCGCGGATGATCTCGTCGAGCCCACCCACGCGGCGGGCGATGACCGGGGCGCCGCAGGCAAGCGCCTCGATCGCGACGAGCCCGAACGGCTCCGGCCAGGAGCCCGGCATCAGGACCGCATAGCTTCGGGCGAACAGCGCGTCGCGGTCCTTGCCGGACAGCTCGCCGAGGAATTCCACGTTGCGTCCCGCCTTCTTGAGGGCCGGCTCGAAGACCTGCTCGTGATAGTCGCGCTCGGCGGGGGTCGGCCCGACCTTCGCCGCGATCTTCAGCGGTCGGCCGGCCTTCTTGGCGACGTCGATCGCCTCGACGATCCCCTTCTCCGGGTTGACCCGGCCGACGAACACCAGGTCGTCGGTGCGTCGTCGCTCGAACGGCGCGTCGTCGAGGTTGAGGCCGTTGTGGACGATCGTCCACGGGACGTCGGGATGGACCGACGCCTGTGACTCGCTGATCGCGACCATGCCGGTCGGCCGGCCGGCGAAGGTGTCGCGCGACCAGGGCGTGTCGAGGCGGCCGTGGAACGTTGCGACGAAGGGCCGCGACGTTACCCGCTGGAGGATCACCGAGTACCACTCGAGGTGGCTGTGGATCAGGTCGAACTCGGCCTCGCGATCCAGCACCTGCAGCATGGTGGTGATCATGTAGCCACTGATATCGCCGCCGTGGCCGGCCGGCCGGAGCGCCCGCGGGATCGTCGCCACGAGGTCGCCCGGAACGTCCGAGTCACCGGACGCGAAGGTCGTGACGCGGTGTCCCCGCCGGACGAGCTCCCTGACGAGCTCGAACACCACCCGCTCCGTGCCGCCGTAACCCTCGGGCGGAACACGCTCGATCGGCGGCACGACCTGGGCGATGCGAATGGGTTCGATCACGGCGTCCTCTCCGGACATGGTACGGCCGCGGGCCCTCGTCGGCGACGGGGCCCGCGGCCGGGTCTGAGTCGCGAAGGTCAGTAGCCGCGCGGATCCGTGGAGCCCGACTCGTCGCCGTCCTCCTCGATCTCCTCTTCGGCCTGATCACCGGCACCGGCACCGGCGCCCGCACCGACGGCGCCACCAACGACCGCACCCGGAGGTCCGGCGATTGCGCCACCGGCCGCCGCGCCGGCGAGACCGCCGGCCACGCCGCCCGCCGCCGAGCCGGCCTCGTCGTCACCTTCGGACGCTTCGCCGGCCATCGCGCCGCCGGCCGCGCCGACCGCGCCACCGACGACTGCGCCCGGAGGGCCACCGACGGCCATCCCGACGCCGGCACCGCCGAGCGCACCCGCTCCGGCGCCCATGGCTTCCTTGCCGTGCTCCTTGTTCTCCGGGGCCGTGTCGTCACGGTCCGGGTCGTACGGGCGATCCGCGTCGTACGTGCGGTCGCCTTCGAGCGGCTTCGGATCGTTCTGATCGTGGTGACCCATAGCGGTCTCCTTTGACAGTCGGGCATCGCCCCGCGAGTGGGCCGCGGTCGATGTCGGATGTGCCCGACGGTACGAACCGCTCCCGGCGGACGCGCTCGCCGCCTCTACGAGATGCGTTTCAGCCGCGTGACGACGGTTCCCGTACTTCAAGGACTGCTATTTAGCGCGAGCGACGCCGAGAAACCGGCGGTCCAGGCCTCGATACGACCCGTTTACGACTTCTGCTGGTAAACCGGCCGATAACGATGCCCGGCGCAGCCTGGGCACCGCCCGCTTCACGTCAGATAACTCTCCTTGAAGTACGCGAGGGCCTGCGCCCGCGCCGCTCAGGGGTCAGACGGAGGCGCGCCGGCTCAGACGGCGGCCGGATCGAGCTTCTTCGGATCCACCCCGAGGGCGGCGATCGTCTTCGACGCCTTGTCGGCCGGCATCGCACCACAGCGGACCAGCTCCGACAGCGCCGCCGCGGCGATGTGCGGCGGGTCGATCTCGAACAGGCCGCGGAGCGCCTCGCGGGTATCCGACCGGCCGAACCCGTCCGTCCCGAGCGACACGTAGTACGGCGGCAGCCAGCGCGCGACCATGTCCGGCAGCGCCTTCATCCAGTCGGTCGCCGCGACGATCGGGCCGCCGTCGACGCCCAGCACCGCCGACACGTACGGCACCTTCGGCGTTTCCTTCGGGTTGAGCCGGTTGAACCGCTCCGCCTCGAGCGCGTCGCGCCGCAGCAGCGGGAACGACGGCGCGGAGTAGACCTCGGCCGCGATCCCGGCCTCCGACGCCAGCAGGTCCCGGGCGGCGATCACCTGCTGGAGGATCGCTCCCGACCCGACCAGCCGCGCTCGGTGCGCCTTCGGGCCGAGGTCCGGCGCCTCGGCGAACCGGTAGATTCCGCGGACGATGCCCTCGTCGACGCCGGCCGGCTTTTTCGGCTGCGCGTAGTTCTCGTTGTAGAGCGTGACGTAGTAGAAGACATCCTGGCCGTCGTGGTACATCCGCTCGACGCCGTCTCGGACCACCGCCGCCAGCTCGTAGGCGAACGCCGGGTCGTACGCCCGGAGCGACGGGATGGTCGACGCCAGGATGTGGGAGTGGCCGTCCTCGTGCTGGAGGCCTTCGCCGTTGAGGGTCGTCCGACCCGCGGTCGCGCCCATCATGAACCCGCGGCCGCGGGCGTCGGCGAGCTCCCAGATCTGGTCGCCGGTCCGCTGGAACCCGAACATCGAGTAGAAGATGTAGAACGGGATCATCGGGAAGCCGTGGGTGGCGTACGACGTCGCGGCGGCCTGGAGCGACGCCACCGAGCCCGCCTCGGTAATCCCCTCCTCGAGGACCTGGCCGTCGACCGCTTCGCGGTACGACAGGACGAGGTCCGAGTCGACCGGCTCATAGCGCTGGCCAAGCGCCGCGTAGATCCCGACCTCCTTGAAGAGTGGGTCCATGCCGAACGTCCGGGCCTCGTCCGGGATGATCGGCACGATCCGCGGCCCGAGCTCCTTGTCCCGGATGAGGTTCCGCAGGATCCGGGTGAAGACCATCGTGGTCGAGACGGCCGTCTCCGAGCCGCCGGAGAACTCCGCGTCGACCGCCGCCGCCGGCTTCGGCAGCGGCGCCTTCCGGACGGCCCGCCGCGGGACGAACCCACCGAGCGCCTTCCGCCGCTCGCGGAGGTACTGGACCTCTTCGGAGTCCGGGCCCGGGTGGTAGTACGGCGCGTCCTTGAGCTTCGCGTCGGGGATCGGCAGCTGGAGCCGGTCGCGGAAGATCTTCAGCTCCGCCTCGTTGAGCTTCTTCGCCTGGTGGGTGATGTTGCGGGCCTCGACACCGGGACCGAGGGTCCAGCCCTTGACGGTCTTGGCGAGGATCACGGTCGGTGCACCCTTCGACTCGACCGCGGCCTTGTAGGCGGCGTAGACCTTGCGGTAGTCGTGGCCGCCGCGGCGGAGCTTGGCGAGGTCGTCGTCCGACAGGTGCTCGACGAGCTTGCGCAGCCGCGGGTCGGGCCCGAAGAAGTGCTCTCGGATGTACGCCCCGCCGGCGACCGAGAACTTCTGGAACTCGCCGTCGAGGGTGTTGTTCATCTGCTCAACGAGGACGCCGTCGACGTCACGGGCGAGGAGCTCGTCCCACTCGCGCGCCCAGATCACCTTGATCACGTTCCAGCCGGAGCCGCGGAACACGGACTCCAGCTCCTGGATGATCTTGCCGTTGCCGCGGACGGGACCGTCCAGGCGTTGGAGGTTGCAGTTGACGACGAACGTCAGGTTGTCGAGGCCCTCGCGGGCGGCGACGTGGAGCGCACCGAGCGCCTCCGGCTCGTCGGACTCGCCGTCGCCGAGGAACGCCCACACGCGTGAGCCAGACGTGTCGAGCAGCCCGCGGTTCTGGAGGTAGCGGTTATAGCGGGCCTGGTAGATGGCGCTGATCGGGCCGAGGCCCATCGACACCGTCGGGAACTCCCAGAATTCGGGCATGAGCCGCGGATGGGGGTACGACGACAGCCCCTGGCCCGGAACCGTCTCCCGCCGGAAGTGGTCGAGCTGGTCCTCGGTCAGTCGGCCCTCGAGGAACGCCCGGGCGTAGATCCCGGGCGCGGCGTGGCCCTGGTAGAAGACCTGGTCCCCCGCCCCGCCATCGTCCTTGCCGCGAAAGAAGTGGTTGAACCCGACCTCGTACAGCGACGCCGCCGAGGCATAGGTCGCGAGGTGGCCGCCGATCCCGGTGAAATGGCTGTTCGCCCGGAGGACCATGGCGACCGCGTTCCAGCGGATGATCCGCCGGATCCGGAGCTCGATCTGCTCGTCGCCCGGAAAGAACGGCTCCTGCTCCGGGCTGATCGTGTTGATGTACCGGGTCTGGGTCAGCGGCGGCAGCCCGACGTGGAGCTGGCGGGCCCGCTTGAGCAGCTTGTAGACGAGGAACCGGGCTCGACTCTCACCCTCCTGCGCGACGAGCTGGTCGAACGAGTCGATCCACTCCTGGGTCTCGGCCTCGTCGATGTCGGGGAGCTGGTGCTTGAATTCGTCGAAGGTCATCGGTGCCTCAAGCAGGCTCGAGGCGGAGCGTCGCGTCGAAGATCTCCGGGTTCTGCATCGACTCGAAGCCTTCGATCCCTACGTACTTCCTGCGAACCGCGGCCGTCGTCCGCTCGATCGAATCCGGATCCGTGGCGGGGATCGCGGTGGCCGGCAGGCGCCGGCCGTCGACGTGGACGGCGACCGCCGGATTGGCCGTCGCCTCGCGGTACCACCGGCCGGCCTTGCCCCGAACCGACCGGATAAAGACCTCGTCGCCGTCGACGACGAGCCAGATCGTCGTCCGATGGGCCGGCCCCTCGGGTGGCTGGGTCTCGATGTCGACTTCCTCCGCCGTCCGCAGCCTGGCGAGGTCATCGCCGGAAAAGCTCATCGAGGCCAGCGTAGCCGATCGACCGGAACGCGGGGCAGGCGTTCGCCGGTGTGGGCGAACCGGCCACCAATTGATATGACGACGCAACGGTTCTGCAATGTGGGCCCGACCGACCGACAGCACGGCTCCGCCAGCCTTGGGTTCCACGCCGGCGATGACCGGCACGCCGACCGGGCCCATTCCGGCGGCCACGACAGACCCCCAGCCACATTGGAGAGCCCTCATGACCTATGAAGAGCGCGACCGCGATACCGTCGTCGTAACGGACGACCGAAGCAGCGGAATGGGCGCGATCATCGGGATCATCGCCATCGTGCTGCTGCTCCTCGCCGTGTGGTGGTTCGCCCTCGGGCCCGGCGGTTCGCCGTCGACCACGACGACCAACAACAACAACACGATCAACCCGCCGGCCGCGCCTACCGAGCAGGCCCCGGCTCCGGCGTCCTCGTAGTACGCGCTCCTGATGCGGCGGGCCGCCGAGTGATCCGTTCAGCGGACTTCGCGGCGGCCCGCCGAACCGTCACCATCCACAAATAGACCCTCGGAGGTGTTGCGTGGGAACCCAACCGCTCGTGCTCGTCGCGGATGACGAACCGCGAATCACGAAGCTCGTCTCCATCGCCCTGAGCGAGGAGGGCTTCAGGGTCGTCACCGCGACCGGCGGTGAGGACGCCCTCGCCAAAGCTGAGGAGATCCGTCCTGACATCGTCCTGCTCGACATCGTCATGCCGGACCTCGACGGGATCGAGGTCATGCGCCAGCTGCGCGAGCAGCGTCCCGTACCGGTCATCCTCCTCACTGCCAAGGGAGCCACCGCCGACAAGGCGAAGGGGCTCGACCTCGGCGCCGACGACTACATCGCCAAACCCTTCCATCCCGATGAGCTGGCCGCCCGCGTGCGGGCGGTGATCCGTCGCTCGACCGGCGTCGAGCCGGGCGCAGGTGTCGTCGCCTTCGACGACGTCGAGATCGACCTCGAGCGGCGGATGGTCCGTCGCGGGGGCGAGCTCGTCCAGCTGTCGAGGACGGAATGGCTGCTCCTCCAGCACCTCGCCACCCACCCCGGCAAGGTCGTCCTCCACACCGAGCTCCTGACCAAGGTCTGGGGGCCCGAGTACCGCGACGACCTCCAGTACCTCCGGGTCTGGATCAGCCGGGTCCGCCGCAAGCTGGGCGCGAAGCCCGGTGAGCCAGGCCGGATCCGGACGTTCCAGGGCATCGGCTACCTGCTCGACGTCGAAGGGACCGCCGGCGGCGGCGGCGGCGACGCGGCCGAGGAAGGCGATACCGACGACGCCGCGATGGACGCGGGGTCGACGGAGCCGAACTCGGCGGCACCGAACGCGACGGAGCCCGCCAAAGTCGGCTGAGTCAGCGCTTCCGCGTTCCTCGACGGCGCCCGTTCACCCGAACGGGCGCCGCTTCGTGTCCGGGGCCGGCGGCGGCGCCTGCGCTCGTCGCGGCGCCCGACAGGATGAGGTCGGCGAGCGCGTCGGCGACCGACTGATCGACCTGCTCGCCGACCAGCGCCCGGTAGAGCATCCCGCCGTGCACGGCGTCGAGCACGAGGTCGAGATCGATGTCCTCCCTGATCTCGCCGCGCGCGATCTCCTCGCGGAGCCTCGCCTTCAGGCTGGTCCGGATCGGTTGGAAAACGTCGGCCCGGAAGCGGTTCCCGAGATCGGTCTCCTCGAAGAGCTCATGGGCGATCGTCGGGAAGGCCGCCCGGAAGACCGAGTTCCGGACGAGCGCGAGGATGGTGCGGGCCGCTCCACGGACGGTCGATCCGAGCGTCCGATCGACCTCGCGCGTCGCCTCGACCTGCTCGTTGGAGCCGCGGACCGCCACCCGGAGCGCGTCGAGGATCAGCGCCTCCCGGCTGGGCCAGCGCCGGTAGATCGTGGTCTTGGCGCTGCCGCTGCGGCGGGCGATCGCGTCGAGCGTCGTCGCATCCGCCCCGCCCTCGGCCAGCAGCTCGATCGTCGCCTCCAGGATCGAGCGATCGGTAGCCGGCGGACGTGGCCGTCCGATGGGACGGGGGCTGGCGGGGACCCGGGACTCCAGGTTCACCTGGCCGCGATCGGGCATCGGACCATCCAACTCCCTTACGAAGGAGCATGCCGCGCACGACGAAGTTATGCTACCGGCAGTATCGCAATTCTCCAAGGAGACCGATTGCCTCGTTCCGCGATCCGATGACCGACCGGCCCGACCCCGACCTGACCGCGTCCAGGGCCCGCGAGTCCCTGGAGCCGGAGGAATCCGTCGTAGCCGAGCTGTCTGGCACAGGCGCCGTCCTGCTGGCGACGGATCGGCGGGTCCTGATCGTCCGTGATCGCGCCGGGTTCCGCCCGCGGAGCGGGATCCGGTCGTGGCCGTATGGCGACATCGTGTCGGTCTCGCTGTCCCGGCCGGTTCGCGGGCAGGGTGTCTTCGTCGTCCGATCGGGAACGTACCCGTGGCAGGCCGTGAGCGTGTTCTTCGCCTCGCAACTGCTCCCCGAGGCGGAGCGGGCGCTCGGCGCGATCCGGAGGCACCTCAGGCAGGACGCCGGGCGTCGCTGAGGCGCCGAACCGTCCCGCTCACCTCCAAACCACCCTGCTCGGCCCAAACCGCCCGTTCGGCGCCCGAACATCCGTCACCCGCTTGCAATGCGGCCGCCCAACGCACGATTCAGGCCGTGACAGCGCCAGACGCACGCTGGCCTTCCGCCCTCGAGGCGGCACGGATGGGAGGCCATCGATATGACCTATGACGAACGCGTCGTCCGAACCGACGACGACCCCGCGAATGACAGTGGCACCGTCGTTTCGCGCCGCGTGACGCGGACCCCGTCGGGCGGTGAGCTCGCCAGTCGGGTGGTGATGCTGCTGTTCGGGATCGTCCAGGTCCTGATCATCCTGCGGATCGTCCTGTTGCTCCTGAACGCGCGCGAGGGCAACGACCTCGTGGCGTGGATCCTGAACACGAGCCAGATCTTCGTGGCCCCGTTCAACGGCATGTTGAACGTCGACAACCTGAAGTCGGGCGGCTCGGTGTTCGACATCGCCGCCGTTCTCGCCCTGCTCGGCTGGTCGCTCCTCGAGGGAATCATCCTCGCCGCGGCCGGCATCTTCAAGCGCGAGGCGACGGTCTAGGACACTCGAGCCCAGCGAACGACACACGACGGCGGCGCCCACCGGGTGCCGCCGTCGTCCTTTGCTAAGGTCACCGCGTGCAGCGGTACGACGCGCGGACGGCCCTCGTCGTGGTCGACCTCCAGAACGACTTCGCCGATCCGGCGGGCGGCCTCGCGGTCCACGGCGGCGCCAACATCGTCCCGATCGTGAACGGCGAGATCCAGTCGGCACGGGCGGCCAGTGCCTCGGTCGTATTCACCCAGGACTGGCATCCGGCGTCGACGCCGCATTTCAAGAAGGACGGCGGGATCTGGCCCGTCCATTGCGTGGCCGGCACGTGGGGCGCGGAGCTCCATCCGCAGGTCGACGCCGCCGCCGCCGCAGCGGCGCCGCGCGTCCGAAAAGGGTCGAACGGCGAGGACGGCTACTCCGGGTTCACAATGCGCGATCCCGTCTCCGGAGAGACGACGCCGACCGAGCTGGAGGGACTGTTGCGGGAGGCCGACGTCGAGCGGGTCGTCGTGTGCGGCCTCGCGACGGACTACTGCGTGAAGGCGACGGCCCTCGATGCCGCGCGGCTCGGGTTCGAGACCGCGGTCCTGATCGATGCCGCGCGACCGGTCGAGCTCGAGCCGGGCGACGAGCAACGGGCGATCGACGAGATGACCGCGGCCGGGGTCCACGCCTGGTCGACCCGGATGCGCTGACGGCCGCCGGCAGCCTGACCGACGACCCGTGCAGATCCACCTCGTGGACGCGACGTACGAGCTGTTCCGCGCCCACTACGCGCCGCGACCGCCGGTCCTGGGCCGGGATCGGATCGTCCTGTCCGGCGTGTCGGGTCTGTGCGACCAGCTGCTCTACCTCCTGCGCGAGGAGGGCGCGACCCACGTCGGCTGCGCGACCGACCGCGTCATCGAGTCGTTCCGCAACGACCTGTTCCCGGCCTACAAGTCGTCGGTCGGCATGGACCCGTCGCTCCTCGCCCAGTTCCCGATCGCCGAGGAGGCGATCGAGGCGATTGGCGTCGTCCTCTGGCCGGAGGTCGAGTTCGAGGCGGACGACGCGATCGGCGCGGCTGCCGCCCGGTTCGCGGCGGACAGCGCCGTCGATCGGATCCTCATCTGCACGCCCGACAAGGACATGGCGCAGTGCGTCGTCGACGATCGGGTCGTCCTCCGCGACCGGCGCCGGGCGATCACGTACGACCGGGCCGGGGTGCTCGAGAAATGGGGCGTCGAGCCGGCGTCGATCCCGGATTGGCTGGCGCTCGTCGGCGACTCATCCGATGGCTATCCCGGGCTTCCGGGCTGGGGCGCGAAGTCGGCGGCCGCGGTGTTGCGCGTCTACGGCTCGATCGACGACATCCCGCCCAAGGCGAGCCAATGGGAGGTTCCGGGCCTGAGTGGCGCGGTCCGCCTGGCCGCCGTGCTGGCGGATCAGCATGACGACCTCGTCCTGTACCGGACGCTGGCCCGGCTGCGCCTCGACACCCCGATCCCACAGACCTCGCCTGCCGAGCTCGAATGGCACGGCGCGCCGCGGGCGACGTGGGAGGCGTTCTGCGATCGCTGGGGCCTGCAGCGGTTGCGCGCCAGACCGCATCGCTGGTTGGACGGGTGACCGTTCGGGCGGTCGTTCAGGCGCGACCGGTCGCGAGGGCCCGGAGCCGGGGCTGGTGGGCCGGCGGCGCCGCGACGACGTTGGCCGTTCGCGTCGGCCGGGTCTGGTCGTACCAGGTCGAGCCGTCGAAGGCGGTCAGGGCGGCGCCCGCCCGCTCCGCGATCAGACCCGGCGCGGCAATGTCCCACGCCGACAGGCCGGTCTCCTGGATGAATGCGTCGAACCTCCCGTTGGCGACGTAGGCGAGGGCGAGCGATGCCGAGCCCATCGACCGCGAGACGCGGATCGCCTTGCGGATCGCCCGGGCCCGGCTGATCGCGGCGCGACCACCGAGACCCAGCGAGATCACGTAGTCCGACAGCTGGTCCTTCGTCGATGCGTGGATCGGCCGGCCATTGAGCGTCGGCGGGCCGTCCCAGGCGGCGGCGAACGTCTCGCCACGGGTCGGGTCGAAGACGGCGCCGGCCATCGGCCGGCCGTCGACGACGAAGCCGATCGCCACGCAGAAGACCGGCAGGCCGTTGGCGTAGTTGACCGTTCCATCGAGCGGGTCGATGACCCACGTCCGACCGCCCGGGTCGGCCGATCCATCGCGCCGGGCGGTGCTCGCGCCGCTGCCGTCCTGGCCGCCGGACTCCTCGGCGAGGATCGCGTCGCCGGGGAACCGCTCGCGGATCGCGCGGATGATCAGCTCCTCGGACAGATGATCGGCCTCGGTCACGACGTCCGTCGCGCTCTTGTAGCGGACCCGCTCGAGGCGCTCGTAGCGGTCCATCAGCACCCGGCCGGCCGCGGCGGCCGTTTCGATCGCGAACTGCAGCTCCGGCGTCCAAGCGGAGACCGCCGACACGCCAGCCTCGACCCCGGTCGAGCTGGACGCGACGTCGCCCGTCACGGCCCGCTGCAGGTCACACTGAATGGCCGGTCGACGCTCCCGAACCGGGCTTCATGGTCGAACGTGATCGTCGCCCCCGCCGCGACCCGCGGGCTGTAGACGATGTCCGAATGGTCGATCCCGCGGTCCGCCGGATCCGACACACGGCAGGTCGCGGTCCCGGCCGTGGTCCCCTGGTTCGTGACCGAGATCGTCGCGACGATCAAGCCGTTCGTGCTGCCCGCGCGCATCTCCGTCACCTTCGACGTGAACGGCCCGATCCCGGCGACCGCGAGGTGGCCGGCGATCGCCAGCCCGGCGATCGCAACCCCCACGGCGAGGATCACCGAGCCGTGGACCTGCGAGCTCGCCGAGTCCTTGAGCCCGAGCGGGTTGCACCGCTCGCACAGGCCGACGTCGAGCGGGATCGGGGCGCCGCACCGGGCGCAACCGTGGGTCAGGATCGGCTGGCGGGGCGTCGGCTGGGCCGGGGTCGCGGGGATGGGCGAGGTCATCGCGAAGCGATGGTGCCATGGCCGCGCGATGAGGGCCACAGATGCCCCGCGATCACCAGCGGTCGACGGCCTCGACAAGGGCGTCGACGTCGCTGCTCGTCCGGGCGAGGAGAATCGCCCCGTCGGCCCCGATCTCGTGCCATCGTTCCCAGGCGGCGCGCGGCTCGCGGCACCACTCGCTGTCGCCGATGGCGGCGTCGCCGAGCCAGTCGCCCTGGAAGCCCACGAGCACGCGCTGGTCTCCGCGTCGCCGGCCGCTCGCCTCGAGCGCCTCGAGGTAGAGCGGCAGGTTCTCGGCGAAGTTCACGTCGAACGCGCTCCAGCCGTCCCCGATCCGGCCGGCCAGCCGGGCGCCGGCCGGCGTCTCGCCGCCGATGATGATCGGGGGCGGCGGCTCGGGAACCGGACGGGCGTGGGCGTCGACGAGCGGGTAG
>Ga0066698_10000353_pt1 | contig 16441 bp, 14 predicted proteins | sample GraSoiAngelo_147_FD_66457 | JGI IMG/M metagenome (GOLD analysis project Ga0066698, IMG submission 66457) | Grasslands soil microbial communities from the Angelo Coastal Reserve, California, USA - 14_1009_05_40cm | ecosystem: Environmental > Terrestrial > Soil > Grasslands | place: USA... | reverse complement strand
CGCCTGGTGGACGACCGGCTGGTCGCCTGCGGCACCCTGCTCCCCGGCGGGGTGTCCATCTACCGTTGGGAGGGGGCGGTCACCGAAGAGTCGGAGGTCGTCGTGTTGCTGAAGACAGACGCCGGGAAGTGGGATGCGTTGTGCGCCGCTGTGCGCGAGCGGCACCCCTACGAGGTGCCGGAGCTGCTGGCGCTGACCGTGGGGCGCGGGCTGCAGCCGTACCTGGCGTGGCTCGCCGGCGAGGTGGTCGAATGAACCGCAAGCGCCGCTGGCAGTCGGCCGCGGACCGCGCGCGCGTCGCCGCGGATCTCATCGCCGAGGCCGAATCGCTGACCGACGAGGCGGCGCTCGCCACGCCGGCCGAGGTCGCTCGCGAGCGGCTGCCGCCGCCGGTGCCGCTGGCGCGGCCGCTCGACGCGGCCCCGACCGCCGCTCCGGTCGACCCGCCGCCCGTCCAGACGCCGCCCCCGCCCCGGCGCGACGATCCCGAATCGGTGCTGGCGGAGCTGGACGCCGCGCTCGACGAGCATCCGGACGACCCGACACTGTTGCTGCAACGGGCCCGGGCGCACGTTGGGGCGGGCAATTTCGTCGGGGCGCAACACGACCTCGAGCACACCCTGCGCGTCGTCCCCGACGACGTCGACGCGTTGTGCGCGCTCGGCGTGGTGCTGGCGCGCAAGGGGCTGTGGGGCGAAGCGGTCGGCCGGCTGCGCAGCTGCGTCGAGCGCGACCCCAGCCGGGGCATGACCTGGTACTATCTCGGCGAAGCGCTGAACAAGCTCGACGATCTCGCCGGCGCGCTGGCCGCGTTTGAACGGGCGGCCGACCTGCAGCCCCACCACAGCCGCACGCTGCACGCGCTCGGCGTCGTGCTGGACCGCCTGCGCCGTCCGGAGGACGCGACCCGCATGTACCGCCGGGCGCGGGAGGCCGCCGACCGGTGATTCAGGTCGTGGTGGACGATCTCGCGTTCCTGCCTTCGGATGCGGTCGTCCGCCCGGTCACCAGCCGGCTGGATGCGACCACGCCCGCGGTGCGCCGCCTCGAGACCGTGGGCGGCCCCGCGTTCGTCGACCGTCTCCACGTGCACAAGGAGCTCGGGATTGGATCGGCCGTGGTGACCGGCGGCGGAGACCTGCCCGCCGAATTCGTCATCCACGCCGTGATTCGCAGCGAGACCGAGCCGGTGTCGAAGGAGGGCGTGCGCCAGGCCTGGATGTCGGCGCTGCGGCGCGCCCAGGAATGGGAGTTCGCCCGCCTCACCGCCCCGCCGCTCGGAATCGGCGCGGGCAACCTCCCCGTCGAGGATGCGGCGGAGATCATGACGACCGAGTTGCGGGCCCACCTCGCCCGCGCGACCTTCCCCGCCGACGTATCGTTCGTCGTGGAGACGCCGGAAGATCGCGAAGTGTTCGAGGCGGCACTGAAGCGTAGCGCCGTCGGCCTGTCGTGAGGCGCCGCGGCTGGGCGATCGCGATCCTGGCGGCCTGGGCGCTCTCGCTGGGATGGCTCATCAAACGCACCTACTTCCGGTCCACCGGCCAGCGGCTGGCGGAAGCCGCGCTCGCCGTCCCGCCGGGGGCGGTGTTCTACCGCCTCACCGTCGGCGCCCAACAGATCGGCTTCGCCTCCACGACGATCGACACCCTCCAGGACACGGTCCGGGTCGAGGATGTGCTCGTCATGGACGTTCCGGCGCTGGGGCGCCTGCACCGCACCACGGCGCGCAGCCAGGCGCTGCTCGACCGGGCGCTGCGTCTGCGGTCAATGAGCGCCCTTGTGGACGGGGACGACAGCCGCTTCACCGCCCGCGGCGAGATGGTCGGGGATAGCAGCCTGCGTCTCATCCTCTCCACGGGCGAGGACTCCCAACTCACCTGGGCGCGGTTCACCCGGCCGGCGGTGTTGCCGTCGCTGCTGCCGTTGCGCCTCGCGTTCGGCGGCGAGCTGAAGACCGGCCGCACCTCGGCGCTGCGGGTCTTCGATCCGGCGCTGCTCGCCGAGCGGGACGCGGCGGTGACGATCGCCGCCGAGTCCACGCTGGTCGTCCCCGACAGCGCCGACTACGACTCGACCTCCATGGCGTGGGTGGCCGTGCACTTCGACACGGTGCGGGCGTTCCGCCTCGAGCAGCGCAGCGAAGGGTTGGCCGGGAGCATGTGGGTCGACGCGCAGGGGCATATCGTACGCGCCTCGAGCCCGACAGGCGTGACGCTGGAGCGCACGGCCTTCGAGCTGGCGTACGAGAACTTCCGGCGGCGCGACACGGCTCGGGTGGCGCGGAGCTCGGCGGGGCCGGGCCCCGGCGACATCGTGCCGATCACGGCCATCGCGGCGGGCGTTCGGCCCCGGCCCGACACGGCCGGCACGTTCCGCGTGCGCCTCGTGGGCCTCGCGCTCGCGGGGTTGGACCTCACGTCGGACCGGCAGCGCCTCACCGGAGACACGCTCACGGTGCGACCGGATCGGGGCGCCGCGCTCACGCCCGCCTACCGCCTGCCGTCGGCGGACACGTCGCTCACGATGTACCTGCGGCCCGAGCCGTTGCTGCAGAGCACCAACCCGCGGATCGAGGCGCAGGCCCGACTGGTGATGGGACGGGGGCGAGACCCCCGCGAGACGGCCGTGGCGCTCGCCCACTGGGTCGCCGCCACCGTTCGGTACGAGGCGGGCGCGGTTCTGCCGAGCGCGCTGGCCGTGTTCGAGGGGCGGCGCGGCGACTGCACCGAGCATACAACGCTGTTCGTGGCGTTGGCGCGGGCGGCGGGCCTCCCCGCCCGGCCCGTCGCGGGGTTGCTCTTCGCCGGCGGGCGGCTGTACTACCACGATTGGGCCGAGGTGTATCTCAACGGCTGGGTGGCGGTGGACCCGACGCTCGATCAGCTCCCGGCGGACGCCGGGCACCTGCGGCTCGTGGTCGGGGGGTTGGCGCGGCAAATGGAGCTGACGCGCCTCATCGGGAAGCTCAGGCTCGAGGTCTTATGATCCGGCTGGAAAACCTCACCAAGCATTACGGCAGTTTCGTGGCGGTGGACGACATCTCGATGGAGGTCCCCCGCGGCTTGCTGCACGGCTTTCTGGGCCCCAACGGCGCCGGCAAGACCACGACGCTGCGGATGATCGCCGGGATCCTGCGGCCCACCGACGGCCGCGTGTTGATCGGCGGCGACGACGTTCATAAGCAACCTCTCGCCGCGAAGATGCGGTTGGGCTTCATCCCCGACCGGCCGTTCGTCTACGACAAGCTGACGGGCGCGGAGTTCCTGCGATTCGTCGCGGGCCTGTACGGTCAGGAAGGCGACGCGATCGACCGGCGCATCGCCGAGCTGCTCGAGGTGTTCGAGCTGACGAGTTGGAAGGACGAGCTGGTGGAGGCATACAGCCACGGGATGCGGCAGAAACTGATCATCTCCAGCGCGCTGATCCATCGCCCCGAGGTGATCGTGGTGGACGAGCCGATGGTGGGGCTCGACCCCAAGGCGGCGCGGCTGCTCAAGGACATCTTCCGCCAGTTCGTCGGCAAGGGCGGCACGGTGCTGATGAGCACGCACACGCTGGAGGTAGCGGAAGCGATGTGCGACCGCATCGCGATCATCCAGCACGGGAAGATCGTCGCCGAGGGCACCGTGCCGGACTTGCGGCGCCAGCACCAGGCCGGCGACGTTAGCCTCGAGGAGCTGTTCCTGAAGCTCACCGGCGGCGCGCATGCGCGCGAGCTGGCGGAGGTCCTGGGCCGGTGACGGGAACGACCGTGCAGCCCTCGCTGTGGCACGTGCTCCAGCCCAAGTGGCGCACGGTGCGGCAGCGGCTGCGAGAGGCTCGAGAGCGCGGCGGGTGGGGCCGGCTCACGATTCTGCTGACGGCGGGGGGGCTGTTCTGGCTGGGCGTCTACGGCGTGTTGTTCCGGATCCCCAAGTACTTCCGCGGCGTCGAGGAGCTGGGGCCGCTGCTCGCCGGGAAGCTGCTGGGGCTGGTGCTGCTGGCGTTCGTGTCGATCCTCATCCTCTCCAACGTCATCACAGCGCTGTCGAGCTTCTTTCTCGCCAAGGATCTGGACCTCCTGGTCTCGGCGCCGGTGGACTGGCTGCGGCTGTACCTGGCGAAGCTGTGGGAGACGGTGATCCACTCCTCGTGGATGGTGGCGCTGATGATCGTGCCGATCCTCGCGGCCTTCGGCGTCATCTACGGCGGGGGAGTGCTGTTCCTCCCGTTCGCCGTGCTCACCATCGTCCCGATGCTGATCCTGCCCGGGGTCGTGGGCGCGGCACTGACGCTGATTCTGGTCAACGTGTTTCCGGCCCGCCGCACCCGCGACCTGCTGTCGATCATCGCGCTGGGTGCGGCGGGAGGCGTCATCCTCGCGTTCCGCCTGATCCGCCCCGAGCAGCTGGCGCGTCCGGAGGGGTTCCGCAACCTGCTGGACTTCGTCACAGTGTTGCGGACGCCGACGTCGCCGTTCCTGCCGAGTGAATGGGCGACCAAGGCGATCATGAGCTTCCTGCGCGGGTCCGTGGACCCGCTGCCGCTCCTCCTGCTGTGGACGACGGCGGCCGCGTTCGTGACGGTGGGGGCGCTGCTGCATCGCGAGCTGTTCGCGACGGGCTTCACCAAGGCCCAGGAGGGCGCGGAGCGGTTCGTGCGCGGGACGCTGTGGCGGCGGACGGTCGGCTCGCTCCTCAAGCCGCTCACGGTGGCCAAGCGAGAGTTCGTGCTGAAGGACATCAAGCTGTTCTTCCGGGATACCACGCAGTGGAGCCAGCTGATCCTGCTGGCGGTGCTGGTGGTGGTCTACGTGTTCAACATCAAGGCGTTGCCGCTGCACCGCGGCGAGCCGGTGGGGTTTTTCTACGTCAACCTGGTGTCGTTCCTGAACCTGGGGCTCGCCGGCTTCGTGCTCGCCTCGATCGCCGCGCGGTTCATTTTCCCGGCGGTATCGCTCGAGGGGCGGCAGATGTGGCTGCTGCGCTCCAGCCCGCTGGACCTGAAGGCGCTGCTGTGGTCGAAGTACTGGGTGGGCACCGTGCCGCTGCTCGTCCTCGCGCTGCTGCTCACCGGCATCACGAACGTGCTGCTGCAGGTCTCGTCGTTCATGATGGTCGTGAGCCTGGCGACGATCTGCGCGCTGACGCTGGCGATCTCGGCGCTAGCGCTCGGCTACGGCGCGCTGTACCCGCAGTTCGAGACCGAGAATGCGGCCCAGATCCCGACCTCGTTCGGCGGCCTGGTGTTCATGATGACGACGGTCGCGCTGCTGGGCGCCGTGATTCTCGCGTTGTGGCAGGCGGTCTACACGTACGTCCGCGCCGTGTACGACGGGCGCCCCGTGGTGATCGACGCTTGGATGATCGGGGGGTTCGCCGTCGTCGCCGCGGTTTGCGCGGCGGCGACGGTGATCCCGTTGAAGATCGGCTTGAAGCGGATGGAGCAGTTCGAATTCTGATCTAGTGCCAGCTCAGCCCGCCGACGATCTGGAAGGCGCTGCCGCTGCCGACGATGAGCTTTGCTTCGCCGTACGGGACTGGGTTGCGCCAGCGTCTTCCCTCGAGCCCCGCAAGCAGGTTCAGATTGGTTTTCGTGCTGCTCACACCGTTTGCGCTGCCGTGCAGGATGTTGAGCCCACCGCCGAAGTAGAAATACCCGGCCCGCGTCGGCGGGTGGAACTTCACGTCGCCGTTCAGCGCCCAGAGGCTGCCGCCGCTCTCGAAGTAGTAGTCGAACGTCGGGTAGAGCGCGAGCCGCGGCGTGATCGGGTACGTGAGCTGCGCGCCGAGCAGCAGGTCTTTCGCGTCGAAGTTGTATCCCAGGTGGGGACCATAGCTGGGCCGCTCCAGGGCGGCGGCGGCCCGTGCCCGCGCGCGTCGCTGCGCCGCTGCGGGAGTCGCGACGAGCGCCGCGGCCGTCAGGCCCATGAGCACCTGCAAGGTGATCCGGCTCACCATGCCACTCCTGGTTGAGGGTCGCAGACTGATAGAGGAGGAGGCTTCAAAAATCAAGAGTGCGGGCGTGACCCGCGTCACCCGCCCCGAGGTCAGGCGGCGACGCGCGCGCCGCAGGCGTTGCAGAAGTGCGCCTCCGACTCGAGCGCCGCGCCGCAGCGACCGCAGAACCCGTGGGCGGACGACAGCCGGCGACCGCACTCGGCGCAGAACTGCGCCCCGGGTTCCGAGCGCGGCCCATGGGTCGGACACGCGCGAGAGGTGTCAGGTGCCAGGTGCCGGGGGTCAGAGACTCTGACCCCTGACACCTGACCCCTGGCACCTTCGCTTTCGCGCAGCGCTTCCACCGCCAACGCCGTGTACTGGTTCTTCAGCGCATCGTAGTCGGCGTCGGAGAGCTTACCGGTCGCGCGGTCGAACTCGATCTCCTTGAGCGCCCGCAGCGCGACAGCCCGGGGACTCTGGTCTTCTTCCCCCTCGCTCCCCCCTTCTTCCTCACCCTCCCCTTCGCTCGGGGTGACGCGGAAGATGGGGAGCAACACGAAATAGACGGTCCCCGCGGCGAGCAGGATCGCCAGCGCCAGCTCGACGAGCGGATTCACCCGTCGACCTGCTCCAGCTCCCGGCGCAGGCGTTCGAGCTCGGCGGGAGAGGCCGCGGGTCCGCCGGCCGGCGCCACGGCGGGTCGGTCGACGGCGAGACGCGTCCAGCGCCGCAAGGCGACGAACAACAGCACGCCCGCCGCGAGCAGCGCCGTGCCCGGGAAGAAGTAGCCGACCAGGTTGAAGCCGCGCTGCGGCGGGGACATCAGGATCGACTCCCCGTGCTCGGCGACGAAAGCGTCGACGATCTGCTGCCCGGACTGCCCCGCCTCGTAGCGCGCGAGCACCTGCCGATGGAGACCCGGACTGATGGTGCAGTTGAAATCGGTGGTGCGGCAGGTGTAGATGTCGAGTCCGCAGCCGCAGGTGCAGCGCAGCTGCTTCTCGATCGCCTGGATCGCGGCAAGGTTGTCCCGGCCCGTCACCGGCTCCAGTGAACGGCCCGCGCGCTGCGGGTCGAGGAGCTTTCCCGCGGGACCGGCGCCGGGCAAACTGTCGGACTGACTGACGGTCGGACTGACGGACTGGAATGCAAACAGCCCGGCCACCCCAGCCAGGAACTGGCGCCTGGTCCAGTCCGACGACTTCATGCTTGCCCCACCAGCCTCACGGCGTACCCCGCCTGCGACCGCTTCGTCGCCGGCATACCTCCACCCGGCCACATCACGAGGAGGCCGCCCAGCGCCACGACCATCCCGCCGTACCACACCCACCACACCAGCGGGTTGATGGTGAAGCGGAACACCGCCTGCTCGGTGCCGTTCACGACGCCGCCGAGCACGCCGTACAGGTCCTCCCGCAGCATGCTCATGATGCTTGGCTCCGTGGAGGGGTCGAACGTCGGACGATTGAACGCGTCGACGTGCTGGCGCTTCTCCGGGCTCAGCAGTCCGATTTTCCTGCCGTCGCGGCGAACCTCCACGGTTGCCGCCGTGACCTGACGGTTCAGCGCGTCGTACTGCGAGACGCCGAGGTGGGTGAAGGTGTAGGTCCAGCCGTAGGGGCTCTTGAGCGTCACCGATTCTCCGGGTCGCAGTGTCGCTTCCGTCTCCGTCTTGAACGCCATCCCCGAGAAGGCGACGAACAACATCACGATGCCGATGTGCACGACGTAACCGCCGTAGCGCCGGCGGTTGCGCGCGACGAGGCGTCCCAGCGCGAGCAGCCACGCCTCCCCGTACTGGCGGTGCCGGGCCCGGACGCCGCGCCAGAACTCCTGCGCGACCGTGACGGTGACGAAGGCGCCGAAGGAGATGGCGAGCAGCGCCCACAGGTCCCGCATCCCGCCGGCGAGCAGCATGAGGAGCGCGAGCGCGCCGCCGGTCAAGGGCGCGACGAACTGGCGTTTGAGGTTCGGAATCGACGCCCGGCGCCAGGCGATCAGGGGCCCGATGCCGGTGAGCACGAGCAGCGCCAAGCCCAGCGGGATGTTGACGCGATTGAACGTCGTGGTGCTGAACGTCGTCTTGGCGCCGGTGACCAGCTCCGAGAGAATGGGGAACAGGGTGCCGAACAACACCGAGAACGCGATCCCGACGAGCAGCAGATTATTGAAGAAGAAGCTCGCCTCGCGGCTCACCATCGACTCGAGCCGGGTCTCGGTCGCGAGCAGCGGCAGCCGCTTCGCGTAGAGCGTAAAGCTCGCGGAGCCGGCGAGCACGAGGAACGCGAGGAAGAAGTAGCCGACCGGGGACTGGGTGAACGAGTGCACGGACGAGATCACGCCCGAGCGGGTGATAAACGTCCCGAGGATGCTGAGCAGCCACGACCCGATGATCAGCGCCAGGTTCCATTTCTTCAGCATGCCGCGCTTTTCCTGGATCATCACCGAATGCAGGAACGCGGTCATCGTGAGCCAGGGGAGCAGCGAGGCGTTTTCCACCGGGTCCCACGCCCAGTACCCACCCCAGCCCAGCTCGACGTACGCCCACCACATCCCCAAGCAGATGCCGACCGAGAGAAACAGCCAGGAGAGCAGCGTCCATTTGCGGATCGCGATCAGCCAGTCGGCGTCGAGGCGTTTGGAGAGCAGCGCCGCCATCGCGAAGGCGAACGGGATGGTGATCGAGATGTAGCCCAGGTACAGCATCGGGGGGTGGAAGACCATCCCCGGATTCTGGAGCTGGGGGTTCAAGCCGCGGCCGTCCACCGGCGTGTACGGCAGCCGTTCGAACGGGTTTGCCGCGAACAGCATCACGCACACGAAAAACGCGGCCACGACCGCGGTCACCGCCGCCACGTACGGGAGATAGACGCGGTGGCGGCCGGCGGTGAGCAGCTGCGCCAGCGACCCGAACAGCGTCAGCACCGTGGCCCAGAAGAGCAGGCTGCCCTTCTGCCCCGCATACAGCGCCGACCAGGTATAGAAGGTGGGGAGGTTGCGACTGGTATACGCCGCCACGTACTCGATGTTGAAGTCGTGGTGGAAGAGCGCCCATTCCAGCGAAAAGACGGCGGTGAGCAAGGCCGCGCACATCGCGAACACCGCGTGGCGGGCGCTGCGCTGCAGATCGGGACGCCCGGTCCTGCCTCCCGCGAACCCGGCGATCGCGCCCCAGACGCCCAGCAGGAATGCGATCCACAGGGCGCTCCCGCCGAGCAGCGTCATCGTCTAAGCCTTGGGCACCGCTTCGTAGCGCGACCCGCACTTCGCGAGGACGTTGGTCGCGTGGATCACGCCATCCGCCTGGAGGCGTCCCTCGACCACGACCTCGACGCTGTCGGTGAACGTGTCGGGCGGCAGGCCGTGGAAGGTGACGGGATAGATCGCCGAGCCGTCGGTGACGCGGAAAGTGAGGGTCTGCGTCGCGACCTCGCGCACCACGCTCCCGGGGACGACATGGGCGCCCACCTTCATCCCCACGTTATAAAAGGAAGGGTCCGTAGCGACCTTGCGCGACAGCTCGCTCGGCGTCAGGAAATACTGGCCCGTCTCCTTGATGCCGGAGGCCATCAGCCAGCCGACCGAGCCGACGATGACGACCGCGCCGATAATGAACTTGGTCCCAGCGTTCATGCCTTCAATATACCCTCCGCGCTCGCTCCAGCGCCCAACGCACCGCCTCGGCGGGACTCGTGACCCGTGGGATGTCCACCTTGCCTTCGAAGGAGTCGTGGAGCCCCACGACCGGCGTTCCGATCCGCAGCGCCAGCGCGATCTCCGACAGCGTGCCCACGCCGCCGCCGATGGCAATCACCGCCTGCGCCCCGCGCACGATCAGCGCGTTGCGCATCTCGCCCATGCCGGTCGCGATCGGCACGTCGATGTACTGATTCGCCGCCGCCGGATCGGCGCCCGGCAGGATGCCGACGGTCACGCCCCCGACCGCCGCGCGGGCGCCCATGGCCACGGCCTCCATCACACCACCCAGACCTCCGCACAAGATCACGGCCCCCGCCTCCGCGAGCAACCGACCCACCATCGCGGCGGCCACCGTCTGATCCGGCGAGCAGGTGCTGCCGCCCACGACCGCGACGATGGGCCTCACCGGCGTCGCGGTCCCGCCGCGGCCCAGTGCAGCGCGGCGGCGACCGCCCGGCTCCACTCGGGCTGACGGGCGCGCACCGCGGCGGCGTCCGGACCGGGAGTGAAGCGCCGGAACTCCCGTCCGGCGAGGAACTCTTCGGGTCGCCGCCAGACGCCGGCCGCGAGACCGGCGAGCCCGGCCGCGCCGAGGGCCGTCGTCTCGACCACGTCGGGGCGCGCCACCGGAACGCCGAGCAGATCGGCCTGGAATTGCATCAACCAGTCGTTCGCTGCGGCGCCGCCGTCCACCTGGAGCGCCGCCAATCGCAGGTGCGCATCGGCCGTCATGGCGTCGAGCACCTCCTTCGTACTGAACGCCATCGCCTCGAGCGCCGCGCGCACCAGATGCGCCTTGCGGGTTCCCCGCGTGATCCCGACGATCGTGCCGCGGGCCCGCGCCTCCCAGTGCGGCGCGCCGAGTCCCACGAACGCGGGGACGAAGACCACACCGCCAGTGTCGGACACCTCACGCGCGAGCTGCTCGGACTCGGCGGCGCGAGTGATGAGCCCCAGGCCGTCGCGCAGCCACTGCAGCGCAGCGCCGGCGATGAACACGCTCCCCTCGAGCGCGTACACCGGCGCGCCCGTGGGGCCGCACGCCACCGTCACGAGCAGACCATGCTTGGATGCCGGTCGCTTGCCGCCGGTGTTGAGGAGCAGGAATGCGCCGGTCCCATAGGTGTTCTTCGCCTGGCCCGCGCGCCAGCAGCCCTGTCCGAACAGCGCGGCCTGCTGGTCGCCGGCGACGCCGGTGATCGGCAGCTCAGTCCCCAGGTGCTCGCCGCCGCACGTGCCGAACGCACCGCTCGACGCGCGGATTTCGGCGAGCGCATGGACGGGCACCTTGAAGAGGCGCAGCAGGTCGGCATCCCAGGCCCGCGCGTCGATGTCGTATAGCATGGTGCGGGACGCGTTGGTGTGATCGGTCGCGAACGTCGCCCCGTTGGTGAGCCGGAAGAGGAGCCAGGTGTCGATCGTGCCGAACACGGCATCGCCATCGCGGACGCGTTTTCGCAGGCCGGGCACGTGCTCCTGCAGCCATTCGATCTTGGTGGCAGAGAAGTAGGGGTCGAGGACGAGTCCGGTGCGTTTGCGGATGCGGGCGCCCGCCGGAGACGCCGCGAGCCGCGCGCAGCGGCCGGCGGTGCGCCGGTCCTGCCACACGATGGCGCGGTGCAGCGGCCGACCGGTCTTCCGGTCCCACACGCACACCGTCTCGCGCTGATTGGTGATACCGAGGGCTTGCGGGACGACCTTCGCCTGCTGCAGGGCCTCGCGCGCGGCCTCAAGGGTCTTCCGGAAGATTTCCTCGGGCTCGTGCTCGACCTGGCCCGGCTCGGGGAAGTGCTGGGTGATCTCGCGATAGCCGCGGCCCAAGATGCGGCCGTCCTGGGCGACCACGAGCGCGGTGGAGCCGGTGGTGCCCTGATCCAAGGCGAGGACGGCGGTCATGCCGGTAGTCGCTAGTTCATCAAGTCGACGAGTCTTTGAAACCGCGCGCTGCCCCTCAGCGAATCCCAGAATGGGTCCGCCTTGAGCCAGTTGGGAGATAGAGGCCCGGGGCGCGATAGCACGATTTGCAATTGGTCAATCGCCTTTTCGCGCTCGCCGAGCAGTACGTAAATCCGAGCGAGGTTGGCCGGCGGCAAGGCACCGTCCATTGCGTCCAGCGACACCGGCAGCAACTCCACGGCCCGCTGTCCCTCGGTGAGTGCCTCGGCGCTGCGGCCGAGTCCGGCCAGAGCGAGGCCGAGCAGCACATGGGCGAGACGATCCTCCGGCTGTGTCAGAACTGCGCGCTCCAGCACGGTGCGGGCCGAATCGAACGAGGCACGCGCACGGGACTCGTCATGGCGCGCTCGGTAGACGAATGCCTTGGCCAATGCGAGGGCCGCGGAATCCCCACCCAGCGGTGCCGGGTTGAGTCGGAGCAGCCGCGTTTGCTGCTCATCATTCAGGAGCAGGACGACATCGCTGAGGGTGATCACCACGCTTTGGAGGCCGGTCGGCGCGATGTTTTCGGACACATCAGGAAACCACTTCTGGGCCGCGATGCGATCACCCGTGAGATTCACGTGGCCGATGGCCTTGGTCAGACGGGCTGAGACCGATCGCGGCGTGAGGGCAAGGGCGCGATCATAATAGTAGCTTGCGGCGGCGTACTGGCGCAGGGCCGTGTAGCGATCTCCCATTGCAGACGTCCAATTGCTGTTGCGCGGATCGAGCAGGACCGCCTCGTGGCCGTAGGCCAGCGCGTCGTTCCATCGTCCTTGACGTTCGTAGACACCTCCTATGACGCCCGCCAACTCGGCGTCACTGGGGCGGCCACGCTTGGCAAGAGCGAATTCGCTCAGCGCGCGGTCATAATCTCTTACGCCCTCGTAGAAGTAGAATCCCGACGCTTCATGGGTTTCCGGGAGGTCAGGGGCGAGACGCAGCAACCGCTCCAGCAGCGCCTTAGCGCGTGTTGGGCTGTGCGAGTCCCGGTCCACGTAGTTCCAGTACATCCTCACATGGGTCATCGTCAGCCAGGCGACCGCAAGCGCGAACGTCGAGTCGAGGACGACCGCGTGCTCGAACATACGGAGCGCCATCCGCAGATCGGCCGGATCCCAGTCCCGTTGCAGAGCCTCGCGGCCGCGAAGATAGGCGTCATAGGCCTCCAAATTCGCTGTGGGTCTAGCTTCCAGCAGGTGACGCTCGGCATCTCCCAATGCGATATCGAGCGCCCCCGCGACCCGTGTGGCGAGGTTCGCCTGTATCGCAAACACCCCCGCCGGTATCGTATCGTACTCTTCGGCCCAGAGCTGGGCGCCGTCCGACACGCGGATCAACGCTGGCGTCACCCGAATGCGGCTGGGCCCGTCCCGAGGCCTCTCCCAGCGAACCGTTCCCTCCACGACGTATTGGGCCCCAAGTTCGCGACCGATCTCCTGTGGGCTCTTCTGGGTTCCTTTGTATTGTCGGGCGCTCTGCCAGGCGATGACGCCCAGGCGACGAACGCTCCCGAGCCGGGCGGCGATCGCTTCACTCAGCCCGTCTGCGAAGTACTCATCAGCGGAGGCGCCGCGATTTTCGAGCGGCAGCACCGCGAGCATCTTGCGGCCGGCCAACGGGTCCACTCCTCCTGCGTTCCCCTTGCGCCCCCACATCGTGTAGCCGCCCACGGCCGCAACCAGAAGCGCGACGGCGAGGACTGCCGCAATACTGAGCGCCGTCGCCCGGTGCAATCGGCGGACCAGTTTAGTCAGTGACCCGGTTGCCACGTCCACCGTCGTTGCTTCGGCCTCGCCGCCTGCGCGACGTACCGCGTGAGTCTGATGCTGTAGCCGCTCCATCAGAGCCGTTACCTCGGTTGCCGGTTCAGCACCGAGCTCCTGCCGCACGAATTCGGTGTGCGCGCGCCCTACTCGGATCGCCTCGACTGGTTCTCCAGCTCGGTCCAAGGTGGTCATGAGGCCGAGCGCCGCGCGTGAGCTGAGTGGGTCGAGTGCAGCGAAACGACGCCACCAGTCGGCGGCCGACCGGTGATCACCGCGACCGTCGGCGTTGCGGGCGAGCGATTCAAGTGCCCTGGCCATCAGCGTCGCGAGTCGCGACCGCTCCGCCTCTACCCAACGCTCGAACTCTCCAGCTTCGCTGAGATAGACACCGTCCAGGAAGGGTCCGGTATAGAGCTCGACCGCCCGCGCCAAGTCGCCGCGCCCGAGTGCCTCCTCGAAAAGCTGGACGTCACTCGTCACCGCCGCCGGGTTAAGGCGGAGCTCGGCGGAGCCGAGAAACAGCTCATCGGCGTTGAGGTCGCGACGCAGGGCATAGCGGCCCTGGCGCAGCAGACTGCGACCGTGCTCCTCGTCAGTTTCAGGCCATAGGTAGGCGATAAGCTTGTCGCGGCCCAGACCTCGGGGGTGCCTGGCGAGGAGCGCGAGGAGAGCGAGGGTCTTCCGTTGAGCGGCCGCGCCTGTACCTGGCACGCCGTCCACCTCAATCGATAGTCCGCCGAATGTTCTCAGCTCGACCATGCGGATCCGTTTGACGCCGATTTGACAAAGCACTCACGGCAGCGGCCTAACATACCCCGCCTGTCCGACCAGAGCGACCTCGGGGGCACGGGATGGAGTGCCGGGCCCGCTAAAGCTCCCTCGATAACTGGAAAAGGGACAGACAAGTGGTGCGAACCCAACTGGACTGAGCATGGGAAGCCCTGCCTCTGGCACACGTCGACGGCCACGTTGAACGTCGACAGTTAGATCCACACAGAAGTGGAGGAGCGATGAGAACCTCTCCGATTGCGATTACCCTCCTGGCCGCAGCAGCCTTCCTCGCCGGCTGCGCCGACCGCAGCACCCCCACGGCGCCTCGCGTTCCCGGCGTCGACGCTGCCGTGGCGGCCCAGAGCGTCGTCTCGCTTGTTGAGCTGTCACGACCCAATGCCGTTGGGACTTGCGACGATGGATTTGCCAGTGGGGCTTGGCCCATTGACGAAGCTGAGGAGCCCTTCGTCGCCGTGAACCCAGTCCGTCCCAGCAACATCGTGGCGGCGTGGATCCAGGGGCCGTTCCAAAACATCGTCGCCGCGGCTTCCTTCGACGGAGGCCAGACGTGGCAACGCGTTCCCGTTCCGCTGACGACCTGCGCCGGCGGGCAGTTCTTGATCGCTGGGGATGTATGGCTCTCGTTCGCGCCCGACGGGACCCTGTACGGGATCGCTCTCGCGGGGAACGCCCTTTCCTCGGTGCTACCGGAAGTCCTGAAATCCACGGACGGTGGTCTGCACTGGACCGCGTCGGTACCGCCAGGATCAAGCAGCGTCGATCCGCCCGCCGACCATCCCTCGATCACGGCGGATCCCACGAACGCGTCGCTCGTCTACGCCATCTGGAACGGCACCAACTCGCCTCACAGCGGTGCGGTCGTGTTCTCCCGGACGGCCGATGGCGGCTCAACCTGGGAACCGCCGCGGGCCATCATTGAAACTGCCTCGCAAAGCTTCACCCAGTTCAGCCAGATCCTCGTGCTACCCAACGGGACGCTCGTAGACCTTTATGAATTCTACGCGCAGCAGCCCAACGGCCCCATCACTGAGACCAGCCTGCAACTACTGCGCTCGACCGACCACGGCCGGACGTGGTCTGCGCCGATCAACGCCGTCACCATGACGCCGCTGTACGTCCGCTCCGGGAATACGCTCGTCGTCGACCCCGAGACAGGCCAGTTGGTGCAGGATCCGACCAATCCTTCGTTCGCGGTAGACGGGCGAACTGGGAGCCTGTATGCGGTTTGGGAGGACGGCCGCTTCTCCAATTTTCAGTACAACGACATTGCTTTCTCGATGTCCGCGGACGGGGGCTTCTCCTGGTCGGTGCCGATTCGGGTGAACCAGACGCCGCTCGACATTCCGGCAGCCAACCGGCAGTCGTTCATTCCTTCGGTCGCCGTGGGCGACAACGGCACGATCGGCGTCTCCTACTACGACTTCCGGTTTAACGATGCTCAACCGGGCCTTCCAACGGACCGCTGGTTGATTCAGTGCCATCCTGGGACCAAGGGCACCGCGACTGATTCAGCATGCTGGACTGGTGAGGCACGCCTCACAAACGGCTCATTTAATATCGAAGCCGTCCTCCCGAATTTCGCGGGTCGACTCTTTCTGGGAGACTACTTCGGGCTGGCCAGTGCTAAGAATGATTTCGTGGCCACGTTTACACAGCCTGACGGGGACAACGTCACGAGCGTCTTCTTCACCCGAACTGCCAACAAATGACGGAGAGCCTTACCGGCCGCTAGCCGCCGAACGGCGGCTTCACCACCCCGCGGTCCGTGACGTACCCCGTCACATACCGCGCCGGCGTGACGTCGAACGCGGGGTTCAAGGCCCCCGCCTCGGCGGGCGCGACGGGGCGGCCGGCTAACGTCTTCACTTCCTCGGCCGGCCGCTGCTCGATGGGAATCGCGTCGCCGTCCGCCAGCCCCAAGTCGATCGTCGAGGACGGCGCACAACAGTAGAAGGGCACGCTATGATGGAAGGCGAGCACGGCGAGGCCGTACGTGCCGATCTTGTTGGCGAAGTCGCCGTTGCGCGCGATGTGGTCTGCGCCCACGAGCACCACGTCCACCTGCGCGGCGCGCATCAGCGCGCCCGCGGCGGCATCCGCGATCACCGTGCAGGGGATCCCCGCGTGGGTCAGCTCCCAGGCGGTGAGCCGCGCGCCCTGCAGCACGGGACGGCTCTCGCCGGCGAACACCTGCACTTGCCGCCCCGCCTCGTGCGCCAGGTAGATCGGCGCCAGCGCCGTTCCGATCCCGCCGGTGGCCAGCGCGCCCGCGTTGCAGTGGGTGAGCACCTTGGCCCCATCGGGAAGCAGCGCCAATCC
>Ga0066698_10000345_pt1 | contig 16584 bp, 16 predicted proteins | sample GraSoiAngelo_147_FD_66457 | JGI IMG/M metagenome (GOLD analysis project Ga0066698, IMG submission 66457) | Grasslands soil microbial communities from the Angelo Coastal Reserve, California, USA - 14_1009_05_40cm | ecosystem: Environmental > Terrestrial > Soil > Grasslands | place: USA... | reverse complement strand
CCGTCGGCGTCCTCACGGTCCGATGATCCGCGTGATCAGCCAGATATGGCCGAACGGGTCGCGGACCTTGCCGGCCTGGACGCCGCTCTCGGGGTGGTCCGGCGGACGGATGAGGTCGGCGCCCGCGGCGACCGCCCGCTCGACGACCCGGTCGACGTCGTCGACCTCCAGATCGATCGTGACCGAGGTACCCCCGAGCGTCTCCGGCCCGACGACGTTCTCGAACTCGGGATGCTCGTCGGCGAGGTAGATCTCGGCCGAGCCGATGCCCAGCGTGGCGTGGCCGATCCGGCCATCGGGCTCCTCGATCAGGATCTTCTGGCGCGCCCCGAACGCGCGGGCGTAGAAGTCGATCGCGGCACGGGCATCCCGGACGGCGAGGTACGGCGTCGCTGCCTTGACGAGCGAGGCGACGACCCGATCGCTCGTCATCGTCAGGCGGCGATGACCGAGACGATGATCTCCTCCAGGCGGGACCGGGCCGCTGCGTCGACGACGCCGGCGGCGTCCAGCTCGGCGAGCGCCTCGTCGCGGTGACGGCGCGCCTGGTCGCGGGTGTAGTCGCGGGCACCGGTCCGCTCGAGGATTGCGACGACCTCGTCGACCTCGGCGCCGGACGGCCCGCCGTTGCCGTACAGCTCGGCCAGGCGCTCGCGATCCTCGGGGCCGGCGTGCTCGAAGGCGTAGATCACCGGGAGCGTCTTCTTGCGCCGGGCGATGTCGGTCGGTGGCTTGCCCGTCGCCTGCTCGGCACCCCAGATCCCGAGCAGGTCGTCGTTGAGCTGGAAGGCGAGCCCGAGCGCCCAGCCGAACGCGCGGTAGCGGGCGATGACCCGGTCGTCGTCCGAGGCGAGGAGCGCGCCGGCCTCGATGGAGGCGGCGATCAGGGCCGCCGTCTTCCGGCCGATCATGTCGAAGTAGAGGTCGACCGACATGACCTCGTCGGCCTCGCTCGTCGCGATGTCGATGTACTGGCCCTCGCACAGGGCGACGCACGTCTGGTCGTAGAGCCGCATCAGGCGGAGGACCTTCGCGTCGCTGAAGCCGAGGTCGGTCAGGCGGTGGAGGGCCATCCGGCTCAAGCTGAACAGCATGTCGCCGGTGTTGATCGCCTGGGCGACGCCGTGGAGCGCCCACACGGTCGGGCGGTGACGCCGCTCTCGGTCGCCATCCTCGATGTCGTCGTGGACCAGGCTGAAGTTGTGGCCGAGCTCGACCGCCGCAGCGCCGGGCAGCGCGGGGCGGTAGTCGCCGGCGATCGACGCGTAGGCGAGGAGCCCGAGGAGCGGCCGCATCCGTTTGCCGGCCGGGGCGCCGGATCCGTCGAGCCCGAGGTGGTAGCGAATCATCGCGTAGACGCCGGCCGTCGAGGGGTCATGGTCGCCGACGAGGCGGAGAATCTCCTCCTCCGTGTCGGCGATCAGGTTGGCGGCTTCGAGGACCGGTTGGGCGGTGGCCATCGCGGGGCCATCGTAGCCGGTTTCGGCCAAACGTGCACCCCGCAAGTAGCCTGTTGCCGCGACGACAGAGCCGGATTCCTGTCATCCGAATCCGAGGCGGTCGCTCGTCAATCCTCGCCACGGCTCTGGTCCCCTGTCTGAGCGTGGAGGAGGTACGAGTTCTTGCCAGACGGACGTCAGGACGTCGGTTGGCACGAACTCGCAGCCGAACGACCGGGTGAGATTCGTGCGACAGGTTGCCCGCCGGGATGGGTCGCGGGCATGGAACGACGCCGGTTCGGGGGACGCAACCGCACCGGCGTCTGCTCGTCCCTACGCAGCCGAGCGGCGGACGGATGAATCGTCGTCGCCGGAGAGAGGTGCTACCGTCCGATCGTGCCGATCCCGCGCCGATATTCGACCGATGCGATCGTCCTGTCGCGCTTCGACTACGGCGAGGCCGACCGGATCCTGACGCTGATCACTCCGGGCAGCGGCAAGCTCAAGGCGATCGCCAAGGGGATCCGCCGGCCGACGTCGCGGATCGGCGGCAGCCTCGAACCGTTCGCCGAGCTCAACGTCCTGCTCGCCCGCGGCCGAACGTTCGAGGTCGTGACCGAGGTCCGCGTGGGCCATGCCTGGCTCAACCTCCGCGACTCCCTCGAGAGCGCCGCGACGGCCTGGTACCTCGCCGAGCTCGCCGATCGCTCCCTCGAGGAGCGCCACGCCGCCGAGCCCGTCTACGCCCTGCTCCGCCGCGCCTACGAGCTGCTCGACGCGGGCATGGCGCCCGGCCGGGTCGCCCGCTGGTACGAGATGCACCTGGCGGACGAGCTCGGCGTCCGGCCGGAGGTCGACCGCTGCGTCGAGTGCGATCGCGTCCTCGAGGTCGACGGTCGCTTCCGCTGGGTCCCGTCGCTCGGCGGGGTGCTGTGCGATCGATGCCCCGGGCCGCCCCACGATCGGTCCGGCCTCACGCTGGAAGCCCTCAAGCTCCTGAAGGCCTACCAGCGCCAGGACGTGGAAGCCATCGCCGGTCTCCGTCTCGGCCTCGCGACCGAGCGGGAGGTGGAAGCCGCGCTGCGCGACTTCCTCCGCTACGTCCTCGAGCGGGATGCCCGCTCGCTTGCCTTCCTCGACGAGATCCGGCAGGACACGCCGATCGCGACCGCCATCCCGTCCTGATGCCGCGCCTCCAGCCCAGCGAGGACCGAGCCTGAGCGGGCCACCGATCGTTCCGCGCGGGATGATGCTACGCCGGACGCAGCGACCGGGGATCGAGGGCCGCGAGAGTGGCCTCTCCGGATCGCCTGACATCCCGGACCCGCCGAACGAGGGTCCGACCGACCTGCGCGGCCGGCTCGCGAGCGCGGCCCAGGCGATCCGGGCGACGGCAGGCGCGGTCCCGCGCGTCATCGGGCTGGTCTGGGCGGCCAGCCGGATCCTGACGACCGGCCTGGCGATCGCGACGATCCTCGCCGGCATCGTCCCGGCCATCACCGCCTATGTCGCGAAGCTCCTGATCGACGCCGTCGTCCGGGCGATCACCGTCCGGGCCAACCCGTCGCTTCCCGACGTGATCCCGATCGGGCCATGGACGGTCGACGTCGTCTACGCCGTGATCCTGCTGGCCGGTGCCCAGTTCCTGGTGTTCGCCCTGTCGTCGTTCCTGAGCACCCTCCGGAACGTCTGCCAGCAGCTCCTCCAGGAGCGGGTGACCAACACGATCCAGCTCCAGATCATGGATCACGCCTCGAAGCTGGACCTCGCGTTCTTCGAGGACTCGGCGTCGTACGACCTGCTCCGGCGTGCCCAGCAGGGCGCCTCGAGCCGGCCGCTGTTCATGGTCAGTGGCGTGTTCGGGCTGATCCAGACGCTCATCGCCTTCGCCTCGATGATCGCCCTGCTGATCGCGCTCAGCCCGCTCCTTGCCCTCGTCGCCCTCGTCGCCCCGGTTCCCGGGTTCATCGCCGATACGCGCTACGGCTGGCGCGGCTACAACTTCGCCCGGTGGGCCTCGCCGCTCCGAAGGCGGATGGACTACCTGACGACCCTCGTGACGACCGACTCGTACGCCAAGGAGGTCAAGCTCTTCGGCCTCGGGCCCTACTTCATCGACCGCTTCCGGATGCTGTCCGGGGTCTACCAGGATCGGCAGCGCGGCCTGGTCGTCGCCCGCTACTTCGCGGGCTTCGTGTGGAGCACGATCACGACGCTGGTCGGGTCACTGACCTACCTGTACGTCGCGTTCCAGGCCGTCGCCGGCCGCCTGACCCTGGGTGACCTGACGCTCTACACGCAGGCGGCGACCTCGGTCCAGGGCTCGGTCCAGGGGATCCTCACCGGGTTCGGGTCGATGTACGAGAACCAGCTGTACCTGAACGACCTCTTCGACCTGCTGCGGACGCCGTTCGGGATCGAAGCGGTCGACCAGACCGCCGATGCCGCGCGCCGGCTCGCGCCGTCCCCGACCGCGGACGGCGAGGTCGTGTTCGACGGTGTCACTTTCACCTACCCCGGATCGGGTCGCGAGGCCCTCCACGACGTGTCGCTCCGGATCGCGCCCGGCGAGACGGTCGCGGTCGTCGGCCGGAACGGAGCCGGGAAGTCGACCCTCATCAAGCTGCTGTGCCGGCTCTACGACCCGAGCGACGGCCGGATCCTGCTCGACGGCGTCGACCTCCGCGAGCTCCAGCCGGCCGCCGTTCGTCGCCTGATCGGCGGGATGTTCCAGGACTACGTGACGTACCAGGCGACCGCGGCCGAGAACATCGGGCTCGGCGAACTGGGGCGGATCGAGGATCGCGCGGCCGTCGAGGAGGCCGCGGCCAAGGGTGGCGCCGACAGCCTCCTCGACCGCCTGCCGGCCGGCTGGGACACCCCGCTCGGCAAGTGGTTCGACGGCGGCGTCGAGCTATCCGGCGGCGAGTGGCAGAAGATCGCCCTCGGGCGGGCGTTCATGCGCGACGCCCGGATCCTCGTCCTCGACGAGCCGACGTCCGCGCTCGACGCCCAGGCGGAGTTCGAGCTGTTTGCGCGATTGCGGCGGCTCGCAGCGGGCCGGACCGCGATCTACATCTCGCACCGGTTCTCGACCGTGCGGCAGGCCGATCGGATCCTGTTCCTCGAGCACGGCTCACTGGTCGAGGAGGGAACCCACGACGAGCTGATGGCGCTCGGGGGCCGGTATGCCCGGCTGTTCACGCTCCAGGCGGCGGCGTACACGGGCGCGTCGATCGACGGGCTGGCCGACGTCGGCGGCGTCGCCGAGGAGGCCGACGTCGACCCGGACGCGGCGGCCGGATCGACGTCCGACGGCGCGCCGTCCCAAGCGGACCGAGACAGGGGCACCCGGCCCGAGCCGTCGCCCGACGTCATCCTGCCGTGAGCCCGCGGCGCCGGCCGCTGGCGGTCGCCGCCGTCGCCGGAACGGCCCTGGCGGTCGGCGGCCAGATCGCCCGGCGGGCGATCGGGGAGGCGCTCTCGGCCCGGACGGAGCGGCGGCTGAACGTCGTGGCGGATCCCGGCCCGTATGTCCTGCCGCCGGCTGTCGCCGACCTCCACGAGCGGCTGACCGTGGTCGATCTCCACGGGGACTCGTTGCTGTGGGGCCGGGACCTCCTGCGGCGGGCCGATCGCGGCCACGTCGACGTGCCGCGCCTCGTCGAAGGCGGCGTGGCCCTCCAGGTCTTCGCGGTCGCGACCAAGGTCCCGCGTCACCTCAACATCGAGGAGAACGACGACCGGTCGGACGACATCACGTTCGTGTCGGTCGTCCAGGGTTGGCCGCCGGCCACGTGGCGGAGCCGCCTGCCGCGGGCCGAGTACCAGGCGAGCCGGCTCCGGTCGATGGCGGCGGCGTCCGGCGGCCAGCTGAGCGTGATCCGGTCGGCGGCGGACCTCGCCGCGTTCCTCGGGCGTCGGGCGGGCGATCCGACGCTCGTCGCCGGTCTGCTCGCGATCGAGGGAGCCAGTGCGCTCGACGACGACCTGGCGAACGTCGAGCGGCTCGCGGCGGCGGGCTACCGGATGATGGGCATCGCCCACTTCTTCGACACGCCGTTCGCGGGGAGCGCCCACGGCGTCGCCAAGGGCGGGCTCACCGGTCGCGGCCGCGACCTCGTCGCGGAGCTCGAGCGACGGCGGATGATCGTCGACCTCGCCCACGCCTCCGCGGCGACGATCGACGACGCCCTCGCGGTCGCGACTCGGCCGCTCGTCGTCTCCCACACCGGCGTCCGGCCCGTGGCCGACAACATGCGGAACCTGTCCGACGACCAGCTTCGCGGCGTCGCCGCGACCGGCGGCCTCGTCGGGATCGGCTTCTGGCCGACCGCCTCCGGCGGGACCGATGCCTCGTGGATCGCCCGGTCCATCGCCCACGCCGTGTCGGTCATCGGCGCCGACCACGTCGCCCTCGGCTCCGACTTCGACGGTGCCGTGCCGGTCCCGTTCGACGCCTCCGGCATGGGTCTCCTGACCGGTGCCCTGCGGGCCGACGGCGTTGACGAGTCGGCGATCGAACGGATCATGGGCGGCAACGCGATCGACCTCCTCGCGAGAAGCCTGCCCAACGACTGAGGTGCGCAGGGTGGCCGGACACATTCCGTGGCGGACCGTCGACCTGACGCTCCACGCCAGCCGTTCGATCTGGATCGCGACGACCCGGCCCGATGGGCGACCCCACGCCATGCCGCTCTGGTTCTGGTGGGATGGCCGGGACGTCTCCTTCATCACTCAGCGCTCGACGCAGAAGGCCCGGAACCTCGCGGGCGAGCCGTGGGTCGTGGTCCACGCCGGCGACGGCGACGACGTGATCATCCTCGAGGGTCGGGCCGAGATCGTCGTCGACGAGGACGAGCTGGCCAGGATCGATGCCGGCTACCGGGACAAGTACGTCGACCCGGGTTCCGGGGAGCAGGCGACGATCTTCAACGAGGGCGACGACTGCTACCGCGTCCGGGTCGAGCACGTGATGGCGTGGTCGTACGGGACCATCGGGACTCGCACGGACTGGCGGTTCGGCCGCTGACGGCTCTTCGGCGCCGGCCGAACGTCTGCTAGCATCGATCGCCCGTCAGGGTCCGCTCACGGTCCGACGGCCATCCTGCGTCCGTCCCTGCCACGGCCGGCGCCCACAGGAGTCCTCGTGACCGAAACCCCGACGATGACCGAATCAGAAGACGCCGTGCCCGCCGTCGCCAACCTCGACACGATCGTGTCGCTGTCGAAGCGGCGCGGCTTCGTCTACCCGTCGAGCGAGATCTACGGCGGGATCAATGCGGTCTGGGACTACGGGCCGCTCGGCGTCGAACTGAAGAACAACGTCAAGCGGGCCTGGTGGCGGGCCATGGTCCAGGAGCGCGAGGACATCGTCGGGCTCGACGCCGGCATCCTGATGCACCCCCAGGTCTGGGTGACGTCGGGCCACGTCGGCAGCTTCAGCGACCCGCTCGTCGAGTGCGCCACCTGCCACCGTCGCTACCGACTCGACGAGCTGCCGGGCGCCGAGGGCCTGTCCGCGTCCGACCTGCGCGACCCGACGGTCGTCGAACGCCTCGGGTTGATCTGCCCGAACGACGGCGGCCCGTTGTCGGCGCCCCGCCGGTTCAACCTGATGTTCACGTCGCACATGGGCCCGGTCGAGGACGCGGCGTCGATCGTCTACTTCCGGCCCGAGACCGCCCAGGGCAGCTACGTCAACTTCAAGAACGTCCAGCAGAGCTCGCGCAAGAAGATCCCGTTCGGGATCGCCCAGATCGGGAAGTCATTCCGGAACGAGATCAGCCCGGGCAACTTCGTCTTCCGGATGCGCGAGTTCGAGCAAATGGAGATGCAGTACTTCGTCCGGCCCGGGGAGCCCGCGTCGGCCGCCTTCGAGGAGTGGCTGCCCAAGCGGCGCGCCTGGTACGAGCGATACGGCGTCGCGCCGGCGCGTCTCCGGTTCCGGGAGCATGCCAAGGACGAGCTCGCCCATTACGCCAAGAAGGCGATCGACGTCGAGTACCGCTTCCCGTTCGGCTGGAAGGAGCTGGAGGGCATCCACAACCGCGGCGACTTCGACCTCGGGTCGCATGCGAAGGCCTCTGGCGAGAACCTCGAGTACTTCGACCAGGCGACCGGCGAGCACTTCATCCCGTGGGTCGTCGAGACGGCTGCCGGTGCCGACCGCGCGGCGTTCACGTTCCTGATCGACGCCTATCGCGAGGAAGAGGTCCGCGGCGAGACGCGCGTCGTGCTCGGGTTCCATCCCGAGCTCGCGCCGTACAAGGTGGCGGTGCTGCCGCTGCTCAAGAAGCGGCCGGAGATCGTGGAGCTGTGCCACCGTCTCCGGGCCGACCTGGTGACCGACGTTCTCGCGGTCTACGACGACACGGCCGCGATCGGCAAGCTCTATCGCCGCCAGGACGAGATCGGGACGCCGTGGTGCGTGACCGTCGACGTCGACTCGCTCGACGACGGCGCGGTCACGGTCCGCGACCGTGATTCGATGGCCCAGGAGCGGGTGCCGGTCGAGGGCGTCAAGCGGCTGATCCTGGACCGGCTCGCCGCGGCCCGCGCCGCGTAGGAGAGGACGAGAGGCGGGCGATGCCGACGGAGACGTTCGACGCGATCGTCATCGGCCTCGGCGCGCACGGCAGCGCGGCCGCGGCCGCCCTCGCCCGACGGGACCTGCGGGTCCTCGGCCTGGACCGGTTCGGCCGCGGCCAGACGATGGGCTCGTCGGGCGGTCACTCGCGGATGATCCGGCTGGCCTACTTCGAGGATCCGGCGTACGTGCCGCTCGTGCGGGAGTCGTGGTCGGCGTGGCGGGGCCTCGAGGACGAGACGGGCCTGCCGATCCTCACCCAGACCGGCGGGATCTATGCCGGACCGGCGGGGAGCGAGATCGTCGACGGCTCGGTTCGGTCGGCCCGCGCCCACGGGATCCGCCACGAGGTCGTCGACGGGCGGGAGCTCGCCCGACGCTGGCCGGTCTTCGCCCCGGTGGACGACCTCGTCGCCGTCGTCGACGAGGAGGCCGGCATGATCGACGCCGATGCGGCCATCGCTGCCCATCTCGCCGTCGCCGAGCGAGCCGGCTCGGTCCTGCGGTTCGGTGCCCGCGCCGTGGACTGGCGGCCGGCGGCCGGTGGCGGCTTCGAGGTCGAGACCGATGACGGGTCCGTCGCGGGATCGAGCTACCTGGTGATCGCCGCCGGGCCGTGGATGTCGTCCTTCGTGCCCGATCTCGGGCTGCCGTTGGCGATCGAGCGGGAGCCCGTCGCCTGGTTCGAGCCGGTCGTCGATCCGTCGAGCGTCGCGCTCGGCCGGCTCCCGGTGTGGGTGATGGGCACGCCGGAAGACGGCTTCTTCTACGGCTTCCCGTTCGACGCCGAGCACGGGCTCAAGGTGTCGCACCACCACTGGGGCGTGCTCACGGATGCCGAGACGATCGACCGCGAGTTCCGGCCGGCCGACGAGGCGCGGATCCGGGCGTTCATCCGGCGGCGGATGCCGGGCGCCGACGGGTCGCTCCGGACGTCGACGGTCTGCATGTACACGAACACGCCCGACCTCCGCTTCGTCATTGATCGCCACCCGGCCGCCGCTGGCGTCGCCTACGCCTCGGCCTGCTCCGGGCACGGCTTCAAGTTCGCGCCGGTCGTCGGCGAGGTTCTCGCCGACCTCGTCGTCGGCGGCTCGACCGCGCGATCGATCGACGCCTTCCGGGCCGATCGTTTCCGGCAGGAGCCGGTCGCGGGCTGAGCCCGCCGGGCCGCCGGCCCGCAGGGGGCCGCCCGCCCGCCGCGGGCCGCCTCAGACGAGCGGCGCGATCAGTGCTGCCGCGCGCGCCGCCCCGTTGCTCTCGACCGGCTTCCAGTCGACGGGCCGACCGAGCTCCTCGGCGATCGCGGCGGCGATCACGTCCGGCGGCGAGGCGTCGTAGTCCATGCGTCGCCCGGCGCCGTAGCGCTCGAGCCGGTGGCGGACGTGGCGGTTCTGCTCGAAGTGGTTGCGGAGCGGGAAATACAGGAACGGGCGGCGAGCGGCCGCGAGCTCCATCGTCGTCGTCAGGCCGCCCTGGACGACGGCAAGATCGCACGCGGCGAGATGGCGGTAGAGGTCGGGGACGAAGGCGCGCACCTCGACCTCGGGTGGCGCGTCCAGGACGGCAGGATCGATCCGCGGCCCGGCGATCGCGATCATCCGCAGGCCGTTGACGCGTCGGGCGGCCTCGGGATAGCTGGCGATCACCCGTCGGAGGAGCGCCTCCCCGACACCGGAGCCGCCGACGCTGACGATCACGACCTGCTCGTCCGGCCGGAAGCCGAGCTCCCGACGGAGCTCCTCGCGACGCTCCATGAGCGGCGTCGGGTCGAATCCGGTGATGTAGCCGCTGAACGCGTAGTGCAGCTCGGTCCAGTCGCGGATCGCGGGCAGGCCCGGCCCGAAGTCGTCGGGGACGATGTCGTCCGGCTCCCCGACGAAGATCGCCCGGTCGCGGATCCGCGGGAAGCGCTCGACGTGCTCGATCATCTCGGCGTTGTAGTCGGCCGTGAGGAACGCCTCGCGCTCGCCGCCGGCGGGCATCGGCAGCCATCCGACGAAGTCGGTCATCCAGGCGAAGGCGGTCCGCTTCAGCTCCGGGTTCTCGTGCAGGTAGTAGTCGACGTCCCACGCCTCGTCGCCGATGACGAGGTCGTACTCGCCGTCCTCGACGACGTCGTGGAAGACCATGAAGTTGTTGAGGAGGATCTCGTCCATCCGGCGGATCGCCTGGAACGCGTTCAAGTCGTGCTCGGAGGACTCGGCGGTGATGTGCGCCGACTCGCTGGCCAGCTCCGCGCTCATCGGGTGGACCCGCTCGCCGTGGGCGTCGAGGACGGCGGTGACCGGGTGCTGGGCGAGCCAGTCGATCTCAAGGTCGGGGTGGAGCTTCCGCAGCTCCGCGGCGATCGAGACGTCCCGCTGGGCGTGCCCGAGGCCGATCGGCGACGAGATGTAGAGGGCGCGTCGGCGGCGAGCCAATGAGCGCGTCCACGTTCGGGTGGTCGACGGTCCGTCCATCAGCTTGGGTCCCTTGCAAGTGACCGCACGAAATCGCGGATGAGCAGGTTCGCGAGCACGGGGTGGCGGCCCGGGATCATGTGGTCGGCGCCCTCCACCTCGACGAGGGGAGCGCCGGTCAGCTCGGACAGCCGCCGCGCCCGGGCGATCGGCTGGCAGCTGTCCTCCGTGCCGTGAACGATCAGCATCGGGCAACGAACGGCCGAGCAGATCGCTTCGACGCCTTCGCGGTCAAGCGGGAAGTCGACACGGGCGTCGGCGATCATGGAGTCGACGGATCCCCCGACGGACCACTCGACGGCGTCGTCGATCGCCTTCGTCGAGTGTGGCTCCGAGGTGATCTCCTCGAAGAAGAACCTGGCAAAGTCCGGATAGTCGTGCCGCCAGAACGGCGCGTTGTACCTGGCCCATCCTTCATGAGTCGGCGCGTCATCCTCGAATGCCGCCGTCGCAGTCACGTAGTGGGGGTGCGGCGGGGTGAGCCGCGGGACGCCGACGGCGAACGCCACGATGCCGAGGACGCGGTCGGGCTGCTCGACCGCGTAGCGGATCGCACGCCAGACGCCGTCGGAGCAGAGGCCGACGAGGACGGCCCGGTCGGTTCGGGTGTCGTCCATGACGGCCGCCAGATCGCCAACGAAGCGGTCGTCGGCGAACGCCTCCGGTTCCGTCGGTCGATCCGACCGACCGTTTCCTCGACCGTCGTACGTGACGACACGGTGTCGACGACTGAAGTACGGAACCTGGCCCTTCCATTGGCGCGAATGGACGATCGGCGCCGAGGGCAGGAACACGATCGGCGGATCCCCGGTTCCGAAGACCTCGTAGGCGATCCGCACGCCGTCCGGCCCCGTGGCCATCCCGTCCGCGTCCGGCAGCCGGGCGCGTCCATTGTCCGACGATCGAGCCGGCCCGGCGCCGATCACGATGAACGCCCGAGTCGCTCGAGTCGCTCGAGTCGCCCGACGAAGTCGCGAATCGCCAGGTTGACCTTGACCGGGTCGCGCGCGTTCGGGATGTGGCCGCCGCCCTCGATCGTGACGAGCCGACCGCGCGTGGCTCGGGCGAGCGCCTCGCCGCGGGCATGTGGCGTGATCCGGTCGTCGCCGCCGTGGATCACGAGGACGGGACAGGTGACGCGGGCACAGCGCGCGAGGATGGCGTCGCGGTCGCCGATGCCCGGCGCCAGCTCGGTCAGGATCAGCGTCTCGGGATCCGTCTCCAGGCCCCACCCGACCGCGTCCTCGATGGGCTTCGTCGAATGGGCCTCGGAGAAGCACTGGCTGAAGAAGAACTCGAGGAAGCCACGGTAGTCGCGGCGCCAGGAATGGGCGTTGTACTTCGCCCAGCCCTCGTCCGAGACGGGAGGCTCCAGGAACTCGTTGACCGCCTCGCGGTCCGGGGCGCGTGGCTGGAGGGCAAGCGACGGCCCGATGAACACCATGCCGGCCACGCGATCCGCATGGTCGGAGGCGAGGAGGAGGCCCCGCTGGGCGCCCATCGACAGGGTGATGACGACGGCCCGCTCGGTCGACGTCGCATCCATGACCGCCAGCGCGTCCGCGGCGAACTCGGCCTCGGCGTACGCCTCGGCCGTCGGCGGGCGAGCCGATCGGCCGTTCCCACGCCCATCGAAGGCGATGACCCGATGGCGTCGGGCGAGATCGGGGATCTGCTGCTTCCACAGTCGCGAGTGGATGATCGACCAGGTCGGCATGAGCAGGATCGTCGGAGAGCCATCGCCGTAGCGCTCCCACGCGACGCGGACGCCGTCGCGCTCGATCACCCCGGTCTCGTCCGGGTAGCGGGCGCGGGTCTGCTCGGGGCGGTCGGCCGGTTCGGACCGGACGCTCCCGTCCGCACGCATCGCGGTGGCGCTCACGCCCGGCTCTCTTCCATCGCCCGGATGATCGTCCCGACCTTGCGCAGGGCGGACCGGGCCGGAACCTGATCCTCGGAGAACCCCAGCAGGATCATCGTCTCCACGCCGTAGAACGGCAGGCCCATCAGCGTTGCCGCCTCCTCCGGCGTGAACGGTCCGAGGCCTCCGAGCCGGTGCGCCTCGCGATCGGCGACCTCGGCCAGGAGGTCGAGCCAGCCGCCGACGTACTCGCGAACCCGTCGCGCGACATCCTCGTCGGACCAGCCTGCCGCGATCATCTCCATCAAGACCCGGACGTAGCCCGATTCGACGTCCTCGTCGAGGAAGTCGCACGCCCGCTCCCATTGCTGCCAGAGCGGCTCGGGGCCGCCGTACATCGTCCGCTGCCGTTCGAGCAGCCGAGCGTTCTCGTCCTCGAGGAGCGCCAGGATGAGCTGCTGCCTGCTGCCGAAGTGGTAGTGGATCTGGCTGAGCGGGACGTCGGCCGCCTCCGCCACCGCGCGGGTCGAGAGGTTGGCGTAGCCGTCCGCGAGGAGGCGGGCTCGGGCCGCCGCCAGGATGGACGCGCGGGTGTCGGCCGTCGCGCGCTCCCGGCGCTCGGCCCGGCTGATCGGTGCGGTCGCGGTCCCGTCCACGAAGCGACGAGCATACGACCCTGGCCTCACGCGGCGACCGCGTAGACGGCAGCCAGGACGAGGACGAAGCCGAGCGGATGGGTGAGGCGCCGTCCCCACGGCAGGTTCTTCTCGATCGCCGTGAGCGCGCCCATGGCCAGCATCGCCGCGACGTTGGCAAGACCGACGCCGAACATCACGAGCATCAGCGACCAGCAGCAGCCGACGCAGAACGCCCCGTGGGCGATCCCCATCGCGAACGCCTCGCGGCCTGGCGAGACGCCGCGCCACCGGTTCATGACGAAGCCGAGCGGGCTGCGGCACTCGTCGAGGCAGCGGTCGCGGAGCGGGCTGAACTGCCACAGCCCGGCCGCGAGCAACGTCGTGCCCATGATCAGCTGGGGATGCGCCGCGAGCCACGGCAGCGCAGCGACTGCCGCATGGACGCCCCGATCGAGAAGCCACGCGGTCAGCCCGAACCCGGCCCAAACGGCGAGATAGCCGGCGAGGAGAAGGGTCACGAGGGCCCCGGGCCGGCGACGCCGCCGGACGAGCGCGCCGAAGGTCATCACGAGCGGGACGCTGCTCGGCAGCATCATCGCGACGATCATCAGGACCCAGCCGCCGGCGAACAGCGTCGCCTCGAGGGGGAGGGGTCCGATGCCGCCTTCGTGATGGAGGTAGCGCCCGTACGGCGACGACCCCCACAGCCAGAGGGCGAGCCAGGCCGCGGCCGCGAGCGCGACCAGGAGACCCCCGAGGATCGCCTGGTCGCGGCGGGCGACGCGGAGATGAGCCGGACTGAACATGCGTGCGCCTCCGTCCTCGCCCGGCCGGTCAGGCGGCGAAGCGGAAATGGCCCTGGAGCGCGTTGTGATCCTGGAGGTCCACGCTCGGGATGCCGTGGCCGCTGCCGTCGCGGACGTAGGTGCTGGCCTTGGCGGCGTACACGGGCGAGCCAGGGATCGTGCTGAACACGGTCTCGGCCAGGGTGGTCGGATTGCCGGTCGCGCCGATGAACGGCGCCATCTCGGCCTCGACCAGCTTGCCGATCGTCAGCCGGCCCTTGCCGCCCTCGACGCTGAACACGATCGGCGCCCGCTCGACAGCGACGACTTCGCCGATCAGGCCGGCGAGATCGGCGACGGCGCCGCCGAGCTGCCCGGTGAACAACCGGATCAGGGCATCCTGCTGCTCGGCGCTGGCCCGATCGTCGACGAACACGACGGCCTTCCAGGACTTCGGGATCAGGATGTTCTTCGGGATGTGGGCGGAGACCGCGAGGGTCAGGCCGTCAACAGAGACGCCGTCGACCGTCCCCTTTTCGATCCCCCAGGCGATCGTCGTGTCGCACGTCTTGTAATCCGGGTCCTCGCCGACCCAGCACGGGCACAGGACGTTGCACGTGCAGACCTCGAGCAAGCGTCCTTCGATCTCGTACGCCATGGCCGTTCTCCACCGTTCCGCCGCCTTGAGTCGGTCGATCGACCGATCTCGGTCGGTTGACCGAACTGTACGCCCGATGTCAAGGGGGCTTCCGCTGCGGGAACACGAGGCGCTGCCGCCAGGTCGCGGCCTCGCGTTCGGCCTACTGGTCCTCGTTCGCCATCGCGGCGTCGATGGCCGCCGCCAGGTCCGCCGCACCGACGCCGCGCGGCTCCTTGCCCTTCGGCCAGTACAGCTCCTTGTGGATCTGGTCCTCCGGGTAGCCACGCTCGAGGAGGGTCGCCTCGGCCGACAGGATCATGTCCGGGTTGCCGCAGATGTAGGCGATGGAGTTCGATGACGTCAGACCCATCTCGTCGAGGACCGGCCCGACGATCGTCTCGACGCGCCCGGTCCGGCCCGTCCAGTCGGCGTTGGCCGGGTCGTCCGGCCGCGAGACCGTCGGGATGAAGGTCACCGGGTATTCGCCCGATCGCTCCCAGTCGTCGACGACGTCGCGGTAGCCGAGCTCGCTCGCGTACGAGACGCCGTTCAGGAAGACGGTCGGCCGTGGTCGGCCGTCGATCAGCATCTGCCGCATCATCGAGATGAACGGGGCGTTGCCTGTGCCCGACGAGATGAAGATGTGGGTCCGGTCGTCGTCCGGGATGAGGGTGAACTTGCCCTTCGGGCCGATCATCCGCATCCGGTGGTCGAGCTGCAGGTCGAACAGGAGCGGCGTGAACGTCCCGCCCTGGACCCGCCGGACGTAGAACTCGTAGCCGTCCGTGCCGGCGGCGGCCGGCGGCGACGCGACCGAATAGGGTCGCTGGACGATCTTGCCGCCGACCATCACTCCGATCGTCATGTACTGGCCGGGCTCGAACGGCGTCGGATCGCCTTCGAAGCGGACCCAGAAGTAGGCGAGCGACTCGGTCTCGTCCTCGCGCCGGACGAGGCGAGCGTTGTAGACCTCGGCCTCCGGATCGATCGCGAGCGGCAGCGTCGTGGGCTCGGTCATCGGCGGGCGGTTCTCCGGCTGGGCGAGCTGTCGGCGTGGATGGTACCGGTCGCGCCGTACCGTCGCCCCGCCCGTCGCCCGGCGCGGCGCCGCCGGACCGTTGCCGTCCGGCGCGGGTCAGCCGTCGCGGCGCTCGGGATCGGTCCAGGTCCAGAGCGTGTTCGCGACGCGCCAGCCGTCGGGTGTTCGGACCAGGTGGACGTACTCGCGGTACATCGCCGAGTCGACACGTGCTGTTGCGATCGAGTCGTGGATCTCGTCGACGACGATCGACAGGCGTCGCCGGTCCGGGTCGGTCTCGCGGCCCTCGCCCTCCGCCGTCCAACCGATCATCAAGGCGGCGGTGACCGCGCGCAGGAGGGGCGGCCGATCGCCCTGGCTGACGTAGCTGCGCTTGGCGAGGTCGGGATGGAGGGCCCGCCGCATCCTGTCGGGATCGCCGTCGTACCAGCCGAGGAAGTAGTCCTCGAGCGTCGCGACCACCGCGGCGACGTCGGCCGGATCGGTCGTCGCGGGACGCGTCGGCTGCTGAACGGTCATGGCTGCCTCCTCTCGAGCGTTGGGACGGCAACATCATGGTCGCCCGGCACCGTTCTGCAACCGGATCGGATCGGGGGCCGCGGGTACAATCGGCGCCTCACGAGGCGTCTACCGCGCCGCCTACGGGCGGCGCCGATCCCGAGGAGCCTGCCCGATGGCCACGACCGCCGTTCCCGGCACCGAGCGTGCTCACCGCGCGACGAAGCGATACATCTACGCCTGGGGTGAGGGCGGCGCCGAGGGCAACGGCGGGATGAAGGATCTCCTCGGCGGCAAGGGCGCCGGCCTGGCCGAGATGACGATCGCGGGCCTCCCGACGCCGCCCGGCTTCACGATCACGACCGAGGCCTGCAACGACTACTTCGCCGCCGGCGAGACGCTCCCCGAGGGCCTCTGGGACGACGTCCAGGAGGCGATGCGTGAGGTCGAGCGCCGGTCCGGCAAGGGCTTCGGCGACCCGCGCAACCCACTGCTGGTCAGTGTGCGGTCGGGCGCGAAGTTCTCGATGCCCGGGATGATGGACACGGTCCTGAACCTCGGGCTCAACGAGGAGACCCTGCAGGGCCTGATCGCGTTGACCGGCAACGAGCGCTTCGGCTGGGACGCCTACCG
>Ga0066698_10000342_pt1 | contig 16644 bp, 16 predicted proteins | sample GraSoiAngelo_147_FD_66457 | JGI IMG/M metagenome (GOLD analysis project Ga0066698, IMG submission 66457) | Grasslands soil microbial communities from the Angelo Coastal Reserve, California, USA - 14_1009_05_40cm | ecosystem: Environmental > Terrestrial > Soil > Grasslands | place: USA... | reverse complement strand
GGCAGGCGCGCATAGTACAGCGTGTCCGTGGGGCACCGGTCCACGCACACCGAGCACCGCGTGCACGCGTTGTCGTCGACGACGAAGATCGCGTTCGCCACACCCACCTCCGCCTCGACCGCGTCTTCGTCGGCGTCCCGGACGATGTCGGTCGACATCATCCAGATGCAGTTCCAGGGGCACACGTCCTCACAGGCCCGGCAGAGGATGCAGTTGTCGGGGTCGAGCATGAGGTGCTTCGGCGACTTCACGCCCTGCGCGAGCCAGGCGGCGTCGACCGTCTCGACGACGTAGTCATCGTGGATGTCGACCTCGGTCTTCGTGAACGGCATCTGCGCTCCTACCGGTACCCGCCGGACGGTCGGGAGTCTCCGCTGCTGCCGCGGAGCTTGCGACGCCAGTTCTGCATCGCCGCCGAGGCAACGAGGACGGTGACGATGGGACCCGTGGTGAGCCCCATCGCGATCGCGTCGCGGACCTGTTTGTACCCCTCCAGGCTGAGGGGGTTGGTGATGCTGGTTCCGAACGGTTTCTCGAGGAAGGCTTGGAGGTCGGTCGGCCCTGCCCAGCCGATCTTCTGCTCCGCGTAGTACATCCAGAACGACGGCATCACGACCGCCGAGATCAACAGGAAGAACAACAGCGCCATGGAGAAGAGCACGGCGCTCGTCCACGTCCACTCGAAGTTCCGAACGAACGCCTCGATCCGGGATCTGAGGCCTTGCGTGCGCTGCCGGATCGGTGACTTGGTCGCGACGTCGATCTGACTCATGCGCTCGTGCCTTCCGTCCCTCCTGGTCGCGGCGGCGGCATCATAGCAACCCCTCTCGGTCACCCGTGATGCGGCACCTACACTGAACCGCAGCCCCCATGCTCGCCGACACCACACACGCGCTGGCCCGATGGTGGGCCCCCGCACTCGCCTTCGTCGCGGGGATCGTGTCGTTCGCCAGTCCGTGCGTGTTCCCGCTGGTTCCCGGCTACCTGTCGTTCGTGACCGGTGCGTCCGCCGTCGACGGCGGGATGGCGGGTGACGCGGGGCGTCCTCCGGCTGGTCGCCTGCTCCCGATCGTGCTGTTCATCGGCGGATTCACGCTCGTGTTCGCGCTGCTGGGCGCGTTCGCGTCAACGGTACGGTTCTTCAAGGGCTCCGCGGGTCAGACGATCGCGGGACTCGTCGTCATCACCCTGGGCTTGCTGATGATCGGGTACGCCCTGGGGCGCGGTTCGATCGCGTTGTACGCCGAGCGCCGGCCCTTCCTGCACAAGGTGCGTCCCGGCGTCGCCGGCGCGTTCCCGCTCGGTATGGCCTTCGCCGCCGGGTGGACGCCCTGCATCGGCCCGGTGCTGAGCGGGATCTTCTTCATCGCGAGCACCCAGAGCACCGCGCGCGGGGTCCTCCTGCTCGTCGTGTACTCGCTCGGGCTCGGCGTTCCGTTCCTCCTGATCGGGCTCGGGGTCCAGTGGCTCTCCGGCACGCTCCGGTGGTTCCGCCGGAACTACCGGGTGATCACCCTGGCCTCGGGGTCGTTGCTCGTGGGGATGGGCATCATGCTCATCACCGGCACCTTCACCCGATACCTGATCGCGCCGCTCCAGCGCTTCGCGCCGGGTCTCTGAATCGCCCGGCTCGCAGTAGCATCCTGTCGCCCCTATGAGTCCCTCCGCGCCTCCCCGCTTCAGGCTTCGACAGTCGTTCGCGCTCGTGTGGCGAACCCTCCGGTCGATGCGGACGGCGCTCGTGCTGTTGATCCTGCTGGCCGCCGGTGCTGCGGTCGGCTCGCTCCTCCCGCAGATCCCCAACAGCCCGCAGCGTGTCGCGTCGTATCAGCTGGCGCACCCGTTCTTCGGCTCGCTGTTCCTCCGGGCGGGATTCTTCGACGTCTTCGGGTCCTGGTGGTTCGTGTTGATCCTCACATTGCTGTTCGTGTCGCTGATCGCGTGTCTGATCCCGCGGTCGCGCGCGATGATCCGCACCATCCGCCAGCGCCCCATCCAGGCGAGGGAGATCGATGCGTTCCCGCAGTACCGGGAGCTGCGGGTTCCCGCCGATCCGGCGTCCGCGGCCGCGACGGCGCGCACGGTGTTGCGGCGCCACGGCTACCGCGTGGCCCTCGCGGCGGACGGGCGCGCCGTCGCGGCGGAGAAGGGCACGCTCCGCGAGGTGGGCAGCCTCGTGTTCCACTGGGCGTTCCTGGTGCTGCTGGTCGCCGTGATCGTGGGCAAGGGGACCGGGTACGTCGGGCATGCGACGATCGTCGAGGGACAGACGTGGACCGACTCGGCGTTCAACTACGACGGTGATCTTCGGACGGGACGGTTCTCTTCGGGCTCCCACACGGGGATCGGCATCGAACTGCTCGACTACTCCGATGCGTTCCGACAGAGCGGCGTCCCGATGGACTTCACGTCGAAGGTCGAGCTATTCAACCCCGACGGGAGCCTCGGGCGGACGGACAGCGTCACGATCAATCATCCCGTGAGCTTCGACGGCGTGCGGATCTTCCAGTTCGGCTTCGGGTGGGCGCCCGTGGTCACGATCGCCTATCGGGGAGTCGCGATCTTCCAGGGCCCGGTCGTGATGGGGCAGAACGCTCAACCGGGCGACAACCCGCTCACCGTTCCCTGGATCGGGTTCGTGAAGCTGCCCACGCTGCGACCGCAGGTCGCGATCAAGCTCGAGCTCTATCCCGACAGCGTCGCGTACTTCGCGGGACTGATCGCCGGGGTCCCCCAACCGATGACGCAGGCGAAGGATCCCTTCATGCGCTATTCGCTGTGGAAGGGCAAGTTGCTCGATCCGTCGCTGAGCGGCTTGGACACCCGGTTCATGCATCAGGTCGCGACGGGCGGCATCGGGCAGGGTTGGACCGTGGACCTCGCTCGTGGATGCGTGGCTTCCGGGACATCGACGGCGGGGCTCCCGCGCCAGCTCGCCGGTACCGTCTGCCCGTCCGGCCGTGGTTCCGGGCTCACGATGTCGTTCCCGCAGCTCCGCCAGTATTCGCGGCTGCAGATCTCGCGGGACACGACCGTCCCCTGGGTCCTCGGCGCCGCTATCCTCATCCTCGCGGGTCTGGTCGCTGCGATGTACTCGTCGCGACGGAAGGTCTGGGTCCGCGCCGAACGCAAGGACGCCGGGTCGGTCGTGCAGATCGGAGGGTTCGCGTTGCAACGGAAGGATCGGTTCGAAGAGGCCTTCCCGAAGCTCGTCGAGGATCTGAACGCCGCGTTCGCGAGGATCCCCGCCGACCGACGCGAGGAGGTCGGAGCGCGATGAGCACGGCAGACTGGGGGCGCCTGTCGAGCGACGCCTTCAACGCGGCGCTGTTCGCGTACATCGCGGCGATGGTGCTTTCGTTCGCGTACCTGGCGTTCCGCAGGACGTGGTTCCACGCGGCGGCGACCGTCGTGGGAACCGCCGGGCTCGCGGCGAACGGACTGTCGATCGTCGCGCGGGGGCTCGCGGCCGGGCGGACGCCGTGGGGCAACATGTACGAGTACTCGGCGGTGCTCACGTTCCTGATCGTCCTGGCGTACCTCGTGATCGTTGAGTGGCGCTACCACGTCGCGACGCTCGGCGGCTTCGTCTACGCGTTCGCGATCTTCACGATGGCGATGGCCGTGTCCTTCTTCTACGTCGGGCCGACCGACCTGCTGCCCGCGCTCAACTCGTATTGGCGGCAGATCCACGTGACGGCGATGATCACGGCCTCGTCGCTGCTCGGGATCGGCTGCCTGTTCACCGTCCTCTACCTGGTGAAGGTGGCCGCGGAGCGCCGCGAGATCGCGGCGCTCCGCGGCGAAGGTCCGCCCCCCATCCTCGGCGGCTCCGTCGACGCCGACCTGGACGTTCCGCCCGACTACGCGCCCGGTGCCGACGAGCCGGTGGGATCCGCCGCGCCGGCGGAGCCGGGGCGGCGGATCGGCCTGCCGCCGTCCGCGACCCTGGACCGGCTCGCCTACCGCTTCATCCAGTTCGGGTTCCCGATCTGGACCTTCGGCGTGATCTGCGGCGCGATCTGGGCGCAACAGACCTGGGGCCGGTACTGGGGCTGGGATCCGAAGGAGACGTGGTCGTTCATCACGTGGACGATCTTCGCCGGATACCTCCACGCCCGCGCGACGGCGGGATGGAAGGGCAGGAAGGCGGCGTCGATCGCGCTCGTCGGATCCGTCAGTCTGCTGATCACGTACTACGCGGTGAACCTATGGATCGCCGGCTTGCACACGTACGCGAAGTGACTCCGGGCGCGCGGACGGTCGCCGAAAGGGCGGGTGGTACAGTCACGCGGGCCTTCGCCCCGCGGGCGGGCGCGGCGCTCTCAGGGGGACGAGGAACGGTGCGCAGAACGCGGTGGATCCTCGCGCTGCTCGCGCTCTCGATCCTGCTGGTCGCCTGTTCGAAGTCGGCGCCGCAGAACACGATGAACCCGAAGGGCCCGACGGCCCAGACCGAGAAGAACCTGCTCGTGCTCGTGCTCTGGCCCGCCGCCGCCGTCTTCGTCATCGTCGAGGGCGGGATCCTGCTGATCTCGATCAGGTTCCGGCACCGCAAGGACCGCGATCGCATGCCGCCGCAGATCCACGGGAACACGCGGCTCGAGATCGGCTGGACGATCGCGCCGGCGATCGTCCTCGCGGTCATCATGGTTCCGACCGTCTCCACGATCTGGCAGCTGGCACGCCAGCCCGCCGACGCGATGCAGATCACCGTCGAGGGCTACCAGTGGTGGTGGGGCTTCCGCTACACCGATCCCGACATGACGGTCTCCTACGGCGACCACGACGCGATCGTTACGGCGGACGTCATGGTGATCCCGGCGGGCAGGACGATCGACCTGTCGCTCACGTCGCTCGGCGGTGGCGCACACAGCACGTCGGGCGTGCCCGACCACGAGGTGATCCATTCGTTCTGGGCACCGCAGCTGTTCGGGAAGCAGGACGTCATCCCCGGCGAGACGAACCACATCGTGTTCTCCGCGGACGAGCCCGGAGTCTACTGGGGCCAGTGCGCCGAGTTCTGCGGCCTCCAGCACGGCAAGATGAAGTTTCGCATCAGCGCGCTCGACGAGGCCGACTGGCAGCGCTGGGTCGCCAACCAGAAGGACCCCGCCGTCAAGCCGACGGTCGGAGCCGCCCAGCAGGGGATGGATCTCTTCTTCGGCACGAACGGCGTCGGCGGCCAGTGCATCCAGTGCCATGGCGTCGGCGGCACCGCCGCTTCGAGCACCGCCGCCCCCAACCTGACGCATTTTGCGGCGACGACGCACGAGTGCTTCGCCGGGTGCGACTTCCAGGTCTTCAACCCGGACGGGACCCCGAACGTCGAGGCGTTGAAGGCGTGGCTCCGTGACCCGAACGCGGTGAAGCTCGGCGCGAAGATGCCCGACTACGGCCTCACCGAGCAGCAGATCGACACCCTCGTCGCCTATCTGTATAGCCTGAAGTAGGAGCGAGCACGAGCGATATGGCGACCGCAGCGACCGTTCCGGCCCGCACAGGGATCATCCGTCGTCCGACGGAGGTCACCGGTTGGTGGAGCTGGTTCACGACGGTGGACCACAAGAAGATCGGTCTGCTGTACGGGTTCAGCGCGTTCGCGTTCTTCCTGATCGGTGGGGTCGAGGCGCTGCTGATCCGGAGCCAGCTCGCGAAGCCCGACAACACGCTGCTCAACGCCGACCAGTACAACCAGATCTTCACGATGCACGGGATCACGATGATCTTCCTGTTCGTCATGCCGATGTCGGCGGCGTTCTTCAACTACCTGATCCCCTTGATGATCGGCGCGCGGGACGTCGCCTTCCCGCGGCTCAACGCCTTCTCGTTCTGGGTCTTCATCCTCGGTGGGCTGTTCCTGTACTCCAGCTGGTTCCTCGGCGGGGCACCGAACGGCGGCTGGTTCGGGTATCCGCCGAACTCGACGACCGATCCCAGCATCGGGATGACCTTCTACGCGCTCGGGTTGGTGATCACCGGCATCGCCTCCAGCGCCGGCGCGATCAACCTCGCGGTGACGGTGGTCAACATGCGCGCCCCGGGCATGACGCTCTTCCGGATGCCCGTGTTCGTCTGGATGGGGCTCACGGTGCAGTTCCTGCTGGTGTTCGCGCTGCCGATCATCACGGTGGCGCTCTTCGAGATGCTCTTCGACCGGCGGTGGGGCACGCACTTCTTCGATCCCACCGCCGGCGGTCAACCCCTCCTCTGGCAGAACCTCTTCTGGCTGTTCGGGCACCCCGAGGTCTACATCCTGATCCTCCCGGCCTTCGGGATCATCAGCGAGATCCTCCCGGTGTTCAGCCGCAAGCCGCTGTTCGGCTACCAGTTCGTCGTGTTCTCCGGCATCGCGATCGGCTTCATCGGGTTCGGCGTGTGGGCGCACCACATGTTCGCGGTCGGTCTCGGGCCCGTGGCCAACACGGCGTTCGGGATCACGACCGCGATCATCGCCGTCCCCACCGGGATCAAGATCTTCAACTGGATGGGCACGATGTACAAGGGTGACATCCACTTCGACTCTCCGATGCTCTTCGCCGTCGGGGCGGTCGCGATGTTCGTGATCGGCGGGCTGTCCGGCGTGACCCATGCCGTGGTGCCATCGGACTACCAGCAGACGGACACGTACTACATCGTGGCGCACTTCCACTACGTCTTGTTCGGTGGCGCGGTCTTCGGGCTCTTCGGGGCGATGTACTACTGGTGGCCGAAGGCGTTCGCTCGCCAGCTCAACGAGCTGTGGGGGAAGGTGCAGTTCTGGATCCTGCTTGTGGGGTTCAACCTCACGTTCGGTCCGATGCACATCCTCGGGCTCGGCGGGATGATCCGGCGCGAGTACACGTATCCGGCGTCCCTGGGGCTCACCTTCTGGAACCAGGTTTCGACCGTCGGAGCGTTCCTGATCGCGTTGTCGACGCTCGTGTTCATCCTCAACGCGGCCGCGACCCAACGGAAACCGAAGGGCCTCGCCAACGAAGACCCGTGGGACGCGAGGACGCTCGAATGGTCGACGCCGTGCCCCCCACCGATCTACAACTTCGAAGAGATCCCGGTCGTGCACTCGATCGATGAGTTCTGGCACCGAAAGTACGTGGAAGACAAAGAAGGCAGGCTGGTCCGTGTGCCGGCGGGTGCGTCCGACCATCCCGCCGATGGACACGAGGAGGGGCACGTGATCCACCTGCCGAGCCCGTCCTTCTGGCCGCTCGTCGCGGCCGTCGGACTGCCCGTGATGGCATACGGCGTCCTGTACTCGTGGTGGTTGGTGGGGGCAGGGGCGCTCGTCACCGTCGTCGGGTTCATGGGCTGGGCGATGGAGCCCCCGGTGGCGGAGTAGCGATGGCCGATACCACGGCGCACGCGGCACCGGTCGAGCACACGAGCACCGGGCTCCCGAGCACGAAGCTCGCGATGTGGCTCTTCCTGGCATCGGAGTGCCTGCTGTTCGGCGCGTTGATCACGACGTACGTCCTGTACCGGGGCGCCAGCACGACCGGCCCCTATCCGCACGAGATCTTCGACATCCGCTACACGTCGGTCTCGTCGTTCGTGCTGCTCGCGAGCTCGCTCACGATGGTCCTGGCGCTCACCGCCGCCGAGCAACGCGACTTCGCACGGATGCGGCTGTGGCTGGTCGCGACCGCGATGCTGGGGCTGACCTTCGTCGGCGGCCAGGTGTACGAGTTCACGAGCTTCTACCACGAAGGCCTGACGATCAAGTCCAACCTGTTCGGCACGACGTTCTACGTTCTGACCGGGTTCCACGGGGTCCACGTGACCGTCGGGATCTTGATGCTGCTCTCCCTCGTCGGGATGTCGTGGGCTGGGAGGCTGCCGGATGATCAGGCGTTCCCCGTCGAGATGGTGGGCTTGTACTGGCACTTCGTCGACATCGTCTGGATCGTCATCTTCACCGTCGTCTACCTGATCCCGCAACCGAAACCGGCCGGGTGAGCGCGATGAGGATGGAAGGGTTGGACGAGGTGCGAGGGGACATCGGCGCGCGAGGAGCCGTGGAACCGGGTGAGACCGGACACGTGCGGCGCCGGCACCCGAGCGCGAAGGAGTACGTCCGGATCGGCGTGATCCTGGTGGTCCTGACGACGCTCGAGGTATGGACGAGCTACTCGGGACTCCCGCACGGGCTGTTGATCACGATGCTGTTCGGTCTCGCCTTCGTGAAGTTCGCCCTCGTCGTGCTCTGGTATATGCATCTGCGTTTCGACGACAGCCGCTACTCGCGGTTCTTCATCATGGGTGCGTCCGGGGCCGGCATCCTGTTCCTGGTCGTGTTGCTGCTGCTCAAGGCGTTCGCGAGGTAGCGCCGATGCTTCCTCCGTTCCGCGCGCACGTCGACGTCTGGGTGATCCTGGGCTCGCTGGCCGCGGCGTACCTGATCGCCTGCCGTCGCCATGCGGAGCGCACCGGCGTACCGGCATCCGACCACGCACGCCGCCTGTTCCTCATCGGCGTCGCGGTGCTCTTGCTCGGGGCGGATTGGCCGATCCACGACCTGGCCGAGCGGTACCTCTATTGCATCCACATGGTGCAGCACCTGCTGTTCGCGCTGGTCGCGGCGCCACTGCTCGTGGCGGGGACGCCGGCATGGCTCTGGCGTGACCTGCTCCGACGGCGGATCGTTCGGCGGGTGTGGCGCTTCCTCACGCGGCCCCTTCCCGCGATCGTGCTGTTCAACGGCGTCCTGCTGTTCACCCACTGGCCGGCGGTGGTGACCCTGTCGGTCCACTCGGAGCTCTCGCACTTCCTCCTGCACACGCTCCTGCTGGGCTCTGCCGTCGTGATGTGGTGGCCCGTGGTCTCCCCGCTGCCGGAGATGCCTCCCCTCACTCCTCCGGGCCAGATGCTGTATCTGTTCGTCCAGTCGCTCGCCCCCACGATCCCGGCTTCGTTCCTGACGTTCGGCCATGTGCCGCTCTATCCGGTGTACGGCACGTTCCCGCGCATCTGGGGCATCTCGGTGATGACCGATCAGATGATCGCGGGCCTGACCATGAAGATCGTCGGAGGAGCCATCCTGTGGACGGTGATCACGGTCGTCTTCTTCCGCTGGGCGCGGCGTGACCAGACCGAGGGCTGGGACGCGTTGCAATGGCGGGACGTCGACGCCGAGATCCGTGCCGAGATGGGGCGATGAGCGACCACTCCCCGGAACCGCGCGAACGGCTGCTCTGGCCGGTCCTGATCCCGGTCACCGTGCTCGTCGTGATCGGCGCGATCCTGTACCTCTTCTCCCGGGTGCTGCTCCGCGTGACCCCCACGGCGGCGACCATCACCGCGCTCGTGGTGGCCGCCTCGATCCTGGCCGTCGCATGGGTCGTCGCCAGCCGGCCTCAGGTGACGGGCGCCTCGATGCTGTCGATGGTGGGCGGGGTCGCGGGGATCGCGATGCTCACCGGAGGGCTGGCGCTGTTGCTCGGCCAGCCCACGCAGGAGGCGCAGCCGGTGACCGTCGCCCTGACCGCACCGAAGGGCGCGGCGACGAACGGCTTCCAGACGAAGTCGCTCTCGGCGCCCGCCGCCTACCCGTTCACGATCGCGTTCACCAACGACGACACCGGCGTTCAGCACAACGTGGTGGTCGCCGGACAGAAGACCACCGACCCGACCGGCGCGATCGCAGCAGGACAGCCGGTCACCGGGGTAGGGACCGTCGACGTGCCGGTTGGCCCGCTCACCGCCGGCAGCTACTACTTCTTCTGCGAGTTCCACCCGACGACGATGTTCGGAACGCTGACCGTGGCGGGCCCGCCACCGGCGCCCGGGGCTCCTGCCGGTCCGGTGATCACCGCCCAGGACCTGAAGTTCTCACCGACCTCGCTCGACGTGCCTTCGGGGCAGCCCACGACGATCACGTTCGACAACGAGGATCCGAGCGTCCTGCACAACATCCAGTTCTTCTCCGACAAGGACTACACCACGTCGATCTACAAGGGACCGGACGTGACGGGCGTGGCGTCGGCGGAGTACCAGCTGCCGGCGCTCGATCCCGGCACGTATTACTTCCATTGCGATTACCACCCGACGACGATGCAGGGGACGATCACCGTCGCCAAGAGCGGCGGAGTGTCGTCGCCGACGGGAGCGTCCTCCAGCGCGAGCGGCTAGAAGCCGGTCAGCGGGCGACGTGCCGCACGGGCCGCGATACCGTGGCCGTGTGCGAACCCTGCTCGCGATCGCTGCCTGCCTGACCCTGGCGGGTTGCAGCTCGGCCTCCGGCGCGAACGGGGGCCTCGTTCGCGTCGAGGACCGGCCGCTGCCCGCGTTGGAGGGCAAGGGTCTCGACGGTGCGCCGCTGTCGGCCGCGGGGTTCCGTGGGAAGGTCCTGGTCGTGAGCGTCTGGGCGACGTGGTGCCTGGATTGCGAGCGCGACCAGCCCGGATTCGTCCGCGTGGCGGGCCGGTACGCCGGCAAGGGTGTGGCGTTCCTCGGTGTGAACCCCGAGGAGACCAGCACGGCACAGCCGCTGGCGTGGGTCCGACGGTACGACGTGCCGTACCCCAGCATCGAAGACCCGTCGGGCCGATCCGCTGCCAGCCTCGGCTACACGGGTTTGCCCGCGACGTATGTCGTCGATCGAGACGGGACGATCAGGTACTCGATCGTCGGCTCGACGACGAGCGAGGCAACGCTGAGCAGCTTGATCGATCGGACGCTCTCGGGCGATGTCTCCGGGACGCCCCCCCCGTAGACGGGAGCGTCACACGAGCGCGTCGATCGCCACCGCGACGAACAGGGCTCCCAGGTACAGCACCGAGAACTTGAAGAGCGCCCAGGCCCTCGCGTCCGAGGGCTCCCGCCAGAGATGGAGGGCTCGGTAGACGAAGCTCCCGCCGAGGACGACTGCGGTCACCAGATAGATCGGGCCCATCGAGGCGACCGGCACGAGCAGCAACGTCGCTCCGAACAGCACCAGCGAATAGAGGAAGATCTGGCGCCGCGTTTCCTCCTCGCCCCGGACGACCGGCAGCATCGGAACGCCGGCGGCCGCGTAGTCGTCGCGAACCCGCATCGCCAGCGCCCAGAAATGCGGCGGCGTCCAGAGGAAGACGATCGAGAAGAGCATGACCGCCGGCCAGGCGATACCGCCCGTCACGGCCGCCCAGCCGACGAGCACGGGGACGGCACCGGCCGCGCCGCCGATCACGATGTTCTGGGTCGTCGATCGCTTGAGCCACATCGTGTAGACGAAGACGTAGAAGGCGATCGCCGAGAGAGCGAGCGTGGCGGCGAGCACGTTCACCGTGAGAGCGAGGAACGTGAACGCCACGGCTCCCAACGCGAACCCGAACCGCAAGGCGGCCTCCGGCTGGATGGCGTGGCGAGGGAGCGGGCGCCGCCGCGTACGACGCATCACCTGGTCGATGTCGCGGTCGAGATACATATTGCACGCGTTGGCCGAGGCGGCCGCGAGCGTTCCGCCGACCAGGGTCGCTAGCACGAGCCAGGCACCCGGCAGCCCGCCGGCCGCGAGGATCATGGGCGGCACGGTCGTGATCAACAGCAGCACGATGATCCGCGGCTTGGTCAGGGCCGCGAATGCGCGCACCGTGTCGCCGAGCGAGCGATCGGCCGTCGCGGGGAAGCCCTCGTCCTCGGCGTCGGCGCGGAGGTCGTCGCGCGACGGTTCCCGTCGCGCGACGACCGCCAGGGCCACGATGGTCGCCCAGATCAGCGCGGAGACCGCGACGTGGGCGGCACGCGCCCACGTCGCGAGCTCCGTGACAACGTTGAGCGCGCCGACGGCGACCTGCGCGAGCACGAGCACGAGCACGAGCGTCGACAGACGGACGAGCCTCGGGGAGCGCGGCCGCATCGTGCGGGCCCGCACCATGCACCAGGCGACCAAGGCCGTGACCGCGATCGCCAGGAGCCGGTGCGCGAACATCGGTCCCGCGCCCGGCCGGCTGAGATCCGGGACCAGACGGCCGCTCATGAGCGGCCAGTCGCGGAACGCCAGGCCCGCGCCCTCGGCCCGGACGTAGGTCCCGACCAGCAGCAGCCCGTAGGTCACGAGCGCCGTGAAGGCAGTGATCCGCGCGTAGCTCCGGATCCCTCCTGGCTCGAGGAGACGAGCGAGGACCATGATGACCACCGCGGCGGCCAGCACCACGAACGCGACCGCGAAGTGCAGCGTCACGACGGCGGGATCCTCGTGCGTGGCGATGATCCAGCCGCCGATCGCGGCCTGGATCACGAAGAGCGGGGCGAGGCCCACCGCGAGCCATGCCGCGACCCTCGGGACCGCTCGAGCGTGCCCGCCGACGCGAGCCCGGGCGAGGGACCACGCGCCGACGACGGCGAGGGCGATCGACAAGCCCGCCGAAACTACGGCGAGCAGCCGATGGAAATACTCGATGAGGGTGTGGTACTCGACACGCGGGACCCACGAGCCGAAGCACGTCGGCCAGTCCGGGCAGCCATCTCCCGAGCCCGTCGCGCGGACCACGCCGCCCCACGCGATCAACAGCACGGTCGACGCGGTGGTGGCGATGGCGAGGGTGCGGAACGCGCGTCTCATGTCCTGGGACCGGTCCAGACCGGCGGCCACATGATAGAGGGAGTACCCACGGAGGCGTCGCTCGCGCCCGCGCCGTGCTCCTTGGCATACTGGCCGCGATGGCTTCCCCCTCGAGCCTCTCGCCGACCGATCCGGTCGCCCTGCAGGACCGCATCAACGACGTCCTCCGCTCGTTCCTCTCCGCCCGCCGCCAGGAGATCGCGTGGCTCGACCCACGGGCGACCGATCCGATCGACGAGGTGATCGGCCTGTTCGAGGCGGGCGGAAAGCGGATCCGGCCGGCCTTCTGCTACTGGGGGTTCCGCGCCGCCGGGGGCCCGCACGGCGAGCCGATCCTCCGCGCCGCCGCGTCGCTCGAGCTCTTGCACACGATGGCCCTGATCCACGACGACGTGATGGACGGCTCTGCGGCGCGCCGCGGCCGGCCAACCGTGCACGCGCGCCAGGCGGAGGCCGCGGAGCGCCGCGGTCAAGCGGAGCCGGAGCGGATCGGGATCGCGGTCGCGATCCTCGCCGGTGACCTGGCGTCGGTTCTCGCCGACCAGCTGCTCCTGGAGTCGGGATTCCCGCCGGTTCGCCTGGCGGCGGCGCTCGAGCGGTACCACCGGATGCGCACGGAGATGGCCGCCGGAGCCCACCTCGGGCTGATCGACGCCGACGCGGACGCCCGACTGCTCGCGGCCCTCAAAGGTGGGTCGTACACGGTGGAGGGGCCGCTCCAGATCGGAGCGGCCCTCGCGGGAGCAACGGTCCTGGTTGCCACCCGGCTCGAACGCTTCGGGGAACCGCTCGGCGAGGCGTTCCAGCTGCTGGACGATCTCCGCGACGGCGACATGACGCCCGGCGCGACGATGATCGACGCGAACAAATTGATCGCCGAGGCCAAGGATGCACTCGACCCGGACGTGCTCGACGCGGACGCGATCCAGGCGCTGGGGCTGCTCGCCGACCTCGTGGCCGGCTCGTGAGCGAGGACGTCGAGCTCCTGCGGCGGGTGTTCCGCGACGCGGCTACCTGCCGGATCGCCACCGTGCGACCCGATGGCGGCCCGCACGTGGCACCCCGCTGGTTCGTGTGGCTCGAAGATGCCGTCTGGGTGTCCTCGCGGATGGGGGACCAGACCTGGGAGCACGCTGTGCGCGATCCGCGCGTGTGCGTATTGATCGACCGCGGCAAGGAGTGGGGCGAGCTGACGGGAGCCAGGGTCGAGGGGGTCGCGGAGCTGCTGCCGGCCGAGCACCCCGACCTCCGCGAGCCCATGTCCGCGTGGCACGACAAGTACCGGACGATGTTCACCGGCGACGGGTTCGAGCGGTTCGCCGCCGGCGTTCCGGCGCTCGGGTTCATCCGTGTGGTCCCGGCTAGGGTCGGCTCGTGGGATCACCGCGACGCGGCGCGCCAAGCCGCGACGTGATCCGGCGGCCTGCGGTAGCCTGAAGGTCGATGCTTGTGAAGTTTTTCACAAGCCCCGCCGGCGGTGGGGCCGCGGAGAGGAACGCGTGATCGGCGATCACACGATCGATACGGACGTCCTGGTCGTGGGCGCCGGTCCCGGTGGCTCCGCCACCGCCTATCACCTCGCCCGACACGGGATCGACGTCACCATCGTCGAGCGTGCCGCGTTCCCCCGTGAGAAGGTCTGCGGGGACGGTCTGACGCCGCGCGGGGTCGCCGCGATCCGCGACATGGGGATCGACACCGAGGACCCCGGCTTCGAGAAGGTGATCGGCCTTCGCGTCTACACGCGGAACTCCGTGCTCCAGCTGCCGTGGCCCGAGCTGACCTCGTTCCCGGGCTACGGCCTCGTGATGCCGAGGGACCGGTTCGATGACCTGCTCGTGCAGCGGGCGGTCAAGGCGGGGGCATGCCTGATGGAAGGGACCGAGGCGGTCGCCCCCGTGATCGTCGAGGGCTGGGTGGAGGGCGCCGAGGTGCGCCCCACCGCGGACAGGTCCGCCGACACCACCAGGATCCGGGCCCGGTTCGTCGTCGCGGCGGACGGCGCGGCCGGGCGGTTCGCCCGGCCGGCGGGCGTCCGGCGCGACGACTCCCGCCCGCTGGGGATCGCGGCTCGCCGCTACTACCGGACGGCCTACCGCCCGGGGCCGTGGTTCGAGTCGTGGCTCGATCTATGGGACGGGGACATGCTGCTCCCGGGCTACGGATGGCTCTTCCCAGTGGCGGGGGGCCGGATCAACCTCGGCGCGGGGCTCCTCAACACCTTCCGTCACTTCGAAGACGTGTCGGCTCAACAGCTCTTCGCCGCGTTCGCCCGGATGCTCCCGGCGGAGTGGGGGCTCACGGAGGACGCCGCCGAGGGTCGGCTGCTCTCCGGACCGCTCCCCATGAGCTTCAACCGGTCGCCGCAAGCCGTCCCGGGCATGCTCGTCGTCGGCGATGCGGCCGGGGCGGTGAACCCGTTCAACGGTGAGGGGATCGCGTACGCGATGGAGACGGCGAAGCTCGCCGCCGAGCTGTTGTCCGAGGCGCTCGTGAAGGACCGGCCGGGCCTGGCGATGCGCTTTCCGCAACTGCTGAGCGACACCTACGGGCGCTACTTCTTCATCGGCCGGCAGTTCGCCAAGATCATCGGGAACCCCGCGGTCATGGGCCGTGCCACGAAATACCTCCTGCCGAACCGTCGCGTGATGGCGTTCGCTCTCCGGGTGATGGGCAACCTCACCGACGGACGGGACGGTGACGCCCAAGACAGGCTCTTCCATGCGCTCACGATGCTCGCGAGGGCGTCGTGAGCGCACTCCGTAGGATGGACCGGTCGTGCTGATCGACTACCTGCCGATCGTCGTGATGGCCGTCCTGGCTGGGGTGTTCGCCGTGGGTTCACTGATCGCGTCGGGGATGCTCCGGCCGAATCGTCCGAACCCGGTGAAGCTGTCGGCCTACGAGTGCGGTAACGACCCCGTCCGGCTGCCGAGCGGGGAACGCTTCAGCGTCAAGTTCTATCTGGTCGCGATGCTGTTCATCATCTTCGACATCGAGACGATCTTCCTGTTCCCGTGGGCCGTCTCGTTCCGCTCGCTCGGGCTGTTCGGTCTGATCGAGATGGCGGTGTTCATCGGGCTCGTCTTCATCGGGTACGTCTACATCTGGCGCAAGGGCGGGTTCGACTGGGGCGCCAGCGAGGTCGCTCCGAACGAAGCCGAGGAGGTCGTCGAGCGCGAGCGTGCGTTGTTCACCCGGAGTGAACAGGGGGTGGCGAAGCCGCCGGGTGTGGACGAACGGCAGGGGGCCGGTCGTGCCGGTTGAGCGCTTCGAGGGTGTGCACCTCGGCAGGACGCCCGAGGAGGTCGAGGAAGAGGTCGAGCGCGGCGTCCTCCTGACGACGTTGGACCGGGCGGTCGGCTGGGCGCGTAAACAGTCGATGTGGCCGGCCACGTTCGGGCTGGCGTGCTGCGCGATCGAGATGATGTCCTCCGGCGCCGGTCAGTACGACCTGTCCCGGTGGGGCATGGAGCTCTTCCGCGCGTCTCCCCGCCAGTCCGACCTGCTGATCGTGTCCGGCCGCGTATCGCAGAAGATGGCGCCGCCGCTCCGGCGGATCTACGACCAGATGCCCGAGCCGCGGTGGGTCATCGCCATGGGCGTCTGTGCGTCGGCGGGAGGGATGTTCACGAACTACGCCGTCGTCCAGGGCGTCGACACGATCGTACCGGTCGACGTGTATGTGCCGGGGTGTCCGCCCAAGCCCGAGATGCTGATGTTCGGGATCTTGAAGCTCCAGGAGAAGGTCCGGACGTCGGAGCCGTTCCGGTGAGCCGAGGGCGAGCGACGTGAACGTGGACGGACTGGCGAGGAAGATCGGGGAGCGCGTCCCTGACGTGCTGGTCGCGCGCGGGGAGGTCACGGCCGTCGTCGAGCGCGAGCAGTTGGTCGAGACGCTCGCCTGGCTCCGCGACCAGCCTGACGTCGCGCTCGACTTCCTCTCGTCCGTCACGGCCACCCACTGGCCGGACGTCGACCCCGCGTTCTGGGTCGACTACGAGCTCCGATCGTTCCCGCACAAACATCGGGCCAGGGTGAAGGTGGGTCTCAGCGAAGGGAACGCGCACCTGTCGAGCGTCACTCCGCTGTTCCCGACCGCG